>Ga0213872_10001735_pt1 | contig 13705 bp, 13 predicted proteins | sample VelepicomBERX_R2_FD_160071 | JGI IMG/M metagenome (GOLD analysis project Ga0213872, IMG submission 160071) | Rhizosphere microbial communities from Vellozia epidendroides in rupestrian grasslands, the National Park of Serra do Cipo, Brazil - RX_R2 | ecosystem: Host-associated > Plants > Roots >...
GTACGCCTCGGACTCTAGTTCCTCGGCCCGCTGCATCTTCGCAAGCAGTTCCGCTATGAGTTCATCTGGCAGATGAACGAGATGCTCGAATTCGCAAAAGAATGCGGTCCGAATGTGGGGCTTCTGCTGGATGCCTGGCACTGGCATCACGCAGGCGCGACCACGCAGGACATCGTCAACGCCGGCCGGGATCGCATTGTCCACGTACACTTCGATGATGCCCCCAATCTTCCGCCCGACCAGATACGCGATGACGAACGACTGCTGCCCGGGGAAGGTGTCATCAACCTGGTGGGCTTCCTGCAAGCCCTGCAGGAGATCGGCTATACGGACGCGCTCAGCGTCGAGGTTTTCGGCCGCGGCCTGAATAAGATGACTCCGGAGCAAGCCGCAAAGCTCGGCCTGGATGCCGCTTTGAGCGTCTTTCGCAAGGCCGGCGCACCCCAGGGTTGATCACACCCGTTTCGCTGCCGCATCGAGCGGGCTCTCATCACACGTGACACAGTTCAATTGCGTGCCGAGAAAACGGTTGCGGCCTTCTTCAGTCAAGACCCAGGCGCGGTTCTGCCACGGAGGATCATGCCGGACATGCCGGGTATGGCCGCACTCCAAGTCGGCGACCCAATGTCCTTCGTCGTCCTGATGGAATCCGGTGATAGCTCGTTCCATCAAGCCTCCGGAACCAGCGCCATCTCGGTTCCGGCTACAAAGGTCTTAATGAAGCGCAACATGCGCCGGTGGTGCGAGCCCTTCCAATAGATCCGCCCGCAGCGATGACAGCTTTTGAATTCGTTGTGAAGTTCGGCAGTACGCGGCGGAAGGTGCTCCAGCACTTCTTCTTTCGTGGCGGCCTCCAGGATTCCATTGCAGGCCATACATCGTGAAAACGGCCGCAGGCCGTCCGCCAGATCGAAGCGCCGTATGACTTCCGCGGCTTGCCTCCGGCTGTCCGTTTCCCTCAGCCAGTAGCCATGAGTGACGAGTCCGCGCTTGAGCAGACCGCGATCACGGGTAAGCAGAATGCGGTTCTGTTCCAGCGAGATTTGGGCCAGTTCGGCATCAGTGAAACAGTTCTGATAAAGCGTATCGAAGCCGAGCATCCGCAGATAGGCCGCCAGCTTCCCGAGGTGCACATCCAGAACGAACCGGGAGTTACGAAGAGCGTACCGCCTGACGCGGAGCTCCGGCCGTATGTCGAAGGCTTCAAAGACGGGATAGACACCGATCCGGTCGCCATCCTGCACGAGATAAGAGAAATCGACAGACTCGCCGTTCGCCACAATCAGCTCAACTTCGGTGTGCGGGACGCCGAAACTCTCGATGATGTCTTTCACTGTGCCTGGGGTATAGAAGCGCTTCTCGAGGGTTTGGAACTTCTGTCCGGGAGGTAAATGATCGTTGAGTTCGGCGAAGAAGCGGAGGTGTGCGGAATAAGGACTCGACGTGGAGACCACGACTTCCATGGTAGCGCCGCGGGGAACGTGTCACTTTCGGAAAGGTGCCATTTTTACTAACCCTAGTACTTTTACCTAGCCATATGCCAGACTGGGAGGCTGGAGTACCCGGCTCTCATGAATGCCGCAACGCAGGACGTCCCGACCTTAATCTCTGCAGAATCTCTCGCGACTCGCCAGAAAGCGCTAGGCGCGCTGCTGCTATGCATATTGGTGTTGCTGGTCGCCGTCGATTTCCGTGCGCCGACGTTTATCGATGAAGGCCTCACGATGGTCGAGGTGGCGGGTCAGGAGGCGCAACCTTTCCCGACAGGCGTCAGAAGAACCGACGATCTGAGAGACATGCGACTCGAATCGAATGCGCCGCTTTCCGAGGTTCTTCAATCGCTCGGACGAGTGGATCGTCACCCACCTCTCTACTACGTTCTGCTCTGGACGTGGACGCGCCTCACAGGGCTCGGGCTTTATGCATGCCGCGCGCTTTCAGTGGCGTTCCTGATCGCGACAATTTACCTGTACGCGAAATGGATGCGCTCCGTACTCCATACGGCAATATTTGCATTCAGCCCGCTGACACTCCTTTTCGGAACGATCGCGAGAAGTTATATGCTCGCAGTCTTTTTCACGGTTTTGACTCTGTATCTGCTGGATTCCGCTGTCCGGAAACGTCCTTGGGCGCCAATAGCGGCAGCGATCTCGGGCGCAGCAGCAGTCTGGTGTCACTACTTTGCCGCTTTCCCTATAGTGATTGCGTTCTCGGGGCTGCTCGTCCTGCACTGGCGGAACGAAAGATCACGCCTGATAAGGAGCCTCGGGCTCTTCGCCCTGCTGATTGCGCCGGCCATGTGGAGAGCGTCAACGCAGGCGTCGACAGCGACCCCGACCGTCTACAAAGGCTGGCCGACGATTTACGAAATCGTCCGCTCTTTCTTAAGAGCTCCAGTAAATGCCTTTCAACTATTCCCTGGACCTCTCGATTTGGTATTTTCTGCTCTGTTTCTTGCTGTACTGGCTGGGGCGGCATGGACTTTTCGCCGGCGCTCGCCGCGCGTGCAAATCTCGCTTGTCATTCTTCTCGTTCATGCGCTCATGCTGATCTTGATCTCTGCAGCAAAACATCAGAGCCTTAGCACCCCAAGATACCTAGGCCTGGTCTCGCCGTTCTACTGCATTCTGATCGCGGATGCCGTCACCAGGGCCAAGAGATTTCGAAGAGCCGCGACTATCTTCGTGTTCGTAGCTATCGCAGGTTCGTCCACTCTGGAAGCGGGAAAGCTCTTTCACATCGGGAAGCTTCAGCAGCAAGTCTTCGGCCGCAAGCCTAGCCGGACACTGATTGTCGCGGGTGGAGGCATGATGAAGTGGGCTATGCCTGAAACGCTCGTAAGCGACTTACCTCGCGAGACATCGTTTCTAGTTCTTCAGTCTCCGCAAGATATTCGAAGCGCGGTAGCGCTGCTGGGCACTTACGAGAAAACATTTTTCTGCCCCACCCCCGAGGATACCCACATAGAGGGATACGACCGGTTCAGCAGCCTATTCCCGCCACCTCGCACTCGTTTGTTCAGAGAGTTTTATTGCTCTGCCAGACCTGCAGAGTGATTTCGGCGCCTCACAATTACGAAAACAACGAGAGCTGCGAATCGCCCGCAGAACGCCCCTCTTTCCGGTCATCAAAGACCGAGCGCCCGCCGAGCGAAGGGGAAAGCGCGTTTTCATGTTCCATAACGCGCTCGAAGTCAGCCTGAGGCTCGCAGCGCTGCTCCACCGCACGAACAAGCCGATCCAACCGCTTGAATCCATCCATCTTCTCGGTTCGTCCCAGCTTCGCGGCATCGAGCGACCGCCGCAGCACAGCGAGCGACTCATCATACGTTTTGAGTGGCACGGGGAACGGGTGCCTGTCTTTGCCGCCGAGCGCAAACGAGAACCGGGCCGGATCGGAAAAACGGCTGGGTGCACCGTGCACCACCTCGGCTACCAGCGCGAGCGTCTGCAGGGTGCGCGGCCCGAGGTTTTCCAACAGAAGCAGGGACGCGAAGTCTCGCAACTGGCGTTCATAGCTGACCGCGAGGACTGCACCGAGCCTTTTCAGGTCCACATCCCGCATCCGCACTTCATGGTGGCGCGGCATAACGAGCCGCTGCAATTCCCGAACGGTCGTCTCTGGCCTGTCGCTTGCAATCGTAAGAATGGCTTCTTGCGCGGGCTTGGCGCGCCGATCGGTCAGGTTGAGAATCGTTCCTTCGTTCCTTCCCTCGATCGCTGTGTGCGGCTCGCAGGTGAAGTCACGAACCGTGGGCGAATGCCAGTGGTAGCGCCGCGCGAGACCGGTGTCGTCGTTCAAGCCCTGTTGGATTACCGCCCATTCGCCAGTCGAAGTCAGAACGAAGGTGTGCAAGTAGATCTGGAAGCCATCCCCGACGGCGTTGTTATCCACCTTGGCCGTCAGCCGGCTGGCTCGCACCAGCGCGGCGGAGTCCAACCCGGTGCGCTCCGAGATCTGCGTCAGTTCGCCCGGCGTTTTCCGCGATTGCTTCCCTCTCCCGCCGCACACGTAAATCCCCAGTTCGTGCGCCCGCGGATTCAAACCGCGCTTCAGCGCTCCCATCACCGAGGTCGTGATGCCGGACGAATGCCAGTCCATCCCCATCACCGTTCCAAAGGCCTGGAACCAAAACGGATCGGTCAGGCGCGAAAGAAACTCCGCGGGCCCGTAGTGGTGGACGATGCTCTCCGCCATCGCCGTCGCCAGCTTCTCCATCCGCTCAGCAAGCCACGGCGGTACACGTCCACCGTGCAGCGGCAAATCGGCAAACCCGGAACGCCTCACACTTCCATGGTATTCGCGGGGCGCCGTTCTAACCTGTGACTGGATGGATCCGCTTCAGGAATATTCAGCCCGGCGGGATAACTGGGCAGCGCGCGAGGCACTGTTTCAGAAACAATTCATACGAATCGGCAACTGGCGCCTGCTGACAGCGATCCTCGCCGCCATCCTGGCCTGGTTTGCCTTCGGCAGAGGCGCGGTCAGCGGTTCGATCCTTTTATTCCCCCTGGCAGTGTTCATCGCACTTGTTGTCTGGCACCAGAATGTAATTCGCCGCCGAACCCTCGCGCAGCGTGCCATCCGCTTCTACGATGACGGATTGGCGCGCCTGAACCCCATCTGGATGGGTCACGGCATCGCCGGCGAGAGCTTTCGCGATCCGTCCCATGTCTACTCGGAAGATCTGGATCTCTTTGGAAAGGGTTCGCTCTTCGAATTACTGGCGCGTACCCGCACACGCAGCGGCGAAGATATGCTTGCAAGCTGGCTTCTTGCTCCCGCAGCGCGCGAAGAGGCATTAGCGAGGCAAGAGGCCGTTCGCGAACTTCGCCCCAATCTGGAACTTCGCGAGGACATTGCGCTGCTAGGCGAAGATATACGCTCCGAAGTGAACACGGAAGCAGCCACGAAGTGGGGTCGCGCGCCGGAAATCCGTTTCCCGCGGGCACTTCGTCCTCTGTCGCTCATTCTCGCCGTCGGCGGAATAGCGACCTTGCTTGCCTTTTTCGCAAAAGCACTGCCCATCTCGCCTTTTGCCGCCATTCTCGCCTGCGACTTCGCCGTGATCTTTCTACTAAGAGGCCGAGTTTCGCAGGTGCTGGCGGGGGTCGAAGCGTCCGGGCGGGACCTGACCATCATCTCCCTGCTGGTAAAACGTCTTGAGAAGGAAAGCTTCGAGTCGCCCTGCCTTCAGCAGCTTTGGGCCGCCCTGCAGACTGACGGGCAGCCCGCATCGCGCCGCATCGCCAAACTCGGTCGACTGGTGGACATCCTCGATTCAAGCGATCACGTTCTGGTTCGCGCCATCCGTCCGGTACTGCTCTGGAATGAGCAACTGGCTATGGCGCTCGAAGCCTGGCGCCGCGATTCGGGCGCGCAGATCGGCTCATGGCTTCACGCTATAAGCGAATTTGAAGCGCTGTCCTCACTCGCGGCGCTCGCTTTCGAACGGCCGCAATGGTGTTTTCCCACGCTCGTCGAAAGCTCGTCCGGATCGTTTCATGCCGAAGCGCTCCAGCATCCGCTGATGTCTCCCTCCCGCTGTGTACCCAACGATGTCTCATTCGGCAACGGCGCCACTCTCCTGATCGTAAGCGGGTCGAATATGTCGGGAAAGAGCACTTTGCTGCGCGCTGCCGGCCTCAACACGATCCTCGCCTGGGCGGGCTCCTGCGTGGCGGCCGCGCGCCTTGAAACCTCTCCCCTTCAAGTCGCCGCATCCATTCGCGTTACTGATTCGCTGCAGGAAAATCGCTCCCGCTTCTTCGCGGAAATCACGCGAATCCGGCAGATTGTCGACCTTACCCGCAGCGGGCCGCCCGTTCTATTTCTGCTTGATGAGCTGCTGAGCGGAACGAACTCTCACGACCGCCGGATCGGCGCGGCCGGTATCGTTCGAGGGTTGCTACAAACCGGAGCTATCGGATTCGTCACGACCCACGATCTGGCACTCACCGGAATCGAAGAGTACGATCACTCGCACGTAAGGAACGTTCATTTCGAAGACCGGATCGTAGAGGGGCGAATCGAGTTCGATTACAAATTGAAACCCGGCGTGGTGCAGCGCAGCAACGCGCTGGAGCTGATGCGCGCTGTCGGCCTGGAAGTCTAGTGCGACTTGCGGCGCAAATGCGAGATCGCCTTGATTGCCTCAGGAATCGTCAGCGCAAAGATCGCGGCATTAGCAATCGCGCCGGTGATGCAATATGGGCACCACGCTTTCTCTTTCATCCGCATCTCATAGAAAAATCTGCCGGCGACGGCCGCTTCTACCCCTGCCTTTGCGGCCGCGACAATGGGTACCGCGGGCATTTTTTCCGCACGGTTCTCGCCGCCGTAGGCCGCGAGCGGAACGTTCACGGCAAGCGCTGCGAGACTTAGCGTTCCATCCGGCACGCCGAGTTTGTGCGCCGTCTTCGAAGAATTCACCCGATCAGACTCGAAGCCATCCAAAGGCGGATCGGGCAGATGCTTCACCAATCCAGCCTGCAGCAGTGAAACGGCTGCCATACTCGCCATTCCCAGCAGTGAGAACCCGATGATGCCGCGCCTGCGGCGAACGTCCGGGTCCTGGCTTTGCTGAAGTTCAGTTCTAAGTCGCGTCGCGGGCGAGCCGCAAGGGCATGTTGGCATGACTCCATTTTCTTCGATGCCCTGTGCGGTCATAATCGAATTGATGAAACGGACGGCGGTCGTCATCGGAAGCGGTCCGAACGGGCTCTCCGCGGCGATCGTTCTGGCGCGAGCGGGCTTGGACGTGGAAGTGCGCGAGGCCGCAGATGCCGCCGGCGGTGCGGCGCGATCCGGCGAACTCACGCTGCCGGGCTTCGTGCATGACCTCGGCTCCGCCGTTCATCCAATGACCGTAGCATCGCCGTTTTTCTCCAAGCTGCGGCTAGAAAATCACGGCCTTCGCTGGATATGGTCTCCGGCGTGGCTGGCGCATCCCTTCGATGACGGCTCGGCCATAATCGTCGAACGCGACATTCGCGCGAGCGCCGAACAGTTCGGCCCGGATGCGCGCGCCTATCGCCGCCTGTTCGAACCGCTCGTCAGGAACTGGAGCCTGCTTGCAAGCGAAGTGCTCCAGCCCCTTCTTCATGTGCCCAGGCATCCAGTTCTGCTCGCGAAGTTTGGCCTGCGCGCGATCCAGCCCTCGACCGTCCTCGCGACGGCGCTCTTTCGTGATGCGCGTACAAGAGCCTTTTTTGCCGGTATCGCCGCTCACTCCGCGTTAACGCTGGAAGCGCCCTCGAGCGCCGCCTACGGCATGATACTCGGCGCCCTGGGCCATGTGATCGGCTGGCCCATACCGCGCGGCGGCGCACAACAGATTACGAACGCATTGACTGATGTTCTTGCGTCACTTGGCGGCCGCGTCGTGACCGGATCGCGCGTGGATCGTATCGACGATCTGAGCGGCCGCGATCTGGTTCTCTGCGATATCACACCGCGCCAGTTCCTGGCTATCGCGAAGCATCGCCTCCGCCCGCCATTCCGGCAGTTGCTCGAACGGTACAAGTACGGTCCGGGTGCTTTCAAAGTGGATTGGGCGCTTCGCGAGCCGATTCCATGGAAGGCGAAAGACTGCCGGCTGGCGGCTACCATCCACCTGGGAGGTTCCCTTCAGGAGATCGCGGCGTCCGAACGCGCCGCTGTTCGCGGCGAAGCGCCTCAGAACCCGTTTATCCTCGTGGTACAACCAACCCTGTTCGATGCCACGCGTGCGCCTTCCGGCCACCACACGGCTTGGGCCTACTGCCACGTCCCAAACGGCTGGAACGGCTCCGCTCTCGCGCAGATGGAAGCGCAAATCGAGCGTTTCGCCCCCGGCTTTCGCGAATGTATTCTGGCGAGGGCCGTTCATGATCCGGCGGCGATGCAGCGTTGGAATGCGAACCTGGTGGGCGGCGATGTCATTGGGGGCGCAGCCAATCTCACGCAGTTCGTTTTCAGGCCTACGTGGCGTCAATACGCCACGCCCCTCAAAGGAGTCTACTTCTGTTCCTCCTCTACACCCCCCGGGGGGAGTGTACACGGCATGTGCGGATATTGGGCCGCACAGTGGGCCCTCGATTATCTCCGGAAGATGGGCGATTAGCCGCCGACGTTATCGCGCTCACAGACCAGTTTCATGTCCACTTGTCCGTGCCCGGTCTCAATGTGACTTGTCCGAGTCAGCGTTTGCTTATTCTCTGAAAGCTGCCACCGATCCTCGATCACCTGGTCTTCACCCTTCGAAGTTTTCATTTTGGTGCGAACAACCAGGTCGGCTCCGTCCCAGAACGCTTTGCTCTCCGCGTTGCGTCCGCTAATCACATTGTTCGACGGGGTTCCGTCGGTGAAATAAGAAACGTCGGCCGTGGTCGTCTTGTCACGCGTCGTCTGAATGGTGTGGACATTCAGCGTCGGATCGTGTTGGTCGATTACCTGGACAATGATGTCGGGCATGTCGAAGCCCGCGAAATCGCTCTGACTCTTCACCATTCGCCAGCGTCCGGAAAAGTTGGTATGGGCCGGTTCGTCCGGTGTCTGCTGCGAGGCGAGCGCCGGAACAAGAATCGCTCCGCATGCCGCGGCAAGCAGCAAGCCACGCCGGGTCAGACGGCTTTTCAAATCAAAAAACATCATCTAAGAACCTCTCTAACCGATTACGCACATCTTTGATTGGGACGTGTATCCTTTGAATTGACGGGCTTTAATGAGCTGAACCGCGCTCCACTCACGTTATTTTACTGTGACCATCATTCGTTCCCACTTCCTGAGGGTCACAAGTTCCCCGTTTCGAAGTACCGCTTGCTGCGAGAAGAGCTCGCATCGGATTCGCGCTTCTTTCTCCAACCCTCGCGATTAGTTGAGCGGGACGAGATTGTTCGCATTCACGACAGTGCGTATGCCGATGCATTCTTATCCGGAACCCTCGATCCGCAGCTCATGCGGCGCATCGGGTTTCCGTGGTCGCCGGAGTTAGTCATGCGGACACGGGCCAGCGCCGGGGGCACTCTGCTCGCGACAGAAATGGCCATGGCGCGTGGTTTTAGCGGCAGCCTGGCCGGCGGCACACATCACGCATCTCGAAGCGAAGGCTCCGGGTTTTGCGTATTCAACGACATTGCTATCGCAATCGCCCGCGCTAAAGCACATTACTCCCTCGAACGCTTCGCCGTCATCGACCTTGACGTTCATCAGGGCGATGGAACGGCCGCTATCTTCCTCGACGATCCGTCCGTTTTCACGCTATCCATTCATGGATCGCGCAATTTCCCGTTCCGCAAGCGGCGCAGCGTTCTCGATATTGAGCTTGCCGATGGCACAACCGACGAGCCCTATCTGCAGGCGCTCGAACAGGCGCTGAGTCAGGCTTGGAGTTTCCGCCCGCAACTGGTGATGTTCCAGGCGGGCGTCGATGCCCTGGCTACGGATCGTTTGGGACGCCTCGCCCTCACTCGAGAGGGCCTTGCCCGCCGCGATCAAATCGTACTTCAGCAGGCGCATGCCCGCGACATTCCTCTGGTTGCCACCATTGGCGGCGGCTACTCAAACCCCATCAGCGAGACGGTAGCGGCGCATGCGCAAACGTTCCGCACAGCCGCCACGATCTATTGCGCCGGCGGCTAGCTTGCTCCTGCGGACAGCGGTTATTAAGCGGATACCATGCCTGCAACTCGCGGCTATGGGTCTACCCTGAAGGATATTGGGAGACACCTAAACGCATGTTCGAAGGCGTCAGCCTCCAAAACCCGATCTTCGTAAATACGGCCGCGAATATCTGTGGCGTCCTGCTTTTTGGACTGTTGATTGTTCTGCTGATTTCTGGCTGGGAGAAGAACGAAGACCGGCAAAGAGGCGCCTCGCTCACGGCCGCGTCCTTCGCGTTTATATGGAACCTCGGCTCCCTGATCGGGTTGGCTTCGAGTCACCCGGACGGCCAGGTTGCTGACTGGCTCGTGGCCGTTAACTTCTCGGCGCTCAGCCTTCTTCCGGCAATTTTGTTGAAGATCGTGTTGCGGCAGAAATATCGGCTCTTGGCCTACGCCGGGTATCTGTTGAGCGCAGTCTCTGTCGTGCTGCATTTTGCAGAGCTTCGTTTCCGGTCTGAAGGTCTGCACGAAGCGGCACTCCTTCTGATCACTTTCGGGTTCGGCGTCCTGATCGCCGGCGTGCTTGCTCTCTCGGGCTTTAAGCAGGACCGCTCCATATCGCTGACGGACGTGATCTGCCTGTTGCTGTTCACGATTTCATTCCTGCATTTCGGATACGGCCACTCAAACACCGCCTGGACGAACGAAGTCGCATGGCACCACGCGAGCATTCCTTTGGCTCTTATTGTTCTGCTTAGGGATTACCGCCTGCTGCTTCTCGAAACGTTCATACGATTTGTCGTAAATTTCGGTCTCGCCGGTCTCTTCACTCTCTTACTTTATTGGGCAGCCAAAACCGGCTACTTGCTCGAACGGGCAAGAGGAAACGCGTTTGCTGCCGGCGTCTTATTCATATCGTGCTGCTTCTCTCTAGTGCTTTTTGCCTACCTCCGAAGTTTGCTCCAGAAGCAGTTAACACGTGCTGTCTTCCGGCGTGGCGACTTGACGCTGTGCTCGAGCCGCATTCTACAGATTTCGTCGGAAAGCCACTCCGAGAAGGAACTCCTGGATAAAGCGGCCGCCGAGCTCTGCAGGTTCGTTCAGGCTGAACGGTTTCTCGTGGTGAGCAATTCGGGAGCCGAGGGAACTGGCCGCTCGGACCACTGTTGGGCGGAAACCGAGCTCCCGCTGCGATTTTCGCGAGGTGACTCGGTGAACGTGCTGCTCGGGCCCAAACGCGGCAGCGGCCGCTACTTACCCGAAGACATACAGGCTTTAACCCAGCTATCCGGTCTTCTGACCGCGCAAGTCGAACGCTTTCGAACCACCGAGCTTCAGCGGCTGGCAAACGAAGCCGAACTCCGCGCTCTGCAAGCACAGATCAACCCTCATTTCCTGTTCAACGCGTTCAATACGCTATATGGAACGATCGGCCGGGAATCGTTTCAAGCCCGCCGCCTGGTATTGAACCTGGCTGATCTTTTCCGCTACTGCCTGCAGCGCGACCGGGCGTTCATCCCGCTGGGTGACGAGCTTTCGATCGTTCAGGCCTATCTGGAGATTGAGAGCCTGCGCCTGGGCGATCGGCTGGCGACTGAAGTCTCTGCGAGCGAGAGAGCACGGGAAGTGATGATCCCCATACTCTCGGTTCAGCCGCTCGTCGAAAATGCCATCAGGCATGGCGTCTCGCGACGCAGTGCAAAAGGCGAATTACGTGTATCGGCTAAAGAATTTGATACTTTCCTGCAGATCGTTGTGGAAGATAACGGGCCAGGCTTCGAGGGGCAGGAAAAGACAAATGGCCTCGGCATGGCTCTCGATAACGTGCGGCAGCGGCTGCATCTGTGCTACGGCTCATCATCGGGTCTGGACATCCAGTCGAGTCCCGAGGGAACTTCCGTGACACTGACGATCCCGCTGGAGGGCCGTGGGGACGCGAACGTCCTCTTACTCCCGCTGGCAGGGCGCCCCACGACAGCCGGAACACTTTCTTAGATGCGCGTCCTGATCGTTGATGATGAACCAATTGCCCGCCAGGTTTTGCGGCAGGAACTGGAGCTCGTCGAGGATGTCGAGATCATCGGGGAAGCCGAAAACGGGCTGACTGCTCTTGAAAAAATCTCGACTGCTAAGCCTGAACTGGTGTTCCTGGACCTGGAAATGCCGCACATGACAGGGTTCGAAATGATCAACCGTCTGCACGAAACGCCGGCCCCCGTCATTGTCATCGTCACCGCCTATGACCAGCATGCGATACGGGCCTTTGAAGCCGGCGCCATCGATTACTTATTGAAACCGGTGAGCCAGCCACGCCTGGCACAGACCCTCGAGCGCGTGCGGCGCCTGGTCAAGAACCCGCTCCAGATCGCCGAACGCATCGGGCAACTACAGGCCATTGCTCCAAACTCGGCTTCTCCACCTCAAATCCGGAAGGTGGTCGGGAAGCTCGGTGAAGAATACTTTCTTTTGGATATCCAGGAAGTGCTTGCCTTTCAGGCGGAAGGAGATTTGACCTGGATCATAACGGCGAAGCAACGCTATCTGGCAACGCAAAACTTGAAAGCAATTGAAGACCGGTTGCAGAACTCAATGTTCCGAAGAATTCATCGGAACGCGCTCGTCAACGTAAATCAGATCCGAAAATTAAGCATGCTTTCGAGCCAGCGCTGGCTGGTCACTCTGACAAACGGACTGGAGCTCATTGTCAGCAAACGTCAGGCGAAACAGGTACGGCCGTTCTTGACCTGGTAAGCGCTTATCGATCGTGAACAGCGCGCTCTGCTCCCCATCCTAACTCCGCACCGGAGCCATACGTAAATGCAGACTGCAGCACGCTGCCGTTCTCATTCACGAGCGCGATGCAGTGGAACCCACCCGCTCTAAGAATTCCAAACCGCAGGTCTGTCACGTCAAATCGCTGGCCCGTGCCGGACTCCAATGTGACGGGCTCCACGGACCAGGCGGGGAACCGCGCGAAGTAGCGGAAGTATCGAAACGGCGGAGTCGCTTCCACATTCAACAGACCCCGCGTGATCTCCGGCTTATAGAAGACACGAGCCGCCTCGAGATCCAGGTTCCCCGCGACATCTACGTCGAGCAACCGGTACGCCGGCGCACTTTCCACCACCCCGCTCCATCGCAGCGGGCTGTATGCGTCCGGCAGCGCAGCAGCCTGCAAAGGCGGCGCATCGTCATAGAGCCGCGACTCGAGTTGCGCCATCGCGCGCGCATGGAGCACCGCACGAGCCGCATCGAAAAGCAGAAAGAAACAGAGCGCGGCCACTGCGCTGGCGCGTCCGGTCGGGGCCCGGGCGCCGATCTCGCGGCTCACCAACCGCGCAAACAGCGGCCAGAGCGCCGCAAACAGGAGTGCTGCCAGAATCCAGACGTCATACAGACCGTTCAGATCGAGGTAGAACCATCGCGAAGAGAACGGCAGCAGCAAGCGCGTACCGTAGGTGGTGGTCAGATCTAACAGCAAATGGCTGGCGACTCCGATGCTGCACAGCAGCCATGCTCGGAGCCAGGGCAGTTTCTGCCGGTAGATCGCGGCTACCACCAAGACGCACAATGCAGCCATGGCCGGCAGACAGACCAGTGAGTGCGTATAGCCGCGATGCACCTCCAGATAGCGCAATTGCCCCTGGCTCAAACCGAGGAGGTCGATGTCCGGCACGTTGGCCGAAAGAATCAGCAGCAGCGTCGCTCGCGGCGACACGCTGTGCAGCCCGGCCCGGGCAAGCGCCAGGCCGGTCAGCGAGTGCGTGACGTTATCCATTCGCGCACGTCAGGCGCAAGCCGGTACCGAGATCAGCGCTTGCTCCCGCGCGAGAAATTCCGGAGGAACCAACAGCGTCAGCGCGTCCGGCACAATCTCTGCCGTCATGGACAGCCGTCCTGCGAGTTCTCCGTCTGCCTGCACGTACACGTCTTCCCCGGATTTGGGCTGACGGCAGACCACAGATCGCCCGCGCAGAACGGTAACGCCTTTCAAACGCGCCACCTGTCCCAGCGCCACTGCGGCGAGGTAGGGCAGGTATCGGATACTCTGCGTTCCGCGAAACAATACCACCTCGAAATCGTTCCTCAGCAGCGATGCGCCTCGCGCAATCTCCAGATCG
>Ga0213872_10001736_pt1 | contig 13701 bp, 12 predicted proteins | sample VelepicomBERX_R2_FD_160071 | JGI IMG/M metagenome (GOLD analysis project Ga0213872, IMG submission 160071) | Rhizosphere microbial communities from Vellozia epidendroides in rupestrian grasslands, the National Park of Serra do Cipo, Brazil - RX_R2 | ecosystem: Host-associated > Plants > Roots >...
CGGTGCAGGACCATCCCGGCCGTGTCGGCTATTGGAGCATCGGCGTGCCGCCTTCCGGGCCGATGGACGATCTCTCGTTCCGCCTGGTCAACGAGGCGCTGGACAATCCGCCCGACGCCGCCGGGCTGGAGATCACCCTGTCCGGCCCGACCTTGCTGTTCAACGCCGCCCGACAGGTCTGCCTGGGCGGTGCCGAGTTGACGGCGCGGCTCGACGGGCAGCCGGTACCGTTCTGGCAGCCTTTCACCGTGCCGGCCGGCGGCGTGCTCACCCTCGGCGGCGTCACCGGCGCGGGCAGCCGCGCCTATCTGGCGATCGAGGGCGGCATCGACGTGCCGCTCTATCTCGGCAGCCGCGCCACCTTCACCCTCGGCCGCTTCGGCGGCCATGGCGGGCGGGCGCTGGCGGGGGGCGATTTCCTGCCGCTGGGGCCGGCATCGGGCGCGGCGGGGCAGGCCGTGCCTGAAGGCCGGCGCCCGGTGCTGACCTCCGATTGGCGCATCGGCGTGCTCGACGGGCCGCATGGCGCGCCGGATTTCTTCACCGAGGCGGATATCGAGGCCTTCTACGCCGCCGATTGGGAAGTGCATTACAATTCCAGCCGCACCGGCATCCGCCTGATCGGCCCCAAGCCGGTCTGGGCGCGCAAGGATGGCGGCGAGGCCGGGCTGCACCCCTCCAATATCCACGACAATGCCTACGCCATCGGCGCGGTGGATTTCACCGGCGACATGCCGGTCATTCTCGGGCCCGACGGGCCGTCGCTGGGCGGTTTCGTCTGCCCGGTCACGATCCTGGCGTCCGAGCGCTGGAAAATGGGCCAGCTGCGTGCCGGCGACAAGGTGCGCTTCGAGCGTCGCGCCGCCTTGCCGGCGGTGGTCGAGCATCGCGGCGACCGGGTTTGCCGCCGCGCCGGCGACGATTACCTGCTGATCGAATTCGGGCCGCCGGTGCTGGATCTCGAGCTGCGGTTCCGCGTCCATGCGCTGATGCTGTGGCTGGAAAAGCGCGATTTGCCGGGAATCCTCGACCTGACGCCGGGCATCCGCTCGCTGCAGGTGCATTACGATCCCGTCCGCCTGCCCTTGCCGGCGCTGCTCGACGCGCTGGCGGCGGCGGAGGGCGATCTGGCCGACATCGAGCATCTCGAAGTGCCGACCCGCATCGTCAATCTGCCTTTGTCGTGGGACGACGAGGCGACCCGGCTGGCCATCGAGAAATATCAGCAATCGGTGCGCAAGGACGCTCCCTGGTGCCCGAGCAATATCGAATTCATTCGCCGCATCAATGGGTTGGACAGTATCGAGGCGGTGAAGGAGATCGTCACGTCGGCCAGCTATCTGGTGCTGGGCCTGGGCGATGTCTATCTCGGCGCGCCGGTGGCGACACCAGTCGATCCGCGCCACCGGCTGGTCACCACCAAATACAACCCGGCCCGCACCTGGACGCCGGAAAACGCCGTGGGGATCGGCGGCGCCTATCTCTGCGTCTATGGCATGGAGGGGCCGGGCGGCTATCAGTTCGTTGGGCGCACCTGCCAGATGTGGAACACCTATCGGCGCACCGCCGAGTTCCGCAATCCCTGGCTGCTGCGCTTCTTCGACCAGATTCGCTTCCACGAGGTCAGCGGGCCCGAGCTGCTGCGCTTCCGCAAGGATTTTCTCCAGGGCCGGGCCCGGCTCGACATCACCGAGGAGACCTTCTCGCTGGCCCGCTATCGCCGGTTCCTGGCCGACAACGCCGAGGCGATCGGCGCGGCCAAGGCGCGCCAGCAGGCCGCTTTCGACGCCGAACGGGCGCGGTGGGAGGCGACCGGCCAGATCGGCTATGCCGCCGAACTGCCCGACGTGATCGAGGATGCCGGCGACGAGCGTCCGCCGGATGGCGCCGATCCGGTGGTCAGCCCGGTCTCGGGCTCGATCTGGAAGATCGCCGTCGCCCCCGGACAGAAGGTCGCCAAGGGAGAGGTTCTGATGATCATCGAATCGATGAAAATGGAAATCCCGGTCACCGCGCCGGCGGCGGCGCGGGTGGCCGAACTGCGCTGCGCCGAGCGCAAGGCGGTGAATGCCGGACAGACATTGGTCTATTTGAGCCAGGAGAACGACCATGCGGCTTGATATCGCCGGGATCCAGGCGGCCTATCGCGAGGGTGCGGCGACACCGGCCGGCCTGGTGGAAGACCTGCGCGCCCGCATCGAGGCCGATGGCCCGGCGCCGGTGTGGATCTCGCTGCTCGACAAGGCGCAGCTGGCTCGGCGGCTCGAACGGCTGGAGGCCCGTCGCGCAGCCGGCGCGGTGCTTCCCCTTTACGGCGTTCCCTTCGCGGTAAAGGACAATATCGACGTCGCCGGGCTGCCGACCACCGCCGCCTGTCCAGCCTTCTCCTACCGGCCGGAGCGGTCGGCCGCGGTAGTCGAACGGCTGGAAGCGGCCGGCGCCATCCCCCTCGGCAAGACCAATCTCGATCAGTTCGCCACCGGGCTGGTCGGCACCCGTTCGCCGTATGGCGCGCCGTCCTCGGTGTTCCACCCGGACTACATTTCCGGCGGGTCGAGCTCCGGTTCGGCGGTAGCGACGGCGTCCGGGCAGGTCAGTTTCGCCCTCGGCACCGACACGGCGGGGTCGGGGCGGGTGCCGGCGGCCTTCAACAATCTGGTCGGGTTGAAGCCGACCCGCGGCCTGCTGTCCAATCGCGGCCTGGTTCCCGCCTGTCGCAGCATCGATTGCATCACCATCTTCGCCGGAAGCTGCGCCGACGCGGCGGCGGCGCTGGCCGTGGCGGAGGGCTATGACCCCGAGGATTCCCTGTCGCGCCGCGCTCCCGCCGCCCCGCCCGCCATCGGTCCCGGTTTCCTCTTCGGCGTCCCCGATCAACCGCTCGATTTCTGCGGCGACGCCGACGCCGAAAGGCTTTATCTCGATGCGGTGGCCCGGCTCGAATCCCTGGGCGGGCGCAAGGTGGCCTTCGACTACGCCCCCTTCGCCGCCGCCGCCCGCCTGCTCTATCAGGGGCCCTTCGTCGCCGAGCGCCTGGCCGCCCTGATCGGACGCGGGTTCACCGACTGGTCGGCGATGGACCCGACGGTGGCCAAGATCATCCGCGGCGCCGAAGGGATCACGGCGGTTCAAGCCTTCCAGGGTCTGTACGACCTCGCCGAACTGACCCGGGCGGCGGCGCCGGCCTGGGCGGCGATGGACTGCCTTTTGCTGCCGACGGCGCCGACCATCTTCACCTACGCCCAGCTGCGCGAGGACCCGATCGGCCGCAACAGCCAGCTTGGCCTTTATACCAATTTCGCCAATCTGATGGATCTGTCGGCCATCGCCGTTCCCGCCGGCTTCCGCCCCGACGGCCTGCCATTGGGCGTCACCCTGATGGCGCCGGCTTTCGCCGACCGCGCCCTGCTGCCGATCGCCGACGCCTTGCACCGCAGCCTTCCGGGCGTCGTCTGGGGCGGGACGGGCGAGGCGCTGCCGCCGCCCGCGCCCTGGCCGGTCGCGACGGGGCGCGTCCGGCTGGCGGTGGTCGGGGCGCATCTGACCGGACAGCCGCTCAACGGCCAGCTGACCGAGCGCGCCGCCCGGCTGGTCGGAACCTTCCGTACCGCGCCGGGCTATCGTCTGTTCGCCCTGTCCGGCACCAAGCCCGCCAAGCCGGGACTGATCCGCGACGAGGGAGCGGACGGCCGGATCGAGGTCGAAATATGGGAGATGGATGCCGCCGGATTCGGCAGCTTCGTCGCGCTGATACCCCCGCCCCTCGGCATCGGTACCCTGACCTTGGAGGACGGCGCCGAGGTGAAGGGCTTTCTCTGCGAATCCCACGCCGTGCAGGGGGCGCGGGACATCACGGCGTTCGGCGGATGGAGGGCCTGGCTGGCACAAGGCTGAGCCTTTGAGTACCATCCTCGGCCGTGACCACGGTTCGACAGGGGGACGGTATCCTCACTTCTCTGGCTCGCTACGCATTCTCCGCACTGTGCATCGGCGTGGCCCTGGCTTTCGGTCTGTTGCTTGGGCTTGGTTTCGAGGTGAAGCTGGGGCCGGTGCTGCTGCTGTTGGGCGTCGTCGTCGTCGCCTGGTTCAGCGGTCCCGGTCCGGGATTGCTGGCGGTGGTGTTGTCGACACTGGCGGTGGTGTATTTCTGGACGCCGCCGATCTACAGCTTCGCCGTGATGCCCGAGGAAGTGCCGGTGATGCTGTGCTTCATCCTGTGCGGCCTGGTCGGGATGGGCATCAGCCTGCGCCGCCGCCAGCAGGAGCGCGCCGCAGAAGAAAGCCGCGCTGTGCTCGAGCGCCGGGTGGTCGAACGCACCGCCCAGCTTCGCATCAGCGAGGAGCGCTGGCGCAATCTGTTCGAGACCACATCGGTCGGCATCGCCATCTCGGAGCCCGGCGGCAAGATCCTGCGCGCCAATCAGGCGCTGCAGGCCATGCTGGGCTATGACGAGACCAGCCTGCGCCTGTTGTCCCTGACCGACCTGATGGCCCGTGGCAGCGGCGACGGCGGCGCCGAGGGGCGCGAAGGCGGCATCGAGCTGCCGCTGCGCCGCGCGGATGGCGGCCTTCTGTGGGTCAGCCTGTCGGTTTCGGTGATCCCGCCCAGCGACAATTCCCCGCCTCTGGCCTCGGCGGTGATCATCGACATTTCCGCCCGGCGCCGCGCCATCGAGGAATGGCGCAAGGGCCAGTCGGAAGTGGCGCGCGCCACCCGTCTCACCACCATGGGCGTGCTGGCCGCCTCGATCGCCCACGAGGTCAATCAGCCTCTGTCCGGGGTGGTGACCAACGGCCAGGCGGCGGCCCGCTGGCTGTCGGCCGATCCACCCGACATCGCCGAGACCCGGGCCGCCTTGGGCCGCATCGTGCGCGACGGCAACCGGGCCGCCGAGATCATTCGCAGCATTCGCACCGTGCTCGGCCCGGCCGGCGACGAACCGCGCCCGGTATCGCTCAACGAGGTGATCCGCCATCTGGTGCCTTTGGTGGAAAGCGAGCTGAGCGCCCAATCGATCCGCCTGCACCTCGACCTGGCCGTCCAGCTGCCGGCGATCAGCGGCGACGCGGTGCAGCTCCAGCAGCTCGTGCTCAATCTGGTGCTGAACGGCATCGACGCCATGCGCGGCCCGAGCGACGCCGAGCGCGTGCTGACGGTGCGGACCGAAGCGTGCGCGGCCGAGGTGGTGGTCAGCGTCGAGGATCGCGGCACCGGCCTGCCCGACGTCGTCCCCGACCGGCTGTTCGAGCCCTTCTTCACCACCAAGAGCGAGGGCATGGGGGTCGGGCTGGCCATCTGCCGCACCGTCGTGGAAAGCCACGGCGGCAGGATATGGGCCGAGGCGCTGCATCCCCGGGGCGCCCGTTTCGCTTTTGCCTTGCCCGCGGCGGATGGCGGCGGCACTCTGCCCAGAAGGAAGGATTCCAGACGATGACCCCTGCCGGAACCATTCTCGTCGTCGATGACGACGAGGCGGTGCGCGAAGCGCTCCACAGCCTGCTCCGTTCGGTCGGCTTCGCCGTCGAGCTTTACGGTTCGGTGCCCGATTTCCTGACGCGCGGCGGCATGCCGGACACGCCCTGCTGCCTGGTGCTGGATATCCGGCTGCCGGGGATGAGCGGGCTCGATTTCCAGAACGAACTGGCGCGCCAGAAGATTGCGCCGCCGATCATCTTCATCACCGGCCATGGCGACATTCCCATGTCGGTGCGAGCGATGAAGGCGGGCGCCATCGAATTTCTCACCAAGCCGTTCCGCGATCAGGATCTGCTGGATGCCATCCATGCCGGCCTCGAGGTCGACCGCAGGCGGCGCGAGGAAAATCGCGATTTGGCGGACCTCGAAGGCCGCTATGCCGCCCTGTCGGGGCGCGAGCAGGAGGTGATGGCGCAGGTGGTGACCGGGCTGATGAACAAGCAGATCGCCGTCAATCTCGGCATTGCCGAGATCACCGTCAAAGTCCATCGCGGCCAGGTGATGCGCAAGATGAACGCCCAGTCGGTGGTCGATCTGGCCCGCATGGCCGATCGCCTGGGCATTCAGCCGGATCCGACGCAACATCCCGCGCCGCGCACGGCGCGGGTGTAATCTCTATATTACCACGGCATCGGCGCGCTGATCTGCACCAGGGCGGATTCCGATCCGCCGTTCTCGCGGGTGATGCCGGCGTTGGAGATGTGGTAGAAGCCCACGCCGATCCGCCACTTATTGTCGAACTGATAGGCGATGTCGCCGCCGTTGCGGAACTCGAAATGGGAGCCGAGATTGTAGCCGCCGCCGCCATAGCCGCCGATCGCGGTGTTGGCGGTCAGGATGATGTGCTCGGCCAGCTTGAAGTCGGCAACGAAGCCGCCATAGGCGTAATAATCGCCGTCGCCCGCGATCAGCACGCCGACATGGGGACGCAGCTTCCAGAAGATCTCATCGCCGAAACGGTAATCGACATCGACCTCGGCCTTGCGGAAATTGTCGCGCAGGGTCTCCCAGGTGCCGGCGCCGACCACCAGATAGGACGGCTGGTCGGCGCGGGCGACAGCGCCGGAGAACAGGCTGGCCGCCATAGCCAGCCCGAGAACGTACTTCTTGACCATTTCCATGAAATCCCCGCACGGCGAAAAAGTTCGGCGATGATAGGCTGAGACGCCACCGTCAGCAATCGCCCTCAAACGATGGCGATCTCGATTTCGGTCGGCAGGACCGCCAGCAAGGCCAGCAAATCGGACCGCGCCAGGGCGACGCAGCCCTCGGTCGGGCCGTAGTCCGGCCGCGCCACATGCAGGAAGATGGCGCTGCCCAGACCCGGCACCGGGGGATCGTCGTTGTAGCCCAGCGGCACCACCAGATCGTAGCAGTCGTCGTCGCGCCACATCCGTTCGCAGCGCGCCGGATGGGGCAGGCGGACGAGGCGGTTATAGTCGGGATGGGCGAGATCGTCGCACCAGCCGTCCTCGGGGCGCAGCGCGCGCGCCGGCAGAGCGCAGACGGGGGCCGACAGCTTGTCCGGGCGATAGAACACTTCTCTCAGCGCGAAGCGGCCGACCGGCGTCGCGCCGTCGCCCTCGCGCTTGTCCTCTCTCACCCCGCCCTTACCGAGGGCGCAGCGGTAACGGTGCTCTCCGAAGCTCAGCCAGCCGGAGCGTTCGACCTCGATCGGCCGGATCACTTAGTCCCTCAATGCAGCGTGGTCGCCTGCGCGCCGGCGGCGGCGCTGGCGGCCAGATTATCCTGACCCGCCAGTTTCTGCGCCGCGGCGTATTTGTCCAGCCCGGCATTGACCGCCTGGACGAACCAGCTGTCGTCGGCCGAGCTGGCGGCGGGGATCGCCTGCGAAACCCCGTGCCCGGGCAGGGCGGCCGGACCGGTGGTCGGCTGCGGCAGGGCGTTGGGAGTCACCTGGGTGCGCCGCGCCGGCGCCGCGAAGGTGCGCGCGCCGGGCAACGGGCTCAACGGAGCGGGACCGCCGCCATTGGGAACCGCATTGGCGACCGCGGCGGTGTTGGCCGAGGCGAGCTGCGGCAGCGGCGACGTCGCCGAGACGGTGGCGCTGGCCTGGGTCATCGGCAGAGCGCCGAACACCAGATAGTCTCCCTGCCGGCCGACGGGCGCCGAAACGGATTGCGATTCGGCCGACGCGACCATCGCCGCCGACGGCGCGACCAGGCCGGCCAGCGCGGCCGGCGCTGCGGAGGACCGGGCCGAGGCCTGCCGCTCCTGCTGCGGCTGGCCGCCGCCGCCGAAGACGAGATAATTGCCCTGGCGCTGCGGTCCGCCAGCGGCGGAACCCGTCGCGGCGGCCGGCTGGGAGGGGGTCAGGGCCATCGGCTGTCCGCTGCCGGCGGCGCCGAACACCATATAGTCGCCCATGCGGACCGTGCCGTCCTTGTCGTCCTTGCGCTCGGACTCCTTGCGGTCGTCGCCGCGCTGCCGGGCCGGCAGCGGCGCCAGCGCCTGGACGGTGACGGCCGGGGGCGCCGAGGCGACGGCGGCGACCTGCTGCGCCTGGGCCTGCTGCGCCGCCGCGGCGGCGTCCTTGTCGTCGTCTTCGAGGCCCAGCCAGCTCAGGATATTGTCGGAAATGGACTTGCCGGTGTCGGACTTCACCGCCAGGTCGATCAGCGACCCGACCAGGCCGATCGGACCGGCCCACAAAGTGCCGCCGGCGACATCGGCGACGGCGCCCTCGGTGTCGCCGGTCAGGTGCTGATAGATGGTGTTGATGATCGGGATGTGCTGCAGCGGATTGAGGATGTCCAGCACGTCCGAGAAGCTGGGGCCGCCATCCTCGTCGAAGGCCTTGATGGCCGACGGCGCGGGAGCCGTCACAGTGACGGTCGGTGTGGCGGCGCTGGCCGGATCGATGGACATGACGGTCATCCTCGCAAGAAGCTCGGAAGACCAGCAGCAAGCGCCGTGCCAGAATCGGCCCCAGGGATTCCAAGGGGTTATGGGCTGACAAACGTGCCGTGGGCAGCTATTGCCTAGAAGAGATGGCCGCTTCTTGCCGCTTTGGTGCCGAGATAGCGGCGGTTATGGTCGTTGGCCGGAAATACGTGCGGCACCCGCTCGACGACCGAGACGCCGTGGCGGGTCAGTCCCTCGACCTTGGCCGGGTTGTTGGTCATCAGCCGCACCTGGGCGATGCCCAGAAGCTTCAGCATCTCGACCGCCGGCAGATAGATCCGCTCGTCATCGTCGAAGCCGAGCTGCAGATTGGCGTCCAGCGTGTCGAACCCGTCATCCTGCAGATTGTAGGCGCGCAGCTTGTTGACCAGCCCGATTCCGCGTCCTTCCTGGGCGAGATAGAGCAGCACCCCGCCGCCGCCGGCGGAGAGGGCGGCGATGGCGCCCTTCAGCTGGTCGCCGCAGTCGCAGCGCAGGCTGCCCAGCAGATCGCCGGTGAAACATTCGGAATGGAGGCGGGTCAACACCGGCCGTTCGCGGTCGGGCTGGCCGATCACCAGGGCCAGATGCTCGATGCCGCCATCGGCGGGCCGGAACGCCACCACCCGGCATTCCTCGGCGTCGGCCAGCGGCACCCGCGCCTCGGCGACTCGGCGCAGCGCCAAGGCCGACTGGCGGGCATAATCCAGCACGGCGCGGCCTTCGACCGCTAGGCCGCCGGCGGGCAGGCGGGACGAGGGCGCGGTCAGCGCCACCGGCAGCAGCCGCGCCTGTTTGACCAATGCGACGGCGGCGGCGGCCCAGCCCGGCGCCGGCGCCCGGGCCAGGCGCAGACCGGCTATCGGGGCGCCCGCCGCCACAGGATTGGCCACCCGCGCCGCCAGCGGCGCGGTCAAAGGCTGCTCGCCGCTATCGACCAGCACCACGCTGTCCCCGCAGGACAGGCCCAGCGCCTCGGCGCGGCGACCGCTCATCGCCAGGACAGGCGGGGTGCCGGAAATCTCGGCCAGGCGCTGCAGACAGCCATCGGTGGCGGCTTCGGCGGCCAGCATCAGGGCGGCCGGCATTCCTTCTTCGGCCAGGCAGACTGTGCCGCCGCGGCGGATTTCCGCGATGGCGCGGTCCACCGTCACCAGCGTCTCGGCGGGCGGCAGATGCGGCGCGGGGTTTAGGATCAGCGGACGGTTCATGACGGGACGTACCTAACCATTGGTCTAATATGCGGGTAAATGATAAAGCTACAAGCATGGCACCGACGGTTTTTCTGCAAAGCGGCGACTCCGCCGTGCAGCGCGCCCTGGGCGAACAGCTGCTTTCCCGGGGCTATGGCCTGGCTGCCGATCCCGATGGCGCCGATCTTCTGCTCTATGAGACGACTCCCGAGGCCGCGGCATTCCTGTGCGCCGATCTTCGCGCCCGCGGCTGCGCCCAGCCGGTGCTGCTGCTCGGGGTCGGCGCGCAACAGGCCCGCGCCGCCGGCGCCGATGACGGGCTGGCCAAGCCGTTCCGCTTCGGCGATCTGCTGCGGCGCCTGGAACAGGCGGCGGTGCGCGAGATCATCGCCATCGGCCCGTTCCGCCTCGACGCCAACGCCCGCGAGCTGATCGACGGAACCGGCCGGCGCCTCAGGGTGACCGAGAAGGAGACGGCGATGCTGGTCTTCCTGGCCCGCGCCGGCGATCAGGTGGTGACGCGGGAATTGCTGCTGGGCGAGGTATGGGGCTATGCCGGCAGCGCCACCACCCACACCGTCGAAACCCATATCTACCGCCTGCGCCGCAAGCTGACCGAGAATGGCGGCGCCGATCTGCTGGTCACCGAGGCGGGGGGCTATCGGATTTCGTCTTCTTCCTCGACTTGACGGCCCTGGCCCGCAAGGCGGCGTCCAGGCCCAGCCGCGCCCATTCCAGCAATTCCGTCTGATCGTCGAGCGCGCTGTCGGGCGCGGCGTAATAGGACAGGGATTGCTGCATGCCGTCCTTGGTCGGATAGGTGAACAGCGCCGCCCCGGCCTCGACGAAGCGGTCGCGGTTCAGTTCGTCGGCTTTGAAGAACAGCACATCGTCATCGACGATGGCGAAGAACAGATCGTCGGCATAGACGCCAAAGCCGCCGAACATCGATTTGATGCGGATGACGCCCAGCGGCGCCAGCTGTTCCTCGACCCAGTCGGTGAAGTCGGTGCGCTTCGGCATGTCACACCAGATCCACCATCACCGGCACATGGTCCGAGGCCGGCGCCCAGCCGCGCGCCTCGCGGATCACCATGGCGCCGGTCAGGCGCGGTTCCAGCGACGGCGTCGCCCACACATGGTCGAGCCGGCGGCCGCGGTCCGAAGCATCCCAGTCGCTGGCGCGGTAGCTCCACCAGCTATAGAGCTTGAGGTCGGGCGGGATGAATTTGCGCACCGCGTCGACCCAGTTGAGGCTGCCCTGCCAGGCCGCCATTTTCTCGACCTCGATCGGCGTGTGGCTGACCACGTCCAGCAGCTGCTTGTGCGACCAGACGTCGGTTTCCAGCGGCGCGATGTTGAGGTCGCCCACCAGCAGGGCCGGATGGTCGGTCTGGCCGCCGAACCAGGCGGTGACCTCGTCGAGGAAGCGCAGCTTGTGGGCGAATTTCACGTTCTGCTCGGGGTCGGGGATGTCGCCGCCGGCGGGAACGTAGAAATTATGCACGGTGATGCCGTCGATCTCGGCCTGGATATGGCGGCAATCCTCCTTGTCGCACCAGTTGCGCACCTCGATGTTGGACATCGGCAGGCGGGACAGGGTGGCGACGCCGTTATAGCCCTTCATCCCCGCCACCGCCTGGTGCTCGAAGCCGAGCTCGGCCAGGGCGACCGAGGGGAACAGCTCGTTGACGACCTTGATCTCCTGCAGGCACAGCACGTCGGGGCGCAAGGCCGAGACGAGTTCGGCGACCAGGTCGAGCCGCAGCCGGACCGAGTTGATGTTCCAGGTGATGATGCGCATCAGACCAGGGTGAAGCTGAAGGACGCCACGCCGGCGCAGGAAATCTCGACCTTGTCGCCCTTGACGATCACCCCGACGCCGGACGGCGTGCCGGTATAGATCAGGTCGCCGGGGGCCAGCGCCACCAGCTTGGAGAGGAAGACGATCACGTCGGCGACCGGCCAGATCATCTGGCTGATGTCGCCGTTCTGCTTGACCGCGCCGTTGACCGCCAGGGTCAGGGCGCCCTCGGCCGGATGCCCGACGGCCGAGACCGGCTGGATCGGGGCGATCGGCGCCGAATTGTCGAAACCCTTCGACATGTCCCAGGGGCGGCCGGTCTTCTTCGCCTCGCCCTGCATGTCGCGCCGCGTCAGGTCGCAGCCCACCGTGTAGCCATAGACGTGATCGAGGGCCTGCGCCGCCGCAATGTCGGCGCCGCCCTTGCCGATCGCCACCACCAGTTCGCCCTCGTATTCGAGGCGCTGCGAGACGCCGTCGGTCGGGATCTCGGCGGCCAGGGTCACAGCGTCGGCCGGCTTGCTGAAGAAGAAGGGCGGTTCGCGCGTCGGATCGCTGCCCATCTCGCGGGCGTGGTCGGCGTAATTGCGGCCGACGCAGAACACCCGGCGGACGGGAAACTGCCCGCCGCCGGCCACGGGCACGACGGTCTGGGGAGCGGCGGGGACGACGAAGGGGCTCATGGCGGCGATCCTGTTCAGCGAGAAGAGGAGCGCATCATACAAAAAAGAAAGGCGCCCGGTCAGGGGGGTAACCGGGCGCCGTTTTTGCTCCGGGGGGCAGGAGCAAGCGGAAACGTCAGGGGAGACCGTTTCCGCTATATCGGCGGCTTGGCGCCACCGATGACCTAGAGATGGGATCGAAATGCCGCCGCTCAATCCTGAGACGGGCATGCCAGCCATGCAGCCTATGCAAATATGGGAATCAGCGGTTTCCCAACGGCTCGAAGACATCCGGATCGCGGTCGCGGAAGATGCGGTCGTCGAACTTCACGTCGGTGCGCGGGTTGTAGAGCGAGACCGTCGTGGTCTGTCCCTGCGGGTCGGTGACCAGCCATTGCTTCAGCTGGAACGGCGCCTCGGTGAAGATCAGGGTGATCTTGCCCTGGCGCGGATCCTTTTCCTTCACCGCGCTGATCTCCAGCACGCCCGGCTTGCGGACCACGCCGGTGACGGTGGCGCCATTGCCGTTCAGCCTCAGGTCCTTACGCACCAGCAGGGCGGCCGGCGTGCTGTCGATGTCGACATAGGACGTATGGTCGAGCTGGCTGTCGTGATAGACCAGCCAGTCGCCATTGGCGAGGATGATCATCGGCGTCGGCGGATCGTAGTCGAGGCGCAGCTTGCCGGGCCGCGACAGGGACAGCGTGCCCTCGGCGGTGCCGCCGTCGGGCGCCACCTGCAGAAAGCGGGCGCGCAAGGTGGTCACGGCATTGAGATAGGCCTCGGCGCGGTCGACGTCCTTCTGGTCGTTGGCCGACAGGGCGGCGTCGGCGGAGCTGGCCGCCAACAGGGCGAGAAGCCCGAAAATCATCTGTTTCATCTTATTCCTCGTCGCTGCGGCGCAGCAGCACTTCGCGCTTTCCTACATGGTTGGCGCGGCTGACCATGCCTTCCTGCTCCATCCGCTCGATGATGCGGGCGGCGCGGTTATAGCCGATCTGCAGATGGCGCTGGACGAAGCTGGTCGAGGCCTTGCCCTCGCGCGCCACCAGGGCTACCGCCTGGTCGTAGAGATCGTCGCCGCTCTCGCCGTTGCCGCCGGCGGCGCCGGCCATGTCGAGCGGCGGCTCGTCCTCTTCGGTCACAGCCTCCACATAGGCGGGCTCCCCCTGGCTGCGCAAGTGCTCGACCACGGTTTCCACCTCCTGGTCGCTGACGAAGGGGCCGTGCACGCGGGTGATGCGCCCGCCCGCCGCCATGTAGAGCATGTCGCCCTGGCCCAAGAGCTGTTCGGCGCCCTGTTCGCCCAGGATGGTGCGGCTGTCGATCTTCGACGAGACCTGGAAGCTGATGCGGCTGGGGAAATTGGCCTTGATGGTGCCGGTGATGACGTCGACCGAGGGGCGCTGCGTCGCCATGATCAGATGGATGCCGGCGGCGCGCGCCATCTGCGCCAGGCGCTGGACGGCGGCCTCGATGTCCTTGCCGGCCACCAGCATCAGATCGGCCATCTCGTCGACCACCACCACGATGAAGGGCAGGGGTTCGAGGGCCAGCGGCTGTTCCTCGTAGATCGGCTTGCCGGTATCAGGGTCGAAGCCGGTCTGCACCGTGCGCGACAGCACCTCGCCGCGCGAGCGGGCTTCCGCCAGGCGCTGGTTG
>Ga0213872_10001737_pt1 | contig 13699 bp, 12 predicted proteins | sample VelepicomBERX_R2_FD_160071 | JGI IMG/M metagenome (GOLD analysis project Ga0213872, IMG submission 160071) | Rhizosphere microbial communities from Vellozia epidendroides in rupestrian grasslands, the National Park of Serra do Cipo, Brazil - RX_R2 | ecosystem: Host-associated > Plants > Roots >...
ACGTCCCTTGTTTTTCCCGGGAAGACAAAATCCGGTCTCGGTTGGAAGCTGCCGCGGAGCTGATGCTGGTTGCGACAGGGGTTGCCGGCGTTGTCACCGCTGTTATTGCCGCGGCTTCAATGTGACATGGGCGTCCCGCCCGTGATCCCCGATGCACGGGCGGGACGCCCATGCCACAGCGCGCCTCCTAACGCGGCGATCGCGCCGGGGAGCACGTGGATCGGCGCACAATCAGTTCGGGCATAAACACCTTTGTTTGCGCCGGTTTGCCTCCGCGGAGCCGGGCGAGCAGGAGTTCCATGGTGCATTTGCCCATCGTCTCCACTGGTTGGGCCACTACGGTCAATGGCGGGTCCATATAGCGAGCCCAGAACGAGTCGTCGAAACTCACGATGGAAATCTCCTGCGGGATGGTCACTCCTTTATCCCGGACGAAGGCGATGACACCGGCCGCCATTTCGACATTTGCCACGAAGAGAGCGGTGGGCGGTTGCCGCAGTGAATGCAACTTTTGGGCTGCCTGATAGCCGGATTCCTGTCGAAAATTTCCGTACTGAACGAAGCTCTTTTTTACCTGGATATTGTGCTTGCGGAGCGTGTCCTGAAATCCTGTGAGGCGGCCTCGCGCATTTGAAAGATGTTGCGGCCCGGCGACAGTGGCGATATCGCGGTGGCCAAGATCGACGAGGTGCTCAGTGGCAAGCTCGGCCCCGCGTCTGTTGTCGACGACGACCGTATCGACGTTTTTGAGACCTGATTCCCGGTCGAAATCGACCAGCAACGCCCCCGATTTCTGGAAGGTGTGGAGGAGATCCAGATTGGCTCCAGTAGAGCAATTGATGACACCGGATACTTTTCGGTCCAAAAGGAGCTGAAGGGCGGCTTCCTCTTTGGCGCTGTCTTCGTCGGCGTTGCAGATGAGCACGGTGTACCCATTGGCCCTAGCCTCGTCCTCGATGGCTTTGACCACGGCCGCAAAAAAAGCATTTCTGATGTCCGAAACGACGACGCCGATGGTTCGAGTCTGCTGAGTGCGCAAGGAACGGGTGGTTCCGTTTGGGGTGTAACCGTGGCGATGGACGGCGGCGAGGACGCGTTGGCGTGTCAGGGGTGCGACATCTTCGGGGCGGCTGAGGGCGCGCGAAATCGTTGCGATGCTGAGGTTCAGTTCTTTGGCGAGGTCGTGAAGGGTCATAAGAGGCGACCGAGGAACTGGGTTTTTGCAGTCCAGGGGGACCTGAGGTCGATAGGGGAGGCTTGACATCTGTTGTGCACGAACTATAACCGAATGTAAAGTTTTACATTGTAACCCCCAAACAGCACATCGCGGCAATCCTGGAAAGGATTTTCAAATCCGGCCGAGCAACTGTGGTTTTGTCGGATTGACGCTCTTTTCAACTTCGCCCCGAAGTCTATGTTCTCGCCAAACGAACAAACCGAGTCGCCGAATCACCCGGCTCTGCAGATGCGGGGGATCTCTAAGAGTTTCGGGCCCACCCTGGTGCTGAAGAAAGTCGACATCGATCTGCGCTCCGGCGAGATCCACGCGCTGATGGGCGAGAACGGGGCCGGCAAAACGACGCTGATGAAAATTGCGGCCGGGCTTATCGACGACTTTGAGGGCGATATTTTTGTGGAAGGAAAACCGCACCGCATGACATCTCCGAGAGATGCCGCCAGAGCTGGGATCGCGATGATTCAGCAAGAACTCAGTCTGGTGCCCGAACTGGCCGTCGACGAAAATATTTTCCTGGGCCAGGAGAAGGTTCGGTCCCTTTTCTTCGTGGACAGGGAACAACAGGTTCGGGCGGCCCGCGAGGTTCTCCGGCCATTGGATTTTCATGGGAGAATAGATTTACCGGTAGCGAAACTGCGGGTTGGCGAGCAGCAATTAGTGGAGGTGGCTAAAGCCCTGGTGGCAAAGGCCCAGATTCTAATCATGGACGAACCTACGTCGGCGCTTTCGATAAACGAAACAGAGCGCCTGTTTCAGGTTATCCGTAAATTGGCGAAGGAAGGTGTCGCTATTGTTTACATCTCACATCGCATGGAGGAAGTCTTTGCCGTGGCCGATACGGTGACCGTACTTCGGGATGGTCAGCATATCGGAACCCTGTCCGCCAAGGTAGCGAGCCGGCGCGAGATTATTCGAATGATGGTGGGTCGCGAACTGCAAGAAATGATCGCCAGCGGCAAGTCGGAAGCCACTACGCAAAAACCGGTTCTGGAGGTACAAGACCTTTGGCTGGAAAATCCTTCGCCGACTGCGGCGCGACCACTGCTGGTTCAAAGTGTGAGCTTCACGGTAGCTGGGGGTGAGGTCTTGGGACTCGCCGGACTACTTGGAGCGGGTCGAACCGAAACCCTGGAGGTTTTGTTTGGTTTGCACTCCGGAACTTCTGGAGGGCATGTGCGCATCGAAGGCAAAGAAGTTCACCTGTTGAATCCGGTCGCAGCGAAAGCGGCGGGTATGGCTCTTGTGACCGAAGACCGCAAGCGAGACGGGTTGGTACTGGGGGCTGGAATTGATCGGAATGCTGAGCTGGCGGTGTTACGGACGATTGCGGCCTTCGGGTTAGTTTCGACGGAAGGAGAGGTGGAGCTAGCCGAGCGTACGATTCGCGATCTCGGCATCCAAGCCAGCGGCCCACGGCAACTGGCCGGAACGCTGAGTGGGGGAAACCAACAAAAGCTCGTAATTGGGAAATGGTTGCTGACCAGGCCGCGGGTATTGTTACTGGACGAACCGACTCGCGGAATCGATGTGGGCGCGAAGGCCGAGATTTATCGTTTAATCGGGACTCTGGCTGAGCAAGGGCTGGCGATTGTGCTCGTGACTTCTGAATTGCCGGAATTGACGCTGCTCAGCGATCGGATACTCGTGCTGCGGGAGGGGCGTCCTACCGCGTTGCTAAACCGGGCACAGTTTTCGCCCGAAACGATCCTGGAATTCGCTTCGCCCGGAGGCTCGGTGCAGCCCGCCTTTGCGGAAATGGAGGTGGCGCAATGAAAGGTATTGCTTCCACGATTGGCAAATTCATCCTGCAAACCAAACTATTCTGGGGCTTGGCGGCCCTTTACCTGGTAGGGATCTTTTCATCGCCGGTTAATCGGAAAGGGCTGAACATTTTCCTGGAGCCGGGAAATCAGTCGGACGTACTTCGTCAGGTATCGAATAATGGAATTATTGCGGTTGGAATGACCCTGGTCATCCTGACGGGCGGAATTGATCTTTCCGTGGGATCGATGATGGCGCTTGGATCGGTGGTCTGTGCAATGTTGTTGACCCAAGAGGGGTGGACTAATGCGTCATTGTTAGCGATCCCGATCCTGGCGTTCGTCTGCGTTTTTCTCTGCGCTTATCTAGTGCCGTTGATTGCAATCAATGTACACAGGGGCTCAGCTAAACCGGTGGAAAAAGCAAGTTCACGGGTCAGGTGGTTTGGCATCGTCCTGGGAATCATTCTGGCGATGCTGGCGGTTTGGTGGACGGTCGGCCAACTCAAAACAAAGTTTGGGGTGATTGGCGTCTTGGTGGCAGTTCCGGCAGTTGGGCTGGTGTTCGGCGCGTTGAATGGCCTGATCATAACCAAGGGCAAAATGCAGCCGTTCATTGTCACGCTAGCCATGATGGTCGCAATTTTGGGGATCGCTCGGTTGTTAGGCGGATCGAACATGGCAGTTCATCCGGTATACACCGGAACTAACGCGACGGAGGATTTCGACATACTTCGGGCGTTGCTATTCCAAGTTATCCCGGTGCCGGGAATTTTCTTTCTGATTGCCGTGTTAGTCTTTGGCTTTGTCCTAAAAGTGAGCACATTTGGTCGCTATATCTATGCGATTGGCGGCAACGAACAAGCAGCTCGCCTCGCGGGCATACATGTCGATCAACTGAAAATCGCGGTCTTTGCTATCTCTGGTATGCTGGCTTCCACGGCCGGGGTGTTGTATACGGCGCAGTATCGACAAGGCAAGCCAGATGCTGGATCGGGTGCGGAGTTGGATGCCATCGCCGCGGTGGTCATTGGTGGCACAAATTTGATGGGTGGCCGAGGGTCAATGACGGGGACTCTGGTGGGTGTACTGATCTTCGGCTTTCTGGGGAATATTCTGCAGTTGCGCAATATCGACAGCAACACCCAGTTAGTGCTCAAGGGAGGGATAATTCTGGCTGCGGTGTTGTTGCAGGAAGGGCAACTAGGGGTGTTATGGAAACAAATGCGGGCTTATTTTAAGGTGGTCGAACCCAGCCGGAAAATAGGCGTGCAATCCCGCCAGATCGAAGAAGTGAGGAAGTGACTGGCAGTCTGATTTTATGACGGAGTTGTGGAGCAGTATCCGGTGTTAGCAAGTAAAAAGTAGAGAGCAATTAATAGTTAATGATTCCCCCTATGAACAGAAGAAGGTTTATCAAAACAACAGTGGTCGCAGCGGCAGCATCGACGGTGTTCAAGCCGTTTTATATTCGGGCCGAAGCGAAGAAATATCGATTTGGTTTTTCGCAGGTCACAACCGTGGAACCGTGGCGGGTGCAGTTCAACAAAGATATGATCAAGGAAGCTGGTAAGCATCCGGAGCTTGAATTGATCATTACGGACGGGCAGGACAAGACCGAAAAGCAGGTCGCCGATGTTGAAAACCTGATTCAACAGGGCGTTGACGTCTTGCTAGTTAGTCCAAAAGAATCGGCGGGTTTGACCGGTGTAGTGCTGAAGGCCATTGATGCGAAGATTCCGACCATCATACTTGACCGGAATGTCGAGACCGATAAGTACACGCAGTTTATTGGCGGCGATAATGTCCTGATCGGGCGCGAGGCCGGCAAATACGCAGTGGAGTTACTAGGCGGTGAGGGCAAAGCAAAAGGTAACCTGGTGGAGTTGTGGGGCGGCATGGGGACCCAACCTGCTCACGATCGTCACGACGGTTTCACGGAGTACGTCGGGAAGGAATCGGGTATTAAGTCGTTGCTGCAACCGATGGATTGCGATTGGAAGCAGCAAAAGGCGTATGAAGTGATGTCAACGGCATTAAAGTCATTTGATCATATCGATCTGGTCTACGGCCACAACGATCCTGAGGCTTATGGGGCATACTTGGCTGCGAAGGATGCCGGCCGCGAAAAAGAGATGAAGATTCTTGGGATCGACGCGCTGCCTGACGAGGGGGTGACCTGGGTAGCCAAAGGTCAGTTAACCGCAACTTTCCTTTATGCAACACCAGGCGCGGAAGGAGTGCGTCAGGGATTGAAGATCGTCAATGGTGAAAAGGTGGAAAAGAAGATAACACTGCCGACACTGAGAATTGATAAGACGAACGCCGAGCAGATTCTGAAAGAGAACGGGCTTGCGTGATGCGACGGATGGAGCGCGCCCCGCGAATAACGGCGGTAGGGGCGCGCTCCGGGCGGTAGGGCGAGGCTCCGCCCGAGCCGCGGCGCGTCGCGGCGCGTGACGACATCAAAGGGCAGAGTGCGTCGTCACGTCCCGCGGCTCGGACGGAGCCTCGCCCTACCTGAGCCGTTGCCCTGATAGCGTTTGGCAACACCCGGGCGCGCGGGAGCGCGCCGCTACCGAATTACTCGGTCTGGGTGGGCTCAGTTAACGTGAGTGGTCTGGCGATTTCGAGCCGATGTTCCAGTTCTTCGGCAACTTTGGCTGCGATCCCGACGCGGGCGCGGTCGAATTTGAAAGTGAATCGGCGGTTCTTTCCGAGGCTATAAAGATGCAATTCTTCGTACAGCAGCCGACGTTCCAGAGAAACCTTGAATTGTTCTATCTCCAGCATCTTTGAAGCGCTTCCGAAAATCGATTTAGTGATAAAGTAAACTTTGTTTGGTTCTTCGTTGCTCGCCACGAGATAACCGAAACGATTTGGTTCCAGAAATTTGCCTTTGCCAGAAACGCAGGGCACGGCCCAAGCGACCGTAGTGGTAGGTGTTGTTAATCGGCGGAACATAGCTTCCGATCGCGCCGATAGCTTGTCCGGGAGCTTGTCGACCACCTCAGAACTGGACTTTTGATTCAGCTTGCGGGTGATAAACCAAACTCTGATCGAAATGGAACGCCAAATTCTTGGGAGGAAATAGATGGTCAGGGCAAAGAGAACAGCAAAAAACGAAAAGACCGCAATCGGATAGTGCCAGAGTAGCGCGACGGCGCTGACCACCATAACATTTTCACCGGTACTGACCGCAATGTTCGAGAATGGTTCCGGTGAGCCATTCACCACCAGCCGAGTACTGGCTTTCAAGCTATGCGAGGCGAAGCTTAAGGCACCACCCAACAGCGCAACGATCACTTCAAACACGGGACTGGTTTGGCCGAGCGCTCTGGTCGCCAGAAGTGCTCCGCCGACCGGCCGAATGACCGTGTGAACGGCATCCCAAACTGAATCCACCCAGGGGATCTTGTCCGCAAAGAATTCCAGTGCGAACAGGATTCCGGATACGATGAGAATTGCTGGATCACCGAGAACCGACAGGGACTGAAACTGTGGAGCGAGATGGACCCAGCCGAAATGGATAGCGAGTCCAGTCGAAAAAACGGTGAGATACAAACTGTAGCCGGAAAGAGCGGCCAGCCCCAGAGCGACCGATAAAGTCTGGAGGACTTCCATACTTCAAATGAATAGACGCGTGACGCGGCGTAAGCAAACGAAGATGGCTCTGCAGTGTTATTTGCGGACCCGGGCTCTTTTAAGCCCACTTAATCGCCTGCCCATGGCGCTCAGGGCTTTCTTTTCCTGCCTCAGGATCTCATGGGCCTCTCTGGGACTAACCTCGCCGGCCTCAAACTTCTCGATCGTGTACCACACGTTGGCGCGGCGCTCATCTGCCCACTTATGAAATGCGCCGGGCGAACGTAAACATATTTCATCAGCTTTCATTTGGGAATGTTCGTTCTTTTCTAGTAATTATATTCGACCGCCAAAACGGTCAGTTAAGTCGGCGACGATATTTTGATGCGGTGGTACGGGACGCGGTGGTAGGGCGCCGCTTTTTCTTGTGTGTGGCTATCTATGCGGCGCCCGGCGGCTGGAGTCCGGCGGCTGGTTGCTGGAGGGCTACGCTCCGTCGTAGCAGCCACCGCGCAACCGGCGGGAATAGCGAGAAAAGTCTGGCCAAAGCAATAGGCGAAGCCGAACTGTTTCGCGGTGGCTGCTACGAACGGAGCGTAGCCCTCCAGCGCTAGCCCGCGGCTCATGGGGCTTTGCGTTCTCCGCGAAGTCGAAAACACCCCCACCCGCGTCCAATGATCGAGGACGAGGACGAATGGGTCTGAATCACCCTACCCTTCGGCGGGACTTAGCGAAGGTATCGAAGGCGACAGCGAGTACGATGATGATGCCGATAATGATCTGTTGCACGTAGGCTGAGACGTTCATGAGCACGAGGCCGTTGAGCAAGACCCCAATGAGAATCGTGCCGATCACCGTACCGAAAATCGTGCCAACGCCTCCAAACAGGCTGGTACCGCCGATAACCACGGAGGCGATGACCGTGAGCTCGTAGCCGGTCCCGGCAACCGCTTCGGCCGAGTTTAGCCGTGCCGCCAACACGAAGGCACCAAGCCCGGCGAAGAAGCCCATGATCACGTATACGCTGGTGATGACGGCGCGTACGTTCAACCCCGACAGCCGGGCCGCTTCCGGGTTGCCGCCGACGGCGTAGATCTGGCGGCCGTAACGGGTGTAGCGGAGGACGACATGAGCGAGTACGGCAAAGGCGACGAAGATGACCACCGGAACCGGTACTTCACCGAGGACGCGTCCCTGCCCCATCCAAACAAAATTCGGTTCGAAACCGCTGATGGGGCCGCCCGCGGCAAAGAGAAGAGCGCCACCCCGAAACGCGGACATGCCGCCGAGGGTGACAACGAACGGCGGCACCTTGAGCCTCGTGATTGCGAAGCCTTGCAGGAACCCTCCGGCAAGTCCAACCCCGATCGCAGCCAGCGCGGCCAGATACCAGCCGTAGCTGGCTGCCTCTTGGCCCGCGCCGACAGTGAAGCGATTGGAGACCCCACCCTTAGACACCGCCGCAGCGACTAAGCCGGCAAAGGCGACCAGCGAGCCGATCGAGAGGTCGATCCCTGCGGTCAAGATGACGAACGTCATGCCAACGGCGAGCAGTCCGTAGATAGAGACTTGGCGGAGGATGTTGAAGAGATTGAGTGGTGTGAGGAAGCGCGGTTCGCCGATAGCAAAGGCCGTCATCAGCACGATCAGGAAAATCAGCGGCGCGAAGCGAGCCAGAAAGCCGAACACGTCTGTCTTCGCGGGTGGCTGGGCCTCTGAGTGTACGCTTTCAGTCATGGTTCCAATCGCTCCTTCAGGCCGCTTTCGCGCTCAAGGTCATCATCGACATTAAGACCTCTTCGGTGGCGTTCTCTCCCTTGATCTCGCCGCTAATTCGGCCTTCCCGCATGGTAATGATGCGATCGCTAATCGCAAGCACCTCGGGCAGTTCTGAGGAGATAGCGACCACTGCGATACCGGATCGCGCCATTTCGAAAAGGAGGTTGTGGACCTCGACTTTGGCGACTATATCGATGCCTCGGGTCGGTTCGTCGACAATAAGCACCTTCGGCCGCAGGGCCAGCCAACGGGCGAGCGTAACCTTCTGTTGATTGCCGCCTGAGAGACTGGCAATCAGTTGCTCTGGGCTCGCCATGCGAATATTGAGCCTCTTGCGAAACTCCTCGACCATGGCGCGTTCGGCGGTCTCGTCCATAAACACTCCCCAGCGCATGATCCGCTGATGCGACGCCATACTCAGATTGACGCGCACAGCCAGCGCGAGGAACAGCGCCTGTTGTTTGCGGTCCTCCGGCACCAAGCCGATCCCGTGACGGATGGCATCCTGGGGCGAGCGGATCCGGACCTGGCGGCCGTCGACGAAGACGCGACCGGAATCGAATGGGTCGGCGCCGAAGACCGCACGTGCCATTTCAGTCCGTCCTGCGCCGACTAACCCGGCAACGCCCAGGATCTCGCCTCGGTGGACCTCGAAACCGACGTCGGCAAGGACGCTGGCGTTCTGGTCCTGGGCATTACCTCGTCGGTTCAAGCCCTCGACTGCCAAGACGACGTCACCGGCGGGCGTCTTTTCGCGATGGGCGAATAGCGCGTTGACCTGGCGCCCGACCATAAGCCGGATGATGCCATCGATGGTGGTGTTGGCGATGGCGCCGCTACCAACCAGACGCCCGTCTCGGAGCACGGTGTATCGATCACAGATCTGCATAACCTCTTCAAGCCGGTGCGTGACGAAAATTATACTGAGACCGTGCGCCTTAAGCTCGCGGATGATGCGAAACAGCTTCTCGACCTCGGCCGACGAGAGGGCTGAGGTTGGCTCGTCCATGACGATTAGCCGCGACTTCATAGACAGCGCGCGTGCGATCTCGACCATCTGCTGTTCAGCGACGCTCAGTCCGCGAACAATGGACATTGGCTGCAACTCGAGGCCGAGCCGTTTAGTGATAGCGCGTGTCTCCGACGCCATCTTTCGCCAATCCACGAAGACGCCGAGGCCGGGCTCGCGACCGATAAAGACATTTTCGGCAATCGTCATGTTCGGGGTCAGCGTGAACTCCTGGTAGATAGTTACGATGCCGCGGCGCTGTGCGTCATGCGGTGAAACGAACGTGACACTCTGTCCGCCGAATTCAATTGTGCCGCTGTCCGGTTGCTGCGCTCCGGAGAGGATCTTGATGAGCGTCGACTTGCCCGCTCCGTTCTCGCCGAGCAGCGCATGGATTTCGCCGGGCAGCACTTCCAGACTGGCATCGTCGAGCGCCTGGACACCAGGAAAGCGCTTGCTGATCAAGGACATGCGGAGCAGCGGTTCCATTACTGACTCCGGCCTGGAGCGTTGCCTTGCGTGGTAGGGACGCGCTCCCGCGCGTCCGGGACGGAGCCGAGACTCCATTTTGCACCCGACAACGTCACCATTATAAGCGAGACGGTACAGTAGCTCGCAATGTGCGTGTCAATTCCCACAGTCTAATTTTCGCGGTCGAGGATGAACCTCGACCGCCTTACAGTAGGAGCCCTTGAGCCTATTTCACCTCGTTCAATCGCTCAGCCTGGTCGAGGTTTTCGCTCGTGATGGCGATTGGAGTGAGCAGCGTTACCTGCTGATCCGGTTTCTTGCCTTCACGGAGAAATGCGACCAGCACCTGGAGCGCTCCGCGTACCTGGCCGCCGGGCAACTGCTCGATTGTGGCTGTCATGTTGCCGGCTTTAATCTGGCCTAGCGCTTCGGGCAAAGCGTCGAAGCCGATCAGCTTCACTTTACCAAGGAGGTTACGCGCCTTCAGCGCCTCCAGCGCGCCAAGCGCCATGTCGTCGTTCGCGGCGACAATGACGTCTGGCGGCTTCGGCATGCCCGCAAGGGCCGACTCGGTCATGGCGAGGCCCTTTGATCGATCGAAGCCCGCCGTGTCTTCGAAGATGAATTTGTATTTGTCCTTGGCCTGGTCCAGGACGTTGTGCAGCCCCTTGTTGCGGTCGATGGCCGGACTCGCGCCCGATTGTCCCTGGAGGTTCATCACAGTTGCGCCGTCCGGAAACAGCTTCTCGATGAGCTGGCCTTGCGCTTCCCCACCCTTAACATTGTCAGCACCAACGTGCCCAAGTATGCCAGGGACCTTGTTAACGCGACGGTCTATGGTCACGACTGGAACCTTTGCATCGACTGCTTCCTGAATCGCGGCTGCGAGTGCATCGACATCGTTCGGCGAGATCATGATGCCGCTGACTCCTTTAGTGATACCTGCCTCAACGTCCGCAGTCTCTTTGGGTGAGCTGCGTTGGCCATCAGCAATGATGAGATCGATATCGCCGATCTTGTTTGCTTCGTCTTTGGCCTGGTCAGCCATGTGGACGAAAAATGGGAATGCCAGATCGGGTAAGGCAAACAAAACGGTCAGATGTTTTTCCGCTGCTTGCGCGGGACTTAGGGCAGCGAACGCCAGACCAAGACTCGCCACGAGCAGATTTTTACTTGTGTATTTCATAAAGCTTTTCCTTTGATTCTCCGCCAGTGCGGGGAGGGGGGTGAAGGTCGAAACGCGCTGACTCTAATTTACCCGCTCCCCTGGAAGAATGGACAAACTGACAAATTTTATATAAAAAATGACATAGCTGCGCGCACCACGGTAAAGGTGAGAAGCTATTACGTCTATTTCGGGCTCCCTCACCGGGGAGAAGACCCCTGGGAGTGCACCGCAACCTCGGTTGGATACGAGCGGGTGCGCCCGGGGAGTCGTTACCCGCCTCGGCGCCACCCTGTTGACCATCACTTTGATTGGGATCAAGGCCGCGTCCTGCTGGCCTATCAATTGGTCTACATAACGGAAGGCAAAGGCACGTTCGAATCGGAGGTGTCTCCTGAGCGCCACGACATTAACGCCGGCATGGTTATCACGCTGTTCCCGGGGGTTTGGCATCGGTACGCACCTGATCCCCAAACAGGTTGGGTGGAACAGTGGATCGAGTGCCGCGGACCGGCGTTCGATCGAGCCAGAGAGTCTGGCCTGCTCCGACCCGAACGGCCTGTCTGGCATGTGGGATTTCCTTCGGAGTTGTTGCAAGGGTTTGAACGTTGCCACGCGTTAGCCCAGCAACGTTCGGCCGGCGTTCAATCGTTGCTTTCGACCATGGGGTTGCACCTGCTTTCACTCCTTCCGAGGGCCGCGCGCAAGCATCGGCGCGCGCCACGGCATATTGACCAGATAGTTCAGCAGGCTCAAAACCTCTTGGCGCATCGTTATCACGAGCGGTTTACGGTGGAGCAGTTGGCTCGTGACTTGAACGTGAGTTACTCTTCTTTCCGTCAGGCTTTCAAAGCCCAAACCGGTATTAGCCCAAAACAGTACCAGCTGCAGATCCGTTTAGACAAAGCCCAAGACTTCCTTGCCAATACCCCAAAATCGGTCGGGGAAATCGCCGAAATCCTAGGTTTTGATTCGCCCTTTCATCTTTCGAAGCAATTTCGAGATTCGATCGGTCTCGCGCCTCAGATATGGAGGAAGAAATTAGCGCGTCGAGCTGCGGCGGAATCCGGAAATGGATAATAGTTCCATGCTGTCTTAAACCCATGATGGAGATATTAGGTCTAGAACCGGGGCCTCGCGCAAAGGCACGCATCTCCTTATAGGTCGTATAGGACCTATACGACCTATAGGTCCTATGTGACTCAGCGAATCATCCCTGTATCGTTCTGACCTTTGTGTACCTCTGCGTATCTTTGCGCGAGCCGTCCGAGGCGGGGGAACTTACCAGCGAAACGGGTCCGCGAGCAGCGAATCTGTCTGCGGCACGAGCTTTGGCCTTTGCGGTCTCCGTTTCTCGATTCCTTGGCGTTCCATTCGTTTCAAGTGAGCGAAGAAGACGAGCCGAAATCTCAGCTATTTCATCGACCGCAGCCTGGAACGGGCCCTCATTGGCCTTCGACGGTTTGCTAAAGCCGCTGATTTTTCTTACGAATTGGAGCGAAGCCGCTCGGATCTCTTCGGCAGTGACCGGCGGATCGAAGTTGAAGAGGGTTTTAATGTTCCTGCACATTCTGACTTCAAAGTATCAGAATGTTCATGGGTGTAAACCTGGGGAACGCTGGGGTCAGCCGTTTATTTATGACTTTAGGGCCAGGACCGCCGGACGATCCGTCGAAACCAAGCCCACGCAAGCTCGGACTCGTGGCGGTACCAAGGCCGGCTAAGTCATAAATAAACGGCTGACCCCAATGGAACACACTGGAACCTTGGCGAAAGGTCGTCAATTGATATATTTATTAGAGAAGAACAGCGCAAACCACGACAAATGGGAGTTGGACGATGTTTGACCCAGACCTGTGGCTTCGCCAGCAACTTTGGGAACAACTCTGGAGAGGACCTGGAGCGGTCTCGGCCTATTGGTCGATTGCCGTACAACTGGTTTGCGTTGGACTGTCCGCACTCGGTCCAACAGACCTTCGGGGTCCAAATTTATGGATCCTGTCAATCATTGTTCTGCTGGGTGTTTTGCTGATTTTGGGTGACGAAATTGCTTCGTGCCGAAATCACCGGTTGGGCCTGTTGCGCTTCTCTGCCGCCAAGAGCCGAGATCGGATGGCAAAACTCGGAATTAAGTCGAAACAGGTGGATCGTTTTCTTAACGCACTGTGGCTAAATCGTGAACTTGAGTTCAAGTTCAGGAAGACGCGTCTCCAGTCTGTCCTTTTAACGGTTTTGGCTCTCGATTTATTGAGTCGAATCGCGTCACGCTATGGTCGCTGCGGCAAAAAAGTTTTCGAAGCTAATCAGAATCCGATTTTGAGCGCTATGGAGTTGTTCGACTGCGTGCCGTTGCCCGATGCCGACAAGATGTTGATAGAGCCGTTAAGAGATTGGTTAAAAGAACCGCCTGTATTTGATCCTGAAGGCTGGGCGCTACCTTTTTTTGGAAAGTTTTGACCTTATGGCCGGCTTTCGCGACCAAAATCTGCATTCCATTTTTCGGCTTAGAATGCTTGGTGCAGACTTTCGGGTTTGCTCCAAGATGAACTCGATTGACTGCCGGATTTCCAACGAGCGCATTTTAGCATCTGGGATGCAATAAATCCCGTTTCTCGGTTTCTCCCCCTAAGACGTTGATTATCAGCGCCTTGCAACTTCTAGCGATTTTTTTCACTTGACAATCTAAAACCGAG
>Ga0213872_10001738_pt1 | contig 13697 bp, 13 predicted proteins | sample VelepicomBERX_R2_FD_160071 | JGI IMG/M metagenome (GOLD analysis project Ga0213872, IMG submission 160071) | Rhizosphere microbial communities from Vellozia epidendroides in rupestrian grasslands, the National Park of Serra do Cipo, Brazil - RX_R2 | ecosystem: Host-associated > Plants > Roots >...
CTGGCGATCAGCCGAGCACTCCAAGCGCTTGCTCGACTGAAAGCTCAGCTCCGGGTGTGGCAGTACCTCGGGAGAGGGATGACCTAACATGCGGCACAACAAATGAGAAGACTTGGGGCATCTACGTCTATTTCGCTGCGGATGTCCCCGATCGGGATATGCAGGCCGCCGTCTGGAGCACGCTGGGGACGTTAGCTTCGGTAGGCTCCACCGATTCCATAAAGATCACGGCGATGATCGACCTGCCGAACAGGAACACTGAGTACTACATTCTTCCCCCAAAGCCATCCGACCCAAACATCACTCGATGGCCCATCCTACCCGACCGGTTTTTGGCGAACGTAAACTCAGCCAGCATCGATGCGATTCAGGACTTCTTTTTATGGTCGAACCGAAACTGCCCCGCCGACAATATTGCTTTAGTCTTCTGGGGACACGGGTACGCTCTCGACGACTATGATCCGCGCATCCAGACAAAAGAGCCAAGGTCCAGCCGACGCTCGGCTCGCGCAGGGAAGGGGCGCACTGCCGATTCATTTCCGGGGGCGAGCGGCAAGGAACTTAAGCTCCTCTACGACGTCACGCACAATTCAGTTCTGAACAACCGAGATTTTGCCCAAGCTCTTCACGAGTGTACCCAGATATTTACGCCCCCCAAAAAAATCCAGGTTGTCGGGCTGGATTGCTGCAACATGGCCATGGCGGAAGTTCTGTGTGAGTTACAAGATTATGCCGAGTACGCTGTCTCGGCCGAGACCGGACTGCCCTTCCAGTCCTGGCTTTCGGCGTCAGCTCTCGAGAAGTTTCTTGCGGGCAAGTATCAAACGGCGCGGGACTTTGCGGTAAATGCGGTCGAAGACTTTATTGGTTCTTTCTCTCATTCGGCGGACACATATATCGAACTTTCGGCTTGCAATCTGAATAAGTTTGGAGCGCTCGAAGCTGCGGTGAAGCAACTTGTCGACGCGCTGCTGCCGGCGATCGAAAAGTACGAGAACCGCAGAGCAATTGCCCAGGCTTGGTATCATGACGTGAGCTTCGTTCCGGATGGGCTGATCGACCTTGCTTCTTTCTGCGAACTACTCAGGAAATATATCGATCCGAAAGAGAACGCGGTCATTAGCGCCGCCGCAGGTGTGCAAGTTGCCGTTGAAGGAGCCAGAGTGTTGCCCGGTGTGAAGAGCACAGGGGGCGTGGTTGATCTCGCCGGCGTAACTCCCAATCTTCCCGGCAGAAGAATCTCGCTCTCCAGGGGACTTTCCATCTGGTTTCCGCCGTGGATTCAATTCCCAGGAGTACGTTATTTCCAACTCAAACAGTCGAAGGATTACCTATTTAACGGCTATCCGCATATGCGCTTTGCTACGGCCACTGGATGGAATCGTCTTCTGTACGAACTGTTCCTCTTAACACAAAGCAAAGTAATATCCAAAGCAATATCAAGGAGGCGAGCATGACGGAGTCCAATCAGACAGTTATCGGGGAACCCGAGCAGAAACCCGTGGGCACCGTAGGTCGAGGAGATGACCAGATCGGCGAGGCCACTCATACAGGAGGCGAGGCGATACCGAACCATTGCTCTCCGCGAAAGGCCAGTGTGGTCGTCCGCGCAACGATCGAGCACGTTGGCCTGGTGGGTGACACAGAGCTGACGGTGAACGTGAAATGGCCTGCTTCTACCTTCTGCGTTCAGCCGGACGGAAAACCGGCCGCACCGGCCATTCAGCCCCAAGACTCTCAGCAAGTGCCGGGCAACGGGCCGTTGGCGAGCAACTTCAACACGCTCTATGGGGAAGCGATTGCCGATCCGAAGCCGGCGGTCGGGACTGCCTCAGTGGCCTACGGATCGACGGAGAAATGAGAATCAGGCAGTCTGTCTGCTGTGAACCATGAAAAAATCAGGGATTCCACCGCACCCAATCCGCGGCCTTCCTGATGCTACGGCTGGAGATCATCGAGCAACCACTGAAACTGGGAAATGAAAACCGGGCCGAGGGATTTGCGGAAATGCAGCGCCGATCCTAAAAAGCACGATTTGCCCTTCCAGGCTCTTTTATCCTTGGGGAATGCCTTGCTTCCTTTCCGGATGCATCTTCTTCCTTTTCTGCCTAGTCCTCTGCGTCGGCCAGGAGCCCCGAGATGTCTTGGAACTCTCGGTCGATCATCCCGTCTCGGTTCTGCTGACACCCAAACACGCCGCGACGCTACTGCTGGACCTGACAGTCTCGAAGACCGAAGAGATCATCCTCGACGGCGCGGTCCCAGACATTACATACCGGATTACCGCAAGCGACGGGACGGAGATTCTCTCCGGCCACCTCGCTACCTTTGGTTGGGTGGCGATTCCCATTGCCTTTCCCATGGTCTCGGTTGGACGGCCGGAGGTTCAAATCCAATTGAGAACCGAAAGCGGGGCGGAGGGTCTGCCGGGCGTCCGGGTGCGCGCGCAAGCTTTTCGTATTCCACTGCGCTGTTGGCCGGAGCAAGTACAGGCCGCGCGGGCTTTCAATGCAGCGCAGCCGCTGCACCGGAGCTTGCGAGCTGAGGATCTTCGTCAGGCGATAGGACAATTTGAGCTGGCGGCTGGGGAGTGGGCCCGCGCCGGCGACCTTTACGGCGAGGCTCTGGCGCTGGGAGGCAAAGTCGAGTCGGAGATTGAACTGAGCCGGTATGTGGACGCCAGGCTGACACTGGAGCGCGCGCTCGACCTCGCGGAAAAGAATGGGTATCTTCGCGGCTGGCTCTTGCACCTTGCGGCGCGAGTGCTCTTCGATCAGTGGCAGGGCAAGCAGGCCAAGCACTATGCCGAGGAGGAACTGCAGCTTGCCCAAGAGATCGACGACCCTGCGCTAATCGCCCTCGCGCGAACTGACTTGGTCGGCGTGGCTTTCTGGCTCCGTGACTCGAAGATGGGTGACATTGCCGACCAGGCTCATAGCGAGGCCATTGCGGCAGGCGTGCCCGAGACGCTAGCCCTGGAACGGCGCTGGAAGAACTGGATTGAGGAATACTACGAGCGGATTGGGCGCGGGATGAGCGTTCTGAGCGAGGCGGAAATCTACTTTCGACGAGCCGGAGATTCGCGAAACGCTATGGAAGCCGCTCTTGAGATTGCCGAAGCCGAAAGCCTAAATGGAGACTTCTATTCCGCTCTGGCAAGATTCTCGACACTCGATCCTCTGGTCCGGGATTCTGGCAATACCATGGAATACGCCAATAATCTGGTCAACATTGGCATTCAATATCAGGAACTGAACAACCCCAGACTCGCGGAAACGTACTTCCGCCGGGCGGATACAGCCTATGCGGGCGCTCATATCCTCTTCGGGCGGGTGCTGAGTCATCAGTACCTTTGCGAGACGGAGATTCAAAGAAACGAAACCGCGATCGCCGTCTCCGATTGCCATCTCTTACTCTCGTTCGCCCGACAATTCGGGGATACGGCTTTTCTCGGCGAAGCCCTGTGCGATCTGGGAATTTCCGAGCGCAAGGCGGGCAGGCTCACACAAGCTTTTGCGGATGTGGCCGAAGCGACCAAGGTCACACAGACCATTCGAGACTTGCGTTATGAGTCCAAGGAACACATCCAGCTTGGCGAGCTTTTGGAGCAGCGGGGGAAGCTGCGAGAGGCGCTGGGCCAGTTCCAGCGAGCGGAGTCATTGAGCCAGAGCGTTGCAGACCCGGCAAGTCTGCTGGAGGCTCAATATGCGGTTGCGCGATGGTATGCGCAAGATGGGCAGTTCGCGAAGGCGGATGCGGAGCTGGCGCCGGCGCTCGACAAGCTGGAGGTAACGCGTCAGTTGGTCTCCAACAGTACGCTGCAAGCTTCCTATTTTGCCGCCGAGCGCAAGTGCTACCAACTGGCGGTCGAGTTGCGGATGCGGCAGTTTGAGAGCGAGCCGGCTGGCGGAGGCGATGTCCTAGCACTGGAGATGAGCGAGCGAGGCCGGGCACGCGGCTTGCTGGACGCGCTGGGCGCTAGTGCAGCTTCGGTCGCGCACGAAAGTGGCACAGCCGAAGCACGCTGGTTACAGACGAAGCTCGCGGTAGATCTCGCCTTCGATCGCCGCCTGAAGCTTCTGCTGGAGGGGGGCGCGAAGCGCGATCTGGAAGGCAGCTCCACGGAGCTAACCCAGGTTCTGGGTGACTTGGAGCGAGCGGAAGACGATGCGAATGCCGCCGCGATCCATATGCCGAAGCCGATCCAACCAATGACCGTGGCCGAAATTGAACAAGCCAGCCTCGGTTCCAACACCACGTTCTTAGAGTATGCGCTGGGGACTGAACACAGTTATCTTTGGGTGATCGGCGAGGGCAGGCGAAAGGGCTATGTTCTCGGTCCGCGCGAGCAACTGGAAAACATGGTGAAGCACTGGCGGGCTTTGGCCACGAGCCAAGAGCGCGGCGAGGCAAATGCCCGGGTCAGATTCCAGCACCTTTCCGTCCGGCTTTCCTGTGCTCTTTTGGCGGATGCCGTCGAACCCGGTATGACGAAGATGGTCATCGTTCCGGATGGCGATTTGGCCATGCTACCCTTTGCGGCGCTTCCCGAGAACGGCTGTTCCAGGGTGCCAGGCGAACCACTCGTCGTCGGGCACGAGATTGCTCTGACGCCTTCACTATCCGTTTATTTTTCCCACAAACCAGCGGCAGAGAACGAGACATATCAAGGGGAAATCGCCATTGTCGCTGACCCCGTCTTCGATGCGGCGGACCCAAGGGCTGCGAATTTGAGGACGAGGGAACCAAAACGCTCTTCACATTTAGCGCGAGCTCAAGAGACCGCAGCAGCCCTGCCCAGGCTTCTCAGCGCCGGCTACGAAGCCAGCGCTATCCAGGATGTCGTCCGGAAGGCAGCGGGCAAGGACCAGGTATTTCTGGCGCAAGGTTTCGACGCGAGCGTAGAAACCGTACTCAGCCCGAGGATGCGCGACTACCGTATCTGGCATCTGGCCACGCACGGCGTCTACGACCAAACTATGCCGGAGTTCTCAGGGCTGGTCTTCTCGCCGGTGGGGCGGGATGGGAGTTCGCGGTTTGGCTTTCTCAAGGCCGACGATATTTCCAGGTTGAACGTGCGCGCGGACCTGGTGGTGCTCAGCGCGTGCGATTCTGCGGCGGGCAAAAACCTCAGCGGCGAGGGCGTGATGGGTTTGAGTTACTCCTTCTTGCGCGCCGGGGCGAAACAGGTGGTTTCCACGCTCTGGAGTATCGATGATACTAAGTCGAGCGAATTGATGATTGCTTTTTATAAAGAGTTGATGCGGAATGGCGGGAACGCCGCCGCTGCTTTGCGCGAAAGCCAGTTGATCGTCATGCACCAACCCCACAGCGCCGCGCCTTATTATTGGGCGGGATTCGAGCTCACTTCCCTAGGGCAACAGAGGATCTCTTCCGATTTCGTAAAGAACGTCAACGAGTAGCACGTGGCACGTCCATCGTCGCAACGAGGTTAGCTCCAGTATTTTGCCCAGCTTTGCGAGTTCTCAAGTCCTACGTGCAGCCTGATCTGATCTTGACTTTAGCGAGAAGAAACTCTATCTGCAGGGTCTCGGATGAGAAGGCTTCCAAGAAGTGGGGGACGTTAAGAACGAAGTATCGCACTGCTTCCTTGTCTCGAGGCCGCAATAGTCCCATCATCCATGCCTAGCCCACTCTTCTGAGCGGCCGCCTCCCTTGAAGTCAAGTAACCCGAGTGTTGCACTTGAAGGCAATCGCATGTGTTCAGGAGATATAAGCGATTTTTGTGCGAAATGTTTTCGCTGGGACTGCATAGAAGAGTGAAGGGCTCCTCTAAAAGCTAACCCTGAGATGAGGACATTATGAACGACCAGGAGTGGACAATCTTGGGGAACGTGTTGCTGGGCGCGTTTCTCGGCGTTGTGGGCCAACTCATCCGGGTGGTCGCAGGGCTCAAGAAGCAAACCGATCTGGCCGATGCAGCCCAGCAAACCTTGAATCAACGATTCAGCGCTCAACAGTTATTTACCAGCTTGGGCATTGCCGTTGCTGTCGGTGCCATTGCAGGAGTGCTGTCATCAATCCAAGCGACCGATATACGCAACGAAGCAGCAATGCTCGCAGTCCTCGGTGCGGGATACTCGGGAACTGACTTCATTGAAGCCTTCACGAAAAAAGCTCTGCCCGGTTCGTGATTGGGAACGACAGTTCGCTGCTGGAACAGCGTGGCGTACCGTCGTGCCCACGGATCACTCATAACGAATTCACCAAGATGAGAGGAATCTATCATGCCGTGTGTCTTATCCGATTGCCCGACCTTTGACGCCGATTATCAAGGCGCCATTGGCTCCAAATTCACCGTGACGGCAATATGTGCCACCGCCCCTGCTGCCATTTCCGGCGCCGCATATGCCGGTACGACGCTCACAAAGGCGCCCTTCACATTTACTGTCGCATCCGGTGTTTCGAACCTCGCCACCATCGTAGAAGGCGCAGCTCTCAATGCTCTCATTCAGATCGTGGAAGCGTGCCCCGGCGGAGGAACAAAGGTTTTGCGCCAGTTTGACATGACCGATCCGGATCACTCGATCTCCGCTGTTCGGATCAAGGGGGTATAGCTGTGAGTACGACCACTTATAGGGCATGGCTCATTTTGTCCATAGTCACGACGGCCACCCGTATATTGGCTATGGCGCAGGAATACCCTCCGTCTGTTGCTACGATTCAGGACGACTTAGCAAGAGGCGACGATATTAAATTAAGGACTGATATCGAAATTGGCGCTCCGGGGTCCCCTGATGAAATTGCCAAGAGGCTTTTAGCGCGTCAACTGCTTCAAATTGGCGAATCGGCCAGTCAAAGTATTCAAAATGGCGCTAGCCCTGCCGCTTCGGCGTCGACTTCCCTCGTAACCAAATCTATGAGCAGTATCCTGGGGCTGGCGCAAGAGGCGGGAGCAATCACCACCAGCACCTCGGGAAGCACCACGACCTTAACGGCAAACGTACAGCAGCTATTCAACTACCTGGGACCTGACAGAACACGCTGCTATGTCATCTCGCCGACTTGTCCATTCGGCAGTCAGTTGATCAGGGGGGCGTCAGTGTCCGTCTCCCTCAATTCACTGGCAAACAGTGGCACTTCCAGTTCATCCAACTTGACCTCGGCCGCCCTCTCGGGTCTTACCGGTGTACAGAATCCGGTATTCAATAATTTTACGTTCCAAGAAAACCTGCACGGCCGCAAGAAGACCGATATCACCCAAGAGAGGTTTAAGGCTGCCATAGATGAGATCGAAGGAGACAAGAAAGCAGCTCTAATAAATGCATTCTTAGCTCTTGTAGACCCGATTTCTGATACATCCAAGGGCAATGCGGCACTTACGGCGAAGTACGTTGGCGCATTAGGCGAATGCGTGACAAATCTGAAGGGCACCAGGGGCGACGCTCAGCAGGTTGCGAAGGTAGAGCAAGACTGCGTCAATAGTTTTGCGGATATCGTGCAACAGATTCCTGGAGTCGATGGATTGCTGACCAACTTTATGCAAGCCGAAGCTGCGTATAACACCGTGCGCGACCTTGCTCTCACGAAACTGTTTTATGATTCTACATTTGCTCTCGAGTATGATTTGACAAACAATGCAAAGCAGCCTTTGCTCTCAACATTTAAGGTTGTTTACGGCTATCAGCATCAATTCCATCATCCCGGTCCCAAGCCTGGCACAGTCATCCCCGGCGGGATGCTACAGACTACGTTAAATGGCAGCGCTACACTCTATAACTCTCTGCAAGGGAGTTCAGAGCCTCGGGTTCGAAGTGCACAAGGCTCTGCCCAAGTCGACTACACGCCCAGTACAAGCGGCAAGATTCAGGCGATGTTTTCAGCAGGATATTACTTTCAATATATGATAGCCAACGGTCTAATCAATCTGCCGTCCACGGATTTTGTTCCGGGCACCGTAATTCCACTTCCCTCAAACGCGTCGGTACTGTTGAATACGACAGGACCTATCAACATAGGACAAGGGAAGCTTACTCTATCCATTAAAGGCACTAGCATCAAGATACCTCTCGCGGTGACTGGGGCCAGCCGAACCGATCTGATCAAGGCAAATCGAGTGGGCGGTAACTTCGGTATTAGCTACGATTTCGCCTCTTTGTTCAAGAAGTAACGCCAAGTGTGAGATGACGGCGACTGTAGTGGATACACGGCGATTAAAATAGAGGAAGGGCATTATGACCAACGACGAGTGTGTTTCACAACTTATAAGCATGTCTCCCAAGATTCAGGCCTTTTTGGCACTGCCAGGTACAGATCCAGTAAGGTCTCGACTATCCACGCTTGCCATGACAGATACCGGCACAGCAGATGTGGACTCTGCATTGGCTGCATTAAAAGCGGATTCGTCAAAGTTGGCCGCCTTCGAAGATCGGGTAGTTTCATTAGGTACGGCAGCGAATCCAGCTTCTGACGGAAGTCCGGTCGCCAGCCAGGTCACCGTGAGAGCAATTCCGGCACCAACTGCTGGAACCGGCGGGACCGGGAGCGCAGCGCCGCCACTCTCAACTCCATCAGACGGTTCTGTAGGACGACCGCCCGTGTTGCCGCCTCGCGGTAACATGTGGGTCGCTCCAGCAGTTTCGGGCGCTGTAATAGCTGGATTTTTCGTAATGCTTTGGATGTTAGTGTCGTGTGAGTACTCTCCATCTACAAAAGCGTCTAGTAGTTCGGCGAGTCAGGTTCAGAGCATTCAGCCACAAGAGACCCCATCGGCGCCGAATGCATCGGGCGCCAATACTCAACAGACCAGTACAGCGGCGGTCAATGCGCCGAAGCCTGTGGTTTCGACAAATCCTCCAGCAGGAAATTCACCAGCGGGCAATCCGCCAGCAGTTTCGACACCAAATACGAATCAGACCGCGGCGAACGTGCAGAGCAACCCTCCTCAGCCCGGCTCGGGTGGGCTCCAGAATGTACTCTTCACTTTACTGGGAGCCTTGGGCGCAGCATTTACCCAGGTGGTGAACTATTGGCTCGGTTCATCCAAAGGTTCATCAGACAAGACGGATTTCATGGCTGTTAGTCCGCCTGTTCAGATTCAAAATCTGGGAGTGACGGAGCATTCTACCCCTGGTACAGGAAAATAACCTATTCACTCTCGAAATACCGGCATGACCCACAAGACACCCGATCTGCAAGCTCTGGTTGTTGGTTGGAATACGCTCATGCCTATAAATGCGTGGCGACATGCCGAGTTTGCGAAAATTAGGCAATCAGTCAACGCTGTCCTTGCGTGCAATCGTATATTCTCTCTGGTTGATGAGGGAACGGTCGGAGAATCAAGATGAAACGGACCGCATTCAGCATGAGAATCACTCACTTTGCGATTATTGTCGCTATGTCCTTCGGAGTATGTGCGCAGGCTCAAAATTCCTACAAGCCTCCTCCCGAGAGTGCCAGGATTGTTTCAAGAGTTCCTTTTGTTCAGGCGCTGCCAATTGGAGGACAGTTCCAGGCGCGCTTTAACACCTGCGATGAGCAGGACATGTGTTTGGGCAAACCGCAAACTTGTTCCGAAGATAAGAACCATAACGCCGCGCTGCTCCGCTTACCCGGAGGCGTTATCTTCTTTGAGGCGAAGATGGCAATCGATACTGACGGCTCCCGACTCTCGGAGAAACTTTATGAAGAACGGAAGAAGGCCGGAAATCCGATCGTCGATCAACCAGATACGTCGTTGCGTTACTCGGACGGGACAAGCCTGGACGCGGATACCGTCCCCTACATCGCTGTTCCCGGCGGCGGCTTTCGTGCACAGTTGGGATTCGATAAGGGAGACATCGTTGCAGTTGTGTATAAGGATTCGATCACATACGCGCTTGTCGGGGACGTCGGTCCGGCCTGCAAGATTGGCGAGGGGTCTTTACGGTTGCATGAGCAACTGGGGGATAAGGCATGTTTAGCTCGTGACAATACCGGTGTTTGCACCCGAGCCAAGAATTGCAGCATTGAATCGGGCGTCCTTTACTTTATATTCCCGAAGTCTCGCAATGAGATCGTCCCGGGCTTAGCCCCAGGCAATATCAACGAACGGATTAAGACACTTGGTCCGGAACTGATGAAACGTCTCGAAAAACCATAGTTAAGACGACAAGAATCCGGTTTTCGCTTCACTCTCAACTCCTGCAGGCATTCTTCCGCGCACGTTAAGTCCGGCCGATCCTCCACAATCGAGTCGCGGCCGGGGTGTTCTCAGGAGAGCTTATCGACCTGTTCGCCATCAAATCCGTGTAGCCCCCTTGCAAAGGCAGGTTCTGAGTTAGTTGTGTCAATGTGATGTATAGTCCAGACTGACAAATGTTTCTTGACACTTTTGTGTCAGAATAGACTTGCAAATCATATTTCTTGACAACCAATCGCTGCTGGTCTTAGAGTTCATCCTGACATTCTGAGAGACGCACAATGACAGCAGCAAGGCGCGGCGGCAAGCGGGTTGGTTACATCCGAGTTTCGACACTCGACCAGAAGACGGATCGGCAATTAGAAGGCGTCGACCTCGACAAGCGATTCACCGACAAAGCATCTGGCAAGGACACTACGCGTCCTCAATTAGAGGCAGCCCTCCAATTTCTCCGCGATGGAGATGTGCTTGTGGTGCATTCCATGGACCGCCTCGCACGTAACCTCGATGACCTGCGCAAGGTCGTTACGGATTTGACCGGACGCGGCGTGGTGGTCGAGTTTGTCAAAGAACACCTCGCTTTCACAGGCGAAGACTCGGCCATGAGCAAGCTGTTGCTCAGTGTCATGGGAGCCTTCGCCGAGTTCGAGCGCGCGTTGCTCAGGGAGCGGCAGCGGGAAGGAATTGCCATTGCGAAGAAGAAGGGTGTGTATAAGGGCCGAAAGCCTTCGCTTTCCGACGATCGCGCCGTCGAACTGCGCCGTCGGGTCTCTGCCGGCGAGAAGAAGACTGCACTTGCCCGCGAGTTCAAGATCAGCCGGGAAACGCTATATAGCTACTTGAAACCGGTTGTTAGTGGAGAGCGCGGTTCTTCCAGCGAGCGCTTATTGAGATTTCCACGGCTCTCTTCGCGGGATCTTAGACTTGCCGCGGAAGAAATCAGGTGACAGGGACGCGTGAATGTCTCGATCAATCCCCCGCCCGGGCCAGTGCCGGGCATGCGCGTCATCCAGCAATCAATGCTACTGATCAGTCGACCTTTGTCTGCGCTGATAGAGAGTAGATAGTCTCGCAAAGAAGGGAGAGCGCCTTAGCTGCCTTCTGAGCCGCCTGCCCAGGCTCGAGCTCGCTGCCATGACGCCCGCGTGGCGATATTCAACTGAAACCCGCGGGTTGAAGGAACTTCAAGTGACATTTTGACAGCGGCGGGCAACGCGTGAATAGCAGGTTTGAGGCCTGCAAGACGTCTTGACTTTTCACAGCAGAGCAGTGCAGCCTCAGCGCCATTTCATGCTTCGAATTCTTTTCCAAGGAGTCGGCGCCGTAATAGACGCGGTGCTTCATACCGGTGAGAGCGAATTCTAAGGTTTAGGGGAAAACCATCTTGGCATACGGTTCAGCACGTGATAATCCGGTCTTCAAGATCATGAAGTGGCCTGACAGAATCTGCGGACTTAGGTTAATATTCTTGCCACAACTTCGACGGGATGGGCTTGCGCAGCGCTAACGGTGCTTTACGGATGGTCGTAGGCTAATCCCTCATCTGCAGCGGCACCACCGCTCACTCAAGTTCGGTGCAATGCGGATCGTTGTTTCACGGCGGTGCGCATGAATTGCTTCTCCGAGGGATCCTGGAGGGCGGTCATTGCGATAGCCGCGTTCTTCGCGGCCCCAGGTTTGTGCGCTCAACTCGTCACAGGCAATATAAGCGGACGCGTCACAGACGCCGGCGGCGCGACCGTACAGCAAGCAAACGTCACGGTTACAAACGAAGACGAGAACCTTCTGATTCGTACCACTACCACGAACTCTGAAGGTATCTACACCGTTCCTTCGCTGCCAACAGGGCACTACACGGTTGCTGTAGCAGCTCCCGGCTTTGCCGAGAGTCGTCAGACCGGAATACCTCTGGATGCCAATCAAATCCTTACTGTCAACTTCACACTTCAAGTTGGCAGCGTCCACCAGACGTTCACGGTCAGCAGCGAGCCGTTTCAGGTCCCGGCCTTCAGCGATGGGACCTGTCACTCCTCAAAAACACAAAAGTCAGTGACCGTATAACAACTCAACTTCGTGCCGAAGCCCTTTAATGTGTTCAATCACGCGAATCTCGACGCCCCAGATAGCTATTATGGTTCTGGAACGTATGGCTACATAACAGGCACCCGCGATCCCAGAGTCATGCAGTTGGGCCTAAAGATCTATTTCTGAGTGTTGTGTGCGGGATCAGTGTGGGCCCCCTTAGCATTACCGAAACGCACCCGGCCATAGCCTCTCGTTATTTGCAGGCAAGGGTGACTCCCTTCCGCAACTCTTCACCATAAATATCCGCCTTCTTTTCATTCTTTTCATTGCAGAGCGCGTGACCGAGCTCGTGAGTGACGGCCAGCTTAAGAAGGTCGTCCATCCCCACGCGCCACTGCCGCACCAGTTCGATCCGCCGCTCCGTCACCGGATTCACCAGCGCCTCTTCAAAGAATGTCTCCCGCCGGTCGAGAACGCTAAACGCGGGGCTGCCGGGGTCCATTCTGTGAGCAACCTGGAGAGCCTTCCAGTCCTCCGACTTGACCAGGACCCACGTCCAGTCGCCGAGTCGGGCGGCTTCATATTTGTCGAGTAGCGGCCTCAAGATCGCCATCTGCTGGTGGCATTGCTCGGGCGTATAGCCGGTGTTGCAGACGAAATGTTGACGAGTCGGCGAGGCAAGTTCTGCTTTGGCGGGGTTGGTCAGAGGAACCGTTTGAGCCGGTGAGAGCTGGGCAACTAGGCTAGAAACAGGGTCGAAAGGCTGAATCTGAAGCTGGACTGCATTGGGGCACCTCCATCGGTGCCCCGCATTGTTCTGCTTACCTGCTGCTACCTCGATGCACGTCTGATCGTCTCTGCCTCATTTCTGCGTCATTGGAAGGTCATACGCTTAACTCTTTGATTTCACGTGATTTCTTATACGTTAAAGACTCCAGTGGCACTCGCAGCCATCCAGGGTTACACTCGACTGCGCCAACAGGGAATCGGCTATGAGCGAGTCTTTCGGCGCCTTGAGGCCGACCTGAGCACGGCGGAGCTCCGTCAGGAAGGCGTCCGGATACGCTTCTCGATCGCTTAGCGCATCCTGCTTGGAATGAGAGAGGTGCAACTCTCCCTTTTCGAGCGAGACAGGATGGGTGTAACGTTCCAATACCACTCTGGGAGAAATCGTTATGCCGGATCCGGAAAAGAGCAGCAAGCAGTCTGCCAAGGGCTACATCCACCTGGAGGGCAGCGAACACAAGCCGGCCCGCGACGCGCAGTTCCTTGGGCCATCGGACGCCAATGAGATCTTTCGAGTAATTATTGTTGTGCGCCGAAAGCCGAGCGCACCACCGTTGCCGGACCTCGCATATTGGAAAGCGACACCGCCCAGCCAACGACGATTCTTATCGCCGGAGGAGTTCGGCAATGTATACGGCGCGGCACAGGATGAGATCGATCGAATCATGGACTTTGCCCGATTGCACGGCCTGACCGTTACCGAAACAAGCGTTCCTCGCCGCACGGTTGTGGCCTCCGGCTCCGT
>Ga0213872_10001739_pt1 | contig 13691 bp, 10 predicted proteins | sample VelepicomBERX_R2_FD_160071 | JGI IMG/M metagenome (GOLD analysis project Ga0213872, IMG submission 160071) | Rhizosphere microbial communities from Vellozia epidendroides in rupestrian grasslands, the National Park of Serra do Cipo, Brazil - RX_R2 | ecosystem: Host-associated > Plants > Roots >...
TGGGGCGACACCACCCTGGTCGCCACCGGCGTCGGCGCCTATATCGCCGACAGCCAGGCCAAGGGCGACTTCCCGCGCACCGCGCTGGGCGTCTGCGTGATGTGCCTGTTCGTCATGCTGTTCAATCGTCAGATCTGGCGCCGGCTCTACAAGCTGGCCGAAGAGCGTTGGAGGATCGAGTAATGAGCCGCGTAGCGGATCCGGCGCGCAAGGCGCGACGCCGCAGCGTAGCGAAGGGAAGCCAAGCGGGCCGCATGCTTCGCATGCAATTATTGGGTTTGTCGGCCAAGCCGACATGGACCGCGCCCGGCAATTGAGGGACATATAAAATGGAATCCACCACCGCTCCCCGCGAATCGCTGATCCATCTCGCCAATGTGCGCAAAAGCTTCCGCGCCCCCGACCGCTCGGAACGCGTCGTGCTGGACGAGGTCAATTTCCGCCTGCAGGAAGGCGAGATCGTCGCCCTGCTCGGCAAGTCCGGCTCGGGCAAATCGACCCTGCTGCGCATCATCGCCGGGCTGGTGAAGCCCAATGGCGGCGACGTGCTCTATCGCGGCAAGTCGATCAACGGCCCCGCGCACGGCATCTCGATGGTGTTTCAGTCCTTCGCCCTGTTTCCCTGGCTGACCGTTCAGCAGAATGTGGAGCTGGGCCTGGAAGCGATGGCGGTGCCGCCCGAAGAGCGCGAGGAGCGCGCCACCAAGGCGATCGACATCATCGGCCTCGGCGGCTTCGAGAGCGCCTTCCCGCGCGAGCTGTCCGGCGGCATGAGGCAACGCGTGGGGTTCGCCCGTGCGCTGGTGATGAACCCCGACATCCTGCTGATGGACGAACCCTTCTCGGCGCTGGACGTGCTGACCGCCGAAACCTTGCGCGGCGATCTCTTGGAGCTGTGGCAGGAGCGCAAGATCCCGACCAAGGGCATCCTGTTCGTCTCGCACAATATCGAGGAAGCGGTCACCATCGCCGACCGCGTCCTGATCTTCTCCTCCGACCCCGGCCGCGTGAAGGCCGAGATCCCGGTCAATCTGCCGCATCCGCGCGACACCGAGGCGCCGGCCTTCAAGCAGATCGTCGACGAGATCTACGGCATCATGACCCAGCACCCGCAGCGTGCCGCCGGCGCCGCCGCCGAGCCGCTGTCGCTGGGCTACCGCCTGCCGGAAGCCACGCCTTACAAGATCGAAGGCATGCTGGAAGCCCTGGCCGAGGAACCGCTGAACGGCAAGGCCGACCTGCCCGCCTTGGCCGACATCCTGCAACTGCCGGACGACACCTTGTTCCATCTGCTGGAAGCCGGCCGCATCTTCCAGTTCATCAAGGTCGAGCATGGCGACGTGGCGCTGCTGCCGCGCGGCCAGGCCTATGTCGAGGCCGAGGACGACGTCCGCAAGGAGATCTTCGCCGAGCAGATGCTGGCCAACCTCTCGCTGGCCGCCCATATCCGCCGCGTGCTGGACGAACGGCGCGACCATCGCGCGCCGGAAGACCGCTTCCTGCAGGAACTCGAGGATTACCTCACCGACGACGAGGCCGAGCGCGTGCTGGAAACCATGATCAATTGGGGCCGCTACGCCGAAATCTTCGATTACGACTACACCTCTGGCGTGCTGAGCCTGCCCGAGGAGGAGGAGGAAGAGGAAAGCGCCGAGGACGAAGCTCCTCCGCCCGACTCCGCTCTTTAGGGCATGCTGCCGCTTTGGCGTCATCATGCTTCAGCGGGGTAGCCTACCCCGCACCCTCGGGGTCGTTCGCTACGCTCCTCCGAGCGGGATGAGTCTTCACATGAAGTCTAAGGTCATCCCGCTCGTAACACACTGAAACCAGGTCACCCCGGTTTCGCCATGATTACGGTTCTAAATAGAGCCGTAATCATGGAGGTCGGTATGAGATTCACGGTTAAGCAGAGCTTGTTCGCGGCGGCGGCCAGCCTGGCCATCGGGCTGACGCCGCTTCTCGCCTCGGCCGAGGACCATTTCCACCATCAATTCCACGGCCGCGACTTCGCCCATTTCGGATCGCGCGACCGCGCGGTGTGGGTGGGTGGCCATTGGCATCACGAATGGCATGACGGCCGCTTCGGCTGGTGGTGGTTCGCCGGCGGTACCTGGTATTTCTACGATGCGCCGGTCTATCCCTATCCGACCGTAGTGTCCGAGGTCGTCTATGCCGAGCCGGTGACGGCCCCGGGTGCGCCGACCTATTACTGGTGCGACAATCCGCGCGGCTATTACCCCTATGTCCAAAGCTGCGGCATCCCCTGGCGCCCGGTGGCCGTAGCGCCCGCTCCGGCGCCGTCCAACGCTCCGCCGCCCGGCGCCGCGGTGCCGCCGCCCAACACGGCTCCTCCGCCGCAGTAAGGAACTTAGAAGCCGTAAGCTTCTTTCATCGCCGGGTCGCGCGCCGCGACCCGGCGGGCCAGATCGACGATCACTTTCGCCTGTTTCCAGGTAGCGTCGTCCTGCATCTTGCCGTCGATCATGACGGCGCCGCTGCCATCCGGCATCGCCTCGAGGATTTTCACCGCGAACTTCACTTCGCCGGCATCCGGGCTGAATACCCGCTTTGCGATGTCGATCTGCCTGGGGTGTAGCGACCAGGCGCCGGCGCAACCGAGCAGGAAGGCATTTCGGAACTGGGCCTCGCACGCCGCATCGTCCGAGAAATCCCCGAACGGGCCGTAGAACGCCTTGATGCCATAGCTCTGGCAGGCATCCACCATCTTGGCGACCGTGTAATGCCAGGGATCCTGCTGGAACAAAGTGCGCGGCACGCCCTCACCTTTCGCATCCTCCAGAACGCCGTAGAACGGATGTCCGCCGCCGACCCGCGTCGTCTTCATGCCGCGCGAGGCGGCGAGGTCGGCCGGGCCGAGGCTCATGCCATGCATGCGCGGGCTGGCGCCGGCGATCGCTTCGACATTGGCGACGCCCAGCGCGGTTTCGAGGATGGCGTGGATCAGGATCGGCTTCTCGACCTTGTGCCTGGCCTCCAGCTGGGCCAGCAGCTGATCGAGATAATGGATGTCCCACGGCCCTTCGACCTTGGGCAGCATCACCACGTCGAGCTTGTTGCCCGCCGCGGCGACGATTTCGCTCACATCGTCGAGGAACCAGGGGGAATTGAGGCAATTGACCCGCACCCACAGACCGGTCTCGCCGAACTGGTTGGCCCGCGCCGCCTCGATGAAGCCTTTGCGGGCCGCCTCCTTGGCGTCGATCGGAATGGCGTCTTCCAGATTGCCGAGCAGCACGTCGACAGATCCGATCATCTCGGGCAGGCGCGAGCGCAGCTTGTCGTTATGCGGCGGGAAAAAATGGATCATCCGCTCCAGCGCCACCGGCAAGTCGCGCCAGGGCAGCGGCGCCCCGATGGCCAGTGGTTCGTAGAACTTGCGGGGCGGCTTCATGAAAGACCTCAGGCTCAGTCCAGGCGAGTGTGGAGTCCGGTCACGAGGTCAGCGTAGTCGGGCTCTTCCTCGGGGGTCAAGAAACCGTGGCGAATCAGGAAATCGATCAGCACGAGGGCGACGTTGAATTTGAAGGAAAAGCCGTCGCGCAGCATGTTGAGGATCATGCCGCGGCGCATCAGACTGAAATGCTCCATCTCGCCATCGACCGCCTTGGGCTCGAAATGTTCAGGCACCAGCATGTCGTAGACGAACAGGGTGTCCCGCTTGAGGCCGCGCCCGTCCTCCATGCAATAGGTGATGACATTGACCGGCTGGGCGCGCTTGACCATCGAGGGGTCGATGCCGGCTTCCTCGCCCGCTTCCTTCTCGAGATTTTCCAGCAGGGTCAGAGTGGCCGGCTGGCCGCCCGCCACCATATTGTCGTACTTGCCGGGCTCGACCGTCTTGTCGGCGGCGCGCTTGCCGATCCACAGCTGCAGATCCTGCTCGCGCCGCTTCAGCACCATGCCGTTGACATGGATGCCGAACGCCTTGATGCCCAAGAGCCCGACGGCGGCGCGGTCGATCTGCATGAGCGGCGTCTCGCCCCAGCGGGTCACGACGCGGTAATCCTCGTCGCGCAACCGGTCGATCAGCCCCTCCAGCGCCAGTCGCTCGGCGATCGGGCGGAAGGCGGCCGTGCGGTCGGCGGCGGTCTTGTAATGGTCCGACAAGCCGATCGTCTCGTCATGTTCGACGAACAATTCGGGGAAGTCCGACAGATAAAGCGCCGTCTCCGGACGCACCAGGCCCAACAGCTTGTCGCCCACCATCAACGGCAGGAAGTCCGAGGGGGTCCAGCGGTTGCATCGCCGGATGTGATCGATCAAGGCCATTCAATGACAGTGGCTTTCTAGACTGTCGCGGTCAAGGGGAGCCTTGGTAACGGCTTGTTCTTTCTCTCAAAAATCACGGCGCTTGTTCCTGGAAAACCGGCTTTGTAGACTGCGCCGCAAATCGATTAGGAACGCCAGAATGACGGATTTTGAACGCAAGACGCTCTCGGACTGGGAGGCGCTGGCCGCCAAGGACATGAAGGGCGCCTCGCCCGAAGAGCTGGTGTGGAACACGCCGGAAGGCATCGCGGTCAAGCCGCTCTACACCGCCGAGGATCTGGCCAAGCTCGAACATCTCGACAGCCTGCCGGGTTTCGCGCCCTATATGCGCGGCCCGCGCGCGACGATGTATGCACACCGGCCCTGGACCATCCGCCAATATGCCGGCTTCTCGACCGCCGAGGATTCCAACAAGTTCTATCGCGCCAACCTGGCCGCCGGGCAGATGGGCCTGTCGGTGGCGTTCGATCTCGCCACCCATCGCGGCTACGACAGCGACCATCCGCGCGTGGTCGGCGACGTCGGCAAGGCGGGTGTCGCCATCGACAGCGTCGAGGACATGAAAATCCTGTTCGACGGCATCCCGCTCGACAAGATGAGCGTGTCGATGACCATGAACGGCGCGGTGCTGCCGGTACTGGCCGGCTATATCGTCGCCGCCGAGGAACAGGGCGTTTCGCAGGATAAGCTGTCGGGGACCATCCAGAACGACATCCTGAAGGAGTTCATGGTCCGCAACACCTACATCTATCCGCCGGCCCCCTCGATGCGGATCGTCGCCGACATCATCGAATATACGGCCAAGCACATGCCGAAATTCAATTCAATCTCGATTTCCGGCTATCACATGCAGGAAGCCGGGGCGACCGCCGTGCAGGAACTGGCCTTCACTCTGGCCGATGGCCTCGATTACGTGCGCGCCGCGCTGGACAAGGGCCTGGCGGTCGACGAGTTCGCGCCGCGCCTGTCCTTCTTCTTCGCCATCGGCATGAACTTTTTCATGGAAGTGGCCAAGCTGCGCGCCGCCCGCCTGCTGTGGGCCAAGCTGATGAAAAAGTTCGATCCGAAGAACCCGCTCTCGCTGGCGCTGCGCACCCATTGCCAGACCTCGGGCGTGTCCTTGACCGAGAAGGATCCCTACAACAACGTCATCCGCACCACCATCGAGGCGATGGCGGCGGTGCTGGGCGGCACGCAGAGCCTGCACACCAATGCTCTCGATGAAGCGATCGCCCTGCCGACCCCGTTTTCTGCGCGCATCGCCCGCAACACGCAGCTGGTGATCGCCGAAGAGACCGGCATCCCCAACGTGGTCGATCCGCTGGGCGGGTCCTATTACGTCGAAAGCCTGACCGCCTCGCTGGCGGCGGCGGCCGAGACGCTGATCGAAGAGGTCGAGGCCCTGGGCGGCATGACCAAGGCGGTCGAGACCGGCATGCCGAAGATGCGCATCGAAGAGGCCGCGGCCCTGAAGCAGGCGCGCATCGATCGCGGCGAAGAGGTCGTGGTCGGCGTCAACAAATACCAGCCCAAGGAAGAGCCGGCGGTCGAGATCCTCGAAGTCGACAATGCCAAGGTGCGCGAGGCGCAGATCCATCGCCTGAACCGCATCAAGCAGACCCGCGATGGAGGCAAGACCGAAGCGGCGCTAAAAGCCCTGTCCGATGCGGCGGAAAGCGGAGAGGGCAATCTGCTGGCGCTCGCCGTCGAGGCGACCCGGGCGCGGGCCACCGTGGGCGAGATTTCCGATGCGCTGGAAAAAGTGTTCACCCGCCATCGCGCCAACAACCGGACCATCTCGGGCGTCTATGGCGGCAGCTTCGACGGCGATGACGGTTTCGCCAAGGTGCAGCACGACATCGCCGACTTCGCCGTCCAGGAAGGACGCCGTCCGCGCCTGCTGGTGGTCAAGATGGGCCAGGACGGCCATGACCGCGGCGCCAAGGTGATCGCCACCGCCTTCGCCGATCTCGGCTTCGACGTCGATGTCGGGCCGCTGTTCCAGACGCCGGCGGAAGCAGCCCGCCAGGCGGTCGAGAACGATGTCCACGTCATCGGCGTCTCGTCGCAGGCCGCCGGCCACAAGACCCTGGTGCCGCAGCTGATCGCCGACCTCAAGGCCGAGGGCGCCGAGGACATCATGGTCATCGTCGGCGGCGTCATCCCCCAGCAGGATTACGACTTCCTGACCCAAGCCGGCGTCGCCGCCATCTTCGGCCCCGGCACCAACATCCCCGACGCCGCCGGCAAAATCGTCGCGCTGCTGCGGGCGAAGGGGCAGGCTGCGGCGTAAGCTTGAATTTCACAGTCCGAACCGCAATCTCCACCAGATCCTTGTGAAAGCCGGACGGACCCATGGCCACCGAGAAACGTAACCACTTCGCCACCCTGCGCAGCCTGGCGCCTTATCTGTGGCCCGATGAGGCCAAGCTGCGCGTGCGGGTGGTCGGGGCGATGCTGTTCCTGACGGCGGCGAAGCTGGTCAGCGTGGCGACGCCGATGTTGTATAAGCGCTCGATCGATGCCCTGACCCCGCATGGCGATCTGGCGATCGCCGTGCCGGTCGGGCTGGTGCTGGCCTATGGCGCGGCGCGTATCCTGTCGCAGGCTTTCGGGGAAATCCGCGACGCCGTCTTCGCCAAGGTCGGGTCGCGCGCCATCCGCATGGTCGGGCTGAGCGTGTTCCGCCATCTGCACGCCTTGTCGCTGCGCTTCCATCTCGACCGCCAGACCGGCGGCCTGTCGCGCGTGATCGAGCGCGGCACCAAGGGCATCGATTTCCTGCTCAGCTTCATGCTGTTCAACATTCTGCCGACGCTGCTGGAGATCAGCCTGGTCACCGTTGTGCTGTGGCGGCTTTACGACGCCCGCTTCGCGCTGACCGCCTTCACCACCATCGCCATCTATATCGCGTTCACCCTCTCCATCACCGAATGGCGGACCAAATATCGCCGCCAGATGAACGAGACCGATCAGGAAGCGAATGCGAAAGCCATCGACAGCTTACTGAACTTCGAGACGGTCAAATATTTCGGCAATGAGGCGCATGAGGCGGAACGCTTCGACAAGTCGCTGCTGCGCTATGAAAAGGCCTCGAACATCAGCAAGGTTTCGCTGTCGCTGCTCAATATCGGCCAGGGCGTGATCATCGCGCTCGGCCTGACCGCGATCATGATGATGGCCGCTAGGGAGGTGGTCGAAGGGCGGATGAAGGTCGGCGACTTCGTGCTGGTCAACACCTACCTGATCCAGCTTTACCTGCCGCTGAACTTCCTCGGCTTCGTCTATCGCGAGATCAAGCAGTCGCTGATCGACATGGAGGCGATGTTCGTGCTGCTGACCCAGCCTCAGGAGGTCGCCGACAAGGAGGATGCGCCGGAACTGATGCTGGCCGGCGGCGAGGTGACCTTCGACGACGTTCATTTCGGCTACAACCCCGACCGCCCGATCCTCAAAGGCATCAGCTTCACCGTGCCGGCCGGCAAGACGGTGGCCATCGTCGGCCCGTCCGGCGCCGGCAAGAGCACCATCTCGCGCCTGCTGTTCCGCTTCTACGACGTCACCGGCGGCGCCGTCCGCATCGACGGCCAGGATCTGCGCGACGTCGCCCAGCGCTCCCTGCGCAGCGCGATCGGCATCGTTCCGCAGGACACGGTGCTGTTCAACGACACCATCTATTACAACATCGCCTATGGCCGGCCCGGCTCCGCCAAGGAAGCCGTAGAGCACGCGGCACAGATGGCGCGCATCCATGATTTCGTCGGCACCTTGCCGCAGGGTTACGAGACCAAGGTCGGCGAGCGCGGCCTGAAGCTGTCGGGCGGCGAGAAGCAGCGCGTCGCCATCGCGCGGACGATCCTCAAGGCGCCGTCCATCCTGCTGTTCGACGAGGCGACCTCGGCGCTCGACACCCATACCGAGCGCGAGATCCAGCAGTCCTTGCGCGAAGTGTCGCGCAACCGCACCACCCTGGTGATCGCGCATCGCCTGTCGACCGTGGTCGACGCCGACGAGATCATCGTGCTGGAGGCCGGCCATATCGTCGAGCGCGGCCGCCATGGCGAATTGCTGGAGGCCGACGGCACCTACGCCGCCATGTGGCGCCGCCAGCAGGAGGCGGCGCACCTCAGGGAGGAATTGGCGCTGGCCGAGGTGTAACATCGTCCACCCGCGAACAATGTGCTAGTAGTGTGGAATCATTGCTCACCCTCGCCGAGTTCCACACCAAAGATGTCGTCATTATCGCTATCCGCCGATTGGGCCGGGAAGGATTCCGAATCACTTCTCTGGCTGGCCAGTTATCCCCGATCGGGGAACACCTTCACCCGGATCCTGCTGGCCAACTATTTCAACGCCGGCTCCGACGCGTACGACATCAACGAATTGCATGACTTCCTGCCTCCGGATACCAGCAGCCGGCTGTGGCGCCGGACCTACCCGGAGGATTCCGCGCCCAATACGCCGGAACTGACCTGGAGCCTGCGGCCCGATTTCATCAGGCATTATCGGAAGGCCGACAAACCCTTCCTGTTTTCCGGCCTCAAGACGCATACGGCCAACCTGACGGCTTTCGGTTCCAGCGGCTTCGATCTGCGCGGCAATGACAGGGTCATCTATATTGTCCGCCATCCTTTGGACGTCGTCCTCAGCTATTCCGACTTCAACAACCGGGGGCTGGAGTCCGCGATCGACGTGCTGTGCCAGTCCGGCGTCTTCGTCAAGCGCGACTATGTCGGCGGGTTCGAGTTGCGCGGATCATGGGCCGAACATGTGCTGAGCTGGATCGAAAAGCCCCCCTGCCCGCTCTTTCTGGTCCGCTATGAAGAACTCCGCCTGGCGACCGCCGAAACGCTGACGGCCATGCTCGCTTTTCTCGGCGCGCCGGTCGATCCCGAGCGGGTGCGGCAGGCGGTCGAGGCTTCTCGATTCGAGGCGGTTCAAAAGCAGGAAGCCGCTCGCACGTTCAACGAAACGCCCCCCGACACGCGCTCCGGCAAATTCTTCCGCGAGGGTAAAATCCTGCAATGGCTCAGAGAACTGACGCCCGAACAGGCCTATAAGCTGGCGGATGGCTGCGCACCGGCCCTCGACCGGGTTGGATACACCCACCCTCGCGACGTCTATTTCGACGGCCGAAACGCGTTCAAGCCGATTAATGTTTAGAAATTGAACCCGGATTCCACCAGTAGCTTGTGGAATTCGCGCAGATGCTTTTCAGCCTGGGCCTTGTCGGGGATCGAGGACAGGAACTTGTCCTCGAAATTGGGCTGGCGCAGATGGCCCAGCACCCGCTTATGCGCCATCTCGAGCGAGCGCCCCTTGATCAGCACGCCGGATGCGCAGAATTTGACCAGGCGTAGGGCGCGGAACGCCAGCGGGTCTTCCGGCTTGTCGATCTTCTCGATGATGCCGCTTTGCTCGAGATAGTCCACCAGAACGGAGTCGGTAGCGGTGGCCAGATCGGTGCGCAGCTTGTCGGGAAGGAAGGGGCAGGCCTGGAGCGCCTTGTTGCAGCGGGTCAGCGCCCCCATGCGGTCGGGCGGCGCCATGCGTGACGGCGTCCAATCATCGATGCCGCCACGATCCTCGGCATAGCGGTTGAGCATTTTCAGGATGATGTCGCCGAACGCCTCCACGGTCTTGGGCGCGCCGAGCAGCGTCATCAGATAGACCGTCGCCCGGGCCCGCCCGCGCAATTCCTGCGCCACCTCGCCGATGGCTTTCTGCAGCCCGGCGGCGCCGCCGACATTCTGCTGGCGCACGAAGCGATGGGTCAAGCCCTCGGCCATCAGCGGCCCGCCGACCACCCCGTCAGCGCTGATCAGCCGGTTCATCAGCCCCAGATATGCCTCGAACTCCTGCGAGGGTTCGTTGCGCGACAGCGGATTGGTGCTCTTCAATTCGCGGCCGACGCGGCTGAACAGGGATTCCTGCGCCTCGGGCAGTCTGCCCGCGGCGAACATCCGATTGAGGGCGGAGAACGACTCGGCGGCGCCCTTCGGCGGCGCCTCCGCCTTGCCGTCGGCAAGGTCGCACATCTTGCCCAGCGCCGCCGCCAGATTGGGCTGGAAACCCAGCAGATCCTGGATCGCGTCGGCCGGGATCAACAGATCGGCCACCAGCCCGTCGAGCAGCGCCCCATGCTGGTCGGCTCCCTCTTCGGCCGCCCAGAACAGCACCTTGTCGAGCTTGCCCATCCAGCTCTGCTTTTCCGTCAGCATCGCCGAAATCAGCACGCGGGCCTGGTAGTAGAGGTCCTCGCGGGTCTTGCCGGCCTGGGCCATCACCTCGGCCAGGGACAGCGCCTTGGGCGGCTTTTCCGGCGCCGCCTTGCGGGCGCGGTCCCACAATTGCTCCCAGGAGCGATGCAGGAAGTCGCGCCGCGCCTTGCCTTCCTCGCCGCCCTGCGGCGCTTGCAGCCGCGCCGTCTGGTCGACCGCGTTCATCAGCAGCGAAGCCTTGTCGGCCAGGCGCTTCATCTCGCGGGCATTGTGCAGAAGCTCGGTCGGGGTCAGGTACACTTCGTCGAGATAGGCCCTGAAAATCCTGCCGATGATCAGGCGCGCGGACAGGCCGAAAGCATCGGACGCCTCGGTGCAGACCGGCGCCTCGGACACCGTCGAGGTGGTGATTTCGGTCTTTTGCGGCGTCTTGCTCTTCTCGAGCAGCACCTTCTCGGAATGCAGCCCGTCCTGGCGCGCGAAATCGCGCACCACTCGGACACCGGTGTAATTGTCCTTGGTAAGCAGATTGTCGGCGAACTCGACCGCCGCGCCTTCGTCATCGATGATTTTGTTGAGGACCCAGCGCTCATCCTGCAGCACCTGGACCTCGAATGAAGTCGATTTCGACGCCATCAGCCGGCCTCGCCCGACTGTCGGCGCAGCTTGGCCAGTTCTCGCTGGGCCGGGGGGTGACCGCTCTCGGCGGCACGGCGGAGCCACCGGCCGGCGGCCTCTTCATTGCGCTCGATTCCGGTGCCGGTGGCCAGCATCAGGGCATAATTGAACTGGGCCTCGGCTTTGCCCTGTTCGGCGGCGCGGCGATAAAGGCTCGCTGCCTCCACCGGATCCGCCTCGATGCCGACGCCCCGGCGCAGCATGTTGGCGAGGTTGAATTGGGCGTCGGCGTCGCCGCTTTCGGCGGCGTCGCGATAATGTTCGACCGCCTGGGCCTGATCCTGCTGCACGCCGTTGCCGGTCTCGTAAAGCGCGCCCAGGGCGAAATGCGCCGCGGCATCGCCTTGGTCGGCCGCCGCCTTGAACCATTTGGCCGCCACTTCCGGATTGGGCGCGCCGCCGCGGCCCTGCCGGATCATGTTGCCCAGATTAAACTGGGCGCGCGCATAGCCCTGCCGTGCGGCCTTGAGATACCAGGCTTTGGCCTCGGCCGCGTCGGGAGGCACTCCCCACCCCAGGTCATAGACCATGCCAAGCGCGCACTCGCCCACCGCCGAACCGAGATCGGCGGCCTTGCGGTACCAATTCATCGCTTCCTGGTAATCGGGGGCGGCGCCGCCATCGCCCTTGCGGCAGCGATCCCCCAGGACCACCATCGCGTCCGCTTCACCCGATTGCGCCGCCGCCAGCAGCGATGCGGTGCTTTCCTCGAAGCCCGAATCGAGCGGGTCGGAGATGATCTCGGGCGGCGGCAGCCCCACCGTTTCGGCCGCGGGTGCTGAGGGCTTCGGCGCCTTCTCCTGCGCCAACAGCTCGATAGCCTCCTTGTTTCCCTGCTTGGCCGCCAACACCAGCCACTTCAGGGCCCGAGGCCGGTCCTCCTTGAGCAGGGCCCGTCCCATCGTGAATTGCGCGAACGCGTCACCCTTCTCCGCCAGGAGCCGGGTATTGGTCAGCATTTCCACTTTCTTGGCCATGGCCGGATCCCATCGGGGCAGAAGAGGAACGGGTGCGATTATGCGGGGTTGTGCGGCGCACCCGCAACCATTCAGCGCAAAGCTTTATAGTGCGCGATCAATCCGTTGGTCGAACTGTCATGGCTGGCGACCGCCTGATCGCCGGCCAGTTCGGGCAGGATGGCGCCGGCCAGCTTCTTGCCCAGCTCGACGCCCCATTGGTCATAGCTGTTGATCTGCCAGACGATGCCCTGCACGAAGATCTTATGCTCATAGAGCGCGATCAGGCGGCCCAGGGTGCGCGGATCGAGCTTGCGATAGAGAATGGAATTGGTCGGGCGGTTGCCGGTGAAGACGCGGTGCGGCACCGCCGCCTCCAGCTTCTCGCCGGTAAAGCCGGCGGCAACCAATTCAACGCGCGCCTCCTCGGCGGTGCGCCCCTTCATCAAGGCTTCGGTCTGGGCGAAGAAGTTCGCCAGCAGCATGGCCTGATGCTCGCCCATCGGGTTCTGGCTCTGCGCCGCCGCGATGAAGTCGCAGGGGATCAGGCGCGGCCCCTGGTGGATCAGCTGATAGAAGGCGTGCTGGCCGTTGGTGCCGGGCTCGCCGAACAGGATCGGGCCGGTGGCGCAGGGAACAGGCTGGCCGTCGCGGGTGACGCCCTTGCCGTTGCTCTCCATATCGGCCTGCTGCAGGTAAGCGGCCAGACGGTTCAGATATTGGTCGTAGGGCAGCACCGCATGGGTGTCGGCGCCGAAGAAATCGACATACCAGACGCCCAGCAGCGCCAGCACTACCGGCAGGTTCTGTTCCAAGGGCGCGGTTCGGAAATGCTCATCCATCTCGTGGGCGCCGGCCAGCATCTCCTCGAAGCGCTGGAAACCGACGGACAGCGCGATCGACAATCCGATCGCCGACCACAGGGAATAGCGGCCGCCGACCCAATCCCAGAAGGCGAACATGTTCTTGGTGTCGATGCCGAACTCGGCCACCGCCTTGGCGTTGGTGGACAGCGCCACGAAATGCTTGGCCACCGCGGCGTCACCCAGTTCTTTGACCAGCCAGGCGCGCGCCGAGCGGGCATTGGCCAGGGTCTCCTGGGTGGTGAAGGTCTTGGAGGCGACGATGAACAAAGTGGTCTCGGGCCGGCACTTCTTCAGCACGCCATGCAGATGACTGGCATCGACGTTCGAGACGAAATGGCTGGAGATGCCCTCGACGCGGTAGGGCGCCAGCGCCTCGACCGCCATGAGGGGGCCGAGATCCGATCCGCCGATGCCGATATTGACGATGTCGGTGATCTTGTCGCCCTTGGCGCCGCGCCAGGCACCGGAATGGACCGCCTGGCAGAATTCCTTCATCTGCGCCAATACCACGTTCACCAGCGGCATCACGTCGGCGCCATCCACAGGCATCGGCCGGCCCGAGCGGTTGCGCAGCGCCACATGCAGCACCGCGCGGTCCTCGGTCGAATTGATGTGCTCGCCGGCGAACATGCGGGTCCGCCACCCTTCGACATCGGCCTGGCGGGCCAGGTCGAACAGCA
>Ga0213872_10001740_pt1 | contig 13690 bp, 6 predicted proteins | sample VelepicomBERX_R2_FD_160071 | JGI IMG/M metagenome (GOLD analysis project Ga0213872, IMG submission 160071) | Rhizosphere microbial communities from Vellozia epidendroides in rupestrian grasslands, the National Park of Serra do Cipo, Brazil - RX_R2 | ecosystem: Host-associated > Plants > Roots >...
TCCACGGCTGCGGTCACGGTCAACCTGGTCACCGGTACGGGCACAGGCGGCTATGCCCAGGGCGATACCTATACCCACATCCAGAACGTCACCGGCAGCGCCTACAACGATGTCTTCATCGCCAGCGCCGATGCCAACCGCTTTGATGGCGGCGGCGGCTCCAATACGGTCAGCTATGCCAGCTCCAATGCCGGCGTCACAGTGAACCTGCTCACCGGGGTGGGCAGTGGCGGGGCCGCCGCGGGCGATACCTATGTGCGCATCCAGAATGTCATCGGCTCGGCCTATAACGATACCTTCGTGGGCAGCGCCGACGCCAACAGCTTCGACGGCGGGACCGGCGGCAGCGACACGGTCAGTTATGCCGGCTCGACGGCCGGTGTGACGGTCAACTTCGTCAACGGACGGGGTACCGGTGGCTATGCCGAAGGCGACACCTACAACCATATCCAGAACGTCATCGGCTCGGCCTATGACGACGTCTTCATCGCCAACATCGACAGCGTCCACTTCGACGGTGGCAGCGGTGGTTCCGATACGGTGAACTACCAGGGTTCGACCGGTGCGGTGACGGTGAACATGATCACCCTGACCGGTAGCGGCGGTTACGCCCAGAACAATACCTATACCAACATCCAGAATATCGTCGGCAGTGCCTATTCCGACACCTTCATTGCCAGCGCCGCGGCCAACAATTTCAACGGCGGCCTGGGCGGCTCCGATACCGTCGACTACAGCAATTCGACCGCGGCGGTCACCGTCGATCTCTACCACGGCACCGGCAGCGGTGGCTATGCACAGGGTGACGTGCTGGCCCACATCCAGAATGTGGTGGGCAGCAACTACAACGATACCTTCATCGCCAGCGCGGACGTCAACAACTTCAATGGCGGGGGCGGCTCCAATACGGTCAGCTATCTCTACTCGACCGGTGGCGTGACCGTGGACCTGACCAATACCATCGGTACCGGTACCGGTGGTTATTACGCGGCAGGTGACACCTTCACCAACATCCAGAACCTGATCGGCAGTGCCTTCGACGATACCTTCGTGGCCAGCGCCGATGCCAACAGTTTCGATGGCGGCGGCTCGACCCACAACCGCGTCAGCTACGCCGCCTCGACGGCCGGCGTGACCGTCAACCTGAACTTCACCGATGGCACCGGCACCTCCGGCGGCTATGCCCAGGGCGACAAGCTGGCCAATATCCAGGACCTCACCGGCAGTGCCTACAACGACACCTTCGTCGCCAGCCTGGCCGAAAACAATTTCGACGGTGGTGGCGGGTCCAACCGGGTCAGCTATGCCGCTTCCAATGCCGGCGTGACCGTCGACCTGGTGCTGGGAACCGGTACCGGCGGTTATGCCAACAACGATACCTACGTCAACATCCAGAACGTCACCGGCAGCGCCTATGACGATACCTTCGTGGCGACCCTGCAAGCCAATGCCTTCGACGGCGGCGGCGGCAACAACACGGTCAGCTATGCCCGCGCCAGCGACGGCAACGGGGTCACGGTCGACCTGTTCCATGGCACCGGCAGTGGTGGCTTTGCCGCGGGGGATACCTACACCAACATCCAGAACGTCATCGGTACGGCCTATGACGACACCTTCATTGCGGACAACAACGCCAACAGCTTCAATGGCCTGCAAGGTTCCAACACGGTCAGCTACGTCAACTCGACGGCGGGCGTGACGGTCAACCTGGTGACCGGCCTGGGCTCGGGCGGTTTTGCCGCTGGCGATACCTATGCCAGCATCCAGAATGTCACCGGCTCCAGCTACGACGACCTGATCGTCGCGACCGCTGACGCCAACACCATCGATGGCGGCACCAGCACGGCGGCGTCGCATAACCGGGTCAGCTATGCCAATTCCACGGCCGGCGTCACGGTCGACCTGACCTATACCGATGGCACGGGTACCTCCGGTGGCTATGCCGCGGGTGACAAGCTGTCCAACATCCAGGACCTCACCGGCAGCGTCTACGACGATACCTTCGTGGCCAGCCTGGCGGCGAACAGCTTCGATGGCGGCACCGGGTCCCTGCATAACCGTGTCAGCTACGCGCATTCCACCAGCAGCGAGACCATCAACCTGTTCACCGGGACGGGTAGCGGCACCTATGCGCAGGGAGATACCTATACCAATATCCAGGACGTCACCGGCGGTTCCGGTGACGACCTGATCATCGCCAACGCGGCGGCCAACAATATCGATGGCGGTACCAGCACGGCCAGTTCGCACAATCGCGTCAGCTACCAGAATTCCACCGTCTCCGAGACGGTCGACCTGTTCACCGGCGTGGGTACGGGTGGTGCAGGCAGCCTGGCCAATGGCGATACCTACACCAACATCCAGGATGTCACCGGTGGTTCTGCCGACGATACCTTCATCGCCAACGCGGCGGCCAACCGTTTCGATGGCGGCACCAGCACGGCCGCTTCGCACAACCGCGTCAGCTATTCCCATTCGACCGTGGACGAGACGGTCAACCTGGTCACCGGACTGGGTAGCGGCGGCGCCGGCAGCCTGGCCGCAGGCGACACCTACACCAATATCCAGGACGTCACCGGCGGCAGCGGCAACGACACCTTCTACGGCAATACCGCCGCCAACAATTTCGATGGCGGCGGCGGCAGCCACAACCGCGTCAACTACAGCACGTCGACGGTGTCCGAGACGGTGAACCTGTTTACCGGCGTGGGGACCGGCGGTGCGGGCAGCCTGGCCGCAGGGGATAGCTACGCCAACATCCAGGATGTGACCGGCGGTTCGGCTGACGATACCTTCGTGGCCAGCGCGGCGGCCAACAATTTTGACGGTGGCACCAGCACGGCCAGCTCGCACAATCGGGTCAGCTATGCCAACTCGACCGTGGATGAGACGGTCAACCTGGTCACCGGACTGGGTAGCGGCGGCGCCGGCAGCCTGGCCAATGGCGACACCTACGTCAACATCCAGGACGTGACCGGCGGTGGCGGCAACGACACCTTCTACGCCACCACCGCGGCCAACAATTTCGATGGTGGCGGTGGCAGCCACAACCGCGTCAACTACAGCACGTCGACGGTGTCCGAAACGGTGAACCTGTTCACCGGCCAGGGCAGCGGCGGCGCCGGCAGTTTCGCGGCAGGCGATACCTATACCAATATCCAGGATGTCACCGGCGGCTCGGCCGACGACACCTTCATCGCCAGCGCGGCGGCCAACTACTTCGATGGCGGCACCAGCACGGCCAGCTCGCACAATCGCGTGAGCTACGTCAATTCGACCGTGGACGAGACCATCGACCTGTTCCTCGGTCAGGGCAGTGGTGGCGCCGGCAGCCTGGCCAATGGCGATACCTACGCCAATATCCAGGATGCCACCGGCGGCAGCGGTAACGACACCTTCGTGGCGACCACGGCGGCCAACCGATTCGATGGCGGCGGCGGCAGCCACAACCGCGTCAGCTACGCCAACTCCACCGTGGCCGAGACGGTCGACCTGATCGCCGGTGCCGGCAGCGGCGGGGCCGGCAGCTTTGCCGCGGGCGACACCTATGCCAACATCCAGGACGTGACCGGTGGTTCGGGCGACGACACCTTCATCGCCAGTGCGGCGGCCAACTACTTCGATGGCGGCACCAGCACGGCCAGTTCGCACAACCGCGTCAGCTACGCCAGCTCCACCGTGTCGGAAACCGTGAACCTGTTCACCGGCGTGGGCAGCGGCGGCGCCGGCAGCCTGGCCAATGGCGATACCTACGTCAATATCCAGGACGTCACCGGTGGTTCGGCTGACGATACCTTCGTGGCCAGCGCGGCGGCCAACCGTTTCGATGGCGGCACCAGTACGGCGGCTTCGCACAACCGGGTCAGCTATGCCAACTCGACCGTGGATGAAACGGTCAACCTGGTGACGGGCCTGGGCAGTGGCGGCGCCGGCAGCCTGGCCGCAGGCGACACCTACATCAACATCCAGGATGTCACCGGGGGCGGCGGCAACGATACCTTCTATGGCACCACGGCCGCCAACAACTTCGATGGCGGTGGCGGCAGCCACAACCGCGTCAACTACAGCACGTCGACGGTGTCGGAAACGGTGAACCTCTTCACCGGCGTGGGCACGGGCGGCGCGGGCAGTTTTGCGGCGGGCGATACCTACACCAATATCCAGGACGTCACCGGCGGTTCGGCCGACGATACCTTCATCGCCAGCGCGGCGGCCAACTACTTCGATGGCGGCACCAGCACGGCCAGTTCGCACAACCGCGTCAGCTATGCCAACTCCAACGCTGACGAAACCATCAACCTGGTCACCGGGACCGGCACGGGTGGTGCCGGCAGCCTGGCCAACGGCGATACCTACGTCAATATCCAGGACGTCACCGGTGGCGGCGGCAATGACACCTTCTACGGCAATACCGCTGCCAACAATTTCGATGGCGGTGGCGGCACCCACAACCGGGTCAACTACAGCAGCTCGACGGTGTCCGAGACGGTGAACCTGTTCACCGGCCAGGGCACGGGTGGCGCCGGCAGCCTGGCCGCGGGCGATACCTACACCAACATCCAGGATGTGACGGGTGGCTCGGCTGACGATACCTTCGTGGCCAGCGCGGCGGCCAACAATTTTGATGGCGGCACCAGCACGGCCAGTTCGCACAACCGCGTCAGCTATGCCAATTCGACCGCTGATGAGACGGTCAACCTGGTCACCGGCCTGGGCAGTGGCGGTGCCGGCAGCCTGGCCGCAGGCGACACCTACACCAACATCCAGGACGTCACCGGCGGCAGCGGCAACGACACCTTCTACGGCAATACCGCCGCCAACAATTTCGATGGCGGTGGCGGCACGCATAACCGCGTCAACTACAGCAGCTCGACGGTGTCCGAAACGGTGAACCTGTTCACCGGCCTGGGCAGTGGCGGCGCCGGCAGCCTGGCCGCAGGCGATACCTACACCAACATCCAGGACGTGACCGGTGGCTCGGCCGACGATACCTTCGTGGCCAGCGCGGCGGCCAACTACTTCGATGGCGGCACCAGCACGGCCAGCTCGCACAACCGCGTGAGCTACGTCAATTCGACCGTGGACGAGACCATCGACCTGTTCCTCGGCCAGGGCAGTGGTGGCGCGGGCAGCCTGGCCGCAGGCGACACCTACGCCAACATCCAGGATGCCACCGGCGGCGCGGGCAATGACACCTTCGTGGCGACCACGGCGGCCAACAATTTCGATGGCAACGGTGGCAGCCACAATCGTGTGAGCTACATCCACTCGAATGCGGATGAAACCATCAACCTGGTCACCGGCCTGGGCAGTGGCATTGCCGGCAGCTACGCGGCTGGCGATACCTATACCAACATCCAGGACGTCACCGGTGGCGCTGGCAACGATACGATCGTTGCCAGCGCGGCCGCCAACTTCCTCGATGGCAGCGGCGGTTCCAACACGGTCAGCTATGCCGGTTCCACCAGCAGCAACGGCACCACCGGCGTGACGGTGGACCTGTCGGCCGGCACCGGCAGCGGCAACTATGCCCAGGGTGATACCTACGCCAATATCCAGAATGCGATCGGCAGCGATTTCAACGATACGCTGACCGGTTTTGCGACGGTGGGGGTCACCTCGATCCTGACCGGTGGCAAGGGCGCCGACAGCATCACCGCCATTGCCGCCAACCGCGCCTATACCTATGCGTCCTACCAGGGTTCGGCCAACGGCGTGACCATCAACCTGCAGGCCGGCACCGGCACCGGTGGCGATGCCCAGGGCGATACGCTGTTCAATATCGACAACCTCATCGGCAGCAACCAGAACGACACCTTCTACGCCAGCAGCAATGCCAACAAGCTCGATGGCCAGGGCGGTTCGGATACGGTCAACTATTCGCTCTCCACCAGCGGCGATGGCACCACCGGCGTGACGGTCAACCTCTCCACGGGTGTGGGTAGCGGCAACTATGCCCAGGGGGATACCTACGTCAATATCGAGAACGCTGTCGGCAGTGCCTACAACGACAGCCTGACCGGCTTTGCGACCGTCGGTACCCAGTCGGTACTGGAAGGGGGCGCCGGCGCCGATACCATCACCGCCATCGCCGCCAACCGTGCTTACACCTATGCGTCCTATGCGGGGTCGGCCGGTGGCGTGACCATCGATCTCAAGAACGGCACTGGCGTGGGCAGCGATGCCCAGGGCGATATCCTGGTCAACATCGACAACGTCATCGGCAGCACCTCCAACGACCTCTTCAAGGCCAGCACCCAGGCCAACATCTTTACCGGTGGCGGCGGTGTCGATACGGTGAGCTACGAGTACGACACCGGAGGCGTGACGGTGGACCTCACCAATACCCTGGCCGCCAGCGGTACCTATGCGGTGGGTGACCAGTTCAACAACATCTCCAACCTCATCGGTGGTTCCGGCAACGACACCTTCTATGCCAGCAACGTGGCCAACAGCTTCGACGGCGGTGCCGGTTCCAATACCGTCAACTACGCGCGTTCGGGCAGCACGGCGGTCACCGTCGACCTGTATCACGGTACCGGTACGGGGGGCTACGCGACCGGCGACACCTATACCCACATCCAGAACGTGGTGGGCAGCGCCGGCAACGACACCTTCTACGCCAACAGCGACGTCAATACCTTCACCGGTGGTGGCGGCACCGATACGGTCAGCTATCTGTACTCGACCGGCAGCGCCATCGTCGCCAGCCTGGTTTCCGGCGGCAGCAGTGGCGATGCCAGCGGCGACAGCTACGTCAACATCGCCAACCTGGAAGGCAGCGCCAACGTCAACAGCACCCTGACCGGCAACAGCAGCGCCAACACACTCTCGGCCAGCGGCACCACCACCACCAACGTCCTCAGCGGTGGCGGCGCCAGCTCGGGCACGGATGTCTTCAACGTCTTCGATGGCGGCCACAACACGGTGACGGTTGGCAGCGGCAACAACATGATCAACGTCAGCGCCGGTTCGCATAGTACCGCCGGGGCGCAGAGCGACATGGTCAACGAGACCACCGGCGTGTCCAACATCGATTCGATCAACGGGCTGGCAGGCGTGACCACCTTGCACTTCGCCGACCTGGGCAATAGCCTCACCCTGAGCAACTTCTCCAACAAGGTCAGTGGCCTGACCACGCTGGATGTGAGTTCAGGCAGCGGCACCAACATCGTCATCACGGCCCAGGATGTGATCAACATGGGCCTGGCCAGTGGCGCCACCTCGCACCTGCTGACGGTGAAGATGAGTACCAGCGAGAGCTTGCAGATCATGGCCAACGGTTCGGACCACTACGTGTACTTCCCCGGTACCACCGACTATGCCTTCTACAATTCATCCAACCAGGAAGTGGCCCGCATCCACCTGGTGACGGCCTGAGTGCGCGGCCCGGCGGGATGATGGAGCGCTGCAGTCAGCGCTCCATCGCCCGTTCCAGGAAGCGCCAGATGCCGGGATCGGCCATGCTGGCCACGTTGATGCGCATGCGCGTGGAGGGCAGCTGCGAGGGCGAGAACAGGCTGCCCGGCGCCAGCAGGAAGCCCTGTTCCATGGCCGCCTCGGTCATGACATTGGTATCGCGCCCGGTATCGACCCACAGGAACATGCCGCAGGGCGGCGGATCACTCACTTCCATGCCCAGCTTTTCGAGCTGGCGCATCACCTTGTCGCGCGCGCCGTTGAGGCGGGCACGCAAGCGCTCCGCATGCTTGCGGTAATGTCCTTCCGAGAGCACCTTGTAGGTCACGCGCTCGCCGATCTCGCCGGTGGTGAGGGTGGAGAGCAGCTTGCGGTCGGCCAGGCTGCGCGCCAGATCGGGCGAGGTGGCGATGAAGCCCACCCGCAGGTTGGCCGATAGCGTCTTGGAAAATCCACCCAGGTAGATCACCCGCTGCAACTGGTCCAGTGCGGCGATGCGGGTGGCCGGCTGCACCGCCGAGCCGGGATGCATGTCGCAGTAGATGTCGTCCTCGACGATGATGAAATCGTGCTCCTCGGCGATGCGCAGGACCTGGAAGGCCTTGGCCGCCGACAGCGAGGTCGAGGTCGGATTGTGCAGCACCGAGTTGATCACATACAGCTTGGGTTTGTGCACGGCCGCCAGCTCGCGCAGCTGCGCGATGTCGGGGCCGTCGCCCAGGCGCGGGATGCCCACTACCTTGGCGCCCAGCGCGGCAAAGGAGCCGAACATCAGGAACCAGGCCGGGTCATCGACGAAGATCACATCACCCGGCCGCAGGAAATGTCGCGCCACCGTATCCAGCCCCTGGGTGACGCCGGTGGTGAGCACGATCTGTTCGGGCGCGGCGGCGATTTCCAGCTCGGCCAGCTTCAACTGCAATTGCTGGCGCAAGGGCAGGAAACCCTGCGGCGTGCCATAGCCCAGCAGCAGCGAGGGATTGTCACGGCTGACCGCGCGCAGGGCGTTGGCGATCAGTTCGCCATCGAGCCAGTCGGGGGGCAACAGGCCGCCACCGGGCATCTTGTGCGGCGGCATCTGGCGGAACATGTTGCGCACCAGCCAGACCACATCCAGCCCGCGCCCGGCGTCGGCTACGGCCTGCGCCTGGGCCGCGGCCAGGCCGTAGCCGCCCCCCAGTGACGAACGTTCCTTGACATAGAAACCCGAGCCCCGGCGCGACTCCAGATAGCCCTGTGCCACCAGGCGGTCATAGGCTTCCACCACGGTAAAGCGCGAGATCTGGTTGGCATCGGCGAACTGGCGGATCGAGGGCATGCGCACGCCACTGCGCAAGAGCTTGTCATCGATGCGGGCACGAATGCCGCGCACGATCTGTTCGACCAGTGATTCGCCGCTCTCGCGCAGCAGCAGGGGCCAGCCCGGCTGGGCGGCGGTGGGGTGGGCCGTATCGCCCTGGCGCGGACGCAGTAGCTTGACTGTATTGGTCATTTTGCCGTGACAATAATCTTGATTAAGTGGAAAAGTGTACAGGTACTGTATCGGTATTGTCGGCTACGATGACTTCCATGACAAGAGCCTGCGTGATGCCCAAGAGGATGCCGAGTTGTACGCCATCCCGCTGTAACCGCTACCAGGCTTGCCAATGAACCATTCGTTTGACGGAGACATGCCATGACCCAAGCCGCCTGCACCTTGCTGCCCAACCTCGCCGAGATCGAGGAGGCCGCCGGTATCGTCTATGCTGGCATGGCACCCACGCCACAACTGTGCTGGCCCTTGCTGAACCAGGCGCTGGGCGCCGAAGTCTGGGTCAAGCATGAGAATCATGCTCCCACCGGCGCCTTCAAGGTGCGCGGTGGCATGGTCTACCTGCATCGCCTGGCGCAGCAGCAGCCACACAGCCCCGGTGTGATCTCGGCCACCCGGGGCAATCACGGGCAATCGGTGGGCCTGGCGGCACGCCGCTTCGGCATCGCCGCCACCATCGTCGTCCCCGAGGGCAACAGCCGCGAGAAGAATGCCGCCATGCGCGCCCTGGGGGTGGAGCTGGTCGAGCACGGCAGCGAGTTCCAGGATAGCCGCGAGCATGCCCAGCAACTGGCCGCACAACGCCAGCTGCACATGATCCCGTCCTTCCACCGCGACCTGGTGGCGGGGGTGTCGACCTACTGGATGGAGCTGTTCGCCGCCCAGCCCGAACTGGACCTGGTGCTGGTACCCATCGGCCAGGGCTCGGGCATGTGTGGCGCGGTGGCCGCACGCAACGCACTAGGACTGAAGACGCGCATCATCGGCGTGGTCTCCGCGCATGCGTTGGCCTACAAGCTGTCCTTCGAGGCCGGTCGCAAGATCGAGGCGCCGGTATCGACCCGCATCGCCGATGGCGTGGCTTGCCGCGTGCCGGACCAGGCTTCGCTGGAGGTGATGCTGTCGCAGGTCGACGAGGTCATCGCGGTGACCGATGACGAAGTCATGGACGCCATGAAGCTGGCCTACATCGCCACCCACAACCTGGCCGAGGGCGCAGGGGCCTGCGCTCTCGCAGCGGCCCTGCAGATCCGCAGCCGCCTGCGCGGCCGCAAGATCGGCGTGACACTTTCCGGTGGCAATGTCGATCACGATGTGTTCGCCCGCGTACTCATGCGTGCCTCGCCCGTGGCCGAGTCGCTGCTGGCGCCGGCGCGGGTCCTCACGCTGCCACTGGACGGACAAAGGAGGACCGCATGATCGAAGCCTTGCTGCCGCTGATGTCCTTTGCCTTCGTGTCTTCCATCACGCCGGGCCCCAACAACATCATGCTCACATCCTCCGGGATCTGGTTCGGTTTTCGCCGTTCGCTGCCGCACGTGCTGGGCATCACCTTCGGCTTCGGCGTGCTGCTGGCCTTATGCGCTTTCGGTATAGGCGAGCTGGTCGTCGCGCTGCCCCAGCTGGTGATCATCCTCAAGGCGCTGGGCTGCGCCTACCTGCTCTACCTGGCCTGGCAATTGCGCCGCATGGGCGTGGCCGGCGCGGGTGAGCGGGCGGCCCGGCCGATGTCCTTCGCCGCGGCGGCGGTGTTCCAGTTCGCCAATCCCAAGGCCTGGGTGATGGCCATCACCGGTGCCTCGGCCTTCATGCCGTTGTTGCATAAGCAGCCCGCATGGCTGGCCATCCTGATCTACTGCCTGGTGTTCTGCGCCATCAACCTGCCGTGCGTGTCGGTCTGGGCGGGGGCCGGGGCGATCTTGCGCCGTTACCTGGAGCGCCCGCTGTGGCGCATGGTCTTTGCCGCCACCATGATCGTGCTGACGGTGTATTCGGCACTGGCGATCTGGTTCTGAGATACGCGCAAAGAGACGTAAATCATTTATATCGTTTTCCAAAAAGAGAGGACGGCCTTCATGCAGGCAGCTACAAAAACCGGCGTCGATACGCCCGTGCCGCACAACCAGGCGCGCAACGAATCCCGTGGCATGTGGCTGGGCCTGGTCGGCGTGGCCGTCTTCAGCCTGACCCTGCCTTTCACCCGAATCGCCGTGGCCGAACTCAATCCTGCCTTCGTCGCCTTCGGCCGCGCCGTGGTGGCGGGCCTGTGCTCGCTGGTGCTGCTGGCCTGGATGCGGGCGCCGCGTCCCGATGCCCGGCAACTGCGTGCGCTCATCATCACGGCGCTGGGCGTGGTGGTGGGTTTCCCGCTGTTTTCCTCTATCGCCATGCGCCATGTTCCGGCCGCGCATGGTGCCGTGGTGGTCGGCCTGCTGCCGCTGGCCACGGCATTGTTCGGTGCACTGCGCTTCGGCGAGCGGCCCTCGGCCGGATTCTGGCTGGCGGCGCTGGCCGGGTCGGGCATCGTGATCGCCTTTGCCCTGCGCGAAGGCGGCGGCAGTTTCCAGCCGGCCGATTTCGCCCTGTTTGCGGCGGTGCTCACCGCTGCCATGGGCTATGCCGAAGGCGGCCGCCTGGCGCAGACCATGGGCGGACAGAAAGTCATCGCCTGGGCGCTGGTGGTGTCACTGCCAGTGATGGTGCCGGTCTCGGTCTGGCTGGGCTGGCAATACGGCGTGACCGCATCGGCACCGGCCTGGCTGGCCTTCGCCTATGTGTCGCTGTTCTCGATGTTCATCGGTTTCTTCTTCTGGTACAAGGGCCTGGCGCTGGGCGGGATCGCCCGTGTGGGCCAGGTGCAGCTGCTGCAGCCGTTCATGAGCCTGCTGGGCGCGGCCGTGATCGCCGGCGAGGCGCTGGCGACCAGCAACCTGCTCTTCGCCCTGGCGGTGATCGTGGTGGTGGCGGTGGGCCGGCGCATGGCGGTACGCCGCTAGCTTGCTGCGCGGGAATGGCCATTGCGTGCCGAAATGCTGCGGCCAAAGCCGCGGATATTTGAGATAATCGAGCTCTTGTTTTTCCATATTTTCTTCATTTCTTAACGCGCAGTGCCCGCCTGCCTCGACGGCCGGGGCGCTGCCCAACAGGGAGTACCGCATGTCCGTCTACGAAAAGCTCAACGCACTGAACATCGAACTGCCCGCCGTGGCCACCCCGGCTGCCGCCTATGTGATGTATGCGCAAACCGGCAATACCGTGTTCCTCTCCGGTCACCTGGCCAAGAAGGATGGCAAGGTCTGGGTCGGCCAGCTGGGACGCGACATCGGCACCGACGAGGCCAAGCTGGCCGCGCGTGCCGTGGCCATCGACCTGATCGCCACCCTGCAGGCTGCCTGTGGCGGCGACCTGACCCGCGTCAAGCGCATCGTCAAGCTGATGAGCCTGGTCAATTCCACCGGCGAATTCACCGAGCACCACCTGGTGACCAATGGTGCCTCCGAGCTGATCGGTGAAATCTTCGGCGACGCCGGCAAGCATGCCCGTTCGGCCTTCGGCGTGGCCCAGCTGCCCATGGGCGCCTGCGTCGAGATCGAGATGATCGCCGAGATCGCCTGAGCCTCATCGCAAGACCGGGCCGATGCACGCACAGAACGTCGCACGGCCATCGCAGCCACCTCTGACCAGAACAGAATAGAGACTCGTATGAAACCCGAAAATCCAGCAGCGCTGCAGTGGCAATTCTCCCGGCGCGCCGAGGCCATGAAGAGCTCGGCCATCCGAGAAATCCTCAAGATCACCATGCGTCCGGACATCACCTCCTTTGCCGGTGGCCTGCCTTCGCCGCAGACCTTCCCGGTGGAGCACATGAAGGTGGCCTTCGACCGCGTGCTGAGCCAGCAGGGCAAGACCGCCCTGCAATATGGCCCCACCGACGGCTACCTGCCGCTGCGCGAATGGATCGCCGCCTCGCTCTCCACCGATGGCGCCCAGATCACGCCGGAACAGGTGCTGATGGTGTCCGGTTCCCAGCAAGGCCTGGACCTGCTGGGCAAGGTCCTGATCGACGAGGGCAGCAAGGTGCTGGTCGAGACCCCCAGCTACCTGGGCGCGCTGCAGGCATTCGCGCTCTATGGCGCGCAGTTCGAGTCGGTGCCCAGCGACGAAAACGGCTTGCAGCCCGAGACCATCGAGGCCATCGCCGCTGGCGCGCGCATGCTGTATTCGCTGCCCAACTTCCAGAACCCGACCGGCCGCACGCTGCCCGTCGAACGCCGCATCAAGCTGGTGGAAACCTGTGCCCGACTGGGCTTGCCGCTGATCGAGGATGATCCCTATGGCGCGCTGAGCTATCGCAATGCGCCGCTGCCCAAGATGTTGTCGATGAACCCCTCGGGCGTGATCTACATGGGCTCCTTCTCCAAGGTGCTCACGCCGGGCATCCGCCTGGGTTACGTGGTGGCGCCGCGCCCGCTGATCCTGAAGATGGAACAGGCCAAGCAGGCCACCGACCTGCATACCGCCCAACTGACGCAGATGGTGGTCTACGAGGCCATCAAGGACGGTTTCCTGGACCAGCACGTACCGACCATCCGCAAGCTCTATGGCGACCAGTGCCAGGCCATGCTGGACGCGCTGCAGCAGTACTTCCCGGCGGGCTGTTCCTGGAGCAAGCCCGAAGGCGGCATGTTCATCTGGGTGACCCTGCCCGCGCACATCGATGCCGGCGCCTTGCTGACTGACGCGGTGGAGCAGGAGAAGGTCGCCTTCGTGCCGGGCGCGCCGTTCTATGCCAACGTCGCCCAGAAGAACACGCTGCGCCTGTCCTTCGTGACCGTGCCGCCCGAGCAGATCCGTGCAGGTGTGCAACGCCTGGGCAAGCTGATCGCCTCGAAGCTGTAAGCGGAGCGACGATGAAGATCGCCAATCTGCCCTTCGGCACCACCGACTGGAGCCAGGTCG
>Ga0213872_10001741_pt1 | contig 13685 bp, 11 predicted proteins | sample VelepicomBERX_R2_FD_160071 | JGI IMG/M metagenome (GOLD analysis project Ga0213872, IMG submission 160071) | Rhizosphere microbial communities from Vellozia epidendroides in rupestrian grasslands, the National Park of Serra do Cipo, Brazil - RX_R2 | ecosystem: Host-associated > Plants > Roots >...
TCGATAAAGGATTTCACCATGAAGCTCGTTGCTGCCCTGATCGCTGGTCTGTTTGCTACCGCTGCTTTCGCTGCTGACGCTCCTGCTGCTCCGGCTGCTGATGCTAAGCCTGCTGCTGACGCAGCTGCTAAGCCAGCTAAGAAGGCTCACAAGGCTCACAAGAAGGCTAAGAAGGCTGCTGACAAGCCTGCTGCTGACGAAAAGAAGGCTCAGTAATTCGACCGTAGTCGAATTCGCTGAAAGAAAGGACGGGCTCGCCCGTCCTTTTTCTTTTACTGTGCTGACATGGCTGGCTTCACGATTGCACGCGTCATTTTGTTACCATGCGACGTAATTCTCTGGAGCATGAAATGAAAGCCATTCAATTTCTGGACGGTCGCCAGCAGTCGGTTTCGAATATCTATTGCGTCGGCCGTAATTACGCCGCACATGCCGCTGAACTCGGCAATGCTGTCGAGCAAGAACCGTTTGTTTTCCTGAAGCCCACGTCTTCGCTGCGTGGCGAAGGCGAACCTTTGCAACTGCCCAGTTTTTCGACGGACGTGCATTTCGAATGCGAACTGGTGCTGATGATTGGCAAGGCAGCCAAGCATGTGCCGGTCGAGGCGGCTTTGTCGCACGTACTGGGTTACGGTATCGGGCTCGACCTGACCGCACGTGATCTGCAAGCTGTGGCCAAGGAAAAAGGATTGCCCTGGACGCTGTCAAAGGGCTTCGATGGCGCGGCCTGCGTATCGCAATTTATCCCGGCGAGCGCGATACCCGACCCAAGCGTCACCCATTTTTCGCTTGATATTGATGGCGAACGCCGCCAAACCGGCGACGCGCGACTGATGGTGCATGGCATTCCGGCGCTCATCGCCTATCTGTCATCACGCTATACGCTGTTGGAAGGTGATCTGATCTTTACCGGTACCCCCCAAGGAGTGGGGCCGCTCAAGTCCGGCCAGCATCTGGTACTGGACTTGGCGGGCTTCGTACAAGCCCGGTTCAACGTCGCTTAAGCATGCAGACACCCCGCAAGCTACGCATCCAGGCCGCGCCACGCAGGGTCGAGGATGACGAGCCATCCCGTGCATTTGCACCGATACCGGTTCCGCCGTTTACGCGCGCGTTGGCGGTGGCTGGTATCGCTGCATTCTGGTTGTATTACTTCGGCTGGGTGGGCCCAGGCGGGAATGCGGGGCTTGAGACGGGGTTCTTGCTGTTTATTGGCGGGCAACTACCGATGTGGCTGACTTGGCTGCGTGGTCAGATCGGTCGTCGCCACTGAGCGGTGATCGGATCAACACTCAGGCAGGTGGCAGCGTCGATAGATCCCACCTTGGCCGCACGGCAAAGGAGCCTGCCGCGTGGCCGTGCTGTAGGCGCTGCGCGCCTGCATAGGCGATCATCGCGCCGTTGTCGGTACAGAGGTCAAGCGGCGGGTAAAACACCTTGAAGCGCCGCCGAGTCGCCATGGCATCCAGCGCGGCGCGTAGCTGGCGGTTCGCCCCCACGCCCCCTGCGACCACCAGCTGCTTCATTCCTGTTTGTTTGAGTGCGCCCCAGCACTTGGCCGTCAGTACTTCCACCATCGCGGCCTGAAACGCTGCGCAGATATCCGCGCGATTGCTGTCGTCGACCGCGCCCAGCTTACGTGTGAGAGTCAGTACGGCGGTCTTGAGCCCGGCGAAGCTGAAATCGAGATCGCCGGAGTGCAGCATGGGGCGGGGCAACGTGAATCGCGTTACATCGCCCGCGTCGGCCAAACGCGATAGGGCGGGGCCGCCCGGGTACCCTAGGCCGATCAGCTTGGCCGTCTTATCGAAGGCTTCACCCGCTGCGTCGTCGAGTGTCTCGCCAAGCATTTCGTAACGACCCACGCCGTGTACGGCCATCAACTGCGTATGCCCACCCGAGACGAGCAGCGCGACAAAGGGGAAGCTAGGGGCCGGGTCAGCAAGGAGTGGCGACAGCAGATGGCCTTCGAGGTGATGCACGCTAATGACCGGCTTGCCGAGCGCCACGCCGAGGCCGTTGGCGACGGCGGCTGCGGTGAGCAGGGCGCCGGCGAGGCCCGGCCCTTCGGTAAACGCGATGGCGTCGAGGTCGTGCAAGGTCTTGCCGGCATCGGCAAGGCAGGCGCGGGTGAGCGGCAGCACGCGGCGGATATGGTCGCGCGATGCGAGCTCAGGTACGACGCCACCGTACTCGGCATGCATGGCCATCTGCGTATGGATGTGATGGGCAAGCAATCCCTGCGTGGTGTCATAAAGCGCCACGCCGGTTTCATCGCAGGACGATTCAAGGCCGAGTACAAGCATGCAGGTTCAGTCCTCCTTAATCTCGCGGCCACTGGGCCGCACCCCATCTTAATTTTAGTCGCTTTGCCAGGGCGAAGGCTTGGCATAGTCCACTAACGAGCATCAGCAGGGCCCCTCGCGGCGGCGAGGGCGGGGGGAGTGGGTTAGATCAAGCAAAAATCCGGTGATATTCCCCTGCCCGCATGCGCCCGGCTTTGCCGGGCGGTGAGCTGTCGCTTGTGTACGTAGCTACGGTAGAGTCAGATTAAGCGATTTTACGCAGCAAAAGACCCTTCAGATAATCGCCTTCCGGGAAGTTCAGCGAGACCGGATGATCGGCGTCGGCTGTAAAGCGCTCGATGATCTGGGCATCGGCCTTTGCGTCCCACGCGCTGCCGGCAAGAATCTTCTGGAACAGATCGGCACTCATGCCGCCCGAGCAGGTGAAGGTGGCCAGCAGGCCGCCTGGGCGCAGCAGCTTGAGCGCCCAGAGGTTGATGTCTTTATAGGCCCGCGCAGCGCGCTCGACGTGTTGCGCAGTCGGGGCGAACTTGGGAGGGTCGAGGATGATCAGGTCGTAGCTGCGCCCCATATCGCGCAGTTTGCGCAGGTATTGGAAGACGTCGGCTTCAACCCACTCGGCCGCAGCACTGTCGAGGCCATTGAGCGACTGATTGAGCTTGGCGGCGGCAAGGGCTTCGGCTGAGCTGTCGATGGAGACTACCGACTTGGCACCACCCTTGAGCGCGGCCAGCGAAAAGCCGCCGGTGTAGCAGAAACAGTTGAGCACTTCGGCCCCAGCTGCCAGTTGGCCCAGGCGCAAGCGGTTGGCACGTTGGTCGAGGTAGAAGCCGGTCTTTTGCCCGCCATGGATATCGACGCGGTAGCGCAGGCCGTTTTCTTCGATATCGACGGTTGCGGGCAGCTTGCCGCGCACCAGGCCGACGCGGGGTGACATGCCTTCCAACTCGCGCACGTCGGCATCTGACCGCTCAAAAATCGCGACGGCGCCCGTCAAGGCGGCCAACTCATCGAACAGCACATCGCGCCAGGCTTCTGGCCCAGCCGACAGTACCTGCACCACCAGCACGTCACCATAACGGTCGACGACGAGGCCGGGCAGGCCATCCGACTCGCCGTGGATGAGGCGCGCGGCATTGCCGACGGCATCGAAGCGGCTACGTGCACGGATGGCGCGTTCCAGCCGCTGGCGGAAGAAAGCGGCATTGATCTGGTCGCGCTCGTCGAAGCTCCAGAAACGCAGGCGGATCTGCGAGCTGCCGCTCCAGGCGGCCCAGCCGAGAAAGCGGCCATCATGGTCGAGTACGCGGACGGTCTCGCCGGGCTTCGGTTCTTTGTCATAGGGCGCGATAGCGCCCGAGAACAGCCAGGGGTGGCGATGCAGCGCCGTTTTTTCGCGACCTGCTTTGATCTGGATGGTGATCATGGGTAACTCCGTGTGGCGCTTTGCGCCTGCCACTTGGGCTTAGTTCAGGCTCAGTTTGAGGTCGTTGCGCTCGCTGGACACAATGTTCAGCACATCGACGACGCGGGCATACCAGTCGCCAAGGGCGACGCGCGAAAAGCCGCTGTCGTGCCATACGAGCTCGATCGGGCCTTCGAGATCGGTCGACAGCACGTCATAGACAGCGTCGAGGTTGTGGCCCATCGGGTGCTCAAGGTCGAGCTGTCCTTCGAACTGCTCGTAGAAATCTTCGGCGCTGGCAACGTTGACGAATTCGATGCGGGTCAGCGGCATGGGTGGGTCCCTCTATGGTGTGAATGAGCACGATCAATACGCAAAGTCTTGATAATCAGCGCTTTTTTCAAAGGTTGGCAAGGTTTGAGCCGGGTCGTGCCGCAATACAATCGGCGGATTATCTGCTTTATGCCCCATGCGGGTCAAAGCGACGCGTTGCCGGAACGGCAACGTTTGAAAATCGTGCGAAGGTGTAAACCTCTTCGAAGGACGTGGAACTCGGCGCCTTGGCTTCGTATCATAGCGGCATGAAACTGACCCGAATCTGTGCGGCGCTGTGCTTCTTGCCGATTGCGCTCTCAAGCTTTGCGATTGACCTGCCTGACCTTGGCGACTCGGCCGTGGGTGATTTGCCGCTGCACGAGGAACAGCGCATCGCGTCTTTGTCGGCGCGCGAGCTGCGCGAGTCTGGCGAGGTGCAGGAAGATGTCGAGGTCTCGGATTACCTCAACCGACTCGGCTACCAATTGGTGCTGCATAGCAACGACAGCCGGTTCAATTTCCGCTTTTTCCCGATCGCTTCTCCCCAAATCAATGCTTGGGCGATTCCAGGCGGGGTGATCGGCGTGAACGAAGGCTTGATCGTGCTGACGCAGCACGAATCGGAGCTCGCGGCCGTGATGGCGCACGAAATCGGCCATGTGACGCAACATCACTATGCACGCATGGTGGAGTCGCAAAAGGGATCGGGGTTCTTGACGCTGGCCTCGCTTGCGCTGGCGATTCTGGCTGCGCGCAACAGCAGCAATCCGGATTCCGCAACCGGTGCGATTGCCGCGGGGCAGGGCTACCAGATTCAGCGCATGCTGAGCTTTTCGCGCGAATTCGAGCGCGAGGCTGACCAGGCTGGGATGCAGACACTACAAGCCACGGGTTTCGACCCGAGTGCGATGCCGACTTTTTTTGACCGCATGCAGAAGTTCTACCGAAATGTGGACAACGGTGCGTTTGCCTTCTTGCGTACACACCCGGTCACGACGGAGCGGATCGCCTCGGCCCAGGCGCGCGCAGGCAAGCTGCCGTATAAGCAGTGGACCGACAGCCAGGATTATCTTTTCGTGCGCGAGCGAGTACGCGTCTTCCAGCTGGGGAATCAAGAAGCCGTGCCGTACTACCAGGCAACTACCAATCAGAAGAAATTCTCGAATGAAGCGGCGCAGCAGTACGGCTATGCCATGGCGCTCTTGCAGGCGGGCCGGTATGACGATGCCTGGCCGCATGTGGCCGAGGCGCGCAAGGCACTGGGCGCAGATCACGCAATGCTGGCGAGCCTCTCAGGCCAGATTCGCCTCGCGCAGCGCCAGTATGCCGATGCCCAGCGGATCTTCGACGACGGTGCGGCGCATTTCCCCAGCTCGACTGCGCTGCTCTATGGGCAGATCGATGTCATGCTGCGGGAGGGCCGGCATAAAGACGCTGCCGATGCGGCCCAGAAAGCCCTGTCGACGCGTGGCACCGACCCGGGCCTGCACCAGCGACTGGCGGAGGCGTATACCGGTCTTGGCCAGAACGGGCCGGCACACCGTGCGATGGGTGAGTACTACGCTTTGATGGATGAGCCGACAGCGGCGATTCGCCAAATGCAGCTGGCCCTGAAAGAAGGCGGCGATTTTTACCAGTTGTCGGCCATCGAATCGCGCATTCGCGAACTACGCGATCAACTGCCGCTCGACAAGAACGGCAAGCCCATCGAGCCGGGCAGGGATCAACCTTGATTGACGGGTTGACCGGCCTTGCGGCTGAGGCAGGTGAGATAGAGCTGCCCATCCGGCCCTGTGCCGTTCCGCTGGGCCTGCCAGATCATTTCCCCCAGGCAGTCGAGCATGTCGTGCAGGGCAGCGTGCTCATCGCCGTGTTGCGCGCAGAGCTGCTGGTACAGCGCGCGTACGCCATGCGGCTGATCGATTGACAATTGCTCTTCGATCGCAAGGTGCATCGAGAGATGCAGAAACGGATTGGTTTCGCCGAATTCAGGCGGGTAGTCGCGGTCGACGTGGCGTTCAGCGTTGCTCAATAAGTCGTGATATTCAGGATGCCGGCCGATGACGGAGACGGTGATCCGCTCCAGGTCGGTCAATGGGGCGCCTTGCGTGTGTTTGGCCCATGCATCGAAGAGGAATCGGCGGGCTTGGTCTCGGCTGGGATTGAACATCGCGGAACGTCGTAGGGAAGGCGGTAAAGAGCCGCCATTGTCCTCTCAGTTGCCGAAAGAGGCTACCACCACCGACTGGCGGAGCAGGATGGAGCGATCAGCATCACATGCAATCTGGCCATTGCCGTAGAAGCCAATGAAGGGCGTGCTGGGCCAGGCTTTGCGGACGGCAGCCCATTCGTGGTCTTCCAGGCCGTGCAAGGCTGCGCCGCGACTGCCGCAGGAAAAAACCAGTGCGAATGCCGGGGGCGATTGATCTAGCAAGGCGCTCAGCTCGCTTTTTGCTGCGTCGGCACAGCGGTGCATCCAGGCGACCCGATCGCCGAGCTTGGGTCGGCCGGCAATGGTGGCGCTGCCGTCGGGGTTGAGCGACAGGACGGGCCAGCTGTACAGCGGTTGGCCTACATCGTCGAGTTGGGCGAGCAGGACGTCGTGCAGTGGTGGCAGGGTCTCGACCGAGCGGCGTAACGTGGCTGCAGCCTGCCGGCCGTTGAGTGTCGACAAGTCGAATCCATTGAGCGCGGTGACCGTCAAGGTCTCGCTAAGGGGCTTCAGCGCACGTGACACCAGCAGTTTGCTGGCCGGCATGGGTAGCTCGCAATGACCCACCTCTGTGACCTTTCCCATACGCCAGACCTTATATGGGCCGAGGCCCGTTGCATCGCCGGCGATGCCGCCAAAGCGGGGTAGGCCGGTCGTCAGCCAGTCGTCGTGTAGCGCATCGGGGGCGGCGAGGCCCAGCAGTGACTGGCCCGGTAAAGCCGCGGCCTCACCGTTGATCAGCAAGGCACAGGCGGCGGGTGTGTCGAGCAGCCAGTCTTCATCTGTCATTACACCGAGGGCGGTACAGCCCGTCACCGCCATGGTCTGTGCGGTACGCGCGGCAGCGACAATGGCGGGTTGAGGGTCGCTGGCAAAATGGGCAGACAGGAAAAGCAGTACGGCATCGGCGCGCGAAGCACCGAGCCGGTCCAGGGCGTATTGCACGGCGTCGGTGGCAAGACGCGGGTCTGCTTTGGGGCCATGGGCAAGACCGCTGGCGGCAATGGGGGAGGGCGGGTAGCGCATGGGCTGGATTATCGACGATTGCGCACGGGTTTGCTCTGGCACTACGCACGCCGCTTTCAAGTCTTTTGCACGCCCGCGAAAAGACTTTTAAACAGGTCCTCCCTGGTCGGCGTATCATCTTGGCACCCTACTTCTGCGGAGAGACGCACGATGACTGCGCCCATCTACGAATTTGCACCAGAACGGCTGGATGGCAAGCCGGAGAGCCTGTCGGACTACCAAGGCAAGGTCCTGTTGATCGTCAATACGGCTAGCGAATGCGGATTTACGCCGCAGTACGCGGGGCTTGAGAAGCTGCACAAGGATTACGCCGAGCAAGGCTTGGCGGTGCTGGGCTTTCCCTGCAATCAGTTTGGCGGGCAGGAACCGGGCGATGCGGCGCAGATCGGCGCATTCTGCGAAAAGAATTTCGGCGTGACCTTCCCAGTGTTCGCCAAGATCGACGTGAATGGCGACGGGGCGCACCCGCTCTATCAATACCTGAAGAAAAACGCCAAGGGTTTGTTGGGTACAGAGGCGATCAAGTGGAACTTCACGAAGTTCCTGGTGGATCGCAATGGCAAGGTCGTCGATCGCTTCGCACCGACGACCAAACCGGAGGAGCTGGTCGACCAGATTAAGGCCTTACTCTGAGCGCCAGAAACAGTTTCCGGCTTTTTCATTGAATTTGAACCCGGTTCCTGATTGTCCGAAAGGCCGAATTCGGCTAAAATTCGCTCCGAAAACACGGAATTATACGAGGGAACGGGATAGGCACGCCTATCCCGTTTTCTTACGTTAAGGGAGGCGCCGTAGAAATATCGAGGCCGCGGCGATCGTTTTGCGAAGTGGGGTGCAAGGAGTCGTTCCCGCAGAAAAGGCTGGTGCCTTTTCAAGGGGCGCGACGCCGCAAACCCTTCGCAAAACGTCGCCCCGAAGGGTTTGGGTAAAATCGGGCGCCTGACGTCCCACCCACCCAGGCTAAGGCTCCAGCCTTAACCTGGGTGGGCGTGCCGCCAGATCATCCCGATTTTGTCCCAAACGCGGCGCTCGCTATTTCTACGGCGCCTCCCTAAGGTAGGGGGTGTCCCCTACTGACTCACCGTACTCAGGAGCCGCTGGTGTCCCAACATCGTCCCAAAGCCCTGCTAGCCCTCGCCGACGGCACGCTGTTTCACGGAAGCAGCATCGGCGCAACCGGCCATACAGTTGGCGAAGTGGTGTTCAACACCGCTTTGACCGGCTACCAGGAAATCCTCACTGATCCGTCTTACAGCCGACAGATCGTGACCCTGACCTATCCCCATATCGGCAATGTCGGCGTGAACCGCGAAGACACCGAGTCGAACAAGGTGTTCGCTGCCGGCCTGATCGTGCGCGACCTGCCGCTGCGCATGTCGAACTTCCGCGCCGAAGAGACGCTCGACGCCTACCTCGTGCGCAACAATACGGTCGCGATCGCAGATATCGACACCCGCCGCCTGACCCGCATCCTGCGTGAGCGCGGTGCCCAGGCCGGCTGCATCATGGCAGGCGAAGTGGATGCCGACCGTGCTGTCGAGTTGGCGCGCGGCTTTGGCAGCATGGCTGGCCAGGATCTGGCTAAGGTGGTCAGCTGTACCGAACGCTACGAGTGGACGACCGGCGAATGGCGCCTGGGCCAAGGCTTCAAGGATCGTGCAGACGGCCGCTTCCACGTGGTGGCCTACGATTTCGGCGTCAAGCACAACATCCTGCGCATGTTGGCCGAGCGCGGTTGCCGCCTGACGGTGGTGCCGGCGCAAACACCGGCCGAAGAAGTCTACAAGCTGAATCCGGACGGTATCTTCCTGAGCAACGGCCCAGGGGACCCGGAACCTTGTGAATACGCGATTACGGCGATCCGCAGCTTCTTGGAGAGCGGTATCCCCGTCTTCGGTATCTGCCTGGGCCACCAGCTGCTCGGCCTCGCGGTCGGCGGTCGTACCAGCAAGATGAAATTCGGCCATCACGGCGCGAACCACCCGGTGCAGGATCTCGACGACAAGCGCGTGCTGATCACCAGCCAGAACCATGGCTTCCAGGTGGACGAAACCAGCCTGCCGGCCAATGTGCGCATCACGCACCGTTCGCTGTTCGACGGCACCGTGCAGGGCATCGCACTGACCGACCGGCCGGTCTTCAGCTTCCAGGGTCACCCGGAAGCGAGCCCAGGCCCGCACGACGTCGCGTATTTGTTCGACCGGTTCATCCGCTCCATGGAGCAAAAGGCCCAGTGAGGCTATTTGGCATGGGGGCCCGGCATATCGCTCGGCTTCCGCTTCCTAACCTCACGACCTACAGGTAATTGAGACATGCCCAAGCGTACAGACATAAACAGCATCCTCATCATCGGCGCCGGTCCTATCATCATCGGCCAGGCTTGCGAATTCGATTACTCGGGCGCTCAAGCTTGCAAGGCGCTGCGTGAAGAAGGCTACAAGGTCATTTTGGTCAATTCGAACCCGGCCACGATCATGACCGACCCGGATATGGCCGATGTGACCTACATCGAGCCGATCACCTGGGAAGTGGTCGCACAGATCATCGAAAAAGAACGGCCCGACGCCGTGCTACCGACCATGGGCGGCCAGACCGCGCTGAACTGTGCGCTGGACCTGTGGCACAACGGCGTGCTGGAAAAGTTCGGCGTCGAGATGATCGGTGCCAAGCCTGAAGCGATCGATAAGGCGGAAGACCGGCAGAAGTTCAAGGTCGCCATGGAAAAGATCGGCCTTGAGAGCGCGCGCTCCGGCATTGCACACTCGCTTGAGCAGGCGCTCGCGGTGCAGGCCAAGGTCGGCTTCCCGGCCATCATTCGCCCCAGTTTCACCATGGGCGGTACCGGTGGTGGTATTGCGTACAACATCGAAGAATTCATCGAAATCTGTACGCGCGGCCTCGACCTCTCGCCTACGCACGAACTTTTGATCGAAGAATCGCTGCTGGGCTGGAAAGAGTATGAGATGGAAGTCGTGCGCGACCGCCACGACAACTGCATCATCATCTGCTCGATCGAGAACTTCGACCCGATGGGTGTGCACACCGGTGACTCGATCACCGTGGCGCCGGCGCAGACGCTGACCGACAAGGAATACCAGATCATGCGTAACGCCAGCTTGGCGGTGTTGCGCGAGATCGGCGTCGATACCGGTGGCTCGAACGTGCAGTTCTCGGTCAACCCGCAGGATGGCCGCCTGATCGTCATCGAAATGAACCCGCGCGTGAGCCGTTCTTCGGCACTGGCGTCCAAGGCGACGGGCTTCCCAATTGCCAAGGTGGCGGCCAAATTGGCCGTGGGTTTCACGCTCGATGAGCTCAAGAACGAGATCACCGGCGGCAAGACGCCGGCGTCGTTCGAGCCCTCGATCGACTACGTCGTCACCAAGATTCCGCGCTTTGCATTCGAGAAGTTCCCACAGGCTAACGATCGCCTGACCACGCAAATGAAGTCGGTGGGCGAAGTAATGGCCATCGGCCGCTCGCTGCAGGAATCGATGCAAAAGGCGCTGCGCGGCCTCGAAACCGGCCTCGCCGGCTTCGATGAGCGCACGACGGATGCCGACAAGCTGGCTGCCGAACTCGGCGCGCCCGGCCCAGAACGTATCCTCTACGTCGCGGATGCTTTCCGCGTGGGCATGACGCTCGATGAAGTGTTCGCGCACACCAAGATCGACCCGTGGTTCCTCGCGCAGATCGAAGACATCATCCTCGACGAAAAGGCACTGACCACGGCGACGCTGGATGCACTCGATGGTGCCGAGCTGCGCCGTCTGAAGCGCAAGGGCTTCTCGGACCGTCGTATCGGTACGCTGATCGGCGCGGAAGCGGCTGCCGTGCGCGCCAAACGCCACGCGCTGGGCATCCGCCCGGTATACAAGCGGGTGGATACCTGCGCGGCCGAGTTCTCGACCAATACGGCGTATATGTACTCGACCTACGAGGAAGAGTGCGAAGCGGCGCCGACCGACAAGAAAAAGATCATGGTGCTGGGCGGTGGCCCGAACCGGATCGGCCAAGGCATTGAATTTGATTACTGCTGCGTGCACGCGGCACTCGCCCTGCGCGAGGATGGCTACGAAACCATCATGGTCAACTGCAACCCGGAAACCGTGTCGACCGACTACGATACGTCCGATCGCCTCTACTTCGAGCCGCTGACGCTGGAAGACGTGCTGGAGATCGTGCATGTCGAAAAGCCGGCCGGCGTGATCGTGCAGTACGGCGGCCAGACGCCGCTGAAGCTCGCGCGCGCGCTCGAAGCCAATGGCGTGCCCATCATCGGCACCAGCCCTGACATGATTGATGCAGCCGAAGATCGCGAGCGCTTCCAGAAGCTGCTGCAGGACCTCGGCCTGCGTCAACCGCCGAATGCCACTGCGCGTAACGAGAAAGACGCGCTGGTGCTGGCCGCTGAGATCGGCTACCCGCTGGTGGTGCGCCCCTCCTATGTGCTGGGTGGTCGTGCGATGCAGATCGTGCATAGCGAAGACGACCTGACGCGCTATATGCGCGAAGCCGTCAAGGTATCGAACGACAGCCCGGTGCTGCTCGACCGCTTCCTGAACGATGCCATCGAAATTGACGTCGATGCGTTGAGCGATGGCGAGTCGGTCATCCTGGGCGGCATCATGGAGCACATCGAGCAAGCTGGCGTGCACTCGGGCGACTCCGCCTGCTCGTTGCCGCCCTACAGCCTCTCGAACGAGCTGCAAGACGAGCTGCGTCGCCAGACGGTGGCGATGGCCAAGGCGCTGAAGGTAGTCGGCCTGATGAACGTGCAGTTCGCGATCCAGGGCGAGACCGTCTTCGTGCTGGAAGTGAACCCACGTGCCTCGCGCACCGTGCCGTATGTCTCGAAGGCAACCGGCCGCCCGCTGGCGATGATCGCTGCGCGCTGCATGGCCGGTCAGACCTTGGCCTCACAAGGTGTGGTATCGGAAGTGATTCCTCCGTATTTTTCGGTCAAGGAAGCGGTCTTCCCCTTCATCAAATTCCCTGGGGTTGATACCATTCTCGGGCCGGAAATGAAGTCGACCGGCGAAGTGATGGGCGTAGGCCGCACCTTTGCCGAGGCCTATGTGAAGAGCCAGCTGGCGGCGGGTGAAAAGCTGCCGACGTCCGGCAAGGTCTTCCTCTCGGTACGTGATGGCGACAAGGCGGTTCTGGCTGAAATCGGCCGTATCCTGGTTGATGCGGGCCTTGAGCTTGTAGCGACCAAGGGCACTGCAACCGTGTTGTCGGCTGCCGGCGTGCCGGTGACGCCGGTCAATAAGGTCAAGGAAGGCCGGCCGCATATCGTCGACATGATCAAGAACGGCGAAATCGCCTTGATCGTGAATACGGTTGACGAGCGCCGCGCGTCGATTCAGGATTCCTACTCGATCCGCCATGAAGCATTGAAGGCCCGGGTACCGATCTACACGACGGTGGCAGGTGGCCGTGCGGCGGCGTACGGGATTGCCCACAAGAAGGAATGGTCGGTCTACTCGGTACAAGGCCTGCATCAGCAGCTGGCAACCGCGTAAGACTTGCTGGATCTGATCCGCCGCCGCGCTTGTCGCGGCGGCGATTGTTTTGTCCGACGGCGTGGCCGTCGGTTTGTTTTTACCGAGGCAGGGTTTGGCCGTGAGTGGCCGCAAGGACCCCTGCTTGGCATGGAGAAGTGAGAAATGATCAAGGTACCGCTGACTGTTATTGGTGCGGAAATGTTGAGGGTAGAGCTGCAGCGACTGAAGTCGGTTGAGCGCCCCAGCGTCATTGCCGCGATTGCGGAAGCCCGCTCGCATGGCGACCTTTCCGAAAACGCGGAATACGATGCAGCGAAGGAGCGCCAGGGCTTCGTTGAGGGCCGTATTCAAGAACTCGAAGCCAAGCTGTCAAACGCACAGGTGATCGACCCGTCGTTGATCGACGCCGATGGCCGCATCGTGTTCGGCGCGACGGTTGCGCTCGAAGACATGGAGTCGGGCGACGAAGTCACCTACCAGATCGTGGGTGACGACGAAGCGGACATCAAGCAAGGCAAGATCTCGGTCTCTTCGCCCATTGCGCGCGCGCTGATCGGCAAGAATGCCGGTGACGTTGCCGAAGTCATGGCGCCGGGCGGCATCCGCGAATATGAAGTGCTGGACGTGAAGTACATCTGACCCGACTGATCTGAGCGACAGGAAAAGACCCGATGCAAAGCTTTCCGAACGCCCTCCGCTCCATCCTCGCTGTGTTATGGGTAGGGGGGCTGTGGGTCGTCGGCGTGATCGTGGCGCCGATCCTCTACCGTCAAATGGGCGGTGACACGGCGGGCTTCGAGCATGTCGTCGAGCATCTCTTCCGCGCCATGGCCTGGGTGGGCATCGTCGCGGGCATCTATATCCTCTTCCACATGCTGTGGATGGAAGGGCTGCGGGCGTTCCAGACGCTGGAA
>Ga0213872_10001742_pt1 | contig 13677 bp, 11 predicted proteins | sample VelepicomBERX_R2_FD_160071 | JGI IMG/M metagenome (GOLD analysis project Ga0213872, IMG submission 160071) | Rhizosphere microbial communities from Vellozia epidendroides in rupestrian grasslands, the National Park of Serra do Cipo, Brazil - RX_R2 | ecosystem: Host-associated > Plants > Roots >...
TCCAGCGCTTTTTTTTCTCGGCCCATGTCCTGGGCTTTTTTCGGATCGTTCCAGATCGCCGGATCTTCCATCTCGGCGTTGACCTGCTCCAGCTTATCTAACTTCTTATCGAAGTCAAAGATACCTCCGAAGTTCGGCTTCGCGCGTCGTCAGATCGGCGAGCAGGGCGGTCAGGGCATTAATGCGTTCGGCTTCCATGTTTTCTTCTTCTCTCGGGCGTGAAATCAAACCTGAGATTATACCCTAGCGCAGGGGGAAACTGGCGCAATGCTTGATATGCCGGCGCGCCCTGCGTATGATACCGGCCATATTGCGTTTTCCTTAACGTTGGAATCCCCCATGCGCCTGGTTTGCCGTGTCGCTTTGCCACCCCTCATGCTGTCCTGCGCCCTGGCTTCAGCCGCGCCGGCAGGGAGTACTGGCGTGCTGGCCGTGCTGGAGACCACCGACCTGCATGCCACCGTGCTGGGTTATGACTATTACAAACTCAAACCCGATCCGGCGATGGGGCTGGAACGCACCGCCACCCTGATCCGCCAGGCCCGGCGCGACTACCCCAATACTCTGCTGCTCGACAACGGCGACGCCATCCAGGGTTCGGCCCTGGCCGACTACCAGGCCCTGGTCGCGCCCGTGCCCTGCGAGGAGGAGCTGGCCATCTACAAAGCGTTGGATGCGCTGGGCGTGGAGGGCGGCGGCGTCGGTAACCACGAATTCAATTACGGCCTGCCTTACCTGAACCAGGTGACCGGCAGCCACTTTGCGGTCGACGGCGTGGACGCCGCCGCGCCGCGCTGTGCCGGGCCCAAATACCCGCTGGTGCTGGCCAATATCGTCAGCCTGCGCACCGGTCAGCCGCTGTTTGCGCCATTCCACATCATGGAAAAGACTGTGACGGTGACCACGCCGGACGGCACTAACACCAGCGCCGTCATCAAGGTCGGCATCATCGGCTTTACCCCGCCGGCGGTGCTGGGCTGGGACAAGCACTCGCTGGCCGGTAAAGTCCGCGCCGAAGGCGTGCGCGAAACGGCGCAGCGCTACATCCCCCAGATGCGCGCCCAGGGAGCCGACGTAGTGATCGCCATCGCGCACGGCGGCCTGGATGGTGCGCCCTATACGGCAGCGATGGAAAACGCCGGCTACTACCTGGCCCAGGTGCCGGGCGTGGATGCGGTCCTGCTGGGCCATACCCACCAGGTCTTCCCGAATGCGGCCAGCACTCTGCCCGAGTTCAACTTGCCGGGAGTGGACAAGGTGCGCGGCACGGTCCATGGCGTGCCGGCCGTGATGGCGGGCCTGTGGGGCAAGCAGCTGGGCGTGATCGCCCTGAAGCTGAGCTACGACGGCCAGCGCTGGAGCGTCGATCACGCCCACTCGGCGGTGGAAGTGCGCAGCATCCAGAACCCGGACCGCAGCTTTGTCGCCGCCGATCCCGAGATCGCGCCGCTGGTGCAGCAGGAGCACGAGGCGGCCATCCGCTACGTGCAAACGCCGCTGGGCAGCAGCGACTTCCGCATGACCACTTATTTCGCCGACGTGGGCGATGTCAGCGCCATCCAGCCGGTCAACCAAGCCCAGACCGAGTACGTGCAGCGCTACGTCAAGGCCAATCTGCCCAAGCTGGCGGGCCTGCCGGTGCTGTCGATGGCGTCGCCGTTCAAGACCGGCGCGGGCGGCGTGGCCGACTACACCGACGTCAAGCCCGGCCAGATTGCGCTCAACAATGCGGCGGATCTGTACCTGTATCCCAACGCCCTGTACGCGGTGAAGATCGACGGCGCGGGCCTCAAAGCCTGGCTGGAAAAGTCGGCGGAGCGCTTCAACCGCATCGATCCGGCCCAGACCGCGCCGCAGGAACTGGTCAACCCGGCCGTCCCCGGCTTCAATTTCGATATGCCGACGACGGCGGATCTGAGCTACCGCATCGACCTGTCGCAGCCGGTAGGGCAGCGCATCGTGGATCTGCGCTACAAGGGGCGGCCAGTGTCGCCCAAGCGCGAGTTCATCGTCGCCACCAATAGTTTCCGCGCCAGCGGTGGAGGCAACTTCCCCGGCATGGACGGCAGCCGCACGATTCTGGCGGCGCCGGACGCCAGCCGCGACGTGCTGATCGCCTACATCAAGGCCGCCGGTGGCCTGACCCGCAAAGCCAATGGCGCCGCCCGCAGCTGGCAGTTCGCGCCGCTGCGCACCGCCGGTCCGGTGGTGTTCCATTCCGCCCCCGGCATGCTGGCGTTGGCCCAGCAGGCGGGCATCGGCAACGTGACACAGCTGAAGGAGGACGACGGCGGAGGCAAAGGCTACGCCCTGTACGCCGTCGACCTGTCCGCGCCAGCAGGCGGGAAGGGCGGCCACTGATGCGCCGCTTGCTCATCAACGCTGCGCTGACATTGGGCTGCACCGTGCTGGTGCAAACGCCCGCTGTCGCCGGCCCGGTCGAGGTGGCGCGCCTGTATCTGCGGGGTTCGGCCAGCGTGCGCCAGGATCTGCCCAAGGCCTTCAAGCTGTTCCGCCAGGCCGCCAACGCGGGCGATCCGCAAGGCGCCTACTACCTCGGCCTGATGTACCGAAACGGCATGGCCGTCGCGCGCGACGCTACAGCCGCCGCGCACTGGCTGCGCTTTGCCGCCGACCGCGATCTGCCCGCCGCCATGTACCAGTTGGCTCAGCTGTACCTGGCCGGTGAGGGCGTCAGGCGCGACGAGATCACCGCGCGCCGCTGGATCGAAAAGGCGGCGGAACTCGACTATCCCGAAGCCGTCATGGCCATGGCCATCGGCCTGCGCGACGGCTCCATGGGCTTCGACCGCAACGAGGCCTTGTCCGAGCTGCAGATGAAGTTCGCCAATCAAGCCTTGCAGCGCCGCGCCCCCGGCATGTAATCCTTACGGCTTGCTTACAAGCGGTGATCTGCTGCGTCGCCGCAAATCTATCTGTTGCTGCTATAGATTTACTATCCTACAATCCCCCTTCAATGGAGCGGTCCGTCCAGCGTACGACAATATATAAAAACGTTGTATTAAAGGAGATGGCAGATGAATTTCAAGTTGAAATTGTTTGTAGCGACTGCGGTACTCGGTTTTTCGGCCTCCGCTCTGGCCGCCGACCCAATCAAGATCGGCGTGGCCGGTCCCTTTACCGGCGGCTCTGCGCCAATGGGCGTCTCGATGCGCGACGGCGTCAAGCTGGCCGTGGCCGAGATCAACGCCAAGGGCGGCGTGCTGGGACGCCAGATCCAACTGGTCGAACGCGACGACGAAGCCAAGAACGAACGCGGTGTGCAGATCGCCCAGGAACTGATCAACAAGGAGCACGTGGTCGCCACGGTCGGCTACATCAACACCGGCGTGGCCCTGGCCTCGCAGCGTTTCTACCAAGACGCCAAGATCCCTGTCATGAACAACGTGGCCACCGGCTCCATCGTCACCAAGCAGTTTGCCGATCAGCCGGAGAACTACATCTTCCGCAACTCGGCCAACGACACCATCCAGTCTTCGATGATCGTCCACGAAGCCATCGAGAACCGCAAATTCAAGAAGGTCGCCATCCTGGCCGACTCCACCAACTACGGCCAGCTGGGCCGCGAAGACCTGGAAAAAGCCCTGGAGAAGAAGGGCGTCAAGCCCGTCGCGGTTGAAAAATACAACCTGAAGGACGTCGACATGACGCCGCAGCTGCTCAAGGCCAAACAGGCCGGTGCGGAAGCGGTGCTCACCTACGGCATTGGCCCCGAGCTGGCGCAGATCGCCAACGGCATGGAAAAGCTGGGCTGGAAGGTGCCGATGATCGGCAGCTGGACGCTCTCGATGGGTAACTTCATCGACAACGCCGGCAAGAACGGCAACGGCGCGCGCATGCCGCAGACCTTCATCCAGGACCCCAACACGCCCAAGCGCAAGGCCTTCATCGACGCTTACGTGAAGGCCTACAACCCGCCTAACGGCCGCATGCCTTCGCCGGTATCGGCAGCCCAGGGCTACGACTCGATCTACCTGCTGGCCGCCGCCATCAAGCAGGCCGGCAGCACCGAAGGCCCGAAAATCCGCGCCGCGCTGGAAAGCCTGAACGAGAAGATCGAAGGCGTGGTCACCGCCTACGACAAGCCCTACACCAAGGATAACCATGAAGCCATTACCGCCAGCATTCCCGTGTTTGGCGAAGTGAAAGACGGTCACGTAGTGCTGGCCAAGTAATCCGCTGTACCGCGTATCGGCCAGACTTGATCCGTTCAAGCCTGGCCGTTTTCTTGTGAGGCTCTATGGACATCCTGTTACAGCTGGTCTTCAGCGGCATCGCGCTCGGCATGATCTATGCCGTCATCGCGTTCGGTTATCAACTCACCTTCGCCACCTCCGGCACGCTGAACTTCGGTCAGGGCGAGGCGCTCATGCTGGGCGCGCTGGTGGGTCTCAGCCTGGTCAGCAATATCCACGGCGGGCCGTACATGCACTATCTGCTGATGATCCCCCTGGTGATCGTGTTCGGCGGCTTGCAGGGTGTGCTGGTGGAGTGGGTCGGCGTGCGGCCTGCGATCAAGATCAAGTCCGAATTCGGCTGGATCATGTCCACCATCGCCTTGGCCATCATCTTCAAGAACGTCGCCGAGAACATCTGGGGCAAGGATGACCTGACCTTCCCGTCGCCGCTGGACAGTGCGCCGTTCCAGGTGTTTGGCGCCAACGTCCAGCCGATGCAGGTGGCCGTGGTGCTTGGCGCGCTGGCCATCATGTTGCTGGTCGAGATCTTCAACCGCTACTCGATCTATGGCAAGGCCGTCGTCGCCACCGCCAACGACCGCGACGCGGCGGGCCTGATGGGCATTAACACCGGCATGGTCATCACCTTCTCGTATGCACTGTCGTCCGCCACGGCGGCCTTTGCGGGCGTGCTGGTGGCCCCGTTGACGCTGACCGGCGCCACCATGGGCGCCTCGCTGGGCCTGAAAGCCTTTGCCGTGGCGATTATCGGCGGCCTGACCTCGGGCGTGGGCGCGATCGTCGGTGGCCTGATCCTGGGCATCGCCGAAACCACTACCGGCTTCTACATCTCGACCGGCTACAAGGAAGTCCCGGGCCTGCTGCTGCTGTTGCTGGTGCTGGCGGTCAAGCCGTCCGGCCTGTTCGGCAAAGCCGCCATCAAGAAGGTCTGACCCATGAATAAAAAAATCCTCGCAGCGAGTGTGATCGGACTGGTGGTGCTGGTGCTGTACCCGGTGCTGATTCCTAATCCGTACTATGTCCATCTGCTTGAGACGATTCTGATCTACGCGATACTATTGTTCGGCCTCGATATCGTGGTCGGCTACACGGGGCAGGTATCGCTGGGCCATGCAGGCCTGTTCGGCATCGGCTCTTATGTGAGCGGTGTGCTGGTGTTCAAGCTGGGCGCGCCGTTCTGGATCGCGCTGCCCGCCAGCGTGGCCGGCGCCGCCTTCTTCGGCGCCGTGCTGGCGCTGCCCGCGCTGCGCGTCACCGGCCCGTATCTGGCGATGGTGACGCTGGCCTTCGGCACCATCATCCAGATCCTCATCAACGAAATGACCTTCCTGACCGAAGGCCCGATGGGCATCAAGATCGCCAAGCCCTTGGTGCTGGGCCATAAACTCAGCCCGGTCGAGTTCTACTACCTGGTGGCGGCGCTGATGGTGCTGTCGCTGATCGTCGTGCACCGTATTCTCAAGTCCCACCTGGGGCGCGCATTTGAAGCGCTGCGCGACAGCCCGATCGCCTCCGACTGCATGGGCGTCTCGGTCTACCGTTACAAGGTGTACGCCTTCGTCATCAGCGCCGGCATGGCGGGTCTGGCGGGCGGGCTGTATGCATATTCGGAGGAGTACATCTCGCCGAATACCTATAACTTCGAGCTGACCATCATGTTCCTGCTGGCGATGATCATGGGCGGCCGCAAGACCCGCTCCGGCGCGCTGATCGGCGCGCTGATCGTGGTCATGCTTCCCAGCCTGCTGGCGGACATTGAACTGTTCCGCAAGATCGCCGTGGCCGCCGCCGTGCTGGGCGTGATCGGCGCCGCCATCGCGCTGGCCAAGAAGACCAGCACCGTGCGCGGTGTGATCGTGCCGCTGGCCGCTACCATCGGCATGGCGGCGTTCTCCTTCAAGCTGGAGAACATCGTCGACTGGCGCCTGACCATCTTCGGCTTGATGACGCTGTTCGTGGTCTATTATCTGCAGGACGGCATTGTCGGCTATCTGCAAGGCCTGGTCGGCAAAGGCGTCAAGCATGTGCAGGCGGAGGCGGGTGGCGGCAGCGTCAAGCCCTTCGACCATGCGCAAGGCGGTGCGCCCGGCAGCGTGCTGCTGGACGCCCAGCAGGTGCTGATGCAGTTCGGTGGCCTGAAAGCCCTCAACCAGGTCGATCTGAAAGTGCAGCAGGGCGCCGTGCACGGGCTGATCGGCCCCAATGGTTCCGGCAAGAGCACCATGATGAACGTGCTGACCGGGATCTACCGGCCCACCAGCGGCCAGGTGCAGTTTGCAGGCGCCGTCATCTCCGGCCGCACGCCGTCGCAGATTGCGCTGGGCGGTGTGGCCCGCACCTTCCAGAACGTGCAGCTGTTCGGCGAAATGACCGCCACCGAGAACGTGCTGGTCGGCCTGCACAATACCTTCCGCTCCAACGTCGCCGACGTGATGCTGCAGACGCCGCGCTGCAAGCAGGAGGAAGCCGCCGCCCGCGCGCGCGCCGCCGCCATCCTGGAATTCGTCGGCTTGAGCGGCATGGCCAACGAGGAGGCGCGCAATCTCCCTTACGGCAAACAGCGCCTGCTGGAAATCGGCCGCGCGCTGGGCCTCAGTCCGCGCCTGCTGCTGCTGGATGAACCGGCTGCCGGCCTGACCGCGCCCGACATCAAGGAGCTGATGGCGATCATCCGCAAGATCCGCGAGCATGGCATCACCGTGATCCTGATCGAGCACCACATGGACGTGGTGATGGCCTTGTCCGACACGGTTACTGTGCTGGACTTCGGCCAGAAGATTTGCGAAGGCGCGCCCGCCACGGTGCAGAACGATCCGCGCGTGATTGAAGCTTATCTGGGCGGCAGCAGCGAGGCCCACGGCGGCGTCGCCACGCCCGCAACCACGCCTGCCGCGTCCTGAGGAGGCCCCATGCTATCCATCTCCAATCTGCACGCCGCCTACGGCAAGGTCGAAGTCCTGCACGGCATCTCGCTGGACGTCCCCAAGGGCAAGCTGGTCACCCTGATCGGCTCCAACGGCGCAGGCAAGACCACCACCATGCGCGCCATCTCCGGCATGCTCAAACCGAAGAGCGGCAACGTCACACTGGGCGGCAAGGACATCACCGCGCTGGACTCGCACAAGATCGCGCGCGCCGGTCTGGCCCATTCGCCCGAAGGCCGCCGCGTGTTCGCCTCGATGACGGTGACGGACAACCTGCTGCTGGGCGCTTTTCCCCGCTTCACCCGTGCGCGTCCCAAAGGCGATATCCAGCATGATCTGGAAAAGGCGCTGGAGCTGTTCCCGCGCCTGAAGGAGCGCCGCACCCAGCTGGCCGGTACGCTGTCCGGCGGCGAGCAGCAGATGCTGGCCATGGCGCGCGCCGTGATGCTGAATCCGGAAGTGATCCTGCTGGACGAGCCCTCGATGGGCCTGGCGCCGATCCTGGTGGAAGAGGTATTCCGCATCATCGCCCGCCTGAAGTCGGAAGGCGTGACCATGCTGCTGGTGGAGCAGTTTGCCGCCGCTGCGCTTAACGTCGCGGACTACGGCTACGTGCTGGAAAACGGCAGCATAGCCGTACACGGCCCGGCGGAGAACTTAAAGAGTGACCCCAAAGTGATCGCCGCCTACCTGGGCGGCGGTCACTAGGATAAGAAGACGGCGGTTCAGGCCTTGCGGCGTTTCATCCAGCCCAGCAGGCCCAGGCCCGCCGCCAGCATGGCGTAGCTGGAAGGTTCCGGCACAGCGGTAATGACAACAAAGTCCTGGCTGGTCGGGCTTTCCAGCTTCTGGACGGCGTAGGCACTGGTGGCGCCCAGCGAGTCCAGGTAGCCCTGGGCGATGCCGCGCACGGTCGGGTAGCCGATTTCGGTGAAATTGCCGCCGCTCAGATTGTAGCTGCCGCTGGTTTCGTACATGATTTCCCAGGCCGCCAGTTGGAATGCGGCCGAAGTGGTGCCGTCGACAACGTTGCCCAGGTGGCTGGTGAACAGGCGGCCCAGGTCGTGCGCCACCGTGCCGGGCAGGGCGACCACGGAATAGTCGCTGTACACGCTACCCCAACTAAAGCTTTGGTACAGATCGACACAGTATGTCTGGAAGGCGTGACCATTCAGCAGACCGCTGAAGCCGCCCGCCGCGCCGTTGTAGGCATGGCCGTCGGTCGAGTTGAGGACCGAGACGTTGTCGTAGCCATTGGTCCAGCTATTGAGTTGAACGGTTTCGGCCAATGTCTGCGAAGAAAACAGCGTAAAGCAGGCAGCAACCATGGAAGCGGAAAGCAAGCGATGCATGATGTATTCCCCCGGGGATTGGTTTTGTGAGATTTCAAAATTACATCGGTTGATATCATTTCGCAATTCATTTTGTGAATTTGAAAATGATTGTGGTGGTCAAGATACGTTGATATGAGGCAATGACTATGAAGACACTGACGCTGCCCTCGGGCCGCCCGATTCCCGTGCTGGGGCAGGGCACCTGGAACATGGGCGAAGACCCGGCCCGCGAGCAGGCCGAAATCGCCGCCATCCAGCTCGGCATCGATCTCGGCATGACCCTGATCGATACCGCCGAGATGTATGGCGAAGGCGGCTCGGAGAGCATGATCGGCAAGGCCATCGCCGGCCGGCGCGAGGAGGTTTTTTTGGTCAGCAAGGTCTATCCGCATAACGCCAACTTCGAGGGCGCGCAGGCGGCCTGCGAGCGCAGTCTCAAGCGCCTCAAGGTTGAGCAGATCGACCTCTACTTGCTGCACTGGCCCGGCTGCTTTGCGCTGGACGAAACGGTCGACGCCTTCGAGGCGCTGAAAAAGGCCGGCAAGATCGCCGAATACGGCATCAGCAACTTCGATCTGGAAGGCTTCCAGGACGCCGTCAGCCTGGCGCCGCCCAAAGCCATGGCGACCGACCAGGTGCTGTATAACCTCAACCGGCGCGGTATCGAATTCGACCTGCTGCCGTGGTGCCGCGAACAGGGGATTCCGCTGATGGCCTACTCGCCGCTGGACTCCGACCGTCCGGCCCAGCGCCAGATGCTGGATGCGCCCGCGCTCAAGGCCATCGCCGCCGCGCATGGCGCCACGCCCGCGCAGATCGCGCTGGCCTGGGTGCTGCATCAGGACGGCGTGGTGGCGATTCCCAAGGCCGTCAAGCCGGAGCACGTGCGCGCCAACCGCGCAGCGCTCGACATCAAACTGAGCGCGCAAGACCTGGCCGCGCTGGACGCAGCCTTCCCATCGCCGCGCAAGCCACGTACACTCGACATGCTGTGACGTCCCGCCGCGCGTGTGGGAAGGCGCGGCACACCAACCAGATTAAGCAGGGATATCACATGCACAAGACACGCGCACTCGCCCGGCTGGCGGCAGCCGTGGCGGTGGCGGGCGCCTTCGCGCCGGCCGTCACCCAGGCAGCAGTAGAGAATATCGAGATCATCGAACGCGTTCCGTTTGCGCCCGGCGTCAGCTTTGGCGAATACGGCAGCTATGAAAAAATACGGGCCATCGCCCACTTCACCCTGGACCCCAAGACCGTCGCCAATAAAGTGATCGTCGATCTGGACCGCGCCCCGCGCGACAAGCAAGGCCTGGTCAGCTTCTTTAGCGAGTTTGTGCTGCTGCGTCCCGCCAGCGGCCAGTCGACATCCCTGATCTACGACGTCAATAACCGTGGCGGCATCGCCATGCTGGGGCAGGTCAACGGCCGCAGCCCCGTCAATAACGACCCCACCACGGCGGCCGATGCGGGCGACGGCTTCCTGATGCGGCACGGATTCTCGCTGCTGTTCTCCGCCTGGACCTGGGACGTGGCGCCGCAAGCGCCCGGCGCGCGCCCGCTGGTGTTCAAGCCACCCATTGCGGCAGGTATTCGCGGCCGCGTGCAGAATGAATTCACCGTCAACGCCGCCACTGAGGTAGCCACCTACGCCGGCATGCGCGGCCTGACCTACGAACCGGCGGTGGAGAACGACGCCGCCGCCCAACTGAGCCAGCGCGCCCGCCCGGACGACGCGCGCGAAGTGATTCCGCGCAGCCGCTGGCAGTTTGCCGCCCCCGAGCAGGCCGGCGGTCCCGGACGCATCAAGCTGGAAGGCGGCTTTCAGCCGGGCCTGATCTACGAGGTCACCTACATCGCCAAGGATCCTTATGTGACGGGCGCCGGCATGGCGGGCATCCGCGACCTGCTGTCCTATTTGCGCGACCATCCCTTTGCCGGCGCGGCGACGCCAAAGAACACGCTCATCTTCGGCATTAGCCAGTCCGGCCGCCTGATCGGCCGCATGATGCACGATGGCCTGAATGTGGACGAGCAGGGCAAGCTGGCCTTTGACGGCGCCTTCATGGAAGTGCCGGGCGCGGGCGGCTCGGAAGGCTTCAACAGCCGCTTCGTGCAACCGACCCGCCATCCCTCGATGCTGGAGGAGCACGATTATCCGGCCGACGCCTTCCCGTTCACCAGCGCGCCCACGCGCGACCCGGTCAGCGGCGTCACCGCATCGACCATGGACCGTGCGCGCGACCGCAACGGCAAGCTGCCCAAGGTTATCATCGCCAACACCTCAACCGAATTCTGGAACCGCGGCGCCTCGCTGATCGCCACCACGCCTGACGGCAAGCAGGACGTGGCGCCCGCCGACAACGTGCGCATCTACGGCTTCATGGGGGCGCAGCACTACGTGGGCCGCTCGCGCACGCGCGCGCCGTTCGTGAATTGTGTCTCCACCAGCGACCACTACCTGCCGATGCGCGCGTTGATCCTCGCGCTGGACGCCTGGAGCGAAAAAGGCGTGACGCCTCCCGCCAGCGCCTATCCGCGCCTGTCCGACGGCAGCCTGGTGACCGTGGCCGACTACCGCGCCGCCTTCCCTCAGAAAATCGGCCTGACGCCGCCGGAGCAGAACCTGCGCGAGCCACGGCTGGACTTTGGCCGCCAGTATCCGCAGCAGGGCATCGCAACGACGGTGCCGCCGCGCCATCTGGCCGACTACGAAACCCGCGTGCCCGCGCCGGACGCGGACGGCAACGACAAGGGCGGCGTGCGCCTGGTCGAGCTGCAGGCACCGCTGGGCACCCACACCGGCTGGAATCCGCGTGCGCCGGAAACCGGCTTCGCCTGGGCCACCTCGCGCTTTGACGGCAGCTTCGTACCGTTCGCCCGCACCGAAGCGGAACGCGCCGCCAGCGGCGATCCCCGCCCCAGCCTGGAGGCGCGCTACCCGAACCGCGACGCCTACGTGGCCGCCGTTCGCGCGGCAGCGGCCCAGCAGGTCAGTGCAGGCACGCTGCTGGCGGAAGACGTCGAGCGCGCCGTCAACAACAACGTCGGCCTGTACGACCGCATCATGGCGCGCATGCCGGGCGACGCCAGCTGCAGCTACCTGTTCGAATCGAGCGGCAAATGACTAAGACTCTCCTGATCCGCAACGCGCGCGTACTGGTCACCATGGACGACGAGCGCCGTGAAATTCCCAACGGCGCGGTCTTCGTTCGCGACAATGTGATCGAGCAGGTCGGGCCATCAGACCAGCTGCCCGCCATGGCTGATGAGGTGATCGACGCCGCCAACCACGTGGTCATGCCCGGCCTGGTCAACACCCACCACCACATGTACCAGAGCCTGACGCGCGCCATCCCGGCCGCGCAGGACGCCGAGCTGTTTGGCTGGCTGACCAACCTTTATCCCATCTGGGCCAATCTGACTGGCGAGATGGTGAACGTCTCCACCCTGGCGGCGATGTCGGAGCTGATCCTGTCCGGCTGCACCACCAGCAGCGACCACCTGTACATCTACCCCAACGACTGCAAGCTGGATGACAGCATTGAAGCCGCGCGCAGCATCGGCATGCGCTTCCATGCCGCGCGCGGCGCCATGAGTGTGGGCCAGTCCAAAGGCGGCCTGCCGCCGGACCGCGTGGTGGAGGAGGAGGGCGCCATCCTCATGGACACGCAGCGCCTGATCGAGACATATCACGACGCCGGCCGCTACGCCATGCAGCGCATCGTGGTGGCGCCATGCTCGCCGTTCTCGGTGTCGCAGGATCTGATGAAGGAAGCGGCCAAGCTGGCGCGCAGCTATGGCGTGTCGCTGCACACCCATCTGGCCGAAAACGCCAACGACATCGCCTACAGCCGCGAGAAATTCAACATGACGCCCGCCCAATACGCCGAGGACTGCGGCTGGGTGGGGCACGACGTCTGGCACGCGCACTGCGTGCAGCTGGATGACGACGGCATCTACATGTTCGCCCGCACCGGTACCGGCGTGGCGCATTGTCCCTGCTCGAATATGCGGCTGGCCTCCGGCATCGCGCCGATCCGCAAGATGCTGGACCGTGGCGTGCCGGTCGGCCTGGCCGTGGACGGCTGCGCTTCCAACGATTCGGCGCACATGCTGGGCGAAGCGCGCCAGGCCATGCTGTTGCAGCGCGTCGGCTTTGGTCCGGACGCGATGACGGCGCGGCAGGCGCTGGAAGTGGCCACGCTGGGCGGCGCCAAAGTGCTCAACCGCGACGATATCGGCGCGCTCAGGCCCGGCATGGCGGCCGACATCATCATGTTCAAGCTGGATTCAATCGGCTTTGCCGGCGCGCTGCACGATCCGGTGGCGGCGCTGGTGTTCTGCACGCCGGCCAATGTGGACTACAGCATCATCAACGGCAAGGTGGTGGTGCGGGAAGGGCAGTTGACCACCGTCGATCTACCCGTGGTGATCGAGCGCCACAACCGCCTGTCGCTGGAACTGGCGCAGGCGGCGCGCTAGCCTCAGTGGACCTTGGACGCAACAGGTTTTTCCTGCTGCACCAGGACGAAGGGGCTGACCACTACGGCCCAGACCTGGGCGTTGGTATCCAGCCAGGTCTGGGCCTGCTCGTCATTGACCTTGCCCAGCAGGCCGGCGCTCATCCACTTGCTGATGTTTTCTTTGTCGTCGTGCGAGATCCGCACCGCCACGTCCACCAGATCGAGCGAGTTGGCGACCCAGACCACGTTCCCGGCGGCGAAATGCTTGAGCAGCTCTGTCCAGGGCAGACGGGCAGTCTCACGGTTGACCTTGTCGCGGAGTTCGGTGTCTTTTTCTGGTTTGGTTTGCATACAAAAATTCTGGAAAATGCGGCGTAAAAAGCCATGTTAACCGATCGTTCAGCCCTTTGTGAATTCTTCGCAACACCCTGTCGATAAAAGTTGACGATCCGACAGCATCGGCGCAGCCTTTTGCGGTTGGCATGGGCCGACACAACCTGAAGGAGAAGAGCATGAAAGTCACTGTGAAGCTGATGTTGGGATTGTGTTCAGTGCCGTTAGCGTGGGTGCAATTGCCCAGGACAGCCCTTCATATAAGGATGGGCCGGTAGTGGCGGTCAGTTACATCAAGACCAAACCTGGCAAGTTCGATGATTACATGGCATGGCTGGACGGCCAGTACAAAGTCCTGATGAACGCGCAAAAGCAGGCCGGGTTGATCCTGGACTACCGCGTG
>Ga0213872_10001743_pt1 | contig 13668 bp, 13 predicted proteins | sample VelepicomBERX_R2_FD_160071 | JGI IMG/M metagenome (GOLD analysis project Ga0213872, IMG submission 160071) | Rhizosphere microbial communities from Vellozia epidendroides in rupestrian grasslands, the National Park of Serra do Cipo, Brazil - RX_R2 | ecosystem: Host-associated > Plants > Roots >...
CGCACCACCAGGCCGGGATAGAGATCGGTCAGCGTGTCGCCGCTGCGGAAATCGATATAATCCATGTCGGCCTTCAGCGCCGCCAGCGGCACCGGGAAGGTCGGCGCCGCCATCTGGCTGGCCAGCACCGAGCGCACGCCGCCGCGATCCGACAGATGCCCCGCCATCACGCGGAATTGCCGGCCCGGCAGATAGAACGGCGTGAAAAAGGGGAAGCCGCAGATATGGTCCCAATGGGTGTGGGTCAGCAGCAGGATGCCCGAGGTCTCGCCGCGCTGCATCAGATCCTGGCCCAGGGCGCGCAGCCCCGTCCCGGCGTCGAGAATCAGCCGGTTGTCTCCGCTCGAGACCTCGATACAGCTGGTATTGCCACCGTAAATCATGTGATCCGGTGTCGGACAGGCGATACTTCCCCGGACGCCCCAAAACTTGACCTTTACGGCCATGTACTCCCTCCGAACCCCACAACCTGTCCTGGCGAACTTCTTCGTGCGCAGATTGCGCTCTAACCTTATCGCCAGAGGTTTAAAGGTCAAATGATTTCAACCCGGCTCCCTACGCCGGCGCCCAGCGCCGAGGCAGCGTTGCCGCCATTGACGGCGATTTCCACCAGGCCCGTCGAATTGGCGTACCAGAAGGCCTGGCCCGGCGCGGCCGCTGAAAAGGTTTCCGCCCAGGGGATCTCACGGCCGCCGAGCTCGATCATACCTTTACCCGTAATAGTTGCGGCACGCAGTCCCGTCATCAGATTGCCGTACCGGTCGCGATAGATCACCGCCGGCAGATCGTCGGGCCAGTCCGCGAAGCGCGGCGGCGCGGCGGAACGCAGCCCCGCTTCGGCGGGCGTGGCGCCGGCGGCGAGCCGTCCGAGCACCGGCGCGAACAAATCGCGGCCATGGAAGCTGACGGACAAGGCGGCCGGGCGCCAGTCTATCACATAGGGCTCGGCATGGGATGCGCGGCGATGCGCGATCTCGAACAATCCGTTGCCCGGCCCGACGAACCAGGCCCCATCCAGCCGCAGCGCGACCGGCGGACGCTCGCCGCCCACGCCGGGATCGACGACGCAGAGGAAATGGCTGCCCGGCGGGCAGGATCCGACATAGGCGGCCAGCAGATAGGCCGCCTCCATCGGGCGGCGATCGGGCGCGTCGGCGAACAGGTCGAATACCGGAACCCTGGGTGCCGTGCCGTGCAGCACCGCCTTCACCTGGCCGACATAGGGGCCTTCGAGGCCGAAATCGGTGTACAGAAAGATCATCCTAAAGGTACTTTCCCCACCATGTCGCGCCTCCCTTTGCATTCCGTCCGGCTCATCTTCTTCATCTCCGCTCCCGTCCTGTGCGGCCTTCTCGCCCTGCAATTGGGCATGGATGGCAGCTGGGACTTGCGCAACTACCATTATTACAATGGCTGGGCGCTGCTGACAGGCCATATCGGGCGCGACCTTCTGGTCTCGCAGACGCCCAGTTTCTACAATCCGCTGCTCGATCTGCCCTATGCCTGGGCGGCCGGGCGCTTCAATGCGCGCATCATAGCCTTTGCCTTGGGCGCGCTGCACGGCGCCGATTTCATCCTGCTGACCCGCCTGGCCGAAAGCTTGCTGGCCCTGCCCGACCCGCGCCGCAAGCTCTATGTCTCGGCCACCTTGGCCGCGGCGGGCTGCGCGGGCGCGGTGGGGCTGTCCGAGGTCGGCACGGTGTTCTATGACAACGTCACCAGCCTGGGCCTGATCGGTACGCTTCTCTTGCTGGTGCGGCGCTGGGACCGGATGGCGCAGGGTGCCAGGTTCGACGCGGCGAAATGCGCGCTGTGGGCCGGCCTGCCGCTGGGGCTGGCGTTCGGGCTCAAGCAGACCATGATCCCCTTCGTCGCCGGCACCGGCCTCGCCTTGCTCGTCGCCCTGCCCGCCCCCTTCGCGCGACGGATCGCGGTCTGCTTATGCTTCGGCGCCGGACTGGCCCTGACCACGCTGCTCGGCGGCGGGTTCTGGATGGTTCATCTGTGGCACGAATACGGCAATCCGCTGTTCCCCTATTTCAACGAAATCTTCCACTCGCCGTGGGGCTTGGGCGGCGATTACCGCGACGTCTATTACCAGCCCAAGGATTGGCTGCACCGGATCCTCTTCCCGGTCTTTTTCACAGCCAACAGCCGGATCGCCGCCGAGGTTCCCTTCTTCGACGCCCGCGTTCTGACGCTGTTCCTGCTGATCCCGGTCTCGCCGCTGCTGGGGGCGCACAAGCGGCCGCGCACCGCCTTCCTGCTGCTGTCGATCGCGCTGGCCTATGTGGTCTGGCTCAAGCTGTTCGCCATCTATCGCTATCTGGTCGTGCTGGAAATGCTGGCGCCGCTGGCGGTGATGCTGATCTGCGAGGGACTGCCCCGGCGCTGGGCGCTGAATGGCGGCCTGGCGGTGGTGTTCGTGCTGTGCGCCGTCACCCGTCCGGCCCAATGGATCCGCATGCCCTTTTCCGAACATCCGGTCGCGGTCTCCCTGCCGCCGATCGCGGATCCGGAGCACAGCATGGTGTTGATCGCCGGGCACGAACCTTTGTCGTTCCTGATCCCCGCCTTCCCCGAGACCATGCAGTTCCTGCGCATCGACAGCACTTTCACCAATCCGGACCAGACCAACGTGCCGTTCAACCGGATGATGAAGGAGCGTATCGACGCTCACCAAGGACCGCTGCTGGCGCTGTTCATCCCGATCGAGCGGCATGACGTGATCAAGCGCCTGGCCAATGACGGGCTGGCGCTGGCACCTTCGTCCTGCGGCGTGGTCACCTCGCCGATCGGCGCCAGCGACTATTCCCTCTGTGCGGTGGCCCGCCAATGATCAGCCGCCTGTTCGGATTGTCGTGGAGGATCGAATTCTCCCAATTGCTGGCTCTCGCCGTGCCTTTGGCGGTGTCGCAGGTCGGGCTGATCGCCATGAACGTCACCGATTCGGTGATGATGGGCCGCATCTCGGCCGAATCCCTGGCCGCCGGCGGATTGGCCGGCACGGTCGCCTTCTCGATGCTGATCTTCGCCCAGGGCCTGTTGATGGCGCTGCAGCCGATCCTGGCGCAGTACCGCGGCGCCGGCGATCTGGCCGCGGTGCCGCGCGTGGTGGCGGCGACCTTCGCCATGGCGCTGATCTGCGCGGTTCCGATCGTCCTGCTGCTGTTGCTGGTCGACAAGTTCCTGATCCTGTCCGGCACCGAGGCGCCGCTGGCGACGATGGCGCTCGATTACGAGAAAGGCTTCGTCTGGGGCGTGCCCGCCGCGCTGTGGCAGATGACCTGCCGCTATTACCTGTCGGCGCTGGAACGGCCGCGCATCATCCTGATCTCCACGCTGGGCGCCTGCCTCGCCAATGTGCTGTTCAACTGGATTTTGATCTATGGCCATTTCGGCCTGCCGGCCTTAGGGCTGCGCGGCTCGGCCTATGCGACCTCGCTGTCCTGCTGGGGCATGGCGCTGTCGATGACGGTCTACGCCGCGCGCGGCAAGCTGCTGCCGGAAGGGATCCTGCGCGTCCGCCTGGCCGAACTGGGCAAGGGATTGGCCGAATTGTTCCGCATCGGCTGGCCGATCGCCTGCACCATCATCGCCGAAATGGGCCTGTTCTCGGTTTCCACCGTGCTGATGGGCCGCTTCGGGCCGGTGCCGCTGGCGGCGCATCAGATCTGCCTCGGCATCTCGTCCTTGACCTTCATGGTGCCGATGGCGATCGGCCAGGCCAGCACGGTGCGGGTCGGCTTCCATATCGGCGCCGGACAGCCGCACTTGGCCCGCCAGGCCGGCTTCCTGTCGCTCGGGCTCGGCGTCGGCTTCATGGCGCTGTCGGCGACCGCGCTCAAGCTGTTCTCCGGGCCGGTGATCCGGCTCTACCTCGACGCGGATGATCCCAATGTCGGCGCCGTGCTGGAAATCGGCCGCCAGATGATCACCCTCGCCGCTTTGTTCCAGCTGTTCGACGGCGCCCAGACTGTCGGCTCCGGCGCCCTGCGCGGATTGAAGGACACCCACGCCGCGATGATCTTCGCCATGACTGGCTATTGGGGACTGGGCCTGCCGCTCGGCGTGCTGCTGGCCTTCTTCCTCGGCGCCGGCCCGACCGGCTTGTGGTGGGGCTTCGTCGCCGGCCTGGCGGCGGTGGCGCTGCTGATGAGCGGCCGCTTCGCCATGAGATCGTCGAAGCTAGTGGCGAGCGCAACTAAAGCGTGACGTTTATGGTGCTGGATACCATATTGCATTTTATGGTATAAGACACCATATGAGGGCTACGCGCATCTTCTACGATCGAATGGATCTGCCGGACGGGGCGATCGTCGAAATGATCATATGGCAAGTGCCAAAGCCGGTCCCGGGAAGCGCGCACGACCTCAAATACAGCCTGTTCTACGGCTATCCCGGGCAACGGGTGGTCGCATACGACAATGAACGGGGCAAAGGCGACCACCGGCACATCAATGGCCAGGAGGAACTTTACGACTTCACCACCGCGGAAGCGCTGATCGCCGATTTCCTGGCCGACGTGAGAAGATTACGAGGTGAACAATGAGCAAGCCTGATGATGCCGCCAACGTGCATGTCGGCACCCTGGAGGACATGGGGAAGCGGTTTATTGACGCCTGGCACCGCGCCGAACGCGGAGAGACCGTCAGCGAGACCAACATCACCTTCCACGACCTTCCCGCCTTGTTGGCTGCTTTGACCCCGAAGCGGTTGGATCTGCTTCGCTACGTTCGCCATCACCAAGTTCGCACCGTCAGGGCGTTGGCTGACGACCTTCGCCGCGACTACAAGAACGTTCACAAGGACGTTGAAGAACTAACCAAACTTGGATTGCTGACCCGTACCACCGACCAGGTCGTCGCCCCCTACGCCGAGGTGGATGTTCGCTTCATATTATAAACACAATATTTTTGTATAATATGATTTAGTTGACTCACTAAGTGGTTTAATTGTTCAATCACCGAGATGGTACTGCACTATCTCGGGAGATGACGATGCGCCATGGCGAATGGACCCGCCGCTTGACCGGCGAACCCGCCCTCCAGGATCTGCTGGCAGATCCCTGCACGCACGCGGTGATGCGCCGCGACGGTGTCGAGATGACGACCCTGCTGAATGTGATCGCCGCGGCGAAATCCCGAATGCGGAGGGGTCTTTGCCGGCTCGCCGCGTGATGCCATGGATCTCGGGCAACGCACTGTCCTCTATGTCGGAGGATTAAAGCAGCAGGTGCCGCACTTCCGGCGCTATGTCGAAGAGCATAATGGCAGCCTGTCGCACCATGACGGCGGCATGGAGGACAATATGAGCCGGCTGGCCAAATTGTTCGGCCGCGCCGATCTGGTGCTGTTCCCGGTCGATTGCGTCAGCCACGCCGCGCAGAACGAGGTGAAGAAGCTGTGCCGGCATTGGGACAAGCCTTACTTGCCCATGCCTTCGGCCAGCATCAGCGTCTTCAAGCAGTCTTTGTCGGCGCTGCTGGCGTCCGGGCCAGCAGGAACGGCACGGCCCACAGAAGCTGCATGGCCGACCAAAGGTCCATCTCGCGGTTCCAGACCAGCGCATTGAGCAGATAGGGCAGCTGGTCCTGGAAGGTCGGGTGCGCCGCGATGAAGTCGCGCCCGACCGCCAGCGCCCAGGATTCGCCGAACAGGGTCAACGGCGCCATGATCAGCAGAAGCCAGCCGAGCAGCCGCGAGACACGATAGTCTTGGCGCCCGGGAAACAGCTCTTCGATCGACAGAGCCTCGCGCCAGCCTTCGCCGGGATGCCGGGCCAGGGTCAGGCGGACCACCGCCATCACCAGCAATCCGCCGACCGGCAGACTGAAATCGAACTCAGGGACGTCGCGGTAATAGCCGTCGATGCACAGCCACAGGCTCCACACCACCGCATAAGCGGCGGTCGCCGGCATGACGAAGTGACCGAGCCATAGGCGGCCGTGAACGCCGTCCTCCGGCATCAGCCAATCCCTCAGGCGCGCAACCATCGCCCCGAACAGCAGCACCGGCAGGGCGACGCGCGCGATCAGCCACCAATATTGCCAAAAGCGGTAGGTGACTTCGTGGACGTGGAAGATGGTGGTGACCAGCAGCCATGACAGGATTTGCGCCGCCAGCGCGAAACCCAGCATCGCCCCGAAACTCGGCAGGGAGCGCGCGAACAGCAGAGTGGCGACGATACCCAGGCCGATGGCCCAGCAGGCACGGACACACCAGTCCGGAACCTGCAGCACCGGCCCCGTCATGGGGAATTTCTCGATGGCCTTGCCGTGGGCGCGATCGGCGTCCAGCACGCCCCAGGCGGCACCGACCGTGCCCTCGAGTTTCGACTTCCAGGGCTGGTCGAAGGCTTCGACGATGTTGTAGTCGAAACCGTGTTCCGCGGCGAGCTGGGCTAGGCGGCGCACGAAATAGGCTTCGTTCGCCAGATTGACCGCCGCCGGGCCGCGATTACGGCCGATCGAGGGCCAGCCGATCTCGCCAATATAGATCGGCTTGCCGGGGAAGGCCTGGCGCATGCGGTCGATGACGCCGAGCGTATCCTTCTCGACCTCGTCGACGGCCAGCGGGTAGTCGTCCCAGAACGGCAGGATATGCACGGTGATATAATCGAGCTCGTTGCCGACCTGCGGATATTTCAAAACGAAGGACACGACGTCGGCGGTCGAAACCGGCTGCTTGATGGCCGCCTTGACCCGACGGATATAGCCGAGCAGCTGGTCCGGGGTGAGATCGTGGCGCAACAGCACCTCATTGCCGACGATCACCCGCTGCACCGTATCGGGATAGGCGTTGGCCTGCTCGATCAGCGCCGTGACTTCTTTTTCATTGATGGCGAGGTCGGCGCCGAGCCAGCAGCCCAAGGTCATCTTGAGACCGTATTTTTCGGCCAGCGCCGGCAACCCTTCCAACCCCTCATGGGTAGTATAGGTGCGGATGCTCTTGGTGCGCCCGGCCAGCAATTGCACGTCCTGTTCGACCTCGGCCGGCGTCGGATAGACCCCGGTCAGCGGACTCTCGCCGCGCCGATAAGCGGCGAAGGAGAGGCTCTCCATGGGTTGGGACCATTCGGCCGCCACCGGCACCGGCCGATCAGCGAACCACCAAACCGCTCCGGCGGCGATTGCGGCTAAAAGCATAGCCGCTACAAGGCGTAAGAAATGCATGGCCGAACCATACCAGCGGCGTTACGGTGCCGCAATGTCAGCCATTCACATCCTCTGCCGCGGCCACGCCGCCATCACCGCCACCGATTCGCGCACCCTCGAACTGATCGACGCCGAGGATTGGGCCAACCGCGACGGCGCCATCGGCTATGACGCCAAATTCGACCCCGCCGCGCTGGACGGCTTGCGCGGCCGCGTGCTGGTGGAGCTGACCTGCGGCGAGGCGAGCGACCGCTTCGAGGCGACCATCTCCCCCCTCTTCCACCGCGGCCAGCCCTTGCTGTTCCGCCGCGAACCGGCGGCGCGGGCCCGCAGCTTCGCCTTCCAATCCGCCAAGACCGCCGCCGATCTGTCGCGCGATCTGGTCGAGGCGCTGAAGAAACCCGGCGCCCAGCTCGACGTGGCGCTGACCCCCTTGGCCGAGGAACTGCCGCCCGGCATGCTCTATCTGGTGGCGCTGCCGATCGGCCATCAGGGCGATCTGTCGCCGCGCGCCGTCGACGTGCTGTCCAGCGTCGATCTGATCCTGGCCGAGGACACCCGCATCGCCCACGACGCCCTGGCCTGGCGCGGCATCCGCACCAAATTGCAGAGCTGCTTCGCCCACAACGAGAAGAGCCGCGCCCCCGATGTCGCGCGCCGGCTGGCCGAGGGCCAGCGCATCGCCCTGGTGTCGGATGCCGGCATGCCGGTGGTGTCGGACCCGGGCCAGGAAATCACTGCCGCCGCCTTGGCCGCCGGCGCCGAGGTGCGGGTGATCCCCGGCCCGAGCGCCGTCCTGACCGCGCTGGCCCTGTCGGGCATGGCGGCGCCGACCTTCCGCTTCGCCGGCTTCCCGCCGCGCCAGGGATCGGCGCGCAAGGGGTGGATCGCAGAGCTCATCGACGCCCGGGAAACCTCGATCTTCTTCGAGAGCCCGCATCGGCTGTCCGATCTGCTGGACCATCTGGCGGCGGCGATTCCCGATCGTGCCTTGGCGATCTGTCGCGACCTCACCAAGCAGAGCGAGCAGGTTCTGCGCGGCGCCGTGAAGGACATCCGCATCGACGATCCGGCCGGCGAATATACGCTGGTGCTGGCCCCGGCCGAACCGCGCGACGAGCAGGAAGGCGGCGTGGCGTCGGAGGAATTGCTGCGGGCGCTGCTCGCCGAAGGCGTGCCGCCCTCGACCCTGGCCAAGGCGCTGCGTCGCACAGGCATGGGCCGCGCCGAGGCTTACGATCTGGCGCAAAGATTGAAAGATCAGAATTGATCGATCTGACCGAAGCACTGTCGGCGCATTGCGGGAAGAAATGACCGCCGTGCGGGACCTGCTGAAGGGATAAAGCCTACTCGAAGTGGGAAACCACCGTGACCTGGCCTTGGATCTCGTTGGCGCGGCGAATGGCCTGTTGCTCATGCACGGTGCGCAGGACCAGGACCTTGTCCGACCAGACTTCATAGCGGCGGGTCACGCGCTTTTCGACCTGAGTCTGCGGCTCATACCGGGATTGGATGGTATAGGCGCCGACGATTTCTTCCGACATGACGAACCTCGGGGGGAGAACATCTACCAGGGCATTTTACCCGAAATGGGTAATCACGGCAAAATTTAGTCCGGTGGCATGCGGCGCGCGGCTGGGGCAAACGCTAAAACCCCAGATTTGCCACAAGAAAAACTAAGTGCCCCGGATTTAAAGTCACTTACATGACGATCTCGACCCCGCCCCGCTGGCTGCCGCTCAATGCTCTCCGCGCTTTCGAGGCCGCCGCCCGCCATCTGAGCTTCGCCCAGGCCGCGCAGGAACTGGGCGTGACCCCTGCCGCCGTCAGCCAACAGGTGAAACGGCTGGAGCAGCGGCTCGGCCAGCCCCTGTTCCTGCGCCTGAACCGGGCCGTGCGGCTGACCGAGGCAGGACAGCGTCTGGCCGCTCCCTTGGGCATGCTGTTCGTGCAGATGAGCGACCTGGTCGAAACGGCGGTGCAGACCCTGCCGATCCTGGAGGTCTCGGCCATGCCGTCGCTAGCCACCAAATGGCTGGCTCCTCGCCTCGCCCGCTTCAGCGAAGTCTGCCCGGACTATCAAGTGCGGGTGTCGGGCAGCGACCTGTTGATCGATTTCAACCGCCAGCCGGTCGATGTCGGCCTGCGCTATGGCCGGGGCGGCTATGGCGGGCTGTTCGCGGAGAAACTCGCCGACGTCACCGCCTTTCCAGTGTGCAGCCCTTCCTTCGCCGAAGCCTATCGCGAAAAATTGGAAGGACCGGGCGGCTTGGCCACCGTTCCTCTGATCCATGACGAAAGCAGCGTCGTCGATCCCGGCCTGCCGACCTGGCCGCGCTGGTTCGCCGCGGCTGGATTGCCGGCGGCGCAGATCCGCCGCATCCTGGTGTTCGAGAGCACTCACATGGCGCTGGACGCCGCCCTGGCCGGCCAGGGCGTGACGCTGGGGCTGTCGCTGCTTGTCGATGACGATCTGCGCCATGGCCGCCTGGTCCGGCTGTCGCATATCGAGCTGGAGAGCGCCTTCTCCTACTGGCTGGTATGCCACCCCGACAAGGCCGAGCAGAAAGGCGTGCGCGCCTTCCGCGACTGGCTGAAGACCGAAGTTACTCCACGATCGTGAATTGCTTGCGGACCAGTTCCGCCGGCAGCGCGTCGAAATGCCACCATTCCTCGGGCAGCACCTTGAACCCTGCCTCTTCCATCGGACGGCGCAAGATCGTGCGGTTTTCCATCTGGACCGCGGTCAGTTCGCCCGAGGCCAGCTTGTCCTTTTCCAGCTGGGTCTCGGCCAACGGCGTGAAGCTGTCGAAGCCGGTGCCCATGTCGAGCTCGCGCCCCTTGTCGTCCTGCACCGAAAGATCCACGGCCAGTCCGTAATTGTGGACCGAGCCCTTTTTCGGGTCGGCGACATATTTCTCCTGCGGCGTGCCCGCCACATGCTGCCACAGCACATATTGCACCGAGCGCGGCCGCAACCCGTCATAGATGACGAATTTATAGCCGGGATGCTCGTGCTTCAGCAGGGCGACGGCGGCCTTCAGCTTGTCGGCGGCGCGCTTGTGCAGGAACAGGCGCTTGAAAGGCCCATAGAGATCCTGGCCGATGAAATTGTTGGTGCCGGCATAGCGCAGATCGATGACCACGCCGTCGGCCGGCGTGATCTCGCGGTAATCGTCCGACTTCATCAGAAAATTCAGCGATTCCTGCGGGCTGGCAGCCACAGCCGGAGCAAAACTGAGCGCCAGCAGCAGGCACAGGATCTTCCTCATTTGACGGTCGCCGTCTTCCTGATGAAGGCGGCGACGTTCTCGTGCAACGCCTTCAGCGAGGGTTCGTTGACATAGACCATGTGGCCGGATTCGTAATAGGCGAACTCGATGTTCGATTGCAGCGCCTGTGGGATGGCCAGGTGCGACATCTCGTAGATGCCCTCATAGAACGGCGTCACCACGTCGAAATAGCCGGCATTGGCCATGATCTTCAAATTCGGGTTCACCTTCATCGCCGAGGCCAGGTCGGGCATGACGTTGACCTGGGTCTGCAGCGCCTTGCCGGCCCCCGGCGGACGGTGCGAGAAATCCCAATCGGCGTCGATGGTCGGCTTATAAACGCGATCGCCACCGAACTTCAGCACCTTGCGCAGATAATCGTTGCCGGCCGCCACATAGGCCGAACCGACCGCCGCGCTCTGCGGATCGTAGGAGGCTTCCTTGGCGAGCGGGTCGAGGGTCGGGCCGGAGAACCGCGTATCGAGGCCGCCGGTGGTCATGTCCGTATCGCCCAGCAGGGTCTTCTGGAACTCGCCCATGCTGACGCGCAAATTGGCCTTTTCGATATAGGCGGTCGGTAGGCCGGTATATTTATGCAGCTTTTCGGCCACCGCCTTGCGCTTGGCCGGATCCAGCAGGCTGCCGGCGGCCAGGGCGGCGGTGTAATCGCCGGCGGCGAAGGCGTTCACCTCGGCCACCAGCGCCTTCAAGTCCTTCGGCGCGTCGGCCGGCAGCTTCTTGTGATACCAGGCGGTGGTGGCATAGGATGGCAACCACATCACATAGGGCTCGTCGACGCCCGGATTGAGCTCGGGGTAATCGGGCAGCACATCGTAATTCAGCGCCTGCGAGATCAGGATCACGCCATTGACGTCGACCGCCTCTTCGGTCTCCAGCAGGTTGACCAGGGCGCCGGCCCGGGTCGTGCCATAGCTTTCGCCCAGGATGTATTTGGGCGAATTCCAGCGGCCATATTTGCTGAGGAAGGCGGCGACGAACTCGGCGAAGGCGTGGGCGTCCTGATCGACGCCGAGGAAGGCCTTGTCCTTATCCTTGCCGGCGATGCGCGAGAAACCGGTGCCCGGGGCGTCGATGAACACCAGGTCGGTGGAATCGAGCAGGCTGTATTGGTTGTCCACCAGCTTGTAAGGCGCGGCCGGCTGATGCTGGTCGCCCGGCGTCACCACCCGCTTGGGGCCGAAAGCGCCCATATGCAGCCAGATCGTCGAGGAGCCGGGACCGCCATTGAACAGGAAGGTGACCGGCCGCGCCTCGGCCTTGACGCCCTTCCTGAAATAGGCGGCGTAGAACATCGAGGCTTCGGGCGCCGGCCCGGCATCGTCATCCTTGCCGGTCTTGCCCTTTTCCAGCGCCGCCGTGTCTTCCCAGCCCTTGGCATGGACGACCAGCGTGCCGGCCACCGCCTGGTAGTCGACGCCGTTCACCGCCCCCTGGCTTTCGCTCTGCTCCGGCTTGAACAGGCCGGCGGGTTTCTCGTCATCCTTGGCCCAGGCGGCCGACGACAGCAGAAGCGACGATAGAACGAGGGAGGAGCAAAGCCGTTTCATGAGGATGGGATACCTTGAGAAAGAAGGGCAGTCAGCCTTCTTACCATCATCGCCCCGCCCTTACACGTTTACATTAAAGTGATGGAGTTCACGTATACGTTATGTAAACTGAGTCACATAAGAACAACCGGCATGACCGGAAATCAGGGATGGAGAACCGGGAATGGTGATGATGGCCGAGGCCCCCGCCATGGCGCGCGGGCTCGAGACTCGTACTGAAAGCTTTACCTACGACGCCGAGATCGAGCGCGACCGCAAGGCGCTGCTGCTGAAAAGCGTCCGCAGCACGACGGCGGCGACGATCGGCGCCGCCTTCATCGTGTTGATCCATTTTTGGCCGCTGGTCGGCCATGTGCCGTTGCTGGTCTGGTCGGCGCTGACCATCGCGGTGGGTGTGTTTCGCTTCGCCGTGGTGCGCCAGGCCGGCGAAGCGCCCGCGGGCGACGCGCTGGAAACCGCGCACAGCCGCACCATCGCCGGCACCGCCGCCGCCATGGTGATGTGGATCGCCGGATTGCCGCTGTTCGGCGGCGGTGCCATCGCCGACCTGATGGTGCCGGGCTTCCTCTACATCATCCTGTGCTGCGCCGGCACCGTCTCGCTGTCGGTCTATCGCCGCGCCTTCATGATCTTCGTGCCGCCGATCATGGCGGCGGTGATCGGCCTGTTCATCTGGCGCGCGGCGACGCAGAGCGAGGGCCGCAGCGATGCCGTCACCATCGCCATCGCCTTGGCGCTGATGACCGCCGTGCTGTTCCGCCTGATGCGCCAGACCGACAAGCAGCTGACCCAGACCCTGCTGCTGAACTATCGCAATGGCGAGCTGGTCGGCGACCTCGAAACAGCCCGCGCCCGCAGCGAGGACGACAAACAGCGCCAGATCGGCCGCCGCGAGGAGATGGAACGCCAGGCCGACCGCTTCCAGCAGCAGGTCTCCGGCCTGATGCAGGCGACCAGTCAGGCTTCATCCGAGCTGATGACCGACGCCGGCGATACCGGCCGCCTGGTCAAGCGCACCTTGGAGCAGGCTTCGCAGGTCAACCGTTCGGCCCGGGAAGTGGCGGAGCATGTGCGCGGCCTGTCCTCGGCCGCCGACCAGATGACCCAGTCGATCGCGCTGGTGACCGGCGACGTGGTCGCCGCCGCCGAAACCGCCCGTGCCTCGGTCGCCGACGTCGCGCGCACCAACGAGACGGTGCAATCCCTGTCCGACGCCTCGGAACGCATCAACGAGATCGTCGGATTGATCTCCCTCATCGCCCGCCAGACCAACATGCTGGCGCTCAACGCCTCGATCGAGGCGCAACGCGCCGGCGAGGCCGGCAAGGGCTTCGCGGTGGTGGCCGGCGAAGTCAAGAACCTCGCGGATCAGACCGCCCGCGCCGCCCGTGAAGTGTCGGACAATATCGGACGTATCCAGGGCATCACCGGCGACGCGCTGGCGGCGATCGGTTCGATCGGCGAAACGATGGAGAAGGTCAATCTGATCGCCGAGCGCGTGGTCTCCAGCGTGCAGGCCCAGGGCGACACCACCAGCGCCATCACCCGCGACCTCGCCTTGGTCGCCAGCGAAACCGCCGAAGTCACCCGCGGTGTAGCCGGGCTCAACGAGGCGGCTTCGGACTCCGCCGCCGCCGCCGAGAAGATGACGGCCACCGCCGGTACATTGACC
>Ga0213872_10001744_pt1 | contig 13658 bp, 15 predicted proteins | sample VelepicomBERX_R2_FD_160071 | JGI IMG/M metagenome (GOLD analysis project Ga0213872, IMG submission 160071) | Rhizosphere microbial communities from Vellozia epidendroides in rupestrian grasslands, the National Park of Serra do Cipo, Brazil - RX_R2 | ecosystem: Host-associated > Plants > Roots >...
GACCACAGCTGATGAGTATGGCGGCTCCGGCCGCCTTACTCATGCTTCTCAATAAGGCGTCCCCTCCTTATGGACGAAGCGCCCGTCTCTGTTCGCGCTCATCATGTCGATGTCCGAGCAGGTGGTGAGGTCGTCCCAATTGCGCGATCCGACCTCGAGATAGACCGCCATCTGGCTCGACCGGTTGATCATATGGTGGCCATTGCCGGTATTTTTCGGAAAGGCGGCGCAATCGCCGGCGCGCAGAACCGTCTCGCCCTCATCCTCGATCAGCATCAGCTCGCCTTGCAGCACATAGACGAACTCGTCCTCATGGCTGTGCCAATGGCGCTGGCTCGACCAGTTGCCCGGCGGCAGATGCATCAGGTTGACGCCGAAATCCTGCAATCCGCCCGCATCGCCCAGACGCTGGCGGATGCGATCGGCGCAGACTTCGGCAAAGGGAGACGGATAGCCAACGCCCTGGCGTTTCGGCACGGCGGCGATGTCGATCTTAGGCATGGAGATCTCCCGGTTCAGCGGCGCGAGGGTCGGCGGACGACGCGGACCTTGGCGCTGTTCCCGCCGCCGCAAAAGAATTGGTCGGCGCCGTCGGATTCCAGACCCGACACGATCAGGCCGGGCGGCATCTCGAGCTGTTCGAGCACTTCGCCGGTCTTGGCATCGATCCGGCGCAGATCGCTTTGCTCCTCTTCCCAGGTGCCGTGCCACAGATCGCCATCGGCCCAGGTGACGCCGGTGACGAAGCGGCTGCTCTCAATGGTGCGCAGCAATTTGCCGGTCGCGGCGTCGATCTGGTGGATCTTGCGCTCGCGATAATGGCCGACCCAAAGACAGCCTTCGGCCCAGGCGAGGCCGGAACAGGCGTCACCGGGCGCGTCGATCGTGGCCAGCACCGCGCCGCTGGCGGGATCGATCTTGCGGATGCGATTGTCGCCGATCTGAAAGAGATGGCGCCCGTCATAGGCGGTGCCGGCATGGGCCGCCACATCGATCGAACGCCGCATCCTGCCGTCGGCCGGGTTCATCGCCTCGATCCGGTTGCCGGCGGCGACCCAGACATTTTCGCCGTCATAGCTGACGCCGCGCACGTGGTCGATGCCCGGCAGCGGGCCATACTCTCGGATGATTTCGGCTGGCGATCTTTTCATGGTCCGAATCCTACTCGTCGGATAGGGGCAGGGGGAGTAACAAAGTCGTCGCGAAAGTGGCGACCGGCGGCGTGGTCCAGCGCAGCGCCCGGCCGCGCCCATAGGAGGACACCTTGCCTTCCTCGGCCAGGCTTTCCAAAGCGCGCTGCACGCTGCGCTGGCTGGCGGCCAAGGCCAGGGCGAGAGCGGAGCTCGACCAGGATTCGCCATCGGCCAGGAAGGCCAGAACCGAGGCATGCCGCTCCTCGACCGGCCGGGCCAGCACGACCGCCTCCTCGGCCTTGGGCAGCAGGGCGAATCCCTGCTTGGTGGCTGTGATGTCGGCCAGCGGACGAAGGGCGGCGCGCAGCCGCCCGATCTCGACCCGCAGCCGCGCCCGGTGCGATTCATCCGCCTCCTTGGCGCGGAAGGCGCGCGCCACCAGCGCGTCGCGCGGAACATCCTTCGGCCAGGCCTCGCCCAGCGCGCGAGCCAGGGTGAACAGCACGGGACGAGTAGCCAGCGGGACGACAAAACGGTTCCACCGCACGACATGGCGGCAGGAATCGATCACCAGGGAAGGCGTCGCCAGCAGCGCCTCAACCTCATGCAGCCGCAAAGGCTGCTCATGGCCTTGCGCGATAAGCCGAGCGGCGGGGGCTGCCAGCACCTGCGTGGCAGCCTCGACCTCCGCCGCCAGAGCCGGAATACCGGCCTGCCGCGCCGCCTGCTCGGCGCGCCCCAAGGCCTCACGCGCCGGCGTGATCTTGAGGCGCCGCATGGCGATGCCGGCCACCGCCAGCTCATGACCGGCGCGCAAGGCGGCGGGCAGGGGAGAGGGATCGAGCTCGGCCAGCCTTCGTTCCGCCTCGTCGAGCCGGCCGATCAGCAGAAGCCGGCGGATGGCGAGATCGCCGGCATAGGCGGCATTGATCCTGTCGCCTTGCAGCGCCAGCATCTCGCGCGCCGCATCGAGGGATTTTTCCGGTAAGCCCAGTTCTCGCATGGCCAACGCCACTTCCGCCTCGGCGACCACGCAGCGGGCGCGGGCCACCGCCTCCTTCGCTCCGAAAGCGCGGGCGGCGCGGCGCAGCAGCAGTCTGGCGCGTTCGAGATCGCCAAGGCGCGCCAGCGCGATACCGCGCAGCGCCAGCGCCGGCCCGTCCTCGCGCAGCGCGATCCAGTTCAGCGCGCCGAGCGGGTCGCCCGCCGCCAGCGCCTGTGCCGCAGCCGCGATCAGGGCATCCACCGGAAAACCCGCCACACTTGTAACTCCCGTCCGATCGCCGAGGAGACCCACTCTAGCGCCATCGACACCAACCCCCAAAGGAGGGCGAAATCATGACGATGCACAAGATTGGCACGAGAGAGGATTGGCTCAAGGCGCGGCTGGATCTGCTGGCCGCCGAGAAGGAGTTGACCCGCCGCAGCGATGAGCTGGCCGGGATGCGCCAGGAATTGCCTTGGGTGAAAATCGAGAAGGATTACCGCTTCGACACCGAGGGCGGGCCGGCGACGCTGGCCGATCTGTTCAAGGCGCGCTCCCAGCTTCTGGTCTATCATTTCATGTTCGGCCCCGATTACGAGGCGGGCTGCCCGTCCTGCTCGATGATCGCCGACGGCTTCAACGGCTTCGCCACCCATCTGGCCAACCATGACGTGACCTTGATAGCTGTCTCGCGGGCGCCGTTGGTCAAGCTGCTGGGCTATCGCAAGCGCATGGGCTGGAGCTTTCCCTGGGCCTCAGCGCAGGATGGCGATTTCAATTTCGATTTCAATGTCTCGATCACCCTGGAGCAGCAGCGCGCCGGCGGCACCGAATATAACTATATTAAGGGCCGCCATGTGATGGAGTCCGCCGATTTGCCGCCGATCGTGCATGATTTCGCGGCCCAATGCGGCACCGACGCCGCCACTTACGTCCGCGACCGGCCGGGCATGAGCGCCTTCATCCGCGAAGGCGACGCCCTCTATCACACCTATTCCACCTATGCCCGCGGGCTGGACGGGCTGTGGGGCGCCTATCAGTGGCTCGACCGCGCGCCGCTGGGGCGCAACGAGCAGGGCGTGTGGTGGCGCCGCCATGACGAATATGACCGGGTGGAGGCCTGACAGCATGCTGAGCTATGCCGCCGCGCCGGTCTGCCTCGCCTTGGCCCTGGCAACCGCCTATTTCGAGACGGGAATGGGCTCCGCTTGCGGAGCGATGGCCAGCGGCTCGCCGGTGGGCGGCATGGCCACCATGTATATGGTCATGGCCATTTTCCATAGCGGACCCTGGCTGCGCCTGCTGTCCAAAGGCGGGAATATGAAACATTCGTGACCTGATTGACGCGGGTCCTTCGGGTGCTACCATCGCGGTCCGCCTGATTTTCGAGAGCTGCTTCATGTCGGATGGTTTGCGCGACGCCTTTCGCAACGCCTTGAGCCGAGCGCATCCCGTCCTCTTCACCATCGTGGCGGGGCTTGCCGGCTTCTTCGCCTATTTCGCCATGTATGCCTTCCGCAAGCCTTTCACCGCGGCCACCTTCGACGCGGTGCCGGGCTGGCATCTGGCCCTCGATTACAAGATCGCCCTGGTGGTGGCGCAGGTGGCCGGCTACGCCCTGTCCAAATTCATCGGCATCAAGGTGATTTCCGAGATCCGCCCCGAGCAGAGAGCGGGCGCCATTATCGGGCTGGTCGCCGCCTCCTGGGTGGCGCTGCTCGGTTTCGCGCTGATCCCGGCGCCGTGGAACGTCTTAACCCTGTTCTTCAACGGCCTGCCGCTCGGCATGATCTGGGGACTGGTTTTTGGCTATATGGAGGGGCGGCGCGTCTCCGAGGTGCTGGCCGCCATGCTGTGCGCCAGTTTCATCATTTCCTCGGGCGTCGATAAATCTGTCGGCGTCTGGCTGATGCAGTCCTGGCATGTCGACCGCTTCTGGATGCCGGCCGCGACCGGCGCCCTGTTCATGCCGGTGCTGCTGGCCTCGGTCTGGGTGCTGAGCGCCTTGCCGCCGCCCGACCAACGCGACGTGGCCGAGCGTGTGCTGAGAAAGCCGATGAACGCCGCTCAGCGTCTCAGCTTTTTGCGGGCCTACGCGCCGGGACTGATCGCCATCGTCGGTTCCTATGTGCTGCTGACCGCCTTCCGCGACTATCGCGATAATTTCGCCGCCGAGATCTGGGCGGCACTCGGCTATGCCGGCAATGCGGCGGTGTTCTCGGCCAGCGAGGTGCCGGTGGCGGTGATTTCTCTCGCCGTCATGGGCGCCATCATCATGGTGCGCGACAATCGCCGCGCGCTGCTGGTGATCCATGGCATGGTTGGGGGCGGCTGCGCCCTGGTCGGGCTTTCGACTCTGGCTTTCCAGGCCCATCTGATCTCGCCGATGCAATGGATGATCCTGACCGGCACCGGACTCTACATGGCCTATAACCCGGTCAATGCCGTGCTGTTCGACCGGCTGGTGGCGGTCAGCGGGCGGGTGGGAACGGCCGGTTTCCTGATCTATGTGGCGGATTCGTCGGGCTATCTCGGCAGCGTCGGGGTGCTTCTCTGGCGCAATTTCGGCACGGCACAGCTCGACTGGCTGCAATTCTTCGTCATGGGCGCCTATGTCACCAGCGTGATCGGTACCCTGGGCACCCTGTTCGCCGCGTTCTATTTCCTGCGCCGTTCGGCGCCCGGCGCGGTGCCGGCGGAGAGCTTCGCGTGAGTGCGGAACCGCGGCTGCTGGGGGACGGCGCCGCGCTGCAGATCAGGTTGGCGGGACGTGATTTGCGCTTCCATGCGATGTGGCTGCGCGACAATGCGCCGGATGCCGCCACCCGCAGCCCGGCCAATGGCCAGCGCCTGATCACCCTGCTCGATATTCCCGCCAACACCCGCATCGCCGAAGCCTCCTGGCAGGAAGGAGCGCTGGCCGTGCGCTTCGAACCGGAAGACAGGCGGATCGTCTTCGATCCCGGCTGGCTGCTTGCCCATGCCTATGACCGTCCCGCTCCACCCACCCCGGGCTGGACCGGCGAGGCGGTCCGGCGCTGGGATGCGGAGAGCGCCGCGGAGGTCGCGGTTGAAAATTATGACGCCATCCGCTCCGACAAGGCGGCGCTGATGCGCTGGCTGGCGACGGTGCGCCGCTATGGCTTCGCCCGCCTGACCGGGGTGCCGGCGCGGGACGGGATGGTGTGCGAAGTCGCCTCGCTGTTCGGCTATGTGCGGGAAACCAATTATGGCCGCGCCTTCGATGTGCGGGCCGAGGTCAATCCCAGCAATCTCGCCTATACCAATATCGGCCTGCAGGCCCATACCGATAATCCCTATCGCGATCCTGTGCCGGGATTGCAGCTTCTCGCCTGTTTGCGCAACAGCGTGGCCGGCGGCGGTTCCATCGTCGTCGACGGCTTCAAGGTGGCCGAGCGCCTGAGGGAAGAGAGCCGGCGGGGATTCGAGCTGCTGTCGGGCCGCTGCGCCCGCTTCGATTATTCCGGAACCAAAGGGGTGCGCCTGCGCTCCAAGCGGCCGCTGATCGAGCTGGGGCCCGACGGCGAGCTGATCGCGGTGCGCTTCAACAACCGCTCGGCCGCGGCTTTCACCGACATTCCCTATCACGAGATGGCGGACTATTACGCCGCCTATCGCCGCATGGCCGAGCTGGTCGAGGAACCCTCGCTTTCCTTCCGCTTTCAGCTGGCGGAAGGCGATCTGTTCATCGTCGACAATCTGCGCGTGCTGCATGCGCGCGACTCTTTCACCGGCAGCGGCGAACGCTGGCTGCAAGGCTGCTACGCCGACAAGGACGGGTTACTGTCCACTCTGGCGGCTCTCGAGGAAGAATCATGAGCGACATCATCGACCGGCTGGAAAGCCTGTTCCTGCGGCGCGGCGCCGAGGCCTATCTGGGCGAGCCGGTGACCGTGGCTCAGCATATGCTGCAATGCGCCGCCTTGGCGCAGGCGGAAGGGGCGGAAGACACGCTGATCGCTGCCGCCCTGCTGCATGATATCGGCCATCTTACCGAAGGAGCGGAAGGCGAATATACGCCCGAGGACACCGTCGACAAACGCCATGACCAGGCTGGCGCCAAAGTGCTGGAAGGGCATTTCCCGCCCGCGGTGGTGGAGCCGGTGCGGCTGCATGTGGCGGCCAAGCGCTATCTCTGCGCCATCGACCAGAGCTATTACGGCAGGCTTTCGGAAGCTTCGAAGCACAGCCTCGCTCTGCAGGGCGGCCCGATGAGCGAGGCGGAGGTGGGCGCCTTCGAGGCGCTGGATTTTCACCAGGATGCGGTTCGCGTCCGCCGCTGGGACGATGGCGGCAAGGTCCGGGATCTGCGCACGCCGAGTTTCCAGGAAGTGCGGCCTTTATTGGTCCGGCTGGCTGTTTAGGCTGCCGGAGCGACATATCCTTTTCGAGCTTCCTTGATGGCGGCGTGATTCGCCTCCGCCCAACGCAGTAGATGGGTCAAAGGGTCGACCAGCGAGCGGCCCAAGGGCGTCAGCTCATATTCGGTGCTGGGCGGGGTGGTCGGGAAGACGGTGCGGTTGACCAGCCCGTCCTCCTGCAATTCGCGCAAGGTCTGGGTCAGCATGCGCTGGGAAATGTCGGAGATGGCGCGGCGCAGCTCGCCAAAACGGTGCGGCCGTTCGGATAGGGTGAAGATCAGCAGCGTGCTCCATTTGTCGCCGACGCGGTCCAGCACGTCGCGGATCGGGCAGACCTCGTTCAGGGCCCGCTGCTGCCGGTATTTTTCCGCCGTGTAGGAGGTCATGCTGGTTCTCCCGCTGTGCCTATCTCCCGGCAAGCTGCCTTCTTTACGTCGACGCGTCAATCTCTATTTTATACCTACTCTCTTTTTGAGACATATGTTCAGGAGTCAGGCATGAGCACCCCCGATCTTCTCGTTACCGGCGCCAGCGGCAAGCTGGGCCAACGCGTCCTTCATCACTTGACCGCCACGCTGAATGTTCCGGCTTCGCGCATCGCCGCCGCCAGCCGCAAGCCGGAGGCGCTGGCCGATTGGGCCGCCAAGGGCGTGTCTGTCCGCGCCGCCGATTTCGACGATGCGGCTTCGTTGGCCAAGGCCTTCGCCGGCATCGAGCGTCTGCTGCTGATCAGCACCGACGCGCTCGACCAACCCGGCAAGCGTCTGGCCCAGCACAAGACAGCTATCGAGGCGGCGGTCAAGGCGGGCGTGCGGCATGTGGTCTATACCTCGATGCCGAAGCCGCAGGAATCCGCCGTCCTGTTTGCCCCCGACCATGCCGGCACCGAAGCCGCCTTGGCCGCCAGCGCCCTGCCGGAATGGACCGTGCTGCGCAACAACTGGTATTTCGAGAATCTCTTCTTCAGCCTGCCTTCGGCCCTGGCCTCCGGAAGCTGGTACAGCGCCGCCGGCGAAGGAAAGATCGCCAATATCGCCCGCGACGATCTGGCCCGCGCCGCCGCCACCGCCCTGTCCGGCGCCACCCGCGGCAAGACCACCCTGACCTTGTCCGGCGCCAAGGGGCGCAGCACCGCCGAGATCGCCGCCCAGGTCTCTAAGACCGTGGGCAGGCCGATCGCCGTGGTTCCGGTGCCGGTCGAGGGACTGGTCCAGGGCATGGTTTCCCATGGCCTGCCCGAACCGATCGCCCGGGTCTTCGCCTCCTTCGACACCAACACCGCGCAAGGCGGCCTGGCCGACGTGAGCGGCGATTACCGCAAAATGACCGGCGTGGAGCCGCAGTCCTTCGAGGCGTGGCTGAGCGAAAACCAGGCGGTTCTCGCCGCCCTGTGAGTCGGGTAGGGTGAGGGGATGAAAATGCATCTCCTCGCCCTCCTGCTCTGCGCTGCTTCCTTTTCAGCCCAGGCCGGCGCTCCGCCCGATCCGCATGAGATCTTGGCGGATTACAGCAAAATCGTTTCGGACCGCGGCATCGACGAGGCCAAGGCCATCGAGATCGGTGGTATCCGGCAATGGATCACCGTGCGCGGGCGCGACCGCGACGCGCCGATCCTGCTTTTGATCCATGGCGGGCCGGCGGCGCCCGAACTGCCCAACCGCTATCTGTTCGAACCGGGCTGGGACGATTATTTCACCGTGGTCGAATGGGATCAGCGCGGCAGCGGCAAGACCTATGAGCTCAACGATCCGGAAAAGATCGGGCCGACCATAACCAAGGAACGCATGATCGGGGACGCCATCGAGCTGGTGGCCTATCTGCGCCAGACCTATCACCGCGACAAGATCTTCGTCATGGGCCATTCCTGGGGCAGCCTCGTCGGGCTGACCGTGGCGCAGCGCAAGCCGGAATGGCTCTATGCCTATATCGGCGCCGGCCAGATCATCAATATGAGGCAGGGAGAGACGCTCAGCTACAATTGGACTCTCGCGAAAGCGAAGAACGCCGGCAACGAGACGGCGATCAAGGAACTGACCGCGATCGGCCCCTACCCGGAAGCGGACGGGTCGCTGCCGCTCGACAAGCTGGGAACCGAGCGCAAATGGTCGATCGTCTATGGCGCGCTGATCCATGGCCGCTCGAGCTATGACGCGCTCGAAAACACCGAGAAGATCTCGCCCGATTACTCTGAGGCCGATTTCAAGGCGATCGACCAGGGTAGCCAGCTCACTCTGCCCAGGCTGATCACCGATCTGGTCGATGCGGATTTCACCAAGCTCGACAAGCTCGACTGCCCGCTGGTCTTCTTCGCCGGCCGCACCGACTACACTACCCCGTCGCCCTTGATGGAAAGCTGGTTCGCCAAAGTCAAAGCGCCGGAAAAAAAGTTCGTCTGGTTCGAGCAGTCGTCCCACATGATGTTCGAGGAGGAGCCGGGCCGAGTCCTGGTCCATCTGGTCGAGGATGTGCTGCCGCTGGCTAGCGAATCGTCACGCGGTCGGGATAAAAGGCCAGGTGCTCCTTGATTTCCGCCACCGCGTCAAAGGGCGTCTCATAGGTCCAGACGGCGTTGGCGGTCCGGCCTCCGCCCTCGGGAATCGAGTAATAGGACGCCTCGCCCTTATAGGGGCAATGGGTGACGTGATCGCTGCGGGCCAGCCGCGCCATATCGACATCCCTGCGCGGGATGTACTGCACCGGCGGGTAGCTGGCTTCCTGCAGGGTCAGGGCTTCGGTGGTGTCCGCGAGGATCTTGCCGCCGACTTCGACCACGACGCGCCGCGGGTTGCGGCTGATAGTGATGGGATGATCAGGACCGGGAATCTTCATGATCTTGTTCATCTGGTCGCAGGGGCCAGTCCGATCAAGGGCCGCTGATCGCGGAAAAGGCACCGCTTCGCCGGCGACTCAGCCTGCGGCCAGCGCTTTGACGACCTCCGCGCGGCGGCTGGCGCTCAAGGGGGCGGAGTCGCGGTTGGCGAATTCGACCCGGACTTCCCCCAATTCGGTTTTGGTGATGCCCTTGACCCGCCGCAGATTGACCAGCGCCGAACGATGGGTGCGGATGAAGGCCATGTCGGCCAGCTTGGCCTCGATCTCCTTCAAAGTCTGGCGGAGCAGCCTCTCCTGGCCGCTCACATGCAGGGCGACATAATTGCCTTGCGCCTCGATCCAGTCGATTTCGCCGGCCCGCACCAGCATCTCGCCATCGCGGCCCGGGACCAGGAAAGCGGGCTCGGCCGTCGGGGAGGGGGACGCCAGGATCTGCGGCTTGGGCCGGCGGCGCCAGAACAGGGCGACGCCGACAACGAGCAGGAAACTAACCAGATCCTTGCGGTACTCATAGAGGAATTCCGGCGAGGTCCGGCCGAAATCGTAAAAACCGCCGGTCAGCCAGAAGACGGCTTTCCTCAGCCCCACCATGATGCCGACATGCAATGCCGAGCAGACCAGGCTGGCCGCCCCATAGGCCGCCAGGCGAAGCGGTTGACCGAGGCCGCGCCGCGCCATCCCCTCGTTCCAGGGCAGAAGCAGCAGCAGCGTCAAGCTCCAGCCGGTGAAGCTGCTCATTTCATAGAGCCAGGGTTTCCAGGCGGTGATGGCCTCGCCCTGACGGTCGGCTTCGTGGAGAATCGAGAGGACGTTCACCGTGCAGCTGATCAGGGAGATAGCGCTCCACAGCAGCCACTGAGCCAGAAGCGGTCGCGTCGCCCATAGATTTTCGTTCGTCACGCGAGAGCCCTCTTTCGTCCCCAAAAACGGCGATTTCGTCACATCGCGCCATCTGGTCCCGCCGTACAGAGTAACGTCTCCGCCATCGGATTTGAAGGAGGGCGGGCCATGGTGAAAAGGCGGGATCTGTTAAAAGCCGCGGCGGCTTTGGCCCTGGTGACGGGGACGGGTGGCAGAGCATTGGCGGCGGTTTTTCGCCGTGTTCGGCCCGGAGAGGCGGCTTGGCCGAAGCCGGCCGATTGGGCAGCTCTGAAACGGGCGGTCAATGGCCGTCTGCTGGAACCCGAGGCAATAAGGGCCTCGCTGGCCAATATCGGGGATCACCCTGGCAATCCCTTCTTTCTCGGAGATGAGCCGGCGGGCACTCAGCTGTCCGGCTGGTTCAAGGCCTGGACGCCCGCACCGAGCGCCTACGCGGTGGCGGCGGAAAGTGGCGAGGATATCGCCGCTGCGGTCAACTTTGCCCGAAAGCATGGATTGCGGCTGGTGGTGAAAGGCGGAGCGCACAGCTATCAGGGCACTTCGAACGCGCCGGATTCGCTGCTGGTCTGGACCCGGCATATGCGCGAAGTGAAGATGATCGGCGCTTTCATGCCGGAGGGATGCACCGGATCGGCGCCGGCCGTGGCCGTGGATGCCGGAGCGATGTGGATCGACGCTTATGACACGGTGACGGTGAAAGGCGGTCGGTATGTCCAGGGCGGCGGCTGCACCACGGTCGGCGTGGCGGGTAATGTCCAGAGCGGCGGTTTCGGATCCTTCTCGAAGGGGTTCGGGACTGCGGCGGGCAGTCTCCTCGAAGCCGAGATCGTCACGGCGGACGGCAAGCTGCGCCGGGTCAATCAATGCCAGGATCCCGAGCTGTTCTGGGGAATCAAGGGCGGGGGCGGCGGCAGTCTCGGGGTGGTGACCAAGCTGGTGCTGCGCACCCATGACTTGCCGGAGTTTTTCGGCTTCGTTTCCGCGGTGATCCGGGCACAGTCGGACGAGGCTTATCGTCAGCTGATCGTCCGGTTCATGGCATTCTACCGTGACGCCCTCTGCAATCCGCATTGGGGTGAAAGCGTGCAGGTGCGGCCAAGCAACCAATTGCATATCGGCATGGTCTCGCAAGGGCTGACTGAAGCCGAGATGAAAGCGGCATGGCAGCCTTTCCTCGATTGGGTCTCGGCCTCTCCTGGGGACTATGCTTTCGAAGAGGGACCGGCTCTTGGGACGGCGCCGGCCCGCTATTGGTGGGATGCCGAGGCGCGCAAGGCCAAGGGCTCGCACGCCTTCAATTATGACGACAGGCCCGGTACCCCGGTTCAGAATGCATGGTGGCGCGACGATTCCGAGCAGGTCGGGGCCTATATCTGGGGTTATGACAGCCTGTGGCTACCGGCTTCCTTGTTGGGCGATGCCGACCATCTCGCCGCTTCTCTCGTGGCGGCCAGCCGGCATCAGCAGGTGGAACTGCACTTCAACAAGGGATTGGCCGGCGCGCCCGAGGAAGCGATCAGCCGGGCGGCCGACACAGCCACCAATCCGGCGGTGCTCGACGCCTTCGCCTTGGCCATCGTCGCCAATGGCGGCGGGAAGGACGACACGGCCGCGCAGAAGGGCGCCCAGGCGGTGGACGCCGCCACCGCCATCCTTGCTCCGCTAGCGCCGGCCGGCGGCTCCTATGTCTCGGAGAGCAACTACTTCAATCGCGATTGGGCCAAGGCCTTCTGGGGTCGGAACTATCCCCGGCTCTTGGCGGCCAAACGGAAATACGACCCGGAAGGCCTGTTCTTCGTGCATCACGGCGTCGGCAGCGAGGATTGGAGTCCCGACGGGTTCAGCCGGCCTGGGTGAGACTCGAAGAGATCCTGACCTCGCCGGTCAGGATCTTATGCACCGGGCAGCGCTCGGCAATGGCGAGCAATCGCTGGCGGTCATCCTCCGAGATGTCGCCCGCCAGCACGATCCGGCGGGTAATTTCCGTGAAGGCCTCTTTTCTCTCCATTTCCAGCGCGACACCGATGCGCTCCACCTCGATCTGCTTGCGTTCGGCATACATGCGCAGCGTGATCGAAGTACAGGCGCCCAGGGCGGCCAGCAGATAGTCGAAGGGACCGGGGCCGGCATCCGCGCCGCCGGCATCCTCCGGCTCGTCGGCCGGCAAATGGTGGCGGCCGGCGCGAACCTCATTGATGTAGCGGCCGGTCCGGCTTTCCCACACTTCGATATGGCCGGGCGCGAGCGGCGCTTCTTCGGTCGGGACGACGGCCGGCAGGTAGCGTGACGCCCACGCAGCGATCATGTCGGCGGCATAGATGGCGTCGGCGCGCTTGCGCAGCAGATGGTCGGCGCTGTCGAGCGAAACGTAGCTTTTCGGGTGATGCGCGGCGGTGAAGATGGCGTTGGCGTTTTCGATCCCGACCGTCTCGTCGAGCGGCGCGTGGCAGACCAGCAGTGCCTTCTTCATATGCGCGATCTTGCTTAGGAACTCGGCGCCCTCGACATCGTCGAGAAATTGCTTGGCGATGGTGAAGGGGCGTCCCGCCAGCATCACCTCAGCCGACCCGTCTTTTCGGATCGCTTCCACATGATCGGTGAACAGATGGGTTATATGCGAAGCGGCGGAGGGAGCGGCGATGGTGGCGACGCCGACCGCTTCGGGAATATGGGGCGCCGCCGCCAGCACCGCGGCCCCGCCCAGACTGTGGCCGATCAGCAGCGCCGGCGCCTGAAAGGTCTTGCGCAGATAATCGGCGGCGGCGACCAGATCCTGCACATTGGAGGAGAAATTGGTGTTGGCGAATTCGCCCTCGCTGCTGCCGATGCCGGTGAAGTCGAAGCGCAGCACCGCGATGCCCTGCGCGGTCAACCGCTCGGCGATGCGGGCGGCGGCGAAGATGTCCTTGCCGCAGGTGAAGCAATGGGCGAACAGCGCGTAAGTCCGCGGGTTGGCCGGCGTGTCGAGACGGGCCGCCAGCAACTGCCCGGAATGGCCGGGAAATTCGATCTTTTCGCTGTTGGTCATGTCCTGCCTCCGAAGTAATCTGGCCCGACATTAAGGAGGAAAGCCCCATGCTGTCACGCCGCCTGTTTCTCGGAAGCGCCGCCGCCGCGCCCGCCGCCATCGCTGTCGCACATCAGGCGAAGGCGGCCGAGGTTCCGGCCCTTTCCCCGATTACCGGCGACGCCAAGCCGATCACGGTGGAAGAGCGCAAGGCTCGCCTCGCCAAGCTGCAGGAGTTGATGGCGAAACAGAAGATCGGCGCGATGCTGATCGAGAGCGGTTCCTCGCTCGATTATTTCACCGGCATCCAGTGGTGGCGCTCCGAGCGCACGACGGCTGCGGTGATCCCGGCCAAGGGCGAGGTCATCGTCGTCACCCCGGCTTTCGAAGAGCCTTCGATCCGCGAGACCCTGCAGGTCGGCGGCGATGTGCGTCCT
>Ga0213872_10001745_pt1 | contig 13647 bp, 25 predicted proteins | sample VelepicomBERX_R2_FD_160071 | JGI IMG/M metagenome (GOLD analysis project Ga0213872, IMG submission 160071) | Rhizosphere microbial communities from Vellozia epidendroides in rupestrian grasslands, the National Park of Serra do Cipo, Brazil - RX_R2 | ecosystem: Host-associated > Plants > Roots >...
AATGGTACCGATGGAACGGTTTTCTTCGTGAATGGAACGAACAGACACGGGCTGATAGCCACGGCCTTTTTCGACCTTGATCTCCATGTCGATTTTGCCACCGGCGGAGAGGTGAGCAATCACGTGTTCCGGATTGATCACTTCAACATCGTGCGGCAACTCGATATCGCCAGCCAAGACAGCGCCTTCGCCTTCCTTTTTCAGGGTCAGCACAACACTGTCACGACCATGCAGCTTAAGCACTACGCCCTTGAGGTTGAGGAGGATGTCTACGACATCCTCACGCACGCCATCAAGTGCGGAATACTCATGCAAAACGCCAGCGATAGTCACTTCGGTAGGAGCAAAGCCCGGCATCGACGACAGCAGAATGCGGCGCAGCGAGTTTCCCAGAGTGTGGGCGTACCCACGCTCGAACGGCTCCATCGACACGCGTGCATGGGTCGCGGAGACCGGCTGCACGTCAATCAGACGAGGTTTCAAAAATTCCGAAGCGCTGTTTTGCATAGTCATTCCCTAAGAGCTAGCGATTACTTGGAGTAGAATTCCACAACGAGTTGTTCGTTGATATCGCTAGACAGTTCGGAACGTTCCGGAGCAGATTTGAAGACGCCTTCCATCTTCTTGGAGTCAACAGACACCCAGGAAGGGAAACCACCTTGCTCAGCCAGAGCCAGACCTTCTACGATACGGGCCTGTTTCTTGGCCTTTTCGCGGACAGACACAACGTCACCAGCTTTAACCTGGAAGGACGGAATGTTAACTACCTGGCCGTTCACAACGATAGCCTTGTGGCTTACCAGCTGACGTGCTTCTGCACGCGTGGAGCCAAAGCCCATGCGATATACAACGTTGTCCAGACGCGCTTCGAGCAGCTTCAGCAGGTTTTCACCAGTGGAGCCTTTACGACGAACAGCTTCCGCAAAGTAGTTGCGGAACTGACGCTCGAGAACGCCATAGATACGGCGGATTTTCTGCTTTTCACGCAGTTGGACACCGTAGTCGGACAGACGACCCTTACGGGCGCCGTGTTGACCAGGCGGGGTGTCCAGTTTGCACTTGGAATCCAGTGCACGACGCGCGCTCTTCAGGAAAAGGTCGGTGCCTTCACGACGAGCGAGCTTACATTTCGGGCCGATATAACGTGCCATGTTCTCACACTCTCCGAATTAGATACGACGTTTTTTGGGCGGACGGCAACCGTTGTGCGGTACCGGCGTCACGTCGGAGATGCTGGTGATTTTGAAACCCAGCGCGTTGAGTGCGCGAACAGCGGATTCACGACCCGGACCCGGGCCCTTAATACGAACTTCGAGGTTCTTCACACCGTATTCTTGGGCAACTTTACCAGCGTGCTCTGCTGCTACCTGAGCAGCAAAGGGTGTACTCTTGCGCGAGCCCTTAAAACCAGCGCCGCCAGAGGTAGCCCAAGACAGTGCATTGCCTTGACGGTCGGTGATAGTGATGATGGTGTTGTTAAACGAAGCGTGCACGTGCACGATACCTTCGCTAACAGACTTGCGCACTTTTTTACGTACACGGACAGCTGTGTTTGCTTTAGCCATTTCTGTGTTCCTTTAGTTACTTCTTGCCGGCGATCGCCTTACGCGGTCCCTTGCGGGTACGAGCGTTAGTGCGAGTGCGCTGACCGCGGCACGGCAGGCCACGACGATGGCGCATGCCGCGATAGCAGCCCATGTCCATCAGACGTTTGATGCTCATGGTGATTTCACGACGCAGGTCACCTTCAACGGTGAACTTAGCCACTTCTTCACGCAGAGTTTCCATCTCAGCGTCAGTCAGATCCTTCACCTTGGTGGAGGGATTCACGCTGGCAGCAACACAAATTTGCTGGGCGCGAGTCTGACCGATGCCGAAAATTGCCTGCAGGCCGATAACGGCATGCGCATGATTGGGGATATTTACCCCTGCAATACGGGCCATACTCTTTCCTTAAGCCTTAAGACCTTGAAAAGTTTGCGATTGTAACACGCAAAGTCAGGTCTAACAAATGTTAGCCTTGCTTTTGCTTGTGACGCGGGTCCGTGCAGATCACGCGAACTACGCGATTGCGACGGATGATTTTGCAGTTACGGCAAATCTTCTTTACCGAAGGCTGTACTCGCATGTCAGTTCCTTTCGTTACTCTAAAAGAGCGAGTGCGTTATTTCGCACGGAACACGATACGGGCAGAGGCCAACCGAATGGAGCCAGGCTCCCCTCTTGGCCTTGTAAACAGCCAGGACACCGATGAAACCATCTGTGCCATTTCTGAATACGCCCAGTTACTACGTGTCCATTCTCAAGTTTGATCCAGCAGCAATGCACAGGCATCGCTGCTCGATCTCACCCTGCATCTGGATGATGTGATACCAAAGCCATATAACCCAGCGAGAACACGTGTGTCAGCGGGTAAGGGCATTGCCTTTGAAGTTAGCCTTCTTCAGCAAGCTCTCATACTGATGCGACAGTACGTAGGACTGAACCTGAGCCATGAAATCCATGGTCACCACCACGATAATCAGCAATGATGTGCCACCGAAGTAGAACGGTACATTCCACTTCAGGATGAGGAATTCCGGCAACAGACAAACCAGCGTAATGTAGATTGCGCCAATCAGTGTCAGCCGCAGAATGATCTTCTCGATATAACGCGAAGTCTGCTCACCTGGACGGATACCTGGGATGAAAGCACCACTCTTCTTCAGGTTATCTGCCGTCTCTTTCGGATTGAAAACGAGCGCGGTGTAGAAGTAACAGAAGAAAATGATGGCCGTTGCATACAGCAGCACATAGATCGGCTGACCCGGATGCAGCTTGTCAGCCACGCCCTTGAGCCAACCCAGGCTTTCATTGTTACCCAACCAACCAAGAATGGTGGCAGGGAACAGGATGATGCTGGATGCAAAAATCGGCGGAATCACCCCTGCCATGTTGAGCTTGAGCGGCATGTGCGTGCTCTGGCCCTGCATGACACGATTACCAACCTGACGCTTGGCATAGTTGACCAAGACCTTGCGCTGACCGCGTTCTGCGAACACGACAACATAGGTCATCACGGCAACACCGACAAACAGCACGATGGTAAACAGGATGGGCAGCGAGCCTTGACTGGTCAGCGTGAGCGTCTTGCCAATGGCAGCCGGAACACCCGATGCAATACCTGCACAGATGATCAGCGAGATACCGTTGCCGATACCACGCTCGGTAATCTGCTCACCCAGCCACATGAGGAACATGGTGCCGGTAACCAGGGTTACCACGGTTGTCAGGTAGAACTCCCACTGGGCAGTCACCACCAGGTTAGGCTGCTTAAACAGCATCACCGCAATACTGAAACTCTGGAAAGAGGCCAGCAGTACGGTTGCATAACGTGTGTACTGGGTTACCTTACGACGTCCCGCGTCGCCTTCCTTCTTCAGCTGCTTGAGACTCGGCAGAACCTCGGAAGCCAGCTGAAGAATGATGGAAGCAGAGATGTACGGCATGATGCCAAGGGCAAATACCGTAAATCTCGAGAGGGCACCGCCCGAGAACATGTTGAACATGTCGAGCAGGCCCGTCTGCGACGTGTGGAACAACTTCGCTAGCTCGGCAGGATTGATACCGGGCACCGGGATATGCGCCCCGACGCGGTAGACAATCAAGGCTCCGATCAAAAACATGATACGGCGCTTCAAATCACCAAATTTATTGGCATTTCCCACTAGAGAAGTATTCGACACGTAAGTGCGCCTTATTCAATACTGCCGCCGGCAGCTTCGATAGCAGCGCGAGCGCCGACAGTCGCTGCAATACCACGCAGCTTGACAGCACGCTCGATCTTGCCGGACAGGACGACCTTGGCTACCAGAGCCTGAGCGTCAACCAGACCAGCTTGCTTGAGTGCCAACAGATCGATTTCATCGACCGGCAGCAGGTTCAGTTCGGACAGGCGAACCTCTGCATTGAAGCGAGCCGTCAGCGACTTGAAGCCGCGCTTCGGCAAGCGACGTTGCAGCGGCATTTGACCGCCTTCAAAACCGACCTTGTGGAAACCACCGGCACGGCTCTTCTGACCCTTGTGACCACGGCCGGAAGTTTTGCCCAGGCCGCTACCAATGCCGCGACCTACACGACGCTTGGCATGCTTGGCGCCGGCACCGGGTTGAATGGTGTTCAGCAGCATCTCTTAGCCCTCGAATTTGAGCAGGTAGCTGATCTTGTTGATCATGCCACGGTTTTCAGGGGTATCGAGCACTTCCACAGTCTGGCGGATCTTTTTCAGACCCAGGCCACGGGCGCAAGCCTTGTGGGATTCCAGACGACCGATCAGGCTCTTTACCAGAGTTACCTTAACAGTGTTGGTGTTACTCATGATCAACCCCCAGGATTTCATCCACGGTCAGACCGCGCTTGGCGGCAACCTGGGAAGCAGTGCAGATCTTGTTCAGACCGTCCAGAGTTGCACGAACCACGTTGTACGGGTTGGTGGAACCATGGATTTTGGCCGAAACATTATGCACACCCATTGCGTCGAAGATCGCGCGCATCGGGCCACCGGCCTTCACACCGGTACCTTCTTTAGCCGGCTGGATGAACACGGTGGTAGCACCATGCTTGCCAGTTACGGTGTGGTGCAGCGTGCCATTACGCAGCGGGATCTTTACCAGATTGCGGCGGGCCTGTTCCATTGCCTTTTGTACGGCAACCGGAACTTCCTTGGAACGACCTTTGCCCATACCGATGCCGCCATCGCCATCACCAACGACGGTCAAGGCGGAGAAAGCCATAATACGGCCGCCCTTAACCACTTTGGTGACGCGGTTGACGCTGATCATCTTCTCGACCAGACCGTCGCCACGATCTTCCATTTCGTGCTTAGCCATTCTTCACTCCGAATTAGAATACGAGACCGTGTTCACGGGCTGCGTCTGCCACAGCCTTCATACGGCCATGGTATTTGAAACCGGAACGGTCAAATGCCACGGTCGAAATACCGGCTGCCTTGGCTTTTTCAGCGATGCGCTTACCGACTACGGCTGCAGCGGCCACATTGCCACCATTGGAAACGTCAGCGCGTACTTCGGCTTCCAGTGTGGAAGCGCTTGCCAGTACCTTGCTGCCAGTCTCATCAATGATCTGGGCATAAATGTGGCTGTTGGTGCGGTAAACAGTAAGACGCACCATCTTGAGCTCCGCAATCCGAGCACGGGTTTTACGTGCACGGCGGAGTCGAGCTTGTTTCTTGTCCATGTCAGTGCCTCTTTACTTCTTCTTGGTTTCTTTCAGAACCACAACTTCATCAGCGTAGCGAACGCCCTTGCCCTTGTAGGGTTCAGGGGAACGGTAAGCGCGGATTTCAGCAGCGATCTGGCCAACGAGTTGCTTGTCAGCACCCTTGATCAGGATCTCGGTCTGAGTCGGAGTCTCAGCCTTGATGCCAGCAGGCATCTGGTGAGCTACCGGGTGAGAGAAACCCAGAGACAGGTTCAGGGTGTCGCCTTGAGCCTGGGCACGATAGCCCACGCCGACCAGCTGCAGCTTCTTCTCGAAGCCTTTGGAAACACCAATCACCATATTATTCAGCAGGGCGCGCAGGGTACCAGACATGGCACGTGCGAACTTGCTGTCGTTTTTAGCCGCGAAAGTCAGTTCGTTGTTGTCGAACTTGATTTCAACGTCATTGCACAGAGCGGCGCTCAGGGAGCCCAGGGCACCCTTTACGGTCACTTCTGCAGCACCGAATTTCACTTCGACGCCAGCCGGGATGGCTACGGGATTCTTAGCTACGCGAGACATTTGACCCCCTTATGCCACGACGCAGAGCAGCTCACCGCCGATACCGGCAGCACGTGCTTTGCGATCGGTCATGATGCCCTTGGAAGTGGACAGAATTGCCACGCCCAGACCATTCATCACCTTCGGGATTTCGGTGGAGCCCTTGTACACGCGCAGGCCAGGACGGGAAACGCGGTCAATGCGTTCGATCACCGGACGGCCAGCGTAGTACTTGAGCTGGATATCGAGAACAGGCTTCTTGGCTTCGCCGGCAACGGCGAAATCTTCGATGTAGCCTTCTTCTTTCAGCACCTGTGCCAGCGCAACTTTCAGCTTGGAAGACGGCATAGCAACTGCCACCTTGGAAGCCATTTGGCCGTTACGGATGCGGGTCAACATATCGGAAATAGGATCGTGCATGCTCATTTATGTATCTCCTATTACCAGCTGGCCTTAACAACACCCGGGATTTCGCCCTTCATGGCGATTTCGCGGAGTTTGTTACGACCCAGACCAAATTTACGGAACACACCACGCGGACGACCGGTGATAGCGCAGCGACGACGCTGGCGAACCGGGGAAGCATTGCGCGGCAGCTGCTGCAGTTGCAGGCGGGCGGCAAAGCGTTCTTCTTCCGAGAGGCTTTGATTGTTGATGGTAGCGATGAGGGCTTCGCGCTTAGCGGCAAATTTTTCAGCCACCTTAACGCGCTTCTCTTCACGCTTGATCAGTGCAAGTTTTGCCATGTGCTTAACCCTTGAACGGGAACTTGAACGCAGCCAGCAGAGCGCGGGCCTCTTCGTCAGTCTTCGCCGTAGTGGTAACAGTAATGTTCATACCACGCAGAGCATCGATCTTGTCGTACTCGATTTCCGGGAAGATGATCTGTTCCTTGACACCCATGTTGTAGTTGCCGCGGCCGTCGAAAGACTTGGCGGAAACACCACGGAAGTCGCGAACACGCGGCAACGCGATGGTTACCAGGCGGTCCAGGAATTCGTACATGCGTTCGCGGCGCAGGGTAACCTTGCAACCAACAGGATAGTCATCACGAATCTTGAAGCCGGCGATGGATTTGCGAGCGGTAGTGACAACCGGCTTCTGGCCGGCGATCTTTTGCATGTCGCCCACAGCGAATTCCATTACCTTTTTATCGGCAACAGCTTCGCCAACACCCATGTTGACGGTGATCTTCTCGATGCGCGGTACTTCCATGATCGACTTGTAGCCGAACTGTTTCATCAGTTCCGGCACTACGCTGTCTTTGTAGAAATCGTAGAAACGTGCCATGTTTGCTTTTCCTTACGCGCCGATAACTTCGCCACTGGACTTGAACACGCGTACCTTGCGGCCGTCTTCAAGAGTCTTGAAGCCCACGCGGTCAGCCTTTTGGCTAGCCGGGTTGAAAATAGCGACGTTGGAAGCGTCAACAGGCATGATCTTTTCGACGATACCACCAGCAACACCACGTACCGGATTCGGCTTCTGGTGTTTTTTGGCAACATTCACGCCTTCAACAACCAGCTTCTCTTCCAGAACGCGCAGAACGGTGCCGCGTTTACCTTTGTCTTTACCGGTGATTACTACGACTTCATCACCTTTACGAATTTTGCGCATGCGACCTCCTTACAGCACTTCAGGAGCAAGCGACACGATCTTCATGAAACGCTCGGTACGCAGTTCACGCGTCACGGGTCCGAAGATACGAGTGCCAATCGGCTCAAGCTTGTTGTTGAGCAGAACGGCAGCATTGCTATCAAACTTGATCAACGAGCCGTCCGGACGACGCACGCCTTTGGCGGTGCGTACTACTACTGCGTTGTACACGTCGCCTTTTTTGACGCGACCGCGCGGAGCAGCATCCTTGATGCTCACCTTGATGATGTCGCCAACGCTTGCATAGCGACGCTTGGAACCGCCCAACACCTTGATGCACATAACGTGACGCGCACCGGTATTGTCAGCGACCTCAAGCATGGTCTGCATTTGGATCATTTGATGATTACCTTTCTAATCCAACTTTATCCGTCACTTTCACCTGCCGGTTTCTCGCATAAGAGCAAGACCAAACAGACGAAACGCCACAGTAAGCCTGTGGCGTGTCAAACGGCCAGTTTTGGACCCCGTAAGGGCGGAATTCCTATCCGACACGGATAAGAAGATGGCCATTATACAAGGGACTTTCGTCCCTTGCAAGTCTTATACCTGGCGAGATTTCTCGACCAGGGCAGTTACCACCCACGACTTGGTCTTCGAGAGGGGACGGGACTCGCTGATTACTACGATGTCACCGGCCTTGAACTCGTTGTTCTCGTCGTGTGCGTGGAACTTCTTGGAACGACGGATAATCTTGCCGTAGATCGGGTGCTTAACCTTGCGCTCGACCAGAACGGTAACAGTCTTATCCATCTTGTCGCTGACAACAGTACCGGTCAGCGTACGTACAACTTTGGTTTCGCTCATCTTAAACTGCCTTTTCTTTCAGAACGGTACGTACACGAGCGATATCGCGACGTACTTTCTTCAGTTCAGAGGTCTTGGCGAGTTGCTGAGTAGCGTGCTGCATGCGCAGGGCAAACTGGGCCTTCAGGAGGCTCAGCAGTTCCACTTTCAGCTCGTCAACAGTTTTGGCTTTCAGTTCGGACGCTTTCATTACTGACCTACCTGTCTAGTTACAAACACAGTGGCGATCGGCAACTTGGCTGCGGCCAGACGGAAAGCTTCACGAGCGAGTTCCTCGTTAACACCGTCCATTTCGTACAGCATCTTGCCAGGCTGGATTTCGGCCACGTAGTATTCCGGAGAACCCTTACCCCCACCCATACGGACTTCAGCAGGCTTGGAAGTGATCGGTTTGTCCGGGAAAATACGGATCCAGATACGACCGCCACGCTTGATGTGACGAGTCATGGCACGACGGGCCGCTTCGATCTGACGCGCGGTCAGACGACCACGACCAACTGCCTTCAGACCGAAATCACCAAAGCTCACCTTGTTGCCACGGGTAGCGATACCAGTGTTGCGGCCTTTATGCTGTTTACGGTACTTGAGTCTAGTTGGCTGCAGCATTGCGCGGGCCCTTTCTCGTTTTCTTCTCGGTCGCAACCGGAGCCGGTGCTACTTGACCCGGCTTCAGCTCACCTTTGTAAACCCATACCTTGATGCCGATGATACCGTAGGTAGTCTTGGCTTCAGAGGTAGCGTAGTCAACATCGGCACGCAGGGTATGCAGCGGCACACGGCCTTCGCGATACCATTCGCTACGAGCAATATCAATACCGTTCAGACGGCCGGAGGACATGATCTTGATGCCCTGTGCGCCCATGCGCATGGCGTTCTGCATGGAACGCTTCATGGCACGGCGGAACATCACACGCTTTTCCAGCTGCGAAGCGATACCGTCGGCGATGATTTGCGCGTCCAGTTCCGGCTTGCGAACTTCTTCGATATTCACGTGAACCGGCACACCCAGACGGGCTTGCAGTTCGCGCTTCAGAACTTCGATGTCCTCACCTTTTTTACCGATCACAACACCCGGACGGGCACTGTGAATGGTAATGCGTGCCGACTTGGCCGGACGCTCGATGGTGACACGACCAACAGCCGCATGACCCAGGCGCTTCTTCAGGTATTCGCGGACTTCCAGGTCTTGCATCAGCATTTCCGGGAAGTTCTTCGAGTTGGCGAACCACTTGGAAGACCAGTTTTTGTTAACGGCAAGACGGAATCCCGTCGGATGAATCTTCTGACCCATTTCTTACCCCTTAATTGCCAACGGTCAACGAGATGTGGCAGGTCTGCTTTTCGATGCGATTGCCACGACCCTTAGCACGGGCAGTGAAACGCTTCAGGCTAGCGCCCTTGTCAACAAAGATGCTGGTGACACGCAGGGTGTCAATGTCAGCGCCTTCGTTGTGCTCGGCGTTAGCGATTGCAGATTCCAGCACTTTCTTCACAATAACCGCGCCCTTCTTCGGGGAGAAGGCCAGGATATTCAAAGCCTGACCAACGGATTGACCGCGGATCAGATCGGCCACCAGGCGGCACTTTTGTGCCGACAGGCGGACGCTTTTCAGATTTGCAGATACTCTCATCGCTTCACCTTATCTCTTCTTCGCCTTCTTATCGGCCGCGTGGCCTTTGAAGGTACGAGTCAGCGAGAATTCGCCCAGTTTATGACCGACCATGTTTTCGGAAACATAAACAGGCACATGGGTGCGACCGTTGTGAACCGCGATGGTCAAACCAATGAAGTCCGGCAGGACGGTCGAACGACGCGACCAGGTCTTGATCGGACGTTTGTCATTGGTTGCACGCGCCGCGTCGACCTTCTTCAGAAGGTGCAGATCAACGAACGGGCCTTTTTTCTGCGAACGTGCCATTGTCAATTACCCTTTAGTGGAATAGCGGCGGCGTACGATCATATTGTCGGTACGCTTGTTGCGACGGGTACGGAAGCCCTTAGTCGGCGTGCCCCATGGGCTAACCGGCACACGGCCTTCACCAGTACGACCTTCACCACCACCATGCGGGTGATCAATCGGGTTCATCGCAGTACCGCGAACGGTCGGACGAATACCACGCCAGCGGCTAGCACCAGCCTTACCCAGCTTGCGCAGGGAATGCTCTTCGTTGCTAACTTCGCCAACAGTGGCACGGCAGTCAACATGCACCAGGCGAATTTCGCCGGAACGCAGACGCAACTGAGCGTAGACGCCTTCGCGGGCCAGCAGCATGGCGGAACCGCCAGCCGAACGGACCATTTGAGCACCCTTGCCAGGTTGCAGCTCTACGCAGTGGATAGTGGTACCCACCGGGATGTTGCGGATCGGCAAAGCGTTACCAGCCTTGATCGGAGCCTCGGCACCGGACAGCAGAACTGCACCAGCTTTTACACCGCGCGGGGCGATGATGTAGCGGCGTTCGCCATCGGCGTAGCACAACAGGGCGATATGGGCAGTGCGGTTCGGATCGTATTCGATACGTTCCACTTTTGCCGGGATGCCATCCTTGTTGCGACGGAAGTCGATCAGACGGTAGTGCTTCTTGTGACCACCACCCATATGACGGGTAGTAATGTGGCCATTATTGTTACGACCGGCAGTGGCAGTTTTTTTCTCTACCAGAGCGGCGTGCGGAGCGCCTTTGTGCAGATCAGGGTGAACCACCTTGACAACAGCACGACGACCCGCGGAAGTCGGTTTTACTTTAACGATAGGCATGCTCTATCTCCTTACTCCGCAGCGGCCGGGGTGGCGGTCAGATCAATTTCCTGACCCTGAACCAGGCTAACGTAGGCCTTTTTCCAGTCTTTACGACGGCCAAAGGTACGGCCAAAGCGCTTAACTTTGCCCTTTACGTTAACAGTGGATACGCCTTCAACTTTTACGTTGAACAGCATTTCAACTGCAGCCTTGATCTCCGGCTTGGTAGCATCGGTAGCAACACGGAAAACAACTTGCTGATGCTTCTCAGCAACCATGGTGCTCTTTTCGGAAACAACCGGGGCCAGAATTACTTGCAACAGACGTTCTTGATTCATGCCCACTGCTCCTCCAGATGCTGCACCGCCTCACGGGTGATGACGATCTTCTTGAAACGCAGCAGGCTGTACGGGTCAGCTTGTTGAGCTTCGATCACCAGCACGTTCGGCAGATTGCGCGAAGACAGATAGAGGTTTTCGTCCAGTTCACGGGTAATGAACAGAGCCTGCTCCAGACCCATGGACTTAACCACACCTACGAATTCCTTGGTTTTCGGCGATTCAACCGACAGCGAATCAACCACGATCAGACGCTCGTCGCGAACCAGCTGGGACAGGATAGCTGCCATACCAGCGCGGAACATCTTGCGGTTAACCTTCTGAGAGAAATTCTCGTCCGGGCTGTTCGGGAAAGCACGACCACCACCACGACGGTTCGGAGTGGAAGTCATACCGGCACGTGCGTTACCAGTACCCTTCTGCTTGAACGGCTTCTTGGTGGAGTGGTTTACTTCGGCACGAGTCAGCTGAGCACGGTTACCGCTGCGAGCATTCGCCAGGAATGCGGTCACAACCTGATGAACCAGCGCTTCGTTGTATTCGCGACCGAACAGAGTCTCGGATGCCTGCAGGCTGCCAGCAGCCTGACCTTGGCTATTGATTACTTTCAATTCCATCACGCACCTGCCTTCACGCTAGGACGAACGACAACATCGCCGTTCTTGGCACCAGGAACGGCACCCTTAACCAGAAGCAGCTGACGCTCGGCGTCAACACGAACAACTTCCAGGCACTGAACAGTGCTCTTGACGTTGCCGTACTGACCAGCCATGCGCTTACCCGGGAAAATACGACCCGGATCTTGTGCCTGACCGATAGAACCCGGCGTGTTATGCGAACGGGAGTTACCGTGCGAAGCGCGGTTGGAAGAGAAGTTGTGACGCTTAATCACACCGGAGAAACCCTTACCCTTGGAGGTACCGGTTACATCAACCAGTTGACCTACGGTGAAGATTTCAACGGACAGTGCATCACCCGGCTTCAGGGAGGAGAGAGCTTCTGCGGACAGAACGAATTCGTTCAGACCCAGACCTGCTTCAACGCCAGCCTTGGCAAAGTGACCAGCAGCCGCCTTATTAACGCGGCTAGCTTTACGGGCACCGAAAGTAACTTGAACGGCAGTGTAGCCGTCAACTTCGGCAGTTTTGATTTGCGTGACGCGGTTAGCAGACATGTCCAGCACAGTTACCGGGATGGATGCACCATCTTCGGCAAAAATGCGGGTCATGCCGACTTTGCGACCGACAAGACCTAAACTCATGTTTATATCCTTTTGCAGGCGCCGATTACGATTGACCGGCATAAAAAACAAAAGCGGACTCGCAAAATTGCGAGTCCGCTAATGTATCACAGGAAATTCAGCAATCGCAAGCACTTAGCTGACGATTGCCTGGTTTCTTGCAATTACTGCAGCTTGATTTCCACATCCACACCGGCCGGCAGGTCGAGCTTCATCAGAGCATCAACAGTCTTGTCGGTCGGATCTACGATGTCCATCAGACGCAGGTGAGTGCGGATTTCCAGCTGGTCGCGGGAAGTCTTGTTCACGTGCGGGGAACGCAGTACGTTGAAACGCTCGATTTTGGTCGGCAGCGGAACCGGGCCCTTAACAACAGCACCGGTACGCTTGGCGGTTTCAACGATTTCCTGGGCGGAACGATCGATCAGGTTGTAATCGAAGGCCTTCAGGCGGATGCGGATCTTCTGGCTTTGCATATTATCTGCTCCGATTAGGCGATGATTTTGGCAACAACACCGGCGCCAACAGTACGGCCGCCTTCGCGGATGGCGAAACGCAGACCTTCTTCCATAGCGATCGGAGCGATCAGCTCTACGGTGATTTCCACGTTGTCACCCGGCATTACCATTTCCACGCCTTCGGCTAGGCTTACAGCACCGGTCACGTCGGTAGTACGGAAGTAGAACTGCGGACGGTAGTTAGCGAAGAACGGGGTGTGACGACCGCCTTCATCCTTGCTCAGCACGTATACCGATGCGCCGAACTTGGTGTGCGGGGTGATGGTGCCCGGCTTGGCCAGAACCTGACCACGCTCTACGTCTTCACGCTTGGTACCACGCAGCAGAACGCCTACGTTGTCACCAGCCTGACCTTGATCCAGCAGCTTGCGGAACATTTCAACGCCGGTGCAAGTGGTCTTCGCGGTAGCCTTCAGGCCCACGATTTCCAGTTCTTCACCAACCTTGACGATACCGCGCTCTACACGACCGGTAACTACAGTACCACGACCGGAGATGGAGAATACGTCTTCGATCGGCAGCAGGAACGGCTTGTCAACAGCACGTTCCGGAGTCGGGATGTAGGAGTCCAGAGCATCGGCCAGACG
>Ga0213872_10001746_pt1 | contig 13645 bp, 11 predicted proteins | sample VelepicomBERX_R2_FD_160071 | JGI IMG/M metagenome (GOLD analysis project Ga0213872, IMG submission 160071) | Rhizosphere microbial communities from Vellozia epidendroides in rupestrian grasslands, the National Park of Serra do Cipo, Brazil - RX_R2 | ecosystem: Host-associated > Plants > Roots >...
ACGGGCCGGTGAACTATATCCGCAACTCCGTGAAGGCGACGATTGATGCGTATAGCGGCGAGACGAATTTCTACGTGTTCGCTCCGAACGATGTGCTGATTCAGGCGTACTCGCGGCTCTTCCCGACATTATTCAAGCCGGCATCGGCGATGCCGGCAGACCTGCGCGAGCATGTGCGCTATCCGGAGATGCTGTTCAATGCACAGGCCGAGATCTACCGCACGTTCCATATGCGCGACCCGGAGGCATTCTACAACCGAGCGGATTTGTGGGACCTTTCGAAGACGGCGGGTGCGGAGGGGACCACGTCTGTCTCGCCAACCTACGTAGTGGCGGCACTCCCGGGCAGCAACACGGCCGAGTTTATGCTGCTTACGACGTTCACGCCGGCCAACAAAAACAACCTGGTAGGCGCGATGTACGCGCGATGCGATGGAGAGCACTTAGGCGAGCTGGTGTTCGAGCAGCTTTCGAAGCAGAACATCATTTTCGGGCCGATCCAGATTGACGCGCGCATCAACCAGGACCAGAACATCTCGAAAGACCTGACGTTGTGGAACCAGCAGGGATCGCAGGTCTTGCGCGGGCAGACGCTGGTGCTGCCGATCGACAACAGTTTTCTGTATGTCGAGCCAATCTATATACAGGCGGCGCAGGCCAGCATGCCCCAGTTGAGAAAGGTCGCACTGGCAATGGGCAACCTGCTCGCATATGCCGATACTTACGAGCAGGCCCTCGCACAATTGATACAAGAGGCCGGCGGCAACGCGCCCGCTCAGAAGTCAGCAAACCAGACGGCGGTCGCACAGCCGAGTCAGACGCCCGCCGCGGCGGGACAGACACTTGCACCAAATGCGCAAGTGTCGACACCGGCTCTTCAGACCTTGCAGCAGATTCGCGATCACCTGCAGCGCTATCGCGAGCTGAGCGCGCAGGGCAAATGGGCAGAGGCGGGCAAAGAGCTGGACGCGATCCAGCAATTAGTGCAGAAGTAGAGATTACTCAAGCGCCTCAAGGTCGGCAAGGTCCTTCAGCCTTCCACTCGCCATCTTGTTGGCCTTGAGGTCGTCGAAGCTAATCAACGGCAGGGGAACGCCATCCAAGGTGGCAGTGGCGCGCCTGGCGTAGCACTCCTCAAAATCAACACCTGAGACGGAAGTCAATATTTCGATGCGAAGGGGTGGGACACCCATTCGAATGATTTGGTCCGGAACGGTGAATAACGTTTCTGTCGCGTTTTCAAACCCAAACGCCCGTAGGGCCTGGGTGAGCCTCACCGCATTCGGCTCGTTGCGGGCGACCCAGATATCGATGTTGCCCGTCGACCGGGAGTAGCCGTAGAAATTCACGGCGTAGCCGCCGACCAGCAGGTAGTCAACGCCGCTCGAGTTGAGCAACCTCAAGAACTCGCTGAAGTCGCGCGGTAGCCGGATCGTAGCCATAGGCGATTTGGCGGAGCAACTCAAGCGCTTCGAAGCGTTGCTCAGGGGACTTTGATAGCCAATAGTCGCGATCGTTGGGCCGATCACTCAACCTTGCCGTTTCAATAGTCTGACGATCGACACAGTATTGGTCCATCTCTTTCATAATAGACGTGGCAAGTCGGTTTTAGCGAGAAGCCGCAACCGGCGAGTTCCGGGTCAGGCAACGGTCTCGACGGCTTCGGTTACACCGTACCTCTGCGCGACGTAATTGTCCAGGATTTCGCGAAACTCGGCGACGATGTGATCGCCGCGAAGGGTCGTCGAAAGCTTGCCATCGACGTAGACGGGCGCAACCGGTTTTTCGAATGTGCCGGGCAACGAGATGCCGATGTTGGCGTGTTTCGATTCCCCGGGACCATTGACGACGCAGCCCATGACCGCGACCTTCATTTCTTCGACGCCGGCGTATTTTTCGCGCCAGACCGGCATCTGCTCGCGGAGATAGGTCTGGATCTGGTCAGCCATGTCCTGGAAGAAGGTGCTGGTAGTGCGGCCGCATCCGGGGCAAGCTGCGACCTGCGGGGTGAAGCTGCGGAGGTTCAGCGCCTGCAGGATCTGCTGACAAACGATGACCTCTTCGGTGCGGTCGCCGTTAGGCAGCGGGGTCAGAGAGGAACGGATAGTGTCACCGATGCCCTGCTGCAGGAGGACGGAGAGCGCGGCGGTGGTAGCGACGATCCCTTTGGAGCCGAGGCCAGCTTCCGTGAGGCCAAGGTGCAGCGGATAATCGCAACGGGCGCTCATCATCTGGTACACGTCGATCAGATCCTGCACGTTGCTGACTTTGGCGCTGAGAATGATCTTGTCGTGGGCAAGGCCGTAGCGTTTCGCGTTTTCAGCGCTGCGAATGGCGCTTTCAACGATGGCGCGGCGTGTGACTTCCATGGCGTCGAGCGGCTCAGGCTGGCGAGAATTCTCATCCATCATCTGAGTAAGCAGGACGGAATCAAGCGAGCCCCAGTTGACGCCGATGCGGACGGGGCGGTCGTACTCGATGGCCGCTTCGATCATGACGCGGAAGTTGTCGTCCTGCTTCCGGCCAATGTTTACGTTTCCGGGATTGATGCGGTATTTGGCAAGCGCGCGGGCACACTCGGGGTATTTCTTGAGGAGAATGTGGCCGTTGTAATGGAAGTCGCCGATGATGGGCACGTTAACGCCGAAATTGCGCAGCGTATCGACGATTTTGGGGACGGCCTGAGCGGCTTCCTCGGTGTTGACCGTGACACGAACGAGTTCCGAACCGGCGCGAGCGAGCTGCATCACCTGGTTCACGGTCGCGGCACTGTCGGCCGTGTCCGTGTTGGTCATGGATTGAACGACGATGGGATTCGAGCCGCCAACCTTGACACCTCCCACGTTGACGACCGCCGATTTGCGGCGGGGCGAAGCAGCCATTACACCTCCAAGAGATTAAGAGACTAAGTCTCATTGTAACGGTGATCAGGCGGCTTTCTTTACGCCGCGAGTGCCGAACACCTCCTCCAGAGCAAGGCTGAGGACCGGTTTGAGCTCGTTAAAGGGGATGGCTTCATGGCCGGGGAGCCGCGCTTCGATAGTGGAGCGGATGTCGGTATCAAGTTCGAGATGCGCGGCCCTGGCATTGGCAAGACGAACGCGGGCGTCCTGGAGGTCCTTCTTCTGTTCCTGCGATTCGGAGCCAATTTGCTCCTTGCGCCTTTCGGCTCTGAGCTTTAGGAGATCGCTCAGGCATTTATGGAAGGCGCGCTCGTGGGTGGCCTGGTAGCGAAGGTAGAGCGCGAACTGTTTGTCGTCTTCGACGGTGCCTTCCGCATTGAAGCACAGACCCTGCAGATGAACGGCACGCTGCCGGAGCCATTCGTGCTGCGCCATGCGGTTGACGAGAATCTGCTCGGTCATGCCGTTGGGCTGGTATTCGTTGCGGAGACCGGTTTGGAGCGCTTCAAATTCTTCCCTGTTTTCCCAACGGAGAAGGTGGAAACTGCCGGAAGAGGCGCGGTAGTGCGCTGCAACTGGAGCTTGCGTTGCCATTTTCAACAAATTCCTTTCGGATAAGGGAGTGGCTAGCGACAACAGACTGGCATCCGAAGCCTAACACGGCGATGCAAGCTATTGGAGCTAACTTAGTGAATCGATTGAGACAATCGCTTGTGACTGGCAGGCTGCACGCCAACTCCCGATCAGTCGCGCATCGGTTCGTCGTTTATTGGCCCGGTGGTGCGAGCAAAGGGCATGCCGTCTATCTGGAGATGGTGGGCGAATCTGCTGAGAAACAGGCTTCAGACGCATTTTTTGTCCTAAATCGGGCCTGAAAACACTTGAATATCAGGCAGGCTGGTTTCGTCATAGACTGGCCGCTGGACCCTCTTCTATGAATAGTGCCGCCCTGACCTCTGTGGCACGAGTTCTTGCCGTTCTTATGCTGGTTTATATGGCCGTCCTCTCGTTGGGGTCGACCATGCGACAGTCGCCGACGTTTGATGAGGTAGCTCACATTGGAGCAGGCCTTAGCTCTGTTCAGCGCTTCGACCTGCGCATGAATCCCGAACATCCACCGCTTAGTAAAGCGCTTTCCGGGATTGCTATGGCGCTGGGCGGCACGCATGCAGACTATTCCGGACCCGCCTGGACTCTCAGCAAGGACTTTTTTCCGGCGTTCCTAGGTGAGTGGTCGTTTGGACATTGGGTGATCAACCGATGGAACGAAAGAGTGCGAACTGTTTTCCTGGCGCGATTGCCCATGCTCTTGTTGACGCTGGTTCTAGGCTGGGTAGTTTTCGCGTTCGCCGATAGGCTGGGCGGCACAATCGCTGGACTCCTCTGCCTCGCTGTGTATGTGAGCGCGCCTGTGTTCATCACATTCGGGCCGCTAGTGCTGACCGACATACCTATTGCGCTCTGCTCTGTGCTTAGCATTTGGGCACTCGGCAATCTGTGGCGTGATCCGTCACGCCGCCACCAGTGGCTGTTTGCCGCCAGCCTGGCGGCTGCATTCTTGTCGAAGTACTCAGCCGGGATTCTGCTCATCGGGTTGCTGGTGTCGGCGGTCAGCATGCGCTGGGTTCCCGGAATCGCGAACCGCGATAAGAGCTGGCGAAAACCTCGTTTACGCGCCATGTGGCATTCAATCTTACTCACCGCGCTGCTTGTCTACGGCTTCTACCTTATCTTTTCCTGGAATCAGCCCACCACGCTTTTGGAACGCATTGGCAGCGGAGCACCAGCGCTGCTGTTACGGCGGCTGCTCTTGCCGCCAGCCACGGTTTTTGCCGGTGCGGCGTGGGTGCTGTTCGGTTTCACGCGCACCAGCTTTCTGCTCGGCCATACGTATCCCCATGGAATCTGGTTTTACTATCCGGCTGCCTTCGTTTTGAAATCGCAGCTCAGCTATCTGGCGCTGTTATTGATAGCGCTTGTGCTCCTGCTCAGGCGAAGAGTGAAGACAGACAAAGAAAAGCCGGTCGTCGCTCCCGAATGGCAGATTCATTGGCGCGTGCTGTGGGTAACCTTGGTTGTTTTTGTGTGCGTGTGCATGCTGAGCCGGTTCGCTATCAGCATCAGGCATTTCAGCGTGCCGATGACTCTGTTGATCTTGTTGCTCGCGCCGCTACCTCGCTTGCTCCACGAACTTCGCAGCACATCTGTATTCGCATGGCGGGCGACATCGGCCGTCGTTGGGCTGCTTGTGCTTGGCGGCCTGTTGAATGCCGCGCGCACCTACCCGTACTACCTGCCGTACCTGAACGCCTTGCGAATGGGGCAGCCTGCGTACCGCCTTTTGAGCGATTCGAATGTCGACTGGAACCAGTCTCTCTATGAGGTGGAGCAGTTCGTAAGGCGCAACAATTTGAGCGAAATCGCGTTGGACAGTTATGCGCTCTCTGACGATACACCGATTGTTCCTCAGTCCTACGTTTGGGATTGCCAAACTCCAACAGCAAAAGAGCTTGGCAGATGGGTAATTGTTTCCGCAAATGAGCTTCTGGATTCGCGTAATTGTTCGTGGTTGCTAGCTTATCCCAGCGAATCCATTGGCGGCGGCAGCATGCTGGCTTTTCATATGCCGAGCGCATTGCCAGCGGAGGGAACACGGGGCGGCCCTCCACGGCAAAGTGAGAAGCGGTCCTTCCTCGGCATGTCGTTTGATGGCAAGGCGGTGTTCCGCGAAGCGATTCAGCAACCCGACCACATACCCGGAATAATTAAGCGAATGCAGCAGATGGCCCAGCCAAAGGTCAAACCGGCATCGCCACAGCAAAATTCTCGGCTGGACTTCAGATTCGTATTTCCGGGCCAAACCAGCCGGACAGTATATTCCGAGTTGTTCCTCAACGCCACGCGGAAATTGACGAACTGAAGCCTTGCCGTTCCGTATCTAGCGGACACTTTCCGAATCGACCCTTCGGGAGCAGTTAGTGTTCACATTGCTGCACGTGAAGCATGGGCGGCACGCATCGTCCACGTATCGAGCTCCGTCGGCTCGCTCACGCTGAACTAGGACCCGAAGAAACCGCACCGTTCGATGTTCGGCGGCTATTCGTCATCTAAGACGGGGCTCAACGCGACGGGGCTCAACGCGGTCACGGTCGCCTTTCGCTTTGGATCTCGAGGCGACACGCATCAAGGTCGACGCTGCGTGCCCGGGCTTCACCGCGACGGACCTCACCAACTTCCAGGCGACGCGCACCGCGAAGAGGGCTTAGTGAACGGTGGCCGGTTCGAAGCCGTCGCAAGCGCTAACGGCGGTGACTTTCAGGTGCAGTTTTTCGTGCATCGGATGACGGCATTCGTCGATGAAGTCCTCGGCGGCCTCCATTGACCTGCGAATTTGAATCAATTTTTGATCGTCCGGATGTTCTTCACCAAAATGGACGCAGAGACCACACTGGCCGGTGTGAATGTGCAGCATTTTCCCTCCGTCAGGTAGACGAAGTTGTTCTGCATATGTAACGCAATATGCACAGCGGAATATAGGGGAGTTGCCGGGATGCTATGGGCAACACCAGTACGGCCCGCGCGGATCGCGGGGGCTAGGGAAACCTCGGGGCAGGCAGTTCTTTATCTACACGACCGAGACAGGCTCACACCATAGTCTCGGATTCAGGGTTTATTTGCTTGAGGTGTGATGTCGGTAACCGGAAGATCCCAGTGCGCAAGTAAGATCTCAAATCGCCTTTGTTCTTCGCGCTTGTAAGTGTCCTGGTCCGGCCAGAGTTGTTTGATAAGCGCCTCTTCATCGGGATTTGCTGTCGTCGCGGCAGTGGAGTTCTTGAACCGGATGGTAACCCGGAAATCCCAGCGTCCCTCTTCGGTCATGTGGTTGGCTGGAGTCTCGATCTTCACCGATAACATGCGCCCGCTTTGTACAATTTTTTTCAGCAGAGGGTAGTGATTCTTCAGGAAAAGCTGTAAAAACTCTTGCTGATGTCCCCACTGCACTTTGTAGTAGTACTCGACTGTGTAGGGCTGGTCCGGGGCTCCCTGGGGCGGTGCTCCCTGCCCGAATAACAGCTGTGCAAGCACCACCAGAGCGACTGCCAAGAGTAGCTTCTTCATCTGTCCTCCAGCGAATGTTGAGGATTGTAACGAATTTGGCTGGAATGCAGCGATCAAGTGCGGATTAAGGTACGGAACCCACACCAGCGCTAGTCTAGATTCTTAGCCAGCTTGTCTGAGAACTTCTCTCTCAGATTTGGGCCAGAGCTCGGGTGATAGCTTTCAGCTTTCAGCTATCAGCCTTCAGCTTTCAGCCGTCAGCTGACGGCTGAGCGCTGAAAGCTTTCTTGACCGCTGAAGGCTCTCCTCGGCAAAATAGATTTCAAGTTATCCTTGGCTAGGGTTAGTTTCTTGATAGCTACTCGCTCCGGAGTGCCTCCACGGGGTCAATCTTCGCTGCCCGCCAGGCAGGCGCCGCCGCGGCGATAGCACACACCAGCAGCAATGAGCATGTGACAAAGAGCAGTGTTGGCGTGTCGAGAGGGTGCACGCCAAAGAGGAAGGATCGCACGGCGCGTCCTGCGGGCCATGCGCCCGCCATACCCAAGAGGAGGCCAACTGCTCCCATAATGCCGACCTGCCTGAGAATCAAACTCATTGCCTTAGTTCGCGTGGAGCCGAGCGCCATGCGGATGCCAGTTTCTCGCTTTCGCTGCGCAACGGAGTACGCAAGGACCCCGTAGATGCCGACTGCCGCCAGGATGAGCGCTGCGAAGCCGAAGATCGAGGCGAGCCGAAGCCCAAGGCGCCGCTCCCTGAGCGAATTCTGCATGGCATCTTCCACACGCTGAATGCTCATCTCGGCCATGACCGGAGCGTCCCTTTTGAGAACGCTTCGGATCTCGCGCTCGAGCGTGCCCTGTGGGAGGGTCGAACGCACCACGAACTGCGGCGCAGTTCGAAAAATGATCGATGCTGCTTCACTATCGGCGGGAAACTGTCTGGAGTCGATGAAGACGGTCGGCTGACTATCCGCAGCTATTCCTTGAGCGACTTCGTCGGGTGCTACGCCAATGATGGTCAGCGGCGCTTTCATAAAGCGATTATCCAGGTCTTTGGGATCATCGCTCGTAAACTGCAGAAGGTTGCCTAACGCCTGCTGCCCTCGCAAAAACCTGCGCACGAATGTTTGGTTTATTATGCAGACACCACGCGTCCCTTCGTGGTCCGTCGGCAAAAAGCTCCGCCCCTGCAACATAGCAATGTTCATCGCATGTGCGTATCCATCGCTGATAAGGCTGACAGAAACCGATGAACCTTTGGGAACTGTATGCCCGAATAAGGCAAAAGTGCTATTCAGGAACAGGTTGAAACTGGAGAACGGAACAGACGTTTGCGAGGCCGCCGCCTGAATTCCGGGAGTACCCGAAAGTGCGTTCAGCACGCGCTCCATGATTATTCTTGCGGCCCGTCCGCTTAAGGATGGATCCTCACTCATCAGCACAACTGAAGTCACGTTGCTCGGATCAAAGCCGAGAGGTGCTGTTTCGAGCGCTCGGAACGTGCGCAAGAAGAGTCCTGCGGTGACAAGCAGCACACATGTCAACGCGATTTCAGCCACAATCAGCGTGCTGCTGAGGCGCAATCGCGAAACGGTGCGCCCGCCCTGCGAAGGCCTGTGATGACGGGAGTCTCGCAGTCCGGCGAGCGAGGGCGCCACCGCCGCTAACAGTCCCGTACCGATAGCCAGCACAGCGCACGCTACGAACACTGCGGGATGCAAGGAGAGTTCGTTGAAGCGGGCGTACTGGAACTGATAGGTCTTCCGAGCCCACTCGACAACCGCCAGGGCGAGCACGAGGCCGCAAGCGGCTCCGAGCAGCGAGACGGTGACGCTTTCTGTTGCAATCTGTTGCAAAAGACGACCGCGGCCGGCACCTAGCGCGGCACGCAGGCTCATCTCGCTTGCGCGCGCGGTCCCGCGGACAATCTGCAGATTGGCAGTATTGGCGCACGCAATCAGGAGTAGTAAAAGGCACGCACCGAGCAGGGCGATTAACGCCGGCTGCTCGTCGCCGGTAATGGCGGAGCGGTAGGAGCGCAGCCTCACGTCGCCACCGTCGTTTTCAGCCCAGTGATTTCGGGTGAAGACGGCGTAGTTGCTGCTCCGCCGTAGCAACACTTGAACCGGTTCGCAATCGCGCCATAGATTGAGTGCCCTCGAAACCGTTGTAGTCCTGCCCCTTTGCATCGAGTTGAAACGGGACGGCGACCATCGGCGCGTCGAAGGTTTGTGGAGGGAAGTAAAAGCCCGCCGGCATGACGCCGATGATAGTCATGATGCGGCCATAGACGGCCAACTTTGAGCCGAGAACGCCTGGATCGCTATGCAGGGTCTCACGCCAAAAGGCATCGCTGATTACGGCCACGTTTGCGCTCTTGTCGAAATCGGTAAATGTCCTGCCGAGATGCGCCGGTACTCCGAGCACACGGAAGAAGTTCAATGACGCTTCGAGGGTCCCGGACACCCGAGTGCCACTTGCGGTCCTGACCGGCTTCGGCATGCTGGTGTACTCCAGCACATCCGCCAAACTCGGCGTCGTTTTCTTGATGGTGTCGAGTTGTTGAAAAGTAAAGTTTCCCTGATTCCCGGCCCGGTCAACACGGGCGAGTGTCACGAGTTGCTCTGGGTGCGGCAGGGCGACTGGGTGCAGGAGAACAGAGTCGACAACGCCAAGCATCGCTGTCGCAGCGCCAAGCCCCAGCGCGAGCGTGAGCACTGCGGTTACGGCGTAGCCGGGCGCCTTTCGCAGCCCGCGCAGTGCATAACGCATATCCGCAAATAAGCTCGCGCAACTGCTTGCGGGTGTGGTCATTGTATGTGTTCCCTAGTCTAGTAGACAGCACGGTCTTGCTGCGTTTCCTTGGATGAAAGCGAGAACCGTGGCTCTACTGCAGGCGTGCTTGAGCGTGTAACTCGCGCGGCGGCGAATTCACCGACAGCGGGGCCGGCTCATGACGATCGAAAGCGAGTTTGAAGTCGCGCGGTCCTGTACGCGCTCGCTTCCCGCACCGGCAAGGCTCTGGAAGCGAGAAAAGATGAGAGCGCACGCAGCCTGGCGAAAGGGGGCGCGCTGGCAGCAGGCGAATGAGCAGCGCCGGTCAGCACCTCAGCGCTTGCACGGGAGAAAGGCGGGCGGCACGCTGCGCGGGGAGGAAACAGGCGGCCAGTGCAACGATCCCCAGCAGTACTGGGACAGCGGCAAAGGTAAGCGGATCGTTCGGCGACACACCGAAGAGCAGACTTGACATGGTTCGCGTCGCGCCCGCCGCGCACGTCAGTCCGGCCGCAACTCCAATCAAGGTGAGGATCATTCCAGGCCAAACAGCAGCCACCAGAACATCGCGCCGCTGCGCCCCCAGCGCCATTCGAATTCCGAACTCCTGGCTTCTTTGACTGACGGCCAGGGCCATGAGCCCATAAATCCCGATCGCCGCCAACAACAAGGCCAGAGCGGCAAACGCGCTCATCAGAAACAGCGAGAACCTCCGACGCTCCGTGGAAGCGAACAACACATCCTCCATGGTGCGAATCCCGTAAACCGGCAGCTCCGGGTCGACCGAGTGTACAACCCGACCGATTGGCTCTTTCAGCGTCTTCGCGTCATCCTTCGTGCGCAGAAATAAAGCCAGTTCGAAACCGGAATTCTGATAGATCGAAAAGTAAACGTGCGGTAAAGCAGGCGAATCGAGTCCGTCGCCGCGAAGGTCCCCCATCACACCCACAATCTCCCAGTCCCGCAAGGGAAGACCGGCGAGCATGCGGCGGCCGATCGCATTCCGCCTGGGGAAGTACTTTCGCACAAACGCTTCGTTCACGACGACTACGCGTTTCGAGGCTGCAGAGTCCTGTTCCGTGAAAAAGCGGCCGCGAAGCAAGGGGGCCTTCAAGACCCGGAGGTAATTCGGGCTGACTGCAGCGAACTCCGCGCCTTTGCGCTGAGTGGGGTCCGATGCATCGGGCAGCAAGAACTGAAAAGGAGCGCGCACATTAGCAAGGAACGGAATGGTGCTTCCGCTTCCCATCGCGGCGTCCTGGAGATCGGCGAGCGCGCCCGCCTTACGCAACAGCTCCCGAATCAAGGCCTCACGCTGCGCTGTTTTCAGGTAATGGTTCACTTTCGGATTGTTCGGGACAGGAATCCAGATCCGCGCCAACACCACATTGTTGGGATCCATACCCGGACTTACTTGCGACATGTGCCAGAAGCTGCGGATTAACAGTCCCGCGCCGATCGACAACATCACCGATAAGGCGATTTCACCCGATATCAGAAGGCTTCGCAACCGGTTCTGCCGCCTGCTCACGCCGCCGGTTCGTCCGCCTTCCTTCAGATCGATATTCGGGTCGAAACTTGACGCCTGCAGCGCCGGAGTTAAGCCGAATAGCAGCCCCGTGGCAAGGGAGAGGAGAAACGCCAGCGCCATCACTCGCGAGTCGTAGTGTACTTCGCTCAGACGAGGAAGGTCCGCGGGCATAAGTGCCAACAGCGTGGACCGCAGCAGCGTCAGAACCACTACCGCCACTACTCCTCCTGCCACTGACACGAGTACACTCTCGGTCAATACCTGTCTCACAATGCGCCGACGCGAAGCACCCACGGCCAGGCGGATTGCGATCTCGCGAGCGCGCGAGGAAGATCGCGCCATCAGCAGGCTTGCCAGATTCACACACACGATCAGCAGCACAAATCCGACGGCCGCGAGCAGTACCATCAGCATGGCCCGCACCTTTCCGGTCAGTGTCTCTTGCGCCGGCTCTACCCATAATGACCATCGCATTTCCCCGGGATAGTCCTGCGGATAAGCGGCGCGTAACCGTGCCACCAGCGCATCCAATCGCGCTTGCGCCTGCTGGATGGTGATGCCCGAACTGAGCCGCCCGATGGCGCCGGGCAGAAAACGCCGCGCCCGAACGGGCGGATTCGGAAACGGATCGGCCTTATAACCGGCCGCGACCCACATATCGACATCGCCATTCACGGTCCGGCCAGGATGCCGGAAATCCGGCGGCATGACACCAACAATCGCGTAGGGGTCTTCATCCACTCGAATGATGCGCCCGATCACATCCGGGGCACCCCCGAATTGCCGCTGCCACAACGCGTCGCTGATCACCACGGACTCGCTGAACCCGGGCTTGGCGTCCCCTTCGCCGTACACGCGCCCAAGCGCCGGTTTGGCGCCAAGCAGGTGGAAGTAGCTGGGGCTGGTAACGAGCAGTTCGACTCGTTCCGCGTGATCTCCTCCCGTGAGAGCGGCACTTGCAGGAAATACAACCGTAATCTGATCGAACACACCCGCCCGATCACGCAAATCTTCGAACTCGGGCTCTGACAGGCCTACATCTTCGGCACCGGGCCCCTTAAAATCCGCAAAGATGCGCACCAGGCGGTCGGGGTCAGGGAATGGAAGCGGCCGGAGCAGCACGGCGTTCACGACACTAAAAAGGGCCACATTTGCGCCGATCCCGAGCGCTAGAGTCAGCACAGCAATCGTCAGGAATCCGGGACTCTTCGTCAGTGTCCGCCCGGCGTAGCGTATATCTTGCATCAGCGCTTCCATGCCGCCTCACCGCTGCCCCCTTTGATGGGAGCTCCTCATCAGACTGATGCATTCTCGGATCGAAGAAAGCGGCCTGCGGTGTAAACGAAATGTCAATTCTTTGACAACGTGCAGAATGCTCCCGGCCCATGGCGATGCAACACCGGCGCCGAGCGGGAGAAACTACTCAGACGCTGCAGCGAATACCGGAAATCGCTCCTCAGGGAGTGCTTGTCCGGAGCGAAGATCCTGCCAGGGATACGGCGGAATTCCTTCCCGACGCAAGTATTTTGCGCCATGGCCAACCCATCGCATGACGAATGCCCGCCGCATGCCGGCTAGTGTCTTCTGGGGAGCTCCGTGCAACGTTTTGAAGTGGAATGCAATGAAGTCACCTGGCTGCAGAGTCCAACTTAGCAACGTTTCACGTCGCGCTATCGTGCCAAGATCTTCGGCGCTGCTCTCGCCTTTCCTGCCTTGGTAAACACTGCCGTCGTCAAAGCTGCGGGGCGCGAATGACTTGTCCCACTTGTGTGAGCCCTCAACAAACTGGGGGCACGCCGCTTTGTCGACGAAATCGAGAGCAATCCAGAAGCTTACGTTTTTCTGCGCGTCGATGGGGAAGTAAGAAATGTCCTGATGCCAAGGCGTCGGCATCGTTGTCCCGGCGTTCTTCACGATCACATGATCGTGGAAAAATTGCACGGGCGAGAACAGGAGAGCGGCAGCCATCTCTCCGGCGTTGGAACCCAGAACGAATGACCTGAACTGCTCAATTCGCTCCCAATTGCAGTAATCCTCGAAGAAGCGGCCGGCTTTCGAGTGGTCGGAAGCAAACGGGCCTGGCTGTTTCAAAAGCGCATCCACGCCCGCGCGAAGCTCTTCCACTTCGTTTTTGAAAGCTCCTCTGACGCAGATGGCCCCTGACTCCGCATATGCCGCCGAAGCTTCTCGAAGTGATTCGGGTGCGTGCGAATATGAGTTCACGCTTCCTCCCGGTTGCTTTCTGCACGATAAAGGCTGCTAGCAGTCCGTGGTGAAAGTCAGGCCCAAACAGTTACGTATGGAAATGTTTGAACGTCTAATGGATGATGTCAATGGGCACACGGAAGGGTCGGGAACGCCAGGAGGATCTTTGG
>Ga0213872_10001747_pt1 | contig 13641 bp, 13 predicted proteins | sample VelepicomBERX_R2_FD_160071 | JGI IMG/M metagenome (GOLD analysis project Ga0213872, IMG submission 160071) | Rhizosphere microbial communities from Vellozia epidendroides in rupestrian grasslands, the National Park of Serra do Cipo, Brazil - RX_R2 | ecosystem: Host-associated > Plants > Roots >...
CTTGATGAGAAAATAGATATTCAACGTCTCCTCCTCAAAAGTGAGCCTTCAGATTACAAGCAAAATGAAAAGTTCGACATCCCTTTGGCGTCAGATTTTTTATCCATTGATTTTACTTAGAAAAAAAAGTGGCTGTGGAGGCAGTCTAGCTGAACTGCTCTCCGTGCGCCAATTCGCTGTTTAACAGCGAAAAAACAGGGAATTTCTTTGTTTTTGGGCCTTCCGTCGATCATTAGATCAAAAATATCGTTGAATCACGCGAGATTACATACCCATTGCCTGATAATTTCCGTGAATTGAAACAGGGAATTTTTACCGCTGATCAGGGAATTGATCTTTTGTAACAATGAACTGACAGAAGAATATATCAGATGTTGAGTGGTATGAATGATCAGTGCGGGCGTTCTGTTAAAATCAGCCGTACGGTTTCTAGGGTCATGAAAAGGGTTATGGGATTGAGTGGCGAGGCCACAAAGCCCCGCGACAGGTAAAACCGCTTGGCCTGTTCTGATAAGGCGTGAACAAGAATAGCAAAAACACCTGCTTCCGTCGCCACGGTTACAGATCGCATCATGGCATCGCGCAACAAGGCCTTGCCGATACCCATGTTATGGTATTTCTGATCGATGGCCAGCCGGCCCAGCAACATGACAGGCAGAGGGTCTGGCATGTTGCGCTGCAGGTGTTTTGGTGCGGCTTCACGCGCAATGCCGGCGGCTGATAACGTATAATAGCCGACGATATTTTTGCCGGTGCATACGACACAGCAGCGTGAAGCTCCTGCTTGCTGGTTTTTTAAGGCACGGCGCTTCAACCACTCATCCAATGACGCTTCCCCGCTGACGAAGCCGGTGAGGTTGTGCGCGTCGGTGATGGGGGTAGGGGCCGAGAGTTTAGGAAGAGTCATTTGTCCCAAGGGGCTTTTGTGAGCAGCAGTCGGCGCAAGGCATCAGTCGTTGGCAATGGATTCGCCATCATGTCCTGAAACCACTTGAATGTCTTGGCATTGACCGTGAAAAACGTCTGATCGATCAATACGTCTTGCGCTTCACGGCAAGAGGCTTCCAGCATAAAGTCAGACCGGCTGCGGCCAAGACGTTCCGCCGCCTGGTCAATCAGGTCGCGTTGCCGTTTTCTAGCGCGGATGCTGATGGTGACGGGTTCTTGTATCTGTGCATGTGCCATGGCAGCACCTCCTTGTATGTCTTTTATAGTACATAAATGTAACTAAAAAAGCAATAAAAAGCGTTCTTTCTCACTGACAAAACGCCTAATATCGTGCAAAATCCTTGTTCATGTGCCCAATCTTGCCCGCAAACCTTAAAATGCAGCCATCCCGCTAGATGGGATGTTCCATCGGGTTCGTATCCTGCCCGGTGGTATCACTATTATTAATCATCACGAAAACAGCCTCGCGAACCGACGGCGAGATACGTGCCAGCAGAATGAGGTTGGAACCGGAAGGAATATTGGTGCCGTTGTACCATTTCTTCAGTGTCTCGATATTGATTTCCACTTGCGGTGCCATTGCCGTTGCAGCGATTTTGATGTTCTGAAAGTCCTTTCTCATCGCCGACGAGATTATTGCTGCAACATGCCGTTCATGTGCGGCAAGAAAAATCTTGGGTAAAACTTTACCCTCTTTTTTGAAAGACATCGGAATTCTCCATGGTTAAGTAACGGGATGGAGATTCCTGAGGTCTATGGCTCCTAACACCATGGCAGAATTGAGAAAACCGGATGCATCTGACTCAGAACCAAAATCAGGATATAGCGACGATACGGGCGGCGATGTATGTGCGCATGTCGACAGAGCATCAGCAATATTCAACCGCCAATCAGGAAGATGCGATCCGCGCCTACGCAGCCCAGCATCATATGGAAATCGTTAAAGTCTATGCCGATGATGGTAAGAGCGGGTTGAAGATCAGATGGCGCAAAGGGTTGCAGCAGCTGATCGACGATGTCGAAAACAGACGGACAAATTATGATGCTGTTCTGGTTTATGACATTAGTCGCTGGGGGCGGTTTCAGGACGCAGATACCGCTGCGCATTACGAATTTCTGTGCCGTGACGCAGGTGTTGCCAAAGAGCAATCAGGGAACATCCAAGAGACAGAAGCAGGCGCGCCTCAGCGTTTTTCTGCAGGGCTATATCTGGCGTCAAAAGATCCTCGAAGGTAAGGCCACCGATGTTGTCTCTATCGCGCGCGCCGAAGGCAAAGATGAGCGGTATGTGTCGAGATTGATAAACTTCAGCCTGATTGCGCCGGAGATGGCAGGACAGATTCTGAGGGGAGAATTTATATCTAAGCGTCCCATAGAGGACATCATTAGTGATGTACCCGTCTTGGGGTAATTACAAACCGGACTGTTCTCTGGACGGCAGACTACGTGTTGCATGGAGGGGCAATCTAGCCAAGCCGCTCAGTACTGCTGAGGTTCGAAATCGATATATGATACGTTTACATAGAGAGGACATCATTCCTAATATGATCAATGATCAGCCTGGAAATTAAATCATACCCATCGTCCGTTAAATGCGTGTGGTCTACAAATAGCCATTGGTCATTTTTTACACTCGTACGAATCATTGGGCTAATATTTATGAATGAAATTTTTTTACTTTTGGCGCCTGCTTCGAGCATTGATGAGTATTGCTCGCATACTTCTTGTTGTAGGATTTCTTTAGATATTGTCGTGAAGCGCGCCAAGCTGGCCAGTTCTGCAAACAATTTTTTTTCCTCCTTGCATAATTTATCTCGCGCCCATCCGGACATTGGTTGAAGCACATATGTCAGCTTTGCTCCTAAGTCCTTTGCTACAACATTCCAACCGTCCAGATGACGCAATGTTAAATCAACCGCTAGTCTAATTCTCTTATCAATCGTGTAATCATTACATGGATGTGTGGAACGCTTATGCCTCGCCAAATGCTTGAGTTTACTGAAAATGTCCACAGCCCCATTTTTTTTCATGTTGAGAAGGTCATAAAATCGTCCAATGTTATAGAAAGCCCCATGGTCTTGGATATATCTTACCGGAAGGCATGAAAGTAATAGGTTGTTTGCGCCAGAAAGAAGAACGATTTCATCTATTTTTGGAAGTAAGTGCCTGTAAAGAGTTATTAATATAAGTTCTTGTGCTGAATTGAACGCCCGACCACCAAAGTTTAACCATGGCTCCAGTTTCGTGTCATATGCCATCATTCTTGATGCAATGGTAGCGCTATCAGCGCTGGCCCCAATTCCAAAAGCGACAGAGTTCCCTGCTATGAGTCGCGCAGACGGTAATGTTGTACTGCTACCAACGGAATATTCATTTCCACCAAAATTTGAAAACCTAAATCCGTACGAATCCGTATTTACAACTTCAGAACGGTATCCCTTCGGATGGAAGTACATTACATATGGGGCCCAAGCCATGTCGCCATCTGTATGAAATTGCCTGCTGTAAGCAAGCATTTGCGGCGCGAGTGCTTCGACTAAAGACATTATCGCCTCTTATCTTGTGTTGACAATACCTTAACAGGTTAATACAAAAAACAAAAACCTGATTTTCTGTCAAGCCGCGTTCCAGAAAAGAGAAGATATTATACTACATCTACTGCTCAAGTTTCTCAATCATCTCCACTCGTTTGGAGTGTCGCCCCCCTTGAAATTGGGCCGTCAGAAATGTGTCGACGATTTCTAGAGCTAATCCTTCTCCTACTACGCGCGCACCAATTGCAAGCATGTTGGCATCATTATGTTCACGGATCATGCGCGCTGAATATGTGTCGGCACAAGTACCGCAACGTATACCCTTCACTTTGTTTGCTGCCATCATAATTCCTTGACCGGTACCGCATAGAATAATACCAAGCCGGCAATCGCCGGAAACAATCCGCTGCGCTGCCTCCCATGCATGCCGGGGGTAGTCTGTACTTTCTTCGGTGGTCGGCCCGATATCAACGACCACCCAGCCTTGCTTGGATAAGTGGTTGACAATTGCCCGTCTCATCTGAATGGCGGTATGATCACTTGATATGACTATCCTGTTGTTTGTGGTCATAAAGTTATTCCGTTTAAGGGTATTTTGACGATTTAAACCTATAAGAATTAGTTGCGCAACGAAAAACAATCCTATCACCTTTTGCAGTGCCCGAGTCGGGATTTGTCATTCGGTGCGAGGAAAATCTCCTAGTTTTTGCTGAGAGCCGTGTAGCGATATTTTAACACTTAGCGCCCAAGCGTATCTCGAACTAATGCCATCAATAAGCCTGCTACAAAAGAGAAACACCATCAAATATTCTCATTGGCCTTCATTCGTGTAAACATTTTCCTTAGAGAATTTGCTGTCTATGAAAAAGGGTGATCCCAGGCACTGGATCGGGCATGGAACTTGCGACCGAACCTAGTAAGACCCGTGACACGTACAAATGCCCAGATTGGAACAAAGGCGATTGTGTAAAAAGAAATGAGCATAATTCTATAGAAGATCATTTTTGATTTATTGTTGTCATGTTCAATCAAGTGGGATCTCCTCGCGCCAATTGTGATCTATTTCATGGTGAAGCTGGTCCGTTTTTTTAAGCAAACATGTGCCAAGGATGAGAGCATCCATGTCAGTTCTCATAAAGCAGCGAAGAGCGTCTTGGGGGGTGCAGACGATTGGTTCTCCACGAACATTAAAGGAAGTATTGACCACAATCGGACAGCCCGTTAGTTCGTAAAAAGACTTTATTAGACTCGCAAACCTGGGATTAGAGTCTGCCCCTACAGTTTGGATACGGGCAGAATAGTCAAGGTGTGTAATTGCAGGTAGATCAGAACGAATTTGATTTATTGAGCCAATACCGCTCTGCAGTATTGGGTGACGAAGATCTAGGCGCACGTGAGAAACAATCAGCATGTATGGGCTTATTTCATGCATATCGAAATACGCTCCTGCCATGTTTTCGAGGACAGATGGGGCAAATGGACGGAACGATTCTCTATATTTAATACGAAGATTCATCGTCTTCTGCATTTCAGGCCTTCGTGGATCGCCAATAATCGAACGTGCCCCCAGTGCGCGTGGACCAAATTCCATACGCCCCTGGAACCAACCAACCACTTTACCTTCGTTGAGTAAGTGAGAGACGGTTTCGTAAAGTACGGGCTCTGTGAGGTCTGTGAATACATAGCCATTCTGTATTAGACAATCGCGAATCTTGGCGTCGCTGAATTCGGGGCCAAGAAGTGAGCCCTTCATCGCATCGCTATTAATCGAGGCCGAGGCAGGGCGCTTTGATGTAATCTGCGCTTGTGCATCTAGGGCCGCACCAAGCGCGCTCCCTGCATCGCCGGCAGCTGGTTGGATCCATATGCGGTTGAAGATATTTGCTTCAGAGAGTTTGCCGTTTGTTACACAATTAAGCCCTACCCCTCCTGCAATACAGAGATTGTGTTCACCAGTCAGATGCCTTGCTGTATTGGCAAGGCCAATAACTGCTTCATTTGTTACCTGCTGGATAGATGCGGCAATATCACAATGGAACTGTGACAACTCGGTTTCGGGTTGGCGGGCTGGGTGTCCAAAGAGCTCTTCGAATGCCTTCCCCACCATTTTCTTACCCTCCAGAAAAGTAAAAAAATTGAGATTAAGCGAGAAAGATCCATCGCTTTTGAGGGAGACGACGTTTTCTTTAATTACTGAGGCGTAGCGCGGAAGACCATATGGAGCAAGCCCCATGAGCTTGTACTCTCCAGAGTCGACTTTGAATCCGCAGTAGTAAGTAAAAGCTGAATATAGGAGACCCAACGAATGTGGATAAGAGATCGAGTTGACGAGGTGGAGTGTTGTTCCCTGTCCGTGCCAAATAGTGGTGGTATGCCACTCACCCACCCCATCAATACAAAGAACTGCGGCACTCGAAAAGGGAGAAGGCAGGAAGGCTGAAGCTGCGTGGGACCGATGATGATCTGTGAGGCGGATGACTGGCGGTGTGCCGCGACCAAGTGCTCTAAGTTCCCGCGCGACAACTTGATGCATGCGGCGTTTTTCACCCAACCAACCAGGAAGAACGTCAGCAAAAGCATTGGCCCCATTCGGGCCGGCACATGCGAAGCTCGTTATCGTGCGCCAGAATTTGATATTGGGTTTTTCATAATAGCTAACGCTGCTAAGATCATTGAGTTCAATGCCGGAGGTATCGAGACAATAAGCAATCGCGTCCCGAGGAAAAGTTTTGTCATGTCGTCGTCGGCTGAAGCGTTCTTGTTGAGCAGCTGCTAGGATGCCATCCTCATTTACTATTGCCGCTGCTGCATCATGAAAGTAACACGAAATTCCCAGGTGGTATTGTGGCATTGTTAGGCATTACCCCAGGTGGTGTGGTGGAGCGCATCGGCCGCAGAGATTTCGCGATCCCCTTTCTGGGGTCTTGCACGGAAATAGTCCAGACTGCCACATATCGATCTCATGGGCTCCAAGGCTTCAAAGCCTTTGCGTATATGCTTCCAGGCTATAGTGGCATTGTCAGGACTCTCAATGTTAGAAATATACAGATCAATTGCATCGGCCGCCCACGCTGCATGGCCGTCAGATACGTTGTCAATAGTATTGTGTAGATCAACGAACGCTGTAGGAAGGTTGTAATGTTGCAGGAACCGGTGTGTAGTCCTATATGTTCCACCAACACCAGAAAGCTCCATCGCAAGGTTAAGGCCAAGTATCTCTGCGCGGTAACGCATTGGAAATTTTCCGATTGCAAGCCAGAACACCGGCAGCCTGAAGTCTTCATCATCAAAGTCCTTGTGAAATGCGAAATCTAAGGTAGCTGTTGGTGGTAATTCCTTGTTCATCGCAGCAAGTAGATCGCGGTAGACCTTGGGGTGATTCCTTAGCCAGTTGCCATTCCCGAGTTCATCCCAATAAGTTCTAAAAAGGCGCGCACCTGAGTTGGTTGTAGCGAGCATGATGTCCGTAAAACCTTGCAGCCACGCTCCATCGATGAGCGTGAGTGGTGCTAGCTGAAGAGCCTGCTTGATGATTGCCTCACGATTTGGAGGCTTGCTGTCGAAGCTTGCCTCAAAGCATTCTGCATGTCGATCATGGCGGTCTAGCAACCATTCGCGTAGCAGTCCTGGCTGCCAGAGTGGTGGCAGAGAACGATCAGTTTTGTCGACGCATGCCTCTGCTTTGCCAAGCCAGAAATCACAGTAGTCTATCGCAAAATTTTTTGTGGTTGGAGCCAGCGCTCGCCCTTGTAGAGTAAAGTAGGCCTGCCGAATGGAAGTTGGAGTTATGCCTTCCGTGGCGGCCCCTTGCGCAATCCTTGACCGTGGTGTTGCGAACGCAGCGGAAAGGCGATTAAGGACATCAGCCCGACTTTCTGGCAGATCCCATCTATCCTCTCGACCAAGACTGTCTATCCAGTTGCACAGAACTCCCATCTCACTTTCTGTAAAGATCCGAAACATTGGCCCGCCATATTGAAGTAACTGCGCGATAAAGGGGCTGTTGCGAGAAGACCCCTTGTGTATCAGATTACTTTCAGCGAGAGCATCCACGAGTGGCAAAGGATCCGTTCGGGCTTGGTTAAACCATTCCCGAACTGTACGTCCATCTAACTTAAAATTGTCATGATAAACGCTAGCTTCTCGCGCTTTTGATTGTAAGAGAAGTGCGACCGACAGCCTAGAATCTAACCGACTAACGGTTAAATCATAAAGCATTTGATCCCATTGATTGTACAGGTCAAGAAAGAGGCCAATGCCATTATTAATCTTATTTCTTTGGTTTGGAACATCTACCAGTGCCTTTACAATTCCATAAGAGATGGCGATTGGTGTCTCGTTTTGAGTCAGTTCTTCTGGAATTTGTGGGCTGGCCATGTCGAGGCGGGACCATTCGGGTGAAGGAAATACCCTTGCGGCGAAAGTCCATGGTAATGGACGCCCGATCTTGCGTAGGGCAAAGTCGGCACCAATCAATTCCGCGCCGAACCAATCACTTCGCCGCGACAAAGCAAGGAGCGTAGCAGGCAGTCTGAACATTTGATCGTTAACCCCACGGTCTTGACTAAGCTCACGGGGGGGGTGGGTAGCAATAGGAATGTCGTAGATGCGGGCAATCGTACGAAATGCATTTGCGCGTGATCGGTGTGCGGTGCCTGCTCCGACGTCATCAGCCAGTAGTGCCATGGCGCGTAATTGCAAAGGTGATTCGAATACACCAGGGGCACTTAAGTTGTGAACCGTAGCTCCGAGTGCCGCAGCCATTGGTGCGGACTGCTCCATGAGGAAGGCGCATGCGATAGCCTGCTGATGTTCTGTCAATTGAGCCGTAAACGCCAGCCAGCGCTTTTCCGCTAACAGTCGAATTTGTGCGCTTTTGTCAAATGACAGTAAATCATCTCCATACAATTCGGTGGCACTTACTGTTTTCCAAAGGTTGTAAGCATCAAAATAAACCTCCGGATTAAGTGAATAAGAAAACAATTCACGCCACATAAGAACCGCCTCTACCTTTAACCGGGATCTTTTTATGTAAGTGAGAGTTGCAGTCAGAACATGGGGTATATTGATGAGTCGTTGTGTTTGCTAGGTTTCTTTTTCCAGCACACACAAAACCCATGAAGTAGATTTAGTATCTTGCTAAAAAAGGACATGCTCACCCCCTCTACCTGCTGACCGATTTATTATTACGCTAGAAAGCGCTTTTTGCAAGCCGAACATGCTCACGGTTGCGGCGTGGTCGCCTTCGTTATTCTCGACTATGATCATCCCGATAAATGCAGAAAAATTACTGCAGTTACTTTAATTTTGATATGTTACTTTACCCCTATCCGTCCCTACCGCTTGTGCTGACTTTTTATGCTGAATGTGCAATAACATCTTGTCGGCTATGTCATAAATTATAATTTGCATAATTGGTTGTAGATCGAGTATTTTTAGTGAGGGTATCAGAAGTGGGCTTGAAGCGTTCAAGGCGAAACTTACAATTTGCGGCGCGAGGTAGATTTCTATGGTACATGCAATAAGACTAGCAGTGGCTGGTATCGGTAATAATATCTCTGCCCTGTTACAGGGGATTTACTTCTACCGCGATCTTTTGAGTCGGCGTATAGAATCAGGCGAACTACCCGGAATAAAGCATGCTTATATCGGTGGTATAAGTGTAGGGGACATTACTTTGGTCTCGGCTTTCGACGTTGACTCGTTTAAGATTGGTAAAGATCTTGGTGAGGCGATCTTCCAGACCCCCAACAATTATCCCCGTCTTGGGATCGAGATTCCGAAGCAAGATGCCAAGGTTAGTCCCGGGCTTCGCCTAGGTGAGGACAATATGGTCATAGGAAAGGAGGGGGTGGTTGAAGAGCTTAAGCAATCTCGTGCAGATATACTCCTTTACTCTCTACCCACTGGAATGCAGTGGGCCGCAGACGCGTACTCTCAGTGCTGTCTTGATGCGGGGGTTGGATTTGTAAACTGCACACCAGAGATTGTTGCCAGAAACCCAGAAATCCTCTCTGCTTTTGAAACCGCTGGTCTTTCGCTTATTGGGGATGACTTAGCAAGCCATCTTGGGACATCCATAGTTCACCAAAGCCTCTTGCGGTTGCTTTCTGAAAGGGGGCTTACTCTTCTCAGCTCGTACCAGTTAAATATCGGAGGAAACGAGGATTTCAAAAATTTATTGCAAAACGGTGCTGGCAAGCTGAAGTCAAAAAAGAATGCTTTAGCTCAAAATGAGGCAGAGCTGGATTTGATTGAGGTCGTGCCGTCTGCGGGATACATCCGACACCTTCGAGATAATAAAGTAGCCATATTGAATATAGAGGCTGTAGGTTGGGGCGGTACACCTGTGAGTCTAGATCTTAAGCTAAAAGTACAAGACTCGAGCAATGCTGCTGGCGTCATTATCGATCTAATCCGTATCGCAGGGGTTGCTCAAAGGAATGGTTCAGGGGGCTTTCACCCGGCAGCTTCTCGCTTGTTAAAGTCGCCACCTTTTGGGCATGCTGATGATGAAGTTTTAACTGTTGAGAATGCCATCATGTCACTTGATGCTCGTGCCATGAGTGGCTAGCATGCAGCGAGTCAAGCGAATTGCTATAGTCGCTTACGATGGAGTAGACGAGCTTGATCTAGCAGGAACACTGGCTCCTTTACGCAAGGCTTCCGAGATCGATGAGGGTGGTGTTACGCTAGCTGCAGAAGTGATAGGGTCTGGCCCATTTCGCCTGAGCTCTGGGCTGACTGTGCTTCCAGATGTAAAATTTACTATGTTATATGACTTCTCCTGTCTCGACGCTGTTGTATTACCAGGAGGTAGAGGTGCGTCAGCTGCGGTACAAGATACCAACCTTTCAAACTTTTTGTTAAGCGCCAAAAACGCCAGTGTCCCATTCTATACCGTATGCTCTGGCGTGCTTATTTTGAGAGATCTTCATCTGCTAGATGGCCTCCTTGTCGCATGCCACGGTCAGAAAGCGCACCTCCTCGCAGCATCAGGCTGCAGACTTGGGGCGGGAGTGATCCGTGACAAGTGGCTGGTTTCCTCCGGGGGGTTTGCTCCTGGGGATGGCTTAAAGGGCGTAGAAATAGCTTTCCATCTTCTTAGGGATATTGCTCCTGATCTTGTGGCCCCTGTCGCTGCTAAGATGGAACTCTGGCCACAGACAAGCTTGCATTGTGCAGAGGAGATCTTGTGATTACAGTGGAGCGATGTTCGGCACGAAATTGCCCTCAAGTCCAGGCAATTTTTTGCAGTGCAGACAACGTTAACCTATGGACGTGTATGCACACAAAACATCGTACCTTGAATACAAAATCTGCAATCATTGAGGGATAAGCATCGATGGAATGGGTTCTCATCACCGGCGCGAGCCGTGGCATCGGATCTGGTATTGCTAGAAAATTAGCACGCAAAGGATTTGGTCTGATTTTATGGTCCAGAACGGAATCGGATTTGAATGAGCTTGCGGATGACTATCGTTCCCTGGGAGCTCAAATCAGAGTAGCTACAGTTGATGTATCTAATTCAAATTCAGTTACTACTGCCGGAACAGCCACACTTGATGGAATTGAGAGCTTACGTGGCTGTATTCTTAATGCCGGTGCCGCTACGTTCGGCAATATTCTGAATTTCTCTGATGATGATTGGCGAACCACGATAGCAACCAATCTGGATGGAGCATTTTTTACTTTGAAGGTGGCTCTACCATTATTGGAAAAATGTCCATTCAGTCAGATTATCGGTATGGGCTCCCAGTCTGCTATTTTTGCGTTTGAGAACCAGAGTGGTTATTGCGCTTCAAAATGGGGGTTGAGCGGACTAATTGAAACTGTAAGACGGGAAAAGAGGGCCAACGGCATCAGAATTACAAATCTGGTGATGGGTGGCGTTGATACATTTTTTCGTGGAAAGAAACCTGGTGACAGACCAGGCAGCCTGACAATAGATGAAGTATCAAGTGTTGTTGAGACTTTATTTGCGATGCCTTTGAATGTCGAAGTGCGCGAGATTCATCTCTCGTCTATGCTTAATACCTTTGGCCCATTTCCTGAATTTTACAAGGGCAAATAAAAGTACGAATATTACCAAAAAACATACAGGGCGGTGTTGCGTAGATATTTTTACGACATACGTGTTTTAGTACGCGGACGCATCCAAAAAATTCTCATCGAGAATTACTAATCCGGTCATTCTATGCCAAAATTTGGTTCTGATTTTGTTCGATGGAAACATATGGTCTGCCAGCCAAAGGAGATGACGTAGGTGATTTGCCAAGTTTTTCAGATACCATGAGCGGCACAGTTGTTGTTCTCGATATTGGTAAGACCAATATCAAGCTAGTCGCTTTTGATGCAATGGACGGCGCAGAGGTGTGGAGTCGATCATGCCCTAATGCAACGCGCTTGGACGGCGCTTACCCTCATGCTGATGTTGAAGCAATAGAAAAATTTCTACTTGATGGTCTGGCAGATGTGGGGCGATCGAGAAACGGTTTCGTCGACGGTATTGCCGTCACCACTCATAGCAATTCTGGTGCCTTGCTGGCGGGTGAAGCTCTGGCACTGCCGGTGCTCGATTACGAATTTGATGGCATTAATGAAACTGCTGAGGCTTACGCAAAACTGCGTCCACCCTTCTACGAAACCATGTCGCCTCGACTTCCTGAAGGGCAAAATTTGGGTGCGCAGCTATTCTGGCAACAATGTCGATTTCCGGAGCAATTTAATACGGCAAGCACTTTTGTGACATATCCGCAATACTGGGCATTTAAACTTTGTGGGACGGTCGCAACGGAATTCACTTCTTTAGGCTGTCACACTGATTTGTGGATGCCAGCGCATCGAAGATTTTCAGGGCTTGTAGCTCGGGCTGGTTGGAGCCATCTTATGGCACCGATCCGAAAGGCAGACGATGTACTCGGCCTAATGTATCCCGATCTTGCACGGTATCTAGGATTAAAGGTGCCACCATCGATTTTTTGCGGCATTCATGATTCTAATGCATCTTTGTTGCCTTACCTCTCATCTCAATTGCCGAAAAGCATCGTTTCGAGTGGCACTTGGGCGATTTTGTTCTCCATTGGTGGTTCGCTCGTCAACCTAGACGAAGAGCTCGGCACATTCGCCAACGTTAATGTTTTTGGGCTACCAATTCCCTCATCTCGTTTTATGGGTGGGCGCGAGTTTGACGTCCTTACGAATGGAACAATGATCACGGCCTCACCGGATGAAATCTTGGCAGTGATGGATCGGCGCTTGATGGTGTTTCCTAGTTTCGCGCCAGGGAGTGGTCCCTTTCCAAGCATGTTGGGATCTTGGAATGTGTTGCCGGAAACATTGACACCACGCGAAAAATGTGTTGCCGCTAGCCTTTATCTAGCACTCATGTCAAACGTTTGCCTCGGTCTTCTCGATGCATCTGGCGAGACGGTCATTGATGGCCCATTCTCCAAAAACGCACTATTCTGTGACGCACTTGCAACCCTGACGGGGCGATCCCTATACACTACTTGTGAAGCAACTGCAGCCGGTGCTTCGCGACTAATGTTGCCGAACCTCCCTGTCCCGCTGGGTACTCCTTGGCAAGGTTTACCAGACGCGATGCATTCCGCGTTGTTTGCCTATGCAGTGGAATGGTATTCTCAGGTGAACATAGGCAGATCGCATTCAATTTTGACCAAAATTCTAGAGGAAATGTGTTCCCTTTATAGACATCGTGAAAGGGGCAAGATTCCAAGCTTGTCGCTCAACAACACAGGAGAGAGTGAATGATTAGATCCAGAAACAGAGCGGGCTTTTCAAAGTAAGAACAAGTGTTCCATCGATAACAACGACAACACGCAAGGCCATTGCCTCAAATGATCGTTCACCGCTCCGGACTGGAAAATTAGGGCCGGAGAATTTGTGGCAATACGTGGTCATTATGGGGCCCCAGATGGGTAACCAGAGAACGGGCATCTCTTGAAAACACGCAAAAATGCGGGCGAAATAGGGGGTGAAGCCGGACTGTTCTCTGGCAGGTAAACTGTTTGGCTGGGGGACGTGGACTCGAACCACGATAAACAGAGTCAGAATCTGTTGTCCTACCGTTAGACGATCCCCCAAACGGCCAAAGCAGGGCCAAGCTTGTAACATAGGCGCAGCGGCTTGTGTAGCC
>Ga0213872_10001748_pt1 | contig 13623 bp, 17 predicted proteins | sample VelepicomBERX_R2_FD_160071 | JGI IMG/M metagenome (GOLD analysis project Ga0213872, IMG submission 160071) | Rhizosphere microbial communities from Vellozia epidendroides in rupestrian grasslands, the National Park of Serra do Cipo, Brazil - RX_R2 | ecosystem: Host-associated > Plants > Roots >...
GCGTGGTACGGGCCGCTGACCTCGACCAACCCGGAGAAGCCCAGCGCCATCTCGCTGGCGCCGACCATCAAGGTGCCGGTTCTCGGCCTCTATGGCGGCAAGGACGCTCACATCACCGCCGATGACGTCACCGCCATGAAACTTGCACTCAAGGGCAGCAAGTCCGATATCATCGTCTATCCCGAGGCCGATCACGGCTTCAACGCCGATTACCGCCCGAGCTATTACAAGCAGGCGGCCGAGGACGGCTGGAAGCGCATGCGCGACTGGTTCAAGGCCAATGGGGCGGGGTAAGGTTCCAAGATGATCGATCCGTTTGGCCGCAAAATCTCCTATCTCCGCCTGTCGGTCACCGACCGCTGCGATCTCCGCTGCGTCTATTGCATGGCGGAAGAGATGACATTCCTGCCCAAGACCGAGGTGCTGAGCCTCGAAGAATTGGAGCGTCTGGCCGGCGCTTTCATCCGCCTCGGCACCACCAAGCTGCGCCTCACGGGCGGCGAGCCTTTGGTCAGGCGCGGCATTCTCGATCTGATTGGCAATCTCGGACGTCACTATCTGGCCAATGGCGCCTTGCGTGAGCTGACCCTGACCACCAATGGCACCCAGCTGGCCAAATCGGCCGATGCGCTCAGAGCCGCCGGGGTCAAGCGCCTCAATGTCTCGCTCGACAGTTTCGATCCCGCCCGTTTCCGCGCCATTACGCGCACCGGCGATCTCGCCCAGGTGATGGACGGGCTGCGGGCCGCCAAGCAGGCGGGCCTCAAGGTGAAGATCAATATGGTCGCCTTGAAGGGCATCAATGAGGAAGAGTTCGACCAAGCCGTCGCCTGGTGCGGCGAGCAAGGCTTCGATCTGGTGCTGATCGAGACCATGCCGCTGGGCGAGGTCGAGGACCGGCTGGAACATTACCTGCCGCTCGACGAGGTGAAGCGCCGGCTGGCCGCCAAATGGACCTTGGAGCCCTCGGTGATGAATACCGGCGGGCCGGCGCGCTATATGCGGGTCGCCGAGACGGGCCAGATGCTCGGCTTCATCACGCCGCTCACCCACGGTTTCTGCGAGTCCTGCAACCGCGTGCGGGTCACCTGCACCGGCACCCTGTTCCTCTGCCTTGGCCAGGAAGACGCCGCCGATCTGCGCGCTCCCTTGCGCGCCGGCCAATCCGACGAGGGTCTGGAGCAGGCCATCCTGGCCGCCATCGGCCGCAAACCCAAAGGCCATGATTTCATCATCGACCGCGATCACCGCCGTCCGGCGCTGGCCCGCCATATGAGCATGACCGGCGGATGACCCTTCCCAGGATTTCGTTCCTGGCCGCCGAGCAGGAAGCGGCGCAGGAAGCGCTCGGCCAGCTTTGCGGGCTCTACGGCCAGGTTCCCCCGGAACAGGCCGACATTGTCGTCTCCCTGGGCGGCGACGGCTTCATGCTGGAGACCATGCACCGCTTCATCGAGCGTTCGGTGCCGATCTATGGCATGAATCGCGGTACGGTCGGGTTCCTGCTGAACAATTACAATCCCGACCATCTGCCCGAACGCCTCGCCCGCGCGCAACGAGTGACCCTGCATCCGTTGGTGATGACGGCGGAGACCAGCGACGGGGCACGGCATCACGCCCTGGCCATCAATGAGGTGTCGCTGCACCGCGAGTCGCGTCAGGCGGCCAAACTGCAGATCCGTGTGGACGGCAAGATCCGTCTCGAAGAGCTGATTTGCGACGGGCTGCTGGTGGCGACCCCGGCCGGCAGCACCGCCTACAACCTGTCGGCGCATGGCCCCATCCTGCCGATCGGCTCCGGGCTTCTGGCTCTGACGCCGGTCTCCGCCTTCCGTCCGCGCCGCTGGCGCAGCGCGTTGCTGCCGCACAAGGCCAAGGTCAGCGTGGAGGTGCTGGAGCAAAAGAAGCGCCCGGTCTCTGCGGTGGCCGATTTCACGGAATTCCGCGACGTCGTTTCCGTTGACGTGATGGAGGACCGCTCGATCAGCATCGATCTTCTGTTCGACCCCGAGCACAATCTTGAAGAGCGGATCATTGCGGAACAGTTCCTGCCCTAGTATTTCTTTTTTTACAAAAGAGCCGCCTGAGGGTGGACAGGGTGAGAGGGACTTTGGGATGAGCACACCATCCGCTATTTCAAAGATGAAGCTGATGCAATCGGCCGTGCTGTTTGCCGGCTTGGCCGAGGAATCGCTGGCCGAGCTGGCCGCCACCGCGCATTTCCTGCGCCTTGAAACCAATCAGACGCTGTTTCTGAAAGGTGACCCCGGCCTTCAGCTTTTTATCGTGGCCCGGGGGGTGATCCGCATTTCCTCGACTTCGGACGACGGCAAGGAAACTACGCTCAATCTCATGCATTCCGGCCAGATGTTCGGCGAAGTCGCCGTGCTGGACGGCCAGGACCGCACCGCCAACGCCATCGCTCACGAGCCCACCGAACTTCTGGTGATCGAGCGGCGCGAGCTGATAGCCTTTCTCGACCGCAATCCGGAAGCGATGCGCCGCATGCTGGTCGCCGTCTGCGCCCGCTTGAGGTGGATCTCAGAAGCGCTGGAGGACGCTCATTTCCTCGATTTTCCGCGCCGTCTGGCCAAGCGGATCTTGCTGCTCGCAAAGCTGTTCGGCCATCCCCATTCGGAAGGCGGAATCCGCATCGCCATCCAGCTGTCGCAGCAGGATCTGGCGGAATTGCTGGTGGTGACCCGGGAAAGCGTCAATCGTCAGCTTCGCCAATGGGAGGCCGAAGGCCTGATGGCCTTGCGCGGCGGCTATCTGGTGGTGACCGATATCGCAAGACTCGAAACCATATTTTAGTTCTCCGGGCCGCGACTGCGGCCCCGCGCTACCGACAGCTGATGTCTCAGAACAGGGATAGGTTGGCGCGGTAGCCCAGCGCGCACTCTGCGCGCCCGGCGCCTGTGGGCAAAATATAACTAAGCCAACAAACCTTTATTGTCGTTATGGAGGCGAACGGGCGGGGAGGCCTGACGGATCGTATAGAGGCAACGGCGCATCAGGGAAATGTCATGCGTCGCCACCGAGACCGCGCGGCGATAGTCCGCCTCGGTTACCGCGCCGGCGCGAGCCGACAACGGGTTGGGCACATCGATATGCTCAGCGCTCGACTCGTTTTCGCGCGGAGCCGCACGGCGCTCGGGGCCGATATAGTGCGGCGCCACGACGAAGGGCTTGCGGGCCACCGACAGGCGGTTGACATGATCGGCGATCGAGTCGGCGCCGAACGAGGTGGGGACGGCCATATCGACGCCGCTGTCGATCACCTGCTGATGAACGCTGGGACGATGCTGATCGACCCGCATCATCACTACCGGGAAGGCGTGGCAATGCAGCCGGCCGAAGCGGATCTGCTCGACCAGATCGAAGGTCAGGGCGCCATTGAGGTCGGCGTCGGCGACGATCAGATCGATCTCATTGAAGGTGACCGTGTGGTGGAAATCCTTTTTGTTGTCCACTTCGATCACGCTGGCGGGTATGTCGCGCAGAACAGCCTGCTTGACCGCGCCGCGGGCGCCCGGATCCGCCATCGCCAGAAGGACGGTGACGGTTCCCGGGCCCTTTTTGATCCGGCGCCAGTTGGTGAGATTGAACAAAGAAGTCATCCGCCGTCCCAAGATCTTACTGGGCGTTGATCGCTTGCCACAGGGGCTCGTTCCCCTCGGTGCGCAAGCTGCCCTGCTGATCGGTGAATTTCTCGACGAAATTGTCGTAATTCAGATCCATCGCCAGAGTGGCCAGCGCCAAGGCGACTTCGCCACGGCCGCAGCGAATCATGTAGCCGCGGCTCTTGGAGAGGACCTCGACGATCGGGCAGGCCGACGGAAGCACGGCGGCCACCAGCGCTTCGAGGTCCGAGCGCACCTTCGACTCGATGGTCAGAGTCCCGTTACGAAGATCGGCAGGCGAGCAGCGGACGCTGAACGCGCCCAGGGGGGTTACCATCCACATGGCGCAACTTCTCCCATTTCAAGAGCGTCTTTAAGGGTATCGATCATGGCTTCGGCCGAACTGATGGCCATTTGGCGGGTCTCCGAGGCGCCGCCCAGGGACCATTCGGTGCTGCCGTTCTGCAGCACGCCGACCTTCCACTGCCATTCGCGGCTGGAAGTTATCTCGACCAGCGCCTCGATAGCGCCGCCCGCCGTCCTATAGCTGGAACGAGAATCGTGATCGATCCACATGGTTTTTCCCCTTCCGGCACTGCGCCCCGCAGTGATGCGCCGCATCCGGAAATTAGGAAACCATGTGTTTCGGGATCATGCTGTGAGCTACCTCACTTGGCGGACAAGCCCGGATTTCCCCAACCCGCGGTGCTGGCGTCGTAGGTTTGGGAAATCCGGGCTATTCCGGGCGGATGAAGACCCGGTCGTGCGTCAGCGACGGCACTTTGCCGCGCGCCTCGGCCACTTGATCGAGATCGATGTTGGCCATGATAAAGCCGGGCTGCTCGCCGGCATCGGCCAGGATCGCGCCCCAAGGCGACACGATCAAAGCGTGACCGAAGGTCTGGCGGCCGCCGGCATGCTCGCCGCATTGGGCAGGCGCCAGCACGAAGCAACCGGTTTCGATGGCCCGCGCCCTCAGCAGCACATGCCAATGGGCCTTGCCGGTGATACGGGTGAAAGCTGACGGGACGGTGAGGATATCGGCGCCGGCCTGAGCCAGGCTGCGATAGAGCTGCGGGAAGCGCAGATCATAGCAGATGGTCATGCCGATCTTGCCCCAGGGGCTGTCGGCCAGCACCGCTTCGCGACCTGGCGCGAAGGTGGCGGATTCGCGATAGACCTCGCCCTCGCCAAGATCGACGTCGAACATATGGATCTTGTCGTATTGCGCCACCACCTCGCCCGCGGGCGAAAGGAAATAGCTCCGGTTGGCGACCTTACCCTGGTCCGGCAGGAACACCGCCAGCGAACCGGTATGCAGCCAAAGCCCGGTTTCGCGCGCCAGTTCCTGGAAGGCGTAGAGCGCCCTGTGCTCGTTCTCCACCATGGCTTTGGCCAGTATGTTGGAGCGTCCCCACTCCATCATGCTGACATTTTCGGGCATAACCACCAGCTCCGCCCCAGCCGCCCGCGCATCGCAGGCCAGCGCCGCCGCGGCCCGGATATTGTCATCCATGTCGTTGGTGGAATTGACCTGGATACAGGCGGCTTTGAGGATGGTCATTTGAGCAACGGATCCAGTTTGCCGTTCCCGTCGAGCTCGTAGAGATCGTCGCAGCCGCCGATATGGCGGTCGTCGATGAAGATCTGCGGGACCGTCTGGCGGCCGCCGGCGCGCTTGGTCATGGCGATGCGGAGATCATAATCCCCGGACACGTCGGTCTCGCGGTAGTCGACGCCCTTCTTTTCCAGCAGCGCCTTGGCGCGCACGCAATAAGGACAATAGGGAGTCGTATATATCTCGACAGTATGGGCGGACATGAACTTGCTCACGAAGACTAACGATAGAGGTCTATATAAGACTCTATTGTGAAAACACGACCCGCGCCAGAGTGACCACATCGACCCTGGCGGCGCCGGACTGCCGCAGAACGTTTACGCATTCGCCCAAAGTGGCGCCGGTGGTCAGCACGTCATCGACCAGAAGGACGCGCTTCCCCTCAAGCAAAACCTTGGTTTTAGCCACTTTTATCGCTCCTTTCACATTGCGTTCGCGCGCCTCGCGGCCGAGCGTGCCCTGCGATTTGGTATGGCGGGTGCGGCGCAACAGGTCTGGTATGCATCCAACACCGGACCGGCGCGACAGCCCCATCGCCAGCAGTGCCGCCTGGTTGTAGCGCCGGTGCAGAAGCCGCCAGCGATGCAGCGGCACCGGCACGATGAGTTCGGCTTCAGTCAGTAATTCGGCGGCGGCGCGCGCCAGCCACGGCGTGAAGAACCGCGCCAGGCCGGGGCGGTCGGCATGCTTGAAGGACAGAACCATCCCCTTGCTGGCGTCATCATAACGGAACACGGCGCGGGCTCGGTCATAAGGCGGCGGATCGGCGAGGCAGGCGGCGCAATGGAGGCCGTCCTCGATCTGTTCGGCGAAGGGCGTGCCGCATCGGTCGCAGACGGGTCGGCTGAGGAAATGCACCGCGCTCCAGCAATCGGGGCACAGTCCGCCTTGGCTGGCCACCGGCGCCCGGCAGGACAGACACAAGGGCGGCAGCAAGAGATCGAGCATGAAACTGGCGGCGTTCAAACGATCCCCCCTTTTCTCGCACCCGCCGTCATGCCATGTAAGCGGCGATGAGCGATCCTATAATATTCGACCGCGCCCAGGTAAGGCGCCAGCGCGACCGCGCCGCCGCCAATTTGGCGCAGCATGATTTCCTGCTGCAGGAATCCGCCGACCGGCTTATCGATCGGCTACAGGATGTGACGAGGCGTTTTCCCCTGGCCCTTGATCTCGGCTGCCATGGCGGCGAATTGTCGCAGCGCCTCCAGGGACGTTTCGGCATCGAAACACTGATTTCCTGCGACCTCTCGCCGAGAATGGCGGCGTTGACCGGAGGGCTCAGTGTCGCCGCCGACGAAGAGACTCTGCCCTTCGCCGAAGGACGGTTCGATCTGGTGATCAGCAATCTCTCGCTGCATTGGGTCAACGACCTGCCCGGCGCGCTTCTGCAGATCCGCCGGCTGCTGAAGCCGGATGGGCTGTTCATCGCGGCCTTGCTGGGCGGCGAGACGCTCAGGGAATGGCGGCAGGCGATGATGGAGGCCGAGCTGGCCGAGGAAGGCGGGGTCAGCCCGCGCGTCTCGCCCTTTGTCGATGTGCGCGACGCTGGCGGGCTCTTGCAGCGGGCCGGCTTCTCGCTGCCGGTGGCCGATATCGATCCGGTCAATGTCACCTATGGCAACCCGATGACCCTGCTGGCCGATTTACGCGGCATGGGCGAAAGCAATGCGGTCAAGGCGCGGCGCAAGAGTTTCACCCGGCGCGCCACCCTGATGCGGGCGCTGTCGCTCTATCAAGAGCGCTTCGCCGACGACGAGGGGCGGATGCCGGCATCCTTCCAGATTCTAACCGTCACCGGCTGGACTCCGGCCAAATAGAGCCCCATTTGTTATATCGGCCTGCAGAATGTGCTATGCTCGCCGGCCCAATTAGGAAATTAGGAAAAGATGGAACGAGAAGAGTCCCGCCACAGTGCTTCGCGGGTTGCCATTCATGGCCCGGAAGGGTTCGAAGCGATGCGCCGCGCCGGCCGGCTGGCGGCGGAGTGCCTGGACTTCATCACCGATCACGTCAAGCCCGGCGTCACCACCAACGAGCTCGACCAGCTGTGCGCCGATTTCGCGGCTCAGCATAGCGCCATCTCGGCGCCACTGAATTATCGCGGCTTCCCGAAATCCATCTGCACCTCGATCAACCATGTGGTCTGCCACGGCATCCCCAGCGACAAAAAGCTGGAGGAAGGCGACGTCATCAATATCGACGTCACCCCAATCCTCGATGGCTGGTATGGCGACGCCAGCCGCATGTATTTCGTCGGCAAGGTCGGGGTGAAGGCGCGCAAACTGTGCGACGTCACCTATGAGGCCATGATGCGCGGCATCGCGGCCGTCAAACCCGGCGCCACGCTTGGCGATGTCGGCTACGCCATTCAGTCCTATGTCGAGGGGCATCGCTATTCGGTGGTGCGCGATTTCTGCGGCCACGGCGTCGGCAAAGTGTTCCACGCCCCGCCGAACGTCATGCATTACGGCCGTCCCGGCGAAGGGCTGGTGCTGCAGGAAGGCATGATCTTCACCATCGAACCGATGGTGAATGCCGGCCGCCACGAAACCAAGATCCTGGCCGACGGCTGGACCGCCGTCACCAAGGACAAGAGCCTCTCGGCGCAGTTCGAGCACACGATCGGCGTCACCGCCACCGGCGTCGAGATCTTCACCACCTCGCCCAAGGGCCTGCATTTCCCGCCTTACGCCGCCTGACGGCGTCGCGATCGCGAAACATTGCCGCCGCGCACTGTTCCGGCGGCGTGTTGGGGTGGATGCCCAGATGCTTGAGGTACGGACGCGGGAACTACGCTACGATCCCGCAAAGCTGGAATTCCCGGAACAGTTCCAAAGGATCTCATGAGCGCACCCTCCGAGACGCCCCATCACGTCGGCCACCGCCAAAGGCTGCGGCAGCGCTTCCTCGAAGGCGGCTCGGACGCCCTGCCCGATTACGAGCTGATCGAGCTTTTGCTCTTCCTCTCCATCCCGCGCCAGGATGTCAAACCGCTCGCCAAGAAGCTGCTGGCCCGTTTCGGGGGCTTCGCGGCGGTGCTGAATGCCGATATCGCCGCACTGATCGAAGTGGAGGGCGTCAAGGAAAGCACCGCCACCACCCTGAAACTGGTCGAAGCCGCCGCCCGCCGGCTGGCCAAGACCGAGCTGATGGACCGGCCGGTGATCAATAGCTGGGACAGGCTGGTCGATTACTGCCGCGTCAATCTCGCCCATCTGCCGCGGGAGCGCCTGCACCTCTTGTTCCTCGACCGCAAGAACGCCCTGATCGCCAGCGAGACGCAGGCGATCGGCACCGTCGACCATGCCCCGATCTATCCGCGCGAGGTGGCGCGCCGCGCCCTCGAACTGAACGCCACGGCGGTGATCATGGTGCATAATCATCCGTCCGGCGATCCCTGCCCCTCCTCCGCCGATATCGAAGCGACTCGCAAGGTGGCCGAAGCGCTGAAGACGATCGGCGTCACTCTGCACGATCATCTGATCGTCGGCCGCTCCGGTCATGCCAGCCTGAAGAATGCGGGACTGATGGGTTAACGCCCGTGCCGCGGCTGGCTCGCCAGCACGTTGCGGATCGAGAAGCTTGAATGAACGCGCACCACGCCGGGAAGGGTGGAGAGGATATCGGTATGGACCCTCTCGAACTCGCCTGAATTATCCACTTCGACCTGCAGCAGATAATCCGACCCGCCGGTCATCAGATAGCATTCGCGGATTTCCGGATAGCGCCTTACCGCGGCCTCGAAGCGTTTCAGATAATCCTCGGTCTGGCGCTCCAGCGTGATGTTGACGATCACGGTGATGGCTGACTGCCGCGCCACCGGATCGGTCAGCACCGTATAGCCCCTGATGATGGCCTTCTTTTCCAGCAGCCGGATCCGGCGCAGACAGGCCGAGGGCGACAGTCCGACCTGCTCGGCCAGCTTGGCGTTGCTGATCCGTGCATTCAGCCGCAGCTGCTGAAGGATGGCATAGTCGATCGGATCAAGCGGCTGCATGCAACTTCCTGCGAAAACGTGAAATAAATGACCATAAACAGGCACACTTTTCAAGTTTATGCATCAGTTTAGCGAAAAATTGCGCCATTGTTGCGATACCTTCAAACCGGGTTTGGCTTGGGGGCTTTCATGAGGGATTCCTATCGTTCCGGAAGTTTGAATCCCATGGTCGGGGCGGCGACGCTGACCATCGATCTCGATGCCCTTTGCCGCAATTACCGGACGCTGCGCGACGCCGCCTCCCCGGCGGCGGCTGCCGCCGTCGTGAAGGCCGACGCCTATGGCCTTGGCGCCGAGCGGATCGCTCCCGCCCTCTATCGCGAAGGCTGCCGCGACTTTTTCGTCGCCCATCTCGGTGAAGCCTTGACGCTGCGCCCGCTACTCGCCGCGGACGCCCGGCTCTATGTGCTGAACGGCTTGCAGCCCGGCACGGAAATGCTTTGCGCCGACGCGGGAATCATCCCCGTACTGAATTCGCTCCAGCAGATCGCCAATTGGTCCTCGCTCGGCTTGGCTTCGCCGCTGCCGGCGGCGCTGCAGGTGGATAGCGGCATGTCGCGTTTGGGGCTTTCCCCCGCGGAGGCGCGGCTTCTGGCGGCTGAACCGGCGCGGCTCGCCGGGGTGCGGCCGCTTTTCCTGATGAGCCATCTGGCCCATGCGGATCAGCCTGCCGCCCAGCAGAACCGCGATCAATTGGCCAGCTGGGATGGGCTGCGCGCTTTGTTCCCCGATTTGCGCCTCAGCTTCGCCAATTCGGGCGGCGTTTTCCTCGGCCCCGACTTCCATGGCGACCTGGTGCGTCCCGGCATCGCCCTTTATGGCGGCGTCCCGAGCCCGCTGGCGGGAGATACGCTCTCCCCGGTAGTCCGCCTCGACGTGCCCGTCATTCAGACGCGCACCGTTCCTGCCGGCACCTTGATCGGCTATGGCGGCGATTTCGTCGCACCCGCCGAGATGCGGCTCGCCACCATCGCGGGCGGCTATGCCGATGGGCTTCCGCGCTCGGTGGCCGGCAAGGGCGCAGTCTATCATGCCGGTGTGCGCTTGCCCTTCGTCGGGCGGGTTTCGATGGACAGCGTGGTGGTCGATGCCTCAGCCTTGCCGGAGGGAAGTTTGCAACTCGGCAGCATGGTCGAATTGATCGGCCCCCATCAAACCATCGATCAATTGGCCGACGCCGCCGACACGATCGCCTATGAAATTCTGACCAGTCTCGGACGACGCTATCACCGCGTCTATTTGCCGGTCCAACAGTAAGGATATCCAGATGAAGGTCGTCATTCTCGGCGCCGGCGTGATCGGCGTGACTTCGGCTTACTATCTGGCCAAGGCGGGGCATGAGGTGACGGTGATCGACCGTCAGCCCGGCCCGGCGCTGGAAACCAGCTTCGCCAATGCCGGCGAGATTTCGCCCGGCTACGCTTCGCCTTGGGCGGCCCCCGGCATCCCTTTGAAAGCGTTGCAATGGCTGTTCATGGCCCATGCGCCGCTGCATATTCGTCCGCTCGCCGGCATTGCCGGCTGGCGCTGGATGCTGGCGATGCTGCGCAACTGCACCGAGGCCCGCTATGCCCTCAATAAAAGCCGCATGGTGCGCCTGGCCGAATATAGCCGCGACTGCCTGATCGAATTGCGGGCCGAAACCGGCATCGAATATGACCAGCGTACCCAAGGCACGCTGCAGGTCTTCCGCACCCAGAAGCAGCTCGATGGGGTGGCCAAGGATATCGAGGTGCTGCGCGCCGGCGGCGTCCCGTTCGAGGTGTTGGACCGCGACGGCTGCGCCGCCGCCGAACCCGGGCTGACGCCGGTCAAGGAGCAGCTGACCGGCGGACTGCGTCTACCCAATGACGAGACCGGCGATTGCTACAAATTCACCGAAGGTCTCAGGGCCCGCGCCGAAGCGCTGGGGGTGAAGTTCGCCTTCTCCCAGACCATCAAGGCACTTCGGGCCGATGGCGATCGCGTTATGGCGGTGGAGACGGCGCAAGGCGCTGTCGAAGCGGACATTTTCGTCGCCGCCATGGGCAGCTTCACCCCTGCCCTGGCCCGCCATCTCGGCCTGCGCGTCCCGGTCTATCCGGTGAAGGGCTATTCGATCACCGTGCCGATCGTCGACGAGACGCGCGCGCCGGTTTCCACCGTGATGGACGAAACCTACAAGGTGGCGATCACGCGCCTGGGCGACCGCATCCGGGCGGGCGGCATGGCCGAGATCGCCGGTTTCGCCCTCGATCTGCCGCCGGCCCGCCGGGACACGCTGGAGCACTCGGTGGAAGGCCTGTTCGGGGGCGCGGGCGACCAGAGCCGCGCCACCTTCTGGACCGGCTTGCGTCCGATGACTCCCGACGGCACCCCGGTGATCGGGCCGACGCGCTATCGCAACCTCTATCTCAATACCGGCCACGGCACCTTGGGCTGGACCATGGCCTGCGGCTCCGGCCGCGTGCTGGCGGATCTGGTGAGCGGCGGCAAGCCCGAGATCGAGGTCGCCGACCTTGCATTGGCGCGCTACCGCTGAAGTGGATGACGGCGCTATGGGGCTGATCGCCATGCGAGGCTTCAAGCGGTCGAATTAGAGAGACCCGTCTCGGCGTCACCGCGGAGACGGGCCTCTGTGCTCGCCTGGAACTCTGGATTTATTTCTTCTTGGCGGAGGCGGCGGCCTTCGAACGCACCGCGGTGACCATCACTTCGATCATCGCTCCGGGAGCGGCCAGATGCGCCACCTGCACGGTGGCGCGCACCGGCTTGTTGGGCTGCTCGGCGGTGCCGAAGAACTGCTTGTAGGCGGTATTCCAGCCGGCGAAATCCATCATGTCGCCCCTGGCCGGGTCACCCGCCAGGAAGGCCTCGAGCTGCACCACGTCGCCCATGGTCAGGCCCTGTTCCTTCAGCTTGGCGTCAATCTTCTTCAGAATATTGACGGCCTGGGTGTTGGTGTCGCTGGTCCAGGCGGGCGGGGTTCCCTTTTCCTTGTCCGCCGGAGTATCGGGATCGGACAGGAAACCCGACAGATAGAGGGTATCGCCGGCCCAGACCGACTCGGCGAAAAGCGCCTCCGGCGCCCCGTTGCGCTTCACTTCGACCCCCGCCGCCATGGCCGAACCGGCCAACAGGCCCGCCGCCGCAATACCGAGCAACGCCTTGTACATGTCGTTCTCCTCGCTGAGTGGAAATGGAAGTCTAACCCGGAAATTATCCCCCGGCACCAACGACTTGGCTATTGCCTATCGGGGGGGGCGCTCTTATCATCTGGGGTGTGAGCGACCAATATTACAATATCGTCAAGCTTGTCGAACGGCTGCATCGTCATTTCCTCGACGTGCTGCGTGCGGAACTGCATCGGCTCGAAGTCGACGACATCAATGCCGTGCAGGCATTGCTTCTTTATAATATCGGCGAAGACGAAGTGGTTATTCGCGACCTTAAGGATCGCGGCTATTACCACGGCTCGAACGTTTCCTATAACATCAAGAAGCTCACCGAATTCAATTACCTGGCGCAGGAACGCAGCACGCATGACCGCCGGTCGATCCGCTTGAAGCTGACCGACAAGGGCCTGCGCCTGCGTGACGGGGTGCGCGATCTGCAAATGCATCTCGCCGCCAAGATCGCCGGGTCCGAGGATCTGCATGGGGAACTCGACGCCGCCGCCCAGGCGATGCTGCGCGTCGAGCGGATCTGGACCGACTTTATCCGCTACGGGCGGGAATAACTCTAAAAAGAGGCCATTATGATTCCACGTTACAGCCGTCCCGCCATGGTGGCGATTTGGGCGCCGGAGAACCGTTTCCGCATCTGGTTCGAGATCGAGGCTCATGCCTGCGATGCCCAAGCCAAGCTTGGCGTCATTCCCGAGAGCGCCGCCCGTGCCGTGTGGGAAAAAGGCGACAAGCATTACACTGCCGAACGCGTCGCCCGCATCGACGAAATCGAGGCGATCACCAAACATGACGTAATCGCCTTCACAACAGAACTGGCCGAGCATATTGGTGCCGATAGCCGCTTCGTGCATCAGGGCATGACCTCTTCGGATGTGCTCGACACCTGCCTCGCCGTGCAGCTGAAACAGGCCGCCGACCTGCTGCTGGCCGACATCGACAATCTGCTGGCCGCCTTAAAGGGCCGTGCCTACGAGACCAAGGATCTGGCCTGCATGGGCCGTAGCCACGGCATTCATGCCGAGCCGGTCACCATCGGCCTGAAATTTGCCGGTTTCTATGCCGAATTCCTGCGCAACAAGCATCGATTGCTCGAGGCGAGGGCCGACATCGCGACTTGCGCGATTTCGGGTGCGGTCGGCACCTTCGCCAATATCGACCCGGCGGTGGAAGACCATGTCGCCGAAAAACTCGGCCTCGCCGTCGAGCCCCTCTCGA
>Ga0213872_10001749_pt1 | contig 13618 bp, 12 predicted proteins | sample VelepicomBERX_R2_FD_160071 | JGI IMG/M metagenome (GOLD analysis project Ga0213872, IMG submission 160071) | Rhizosphere microbial communities from Vellozia epidendroides in rupestrian grasslands, the National Park of Serra do Cipo, Brazil - RX_R2 | ecosystem: Host-associated > Plants > Roots >...
GCAACACCTTCCATTATGCCCTCAACGTCGGGAGCTTCCTGTTTCTCGGTGCGTCGGAAACGGCCGATCAGCCGGCCGGCCTGTTCAAGGCGGTCGACCGCGATGCCAGGATCTATCGCTCGCTTCCCAGCATGGGCGAGAAACGGCCCGCTTTGCCGATCCTGCTCGGTCCCCGCCAGATGCCGATCGGAGAGACCGCGATTCCGCGCTCCGCCTCGCAAGGCATCACCATCGGGGACGCCGCCCTGCACCGCCAGATGCTCGAAAGGATCGCGCCGCCCAGCATGCTGGTCGATGAGGGGATGCGGGCGGTACATCTCTCGGACAATGCCGGCCGCTTCCTGCAGCTCTCCGGCGGGCCGATCACCACCGACGCCACCGAGATGGTGCGCGAGGAGCTGCGATTCGATCTGCGGACAGCCTTGCATCGCGCCTTCGAGCGCAGCGAATCCACCCTCAGCATGCCGATCTCGGTCCAGTTCGACGGCGACCGGCACCGGGTCTATCTACAGGTCAAGCCGGTGTTGCAAGACAAGGATCCGACCCGTTACGCGCTGGTGCTTTTCATCGAGGGCGAAGCGCTCGATGAAACCAAGCTGGAAGGCAAATCCGACCAGCGCGACTCCCGCGCGGCCGGCGAGACGGTGCGGCAGCTGCAGGAAGAGCTGCAGCTTGTCCATAACCGGCTGCGCGCCACCCGCGAGGAATCGGATGCAACCAATGAAGAGCTGCGCGCCGCCAATGAAGAGCTGCAATCCATCAATGAGGAATATCGCTCGACCTCCGAGGAGCTGGAAACCAGCAAGGAGGAGCTGCAATCGATCAATGAGGAGCTGCAGACCGTCAACAATGAGCTGAAGCTCAAGCTGGAGACCGTCTCGCGGGCCCATAGCGACCTGCAGAACCTGATGTCGGCCACCGATTTCGGCACGCTGTTCCTCGATCCTTCGCTTCGCATCAAGCGCTTCACGCCGCGGCTGACCGAATTGTTCAACATCACCGTCAATGACGAGGGGCGCCCCATCACCGACTTCACCCACCAGCTCGATTACAGCGATCTGGCGGAGCATGCCCGCAAGGTCTTGAAGGATCTGGTGCCGGTCCAGCATGAGGTGCCGGGCCGCAATGGCGGATGGTTCCTGGTGCGCATGCGGCCCTATCGCACGCTCGACGATAAGATCGACGGGGTGGTGGCGACGTTTGTCGACATCACCGAACGCCGCAAGATCGAAAACGACCTGCGCGAAAGCGAAACACGCCTGCGCCAGGAAACCCTTCTGGTCGAGCTTTCCAGCTCACCGATCTTCGTGTGGGATTTCGACGATGGCATCCAGCAATGGAACCGCGGAAGCGAGCAGCTTTACGGCTATAGCCGCGAGGAGGCGATCGGGCAGCGCAAGGAAAAGCTGCTTCAGACCACCGTTCCCGGCTCCTCCTTCGATAAATTGCGGGCCCTTCTGATCGAAAAAGGGCGCTGGAGCGGAGAATTATTGCATCGAACCAAGGATGGGCGGGTTCTTTCGGTTGAAAGCCAAGTCGAGCTCGTTTCCATCGATGGGCGCCGTCTGGTCTTCGAAAGCACACGGGATGTCACCGATCAGAAGAATTGGGAAAGGCGCCAGAAATTGTTGCTCAGCGAACTGAGCCATCGGGTCAGCAACACCCTGACCGTCGTCCAGTCGATGGCGCGCCAGACATTGCGCACCGCCAAGTCGCCCGAAGCCTTCGTCGAGCTGTTTGAAGGCCGGTTGGGCGCGCTTGCCCGCGCCCATAATCTGCTGGTGATAGGACGCTGGGAGGGAACGGAATTCGGCGCCATTGCCCGCAGCCAGCTCGAAGCCTATATTGGCGCCGATCCGCCGCGGCTGGTCTTTCGGGGAGGGCAGGTCACCCTGCCGCCCGACACCGCCACCCCCTTCGGCCTCGTACTGCACGAATTGGCCACCAATGCGGTCAAATATGGCGCCCTTTCCGCAGAAGCGGGACGCGTGCAGTTGAAATGGAGCGCCGAGAAGAAGGGCGAAGGACGCCGGTTCAAGCTGATCTGGCAAGAAACCGGGGGGCCTCGGGTCGCGCCGCCGACCAGGAAGGGATTTGGGGGGGCGTTGATCGAACAGAGTCTGCCCGAAGCCGTCGTGCATCGCGAGTTCGCTCCGGAAGGGCTCCGCTGCACGATCGAGCTCGAACTCCCGGAGGATGTCGACAATGGATCGCAAAACAGGGAGTGACCTGCCTTTGAAGGGCTTGAGGATTCTCGTCGTCGAGGATGAGTTCCTGATCGCGTCGGCCATCGAGGATACATTGCAGGAGGCCGGCGCCGATACGGTGCGTGCCGCAAGCGTGCCGTGCGCCCTGAAGGATATCGATTATAAGGCGCCGTCCGCCGCTTTGCTGGATGTACGCCTCGGCAGCCAGACCACCAGGGACGTGGCCGACTGTCTGGCCGCGCGCGACATCCCCTTTCTGTTCTATAGCGGGGACGGGCTGCCCGACGAGATGCGCGACAGGCATCCCGACGCCGAACTTCTGCTGAAACCCGTCACCCCGCTGGCGATCATCGAGGCGGTCCGCAAGATCGCGGCGCGGCGGAAGAATCACCGGCTGTAGGGGATATCCCCGGCATATTTGCGCCACAGGGCGGCCAGTTCGCCGGCTCTCTCCATCGCCTCGATCTCGGCGTTGAGCTTCGGCATCAGCGCGGCCTCGGCGCTGTCGCGGGCGGCGACCAGATGCAGACTGGGACGCTTCACCCCTTTGAGCGGACGGTGGGCGATCTCGGGATCGTCGAGATAATCCTCATGGCTCAGCCGCATTCCGGCGAGAATCTCCAATTCCTCGACGAAATAATCGCAATGATGCCCTTTCAGCTTTTGCACCACGCCGGCATAGCCATTGGCGGAAATGTCGAGATCCTCGGCCTTGAGCCCGTAATGCTCGTAAGCGCCGCCAACGATGCCGCAACCCTTGTAGCGTTTGAGGTCGGAGGGCTGCAGCACCTCGATCGGATGGTCGCGCAGGGTGAAGAGCTGCGGCGTCAGCGTGTAGTAGCGCACCGAATAGACCAATTGGGCCGCGTGGGGCCCGCCTTCATAGATGTCCATGCCGAAGCCGCTTTTCTGCGTACGCAGATCGTGCACGCAGCGGGTCCATGGAATGTCGGTCCTGAAGCGGGCCTCGCGCCCCGCCTCACGAAACAGGCGGCGCACCAGATCGACCGAGAATCCGGTCAGTTCGTTGGTCGGCTTGCCCTCGCCGTCGCTTTTCCAATAGCTCCAGGGCGGCGGCTCCGGGTCGATGCAGACGGAGACGGGCGGCGATTCGGCGCGCACCGGCGGGGCGATGGCCGGCAGCGCCAACAGCAGAAGAAAGCAAAGAGACGATCTTCCGCTTATGGCATCCTCCCTTCAGCTCAGCCGGCACCACACAGGCGTGTGGTCCGAAGCTCTTTCCTTCATGCGCGGCGTCTTGTCGATCCCGGACGCCTCCAGCCGGTCGGCGGCCTGGGGCGACAGCAGCAGATGGTCGATCCTGAGACCCAGATCGCGCTGCAGGGCGCCACCGCGGTAGTCCCACCAGGAATATTGGTGCGGGGCCGGATTCAGCGCCTTGAAGGCGTCGGTCAGGCCGAGATATCGCAATTTGCGATACCGTTTGCGCTCTTCCGGGTGGAACAGCACCTGGCCGTCCATCACCTGCACGCTGAACACGTCCCCTTCCTCTGGCGCCACATTATAATCGCCGCCGAGGACAAAAGCTTCCTCATCCTCCAAAAGCCGCTTGGCGCGGTCATGCACGCTGTCGAGGAAGTGCAGCTTGAAGGGGAAGCGGTCGGACTCGGTCGATTGACCCATCGGCACATAGATCGAGGCGACGCGGATACCGTTTTCCAGCTTGGCTTCGATATAGCGCGATTCGCCGTCATCGCCGTCGAGCGCGGCGATTTCCTCGACAATCCTGTGGCGCGACAGGATGGCGACGCCGTTATAGGTCTTCTGGCCGCGCAGAGCGAGGTTCCAGCCCGCCGATTCCAGTTCGAGGCGGGGGAATTCCTCATTGACGCATTTGGTCTCCTGCAGCAGCACCACTTCGGGGGCGGCGGTGGCCAGCCACTCCAGGAGATGCGGCATTCGGGCTTTGACGGAATTGACGTTCCAGGTGGCGATCGTGGTCGGCATCAGGCGGCGAAGGACGTGCCGCAGCCGCAGGTTGCGGTGGCGTTGGGGTTCTTCATCACGAACATGGCGCCGGCGAGATTCTCGACATAATCGAGCTCGGACCCGGCCAGCAGATCGAGCGAGGCGTCATCGATCACCAGCGTTTCGCCATGATGCCGGAACAAAAGATCGTCTTCCGCCGTCTTCGTTTCCAGATCGAAATGATAAGAGAAGCCCGAACAGCCGCCCGACGAAACCGAGATGCGCAGCATGAGCGAGCTATCGCCCTCCTGCTGCTTCAAAGCGGCGATGCGCTTGGCGGCGCGCTCGGTCAAGCCGACGCTGCGTTCGGTGATGGTCTGGTCCATAAACGGTGCTCCTCTTCAGACCATAATGTGGGCGCGGGGACCTGTTTTGTCCAGGCGGCTGTTTCACCGCCAAGAAGCCAAGAAGCCCAGAGATCTCGGAGGTCAGAGCGCGTGCGGCAATTGGCTCAAATGCAGGAAGAACTGCCGCAGGCGCTCTGAACTGGGCAACATCTTGGCTTCTTGGCGGTGACCAACCAGCAGAACGCGATCACCGTAGGGAGGGAGGATAGAACAGCCCGCCTTGATTCCACAGCGCGTTGATCCCGCGTTCCAGCTTGTAGGGCGACTCGCGGCCGAGATTGCGGTCGTAGATTTCGGCGTAATTGCCGACCTGCTCGATGATATGGCGCGCCCACAGGGGATCGAGGCCGAGCGTGTGGCCGAAAGTGGGGTCGCGCCCCGCCAGACGGGCCAACTCGATATCGCCGTTCGGCTGAAGCTGGCCGATGCCGGCGCTGGTGACGTCGCGCGCTTCGGCGATCAAGGGCGCCAGCACCACCCAGCGCACGATGGCGTTCCAGCGCTCGTCGGCACCGCTCACCACCGGTCCCAATGGCTCGCGCGAGATGGTTTCAGTCAGCAGGCGCCATTGGCCGCCATCGTTGGCCATGCTGGCGCGCCGGGCGATCAGTTCGGTGCGGTCTCCGCTCACCATCTGGCATTTGCGGGTGGCGAAGGCGTTCCATTTCTCTTCGGAGGAGGGAAATTCGATCAGCTTCATGGTCCAGCCATGGGTCTGTGTGGCGGCGCGTAAATTCTCGATGCTGGTGGTGTCGGACTGCACGCAGACCGTACCGTCGCGGCTGTCCGACAAAGCGCGGATCTGCGTGTCGGCCCAGGCCAGAAAGCCTTGTCCGTCATGGAAAAAAATTTCCGGGAAACGGGTGCCGAGCGCGGTGTCGCGCGTCATGGTCCAACTGGCCATGCCGAAGGCGACATCGACCGAACCATCGGCAACCGCCTGGAATTTGTTGGCGGTGTTGACGCGCTGGATGGCGATGCGGGAGGCGTCTCCGAGCGTGGCGGCCGCGATGGCGCGGCAGAAATCGACGTCGAATCCGTGCGCATCGCCCGAGCCGTCGATCTGGGTGAAGCCGGGCGTCATGTCGACGGCGCAGCGCACCACCCCGTCATGGCGTACCCGGGCCAGCACGCCCTCGGCCGCGGCAGCCCTCGATATCAGCAAAAGAAAGGGCAGAATCGCCAGCCAACTCCACTTCACGGGTTGAACATCCTTTCAATCATCGGTTTTATGGAACTCTTACCAGCCATTCCGAGACCAACGCGTGTCATCCAGGCTAACACAGGCACCATCGGCGGAGAACCAGCGCAAGCGCGGCCCCGCCCGCTACGCGTTGTGGCTGTGCGGGCTGCTGATCGCCTTGCTGTCCGCCGCCGACGGGGTGGCGCTGGCCGTTCTGATCGAAGCGCGTTCGCAGAGCGAGGCCCTGTCCGCCGGCGCCCTGCCGCGCGCGATGGCGGCCCAGCGTCTGGCGGTCGATGCCAGCCACCTGACCGCCTTGACCGACGAGCTTCCCGGCGCCGCCAGTGTGGCCGAGCGCCAGACCGTCATGCAGCGCATCGATGGGCTGCGCAGTGCCCTCGATAGCGATATCGATTTGCTGAAAAAGGCCGGCCTCAAAGCTGCCGATCAGGCCGCCATCGCCCGGGCGCTGGCCGATCTGCTGGCCGGAGCGGACGCGATGAACGGCGTGGCGCAGAGCCGCATCGATCTCGATGTCGAATTGTCTCGCCAGCGCGACCGGGCCCGCGCCGCATGCGAGCGGCGTGCCGCCGCGCGCGGCTGTCAGGAAATACTGTGGATGCTGGCCGGCTCGGGTCAGGCGGCGCCGATGCAGGACAGCCAGCCGGAATTGCGTGCCGTGGCGGTGTTGCAGAGGGACATCGCGCAGAATGAGCAGCGCCGCATCAATCTGCTGCGGCGCCAAAGCGAAATGGCGGCGCGGTTCCTGGCTTTGGCCGGGGCGCAATCGGAAGCGGCGGCGGAGGAGATGCGCCGCCAGCAGCGCCACATCACGGCCTGGGTGGCGCGGCTGGAATGGGGACTGGGCGCGACCCTGGCCGTCACCTTGGCGGCATTGGTTCGCCTGCAAAGAGTGGCGCGGCGCCGCAAGCAGCGCCGCGCCTAGGGATTATTTTCCGGCCTTGACCACCGGCAGCTCGACGAAGCTGGCCTTGTCGCCGGCGTCGAAGATCTTGATGGTCGCCTTTTGATAGTCCTGCGGCTTGGCCAGGAAGATATTCTCCACATAGGTCTGGGGGTTGCGGTCGTAGAGCGGGAACCAGCTCGACTGGACCTGCACCATGATCCTATGGCCCGGCAGGAAGGTGTGGTTGACGTTGGGCAGCGCGAAGCGGAACTTTGTCGGTTGGTTGGCCGGAATTGCCGAAGGATGGCTGGCATCGTCGCGGTAGCGGCCGCGCAGGATATCCATCGCGACCGGGAACTCGTAGCCGCCCATGCCCGGGTCATAGCCGTCCTGCGGCGGATAGACGTCGATCAGCTTCACGACGAAATCGCCGTCCGTGCCGGTGGTCGAGGCGATCAGATTGGCGATCGGCTCGCCGGCCAGCTTCATCGGTTCCTGCAGCACCTCCGAGGTGAAGACCAGCACATCCGTGCGGCTTTCCACGTCGCGCTGATCGCTGACCAGCCAATGCGACCAGCGACTGCCGTTGGCGCCCGCCGTGTTGACCGGACGCGGAATATAGGGCACCGGCTTGGCGGGGTCCGAGACATAATCCTCATAGCCGGGTTGACCGGCGGGGGGAGCCTGGAAGGACAGGCCGCCATGGGCGGTGAGATAGAGCGGCTTGCTCTCGCTCGCGACCGGCCAGCTCTTCAGGTCATGCCATTCATTGGCGCCGGATTCGAAGGCCGTCACGGGGGCGATATGCATCGCGGGCGCGCCGTCCTTCAGGAAATGGTCGAAGAAGGGCTTGACCAGATTGCGGCGGAAATAGAGGGCGGTATCGGAGCCCCATTTGATCGCGCCGATCGAGGAGCCGTCCAGACGCTGCTGATGATGGAACCAGGGGCCCATCACCAGATAGAGGTTGGAATTGTCTCCTTTGGCGCGCAGAGCCTTGTAGACCGCCATGTTGCCATAGATGTCCTCCTGATCCCACAGGCTGTGCACCAGCATGGTCGGGACCTTGAGGCCTTCCTTGGCCAGCAGTTTGTCGACCGCCTGCTCCTGCCAGAACTGGTCATAGGCCGGGTGGGCGATCAGCTTCTGGGCGAAGCCGATGCTGTCCAGCCCATGCTTCTTGGCCATGTCGCCGGCGGAGCCGGTCTCCAGCCACTCGGTATAGGCGTCATATTCCTCGCTCCACCAGGGAATCGAAGAGCCGCGCGTCGCCTGCTGGTCATGGGCGTAGGTCAGGCTGTCCTGGCGGAAGGCGCCATTGTGGAACCAGTCGTCGCCCTTCCAGCCATCGACCATCGAATTGATCGGAATGGCGGCCTTCAAGGCCGGATGCGGATGGAAGAGCGCCATCAGCGAGGTGAAGCCGTCATAGGAAATGCCGATGATACCGACCTTGCCATTGGTCTCGGGGACGTTCTTCACCAGCCAGTCGATGGTGTCATAGGTGTCGGTCGCATGATCGACCTCGGTCGGGTTGAGCGGGCCCTTCAACGGCCTGTTCATCACATACTCGCCTTCTGATCCATGCTTGCCGCGTATGTCCTCGACCACGCGGATATAACCGCCTTCCAGCGTCGCATCGCGAGCCGGATCGCTGTCGATCACCTCGGCCAGATGCGAGGAGCTGTTGTGCGAGAAACGCGACTCGGCGCCATAAGGCGTGCGCGACAGGATGATCGGCGCATGCAAAGCGCCCTTCGGAATCAAAATGACGGCGAACAGCTTGGTGCCGTCGCGCATCGGAATCATCACGTCGCGGCGGACATAGTCCCACGACTCGTTCTTGACGGTGAAATGCTCGGGCGTCTCGTTGGCGAGAGTGGCCGCCGGCTGCGCCAGCGCGGCGGTAGCCATAAATTGACAGGCGAGCGCGGCGAGACCCGCGCGCCAGATGATTTTCTTCATGATTGTCCTTCCCCTAGTGCGGCGATTCCTAAGTTCCTAAACCTTTGATACCAGCGATTTTAGGAACTTAAGAATCTCCCAGCCGCACTATGATGAATAAGCCTAGTGTCCTGATCGATCGCGAAGTTCGAAAACCCTCTGATCCTGGCATCTCGAACTTCGCGATCGGGACACTAGGAAGCTGCGGAGTCGCAGTTGGGGTACTGTGGCCGCGCTTTGGGTGCGAATCAATATGTGGGATGATGGCGGAGGGGAGGGGAAGATGCCGTTGGTCGAAATGTTTCGCCGGTTGGTCGAAAGGCAGCGTCATCGCCACGAGCGCCTCGCTGCCGCGCACCGTCTCGGCCGCGACGATGACGCGTGGGCCGAGCTGTTCCGCCGCGACGAGTGGGCCCCCTTGCCGGCGGGCCATTTAGGCCGCTGCGGGCGCTGCGGCGGCGAAAACGATCTCCATGAGCATCACTGCGTCCATTGCGGCGCGGAGTGGCGGGCCAATGCGCGGCGCGGCGATCTCACCCGGCAGATCCTGGTGATCGGCGGGGCGGTCGGTCTGTCGGTCTTGGCCGGTTATGCCGGCGCCGTCTGGGTGCGCGGCCTGTTCGAGGGCAAGGAGGCCAATCCGGAAATGGTCGAGACCTTGGCGTCCTTTTCCTGGCTGTTTTTCGGCGTGCTGGCGATGATCGCGCTGACTTACGCCATCGAGCGCTTCAACTTGGCGCCGGTCGGTCACTGGCGGAAAAAGCGTGATCATGCGCCTGAGGGTGGCAACAGGCGCAAAAGCGACGGTTGAGCTTGGCTTCTTGGGGGTGAATTATTCCAGCGCTGGATCCTCCCCCAACGGCGTGAAGCAGGCAACAACCTCCGGGGGGATGGCCCGCGGCCGGCCGGTGGCGGCGTCGACGAAGGCCCATTCGGTTCGCGCTTTCGCCAATACCACGCCGTCCGCGGCGCGAAGGAACCGGAAGCCGCGGCGCGAGCGGACGCGCTGGAAATCGATCACCCAGGTCTGCACCAGCAGCCGGTCTTGGGGAAAAGCCTGCCCGAGATAATCGATATGGTGCGAGCGGACGAACCATGTGCCGCCCAAAGATTGCGCCGCCGCCGTGCCGCCATTGTGGGCCGCATGGGCGATGGCGATATCCTGCATCCATTGAACGAAGCGGACATTATTGACATGGCCATTGCCGTCGATGGCCTCCGGCGGGATGGGAAATTCCCAGGAATACGAGCTTTTCATCGCGAGACTGTGCCGGGCCTTACGCTTCCTTACAAGAGTTAGCCCTTCCCGACATGTCTTGGCGGCCGCGCTGAACTAAACTCTCGGTTGCAAAATAACACTATGCATTTGCCCGGAGTTTCATCATGAGCGCCCCCAACTCTCCTCCGTCGGACGAATTGCGCCTCGACTTCTCCCGCAGCGCGATCCGTTCGGCCATCGGCACGCCGAGGGAGGGGATGGCGGCCGGGTTGAAAGACGCCATCGAGACCGGCGATCTAAAGCCCTTCTATCAGCCGGTTGTCGATCTGCGCACCGGCCATGTATCGGGGGCCGAGGCGCTGGTGCGCTGGCTGCATCCTGAAAAAGGAATCATGCTGGCCGAGCCGGTGCCCTGCGCCGACTTCAAGGCCCGCACACTGTTGCTTCGCTGAACCTTGTGATCATTCGGTTTCCCCGTTTGACGACAGATTGAAGACGATCTCCGGCAATTGTAGGCTTTTCCTTGCTGAAATATCATCGGTTGTGGAAGACGAATGGCTCCATATTCTGGGTGGCTCGCCGCCATTCTATTGCTGGCCCTGGTGACGGCGGTTTATGCCGACCGCGCGCGGCTGGTTCGCCGGCTGGCCGAGACCTTGGGTCGCGAGACGGCGGAGCGCGAGCGGGCCGACGGGGCGGGGCAGCATCAGGCGATGCTTATGGCTAAGATTCTCGAGGCCACGCCATTGGCCATCATCCTTCTCAATGCCCATCGCGAGGTGCTGATGTGGAACCGCGGCGCCTCGGCGATTTTCGGCTATAGCGCGCCCGAGAAGATCGGCCGGCCATTGCCTCTGCTGACCGACACGGAGAGGGCCGAGATGGACGAACTGTTTCTCCAACTCGCCCGTGGGGAAGAGGTGCGCGAGCGGGAAAGCGAACGCCACGATAAGGAGGGAAGGCATGTCCGAATAAAGCTTTCCGCCGAGCCGATATTCGACGGTCCGACCTTCCAAGGGGCGGTGCTGGTGATGGAGGACCTTACCCACCGCCACGCGCTCGAGGCGCAACTGCTGCAGGCCCGGAAGATGGAGGCCATCGGCCAGCTCACCGGCGGGATGGCGCATGATTTCAACAATCTGCTGCTTGTTATCTTGGGCAATCTCAGCTTGCTTGCCGACCGCTTGCCGCCGGGGGAGGAGGAGGCGCGGATCAATTGCGACGAAGCCCGGGATGCCGCCTTGCGTGGGGCGGCGCTGGTCCGCAGTCTGCTCGCCTTTGCCCGCCGCCAGCCGCTGCGCCCGCAAAAAATCGCCATCAACGATCTGGTTTCCGAACAGAGCGCCCTGCTGCGCCGCAGCTTGGGAGAACGGATCGAGATCGTCACCGAGCTTGCCCAAGGATTGTGGCCGGTGATGGCCGACCCAGCGCAGTTGGAGGCGGCGCTGACCAACCTCGCCAACAATGCGCGCGACGCCATGCCCGAAGGCGGGCGCCTGACCATCACCACCCGCAACAGGCGACTCGACCGCGACTATGCCGACCAGTATGCCGAAATCGTGGAGGGCGATTACGCCATGATCGAGATCAGCGACACCGGCATGGGCATGACGAAGGAGGTGGCCGAGCATATTTTCGAACCTTTCTTCACCACCAAGGAACGCGGTTCGGGCACGGGGTTGGGCCTGTCCATGGTGTTCGGTTTCATGAAGCAATCGGGGGGCCATATCAATGTCCAAAGCGAGCCCGGGGTCGGCACCACCTTCCGCCTGTTCCTGCCACGCACCCGCGAGGGCGAAGCGGTAACCGCACACTCGCCGGAGGAGGCAGTGCCTTCGGGCAGGGGCGAGATGGTGCTGCTGGTCGAGGACAATGAGCAGATCCGCCGCCTCGCCACCCGCCAGCTCGGGCAGTTGGGCTATCAATGTTTCGTGGTCGGCACTGCGGCAGATGCCCTCGCCTTTCTGGCTAGCGGCAAGAAAGTCGATCTTCTCTTCACCGACATCGTCATGCCGGGCCACGGCGACGGGGCCGGGCTGGCGGCGACCGCGCGTGAACGTTGGCCTAACCTGCCGATCCTGCTGACCTCGGGCTTTCCCAATGCCGACGGTGCGCGGTCGTTGATGGAGGAGGGGATCGGCCTGCTCAGCAAACCCTATCAGCGCGACGAACTGGCGCGGGCCCTCAGGAAGGCTCTGACCAGTCAGTCCCGCTTGGGCACGAACATATAGCCGGCACCGCGCACGGTGCGGATCAGGCTGGGCAGGTCGGGGTCGAGGTCGAGTTTCTTCCGGAGATTGCTGATATGGACATCGACGCTGCGGTCGAAAGGATCCCAATCGCGGCCCGCCGCCGCGCTCATAAGATCGTCGCGCGGCACCGGCACGCCCGGATTGCGGGCCAGCAGGATCAAGATGCGGAATTCCGCCTGGGTCAGATGCAGGGTTTCCCCGGCTTCCGATTTGACCAGATGGCTTTCCGGGTCGAGAATCCAGCCGCCGAAACTGATCTTGCCCTCGGAGGCGAGGTGCGCCGCGCTTTTCTCGGTGCGGCGCTGGATGGTGCGGATTCGCGCCAGCAGCTCACGCAGTTCGAAGGGTTTGGCCAGATAATCGTCGGCACCCAGCTCCAGCCCGACCACCTTGTCGGTCGTATCGCCTTTGCCGGTCAGCATGATGATCGGCAAATCGCTGCGGGCACGCAGCCATTTCAGGGCGCTCCAGCCATCCTCGTCGGGCAGGCCGACATCGAGCAGCACCATCCCGACCGAGGCGCTTTCGAAAATGCGGCGCATCGCCGCCACGGTTTCGGCATGCAGGATGGAATAGCCTTCCCGCTCGAGATAGGCCTGGAGCATGCGCTGGACGGCACGGTCATCTTCGACGATAAGGATTTTATTTCCGTTCACGATGAGAATTTGCTCGTGACAGGGGAGAAGACACTTCGAATAGTAAAAGCGGCAGCCGAAATCTGCAACGGGGCATATGATTTAAGTCCAGCTTAGGACTTGACGCGCCCCTTTATTCTGGGCTCTTGATCGAGCATGGGAAATAGACACAGGGGGTGTGGGGTGAAGAAAGCTGCATTGTTGTTGATCCTGGGGGCTTGTGCGGCGAGTGCCGAAGAGCTGCCGCATCTCGATACTCATCTTGACACGCCAATTCATTTCGGCCGCGCCGGCTGGGACATCACGGTGCGCCATACCTATCGCGACGACTTGTCGCAGGTGGATTATCCACGCATGGTGGAAGGCGGACTCGATGGCGGCTTCTTCGCGATCTACACGCCGCAAGGCCCGCTTACGCCGCAAGGCTATGCGTCGGCCCGCGACTGGGCGCTGATGCGCGCCACCCATATCCGGGAAATGGTGGCGGCGCATCCCGACAAGTTCGAACTGGCCTTCACCGCTGCCGACGCAATGCGCATCAAGGGGACCGGCAAGCGCATCGTGTTTCTGAGCATGGAGAACTCCTATCCGATCGGTACCGACCTTTCGCTGGTCGAAACCTTTCATCGCCTTGGCGTGCGTCTGGCCGGGCCGGCCCATTTCGGCACCAACGAACTGGCGGACAGCGCCACCGACAAGCCGCGCTGGCATGGTTTCAGCCCCTTGGGGAAGAAATGGCTGGCCGAGATGAACCGTCTCGGCATGGTGATGGACGCCAGCCATTCCTCGGACGAGGTGTTCGACCAGATGCTGGAATTGTCCAAGACCCCGATCATCCTGTCGCATTCCGGCTGCCGCGCCATTTACGACCATCCGCGCAATCTCGATGACGGGCGCATCAAGAAACTGGCCGAACATGGCGGCGTCATTCAGAT
>Ga0213872_10001750_pt1 | contig 13616 bp, 10 predicted proteins | sample VelepicomBERX_R2_FD_160071 | JGI IMG/M metagenome (GOLD analysis project Ga0213872, IMG submission 160071) | Rhizosphere microbial communities from Vellozia epidendroides in rupestrian grasslands, the National Park of Serra do Cipo, Brazil - RX_R2 | ecosystem: Host-associated > Plants > Roots >...
ATGACCATGGTGGCAGTCGAGCGCATCGGCGCCGGCACCGCATCGCAGGCCGGCATGATCGGTCCTGTGTCCACCTTGTTTTTGGGTGCCCTGATTCTGGGCGAACCCGTCACCCTGTGGCAACTGGCCGGTACGGCCCTGGTGCTGGCAGGGATTTATCTGCTGTCGAAAAAATAAAACTCATCCCACGGATCAAGACATGAAAAACCGCATTGCCCTGATTGCCCACGATAAGAAAAAAGACGACATGATCGCTTTGGCGCGCGAATACCGCGACTTCCTCGCCACCTGCACCCTGACCGCCACCGGCACCACCGGCGGCCGCCTGAGCAACGAGCTGGGCCTGACGGTGGACCGCAAGCATTCCGGCCCCTTCGGCGGCGACCTGCAGATCGGCTCCCTGCTGGTGGAAGGCGAGATCGACTGCGTGATCTTCCTGCGCGACCCCATGACCCCGCAGCCGCACGAACCGGACATCAACGCCCTGGTGCGCGCCTGCGACGTGCACAACACGCCCTGCGCCACCAATGTGGCCTCGGCCCATCTGGTGCTGTCCCAATTGCAGGCGCGCGCGGCGAAGGTTTAAAGCACGCTACACTTTTCCATCGAGGAGACCCGTATGACCAAGGCGATACGCATCAGCCGCACCGGCGGCCCGGAAGTGATGGAGCTGATGGATGTGGATCTGCCGCCGCCCGGCCCGGGGGAGGCGCAGGTGCGCCATCACGCCATCGGCCTGAACTTCATCGACGTCTACTTCCGCACCGGCCTGTACGCCATGCCGCTGCCCGGCGGCCTGGGCATGGAAGGCGCGGGCGTGGTGGAAGCTGTGGGTGCGGGTGTTACCCATGTCAAGCCGGGCGACCGCGTGGCGTATGCGGGCCGTCCCAACGGCGCGTATACCGAAGCGCGCAATATCGGCGCCGACAAGCTGGTGCTCCTGCCCGATAACATCGACTTCGACACGGCCGCCGCGATGATGCTGCAGGGGATGACGGTGCAGTACCTGCTTCACCGCAGTGTGCCTCTGAAGGCGGGCGACACCATCCTGTTCCATGCCGCAGCCGGTGGCGTGGGACTGATCGCCTGCCAGTGGGCCAAGGTGATGGGCGTGACCCTGATCGGCACGGTGGGCTCGGACGAAAAAGCCGCGCTGGCGCGTGCGCATGGTGCGCATCACGTCATCAACTACAACAAGGAAAATTTCACCCAGCGCGTGCGCGAGATCACCGGCGGCAAAGGCGTGCGCGCGGTGTACGACTCGATCGGCAAGGATACTTTCATTCAGTCGCTGGACTGCGTGGAGCCGCTGGGAACGATGGTGAGTTTTGGCAGCGCCTCCGGTCCGGTGCCGCCGTTTGCCCTGTCGGAGCTGGCTTCGCGCGGATCGCTGTTTGTGACGCGGCCGTCGCTGATGGACTACACCGCCAAGCGCGAAGACCTGGAAGCCACGGCGGCTTCGCTGTTTGGCGTGGTCAGCAGTGGGGAAGTGAAGATCGAAGTGAACCAGCGCTACGCACTGGCCGATGTGGCGCAAGCGCACATCGATCTGGAGGGGCGCAAGACAACAGGATCATCGATCCTGCTGCCTTAAAAAAACCGGGGTCAGTGCCGGCAATCGGACACGGGCTCTGCCGTAGCTTGCTCTACGGCAGAGCCCGTGTCCGATTGCCGGCACTGACCCCGGTTTTTATTTGACGTCGCCGGCCACCTTGGTGGCGGGTGGCGCGGGCTGGTCTTCCGGCAGTTTGATTTCCACGCGGTGCGGCACGCCGTTCTGGCCGGGGAAGCCGGCAAAGGCGCTCTGCACCAGCGCTGGCATCACCATCGGTGTCGATTGCACATGGCTGGTGTTGACCACCGTCACGTCATACAGCTTCTGATTGCTGGTGCTGTCGATGATCACGCGTACCTGGCGCTGGAAGTTATGCTGGATCTGCTCTTCCGCCAAGATCGGACCATAGGGACGATAGCCCCATGGGTAGTAGCCGCGGCGGCCCCAGTACGGACCACCCCAGAACGGGTCATCCGCCGTCAGCACGCGGGTCGGGATGTCCACCACGCTGTAGTGCATCTGCACCTTCAGCTTGGCTTCACTGCCGGATGCGGCCTGGTGGAAGCCCAGACGGTTCAGCTCATTGCCAACCACCATCAGGTAGTTGCGGTATTCCAGCGTGTCTTCTTTGCCACCTGGCATTTCAAAGACATACGATTTGTCCGACAGGTCGGACGGCCAGTCGTTAAAGGCCGTCACATCGCTGCGGATGGTGGTGGCACAGCCGCTCAACAGCAGCGCGCCTGCGGCAGCCCAGACAGCGAATGATTTCATGATGTGCTCCTTAGACGATATATTCCATTCATAAGTGTATGATGCCACGGCATAGGGGCTGCAAATATTACAGAATGTTACTGCGAGGTGGAAACCTGCAACTTTCCTGCAAGAAACCTGTGCCGCAGAGGGAAATCCCGGGTAGACAGGCGCTGGTGTTGGTAAAATAGCCTTTTGCCCTCGTCTTTACCAAAGCCCCTATGCGCACAGACAGCAGCCCTCAGACGATTTTCCGCAAAGACTATGCCGCGCCGGCCTACCTGGTCGATACGGTCGAACTGGGCTTCGACCTCGATCCGGCCCGCACCATCGTCGCCAACCGTATCAGCCTGCACCAGAACCCCGCCAGCAAGAGCCGCGATATCGTGCTGCACGGCGAGGCCATCGAACTGGTCCAGCTGCGCATGAATGGCGTTCTGCTGAAGGAAAGCCAGTACGAACTGACCCCGTCCACCCTGACCATCCGCAAGGCCCCGGCCAAGGTGGTGCTGGAGATTGAATCGCTGTGCGCGCCGGTGCAGAACACCACGCTGTCCGGCCTGTACGTCTCCAACGGTAACTTCTTCACCCAGTGCGAGGCCGAGGGCTTCCGCCGCATCACCTTCTTCCCTGACCGTCCCGACGTGATGGCCAAGTACACGGTGATGCTGCGCGCCGATAAGGAACGCTACCCGGTGCTGCTCTCCAACGGCAACCTGATCGAGCAGGGCGACCTGCCGGACGGCCGCCACTACGCCAAGTGGGAAGACCCGTTCAAGAAGCCTTCCTATCTGTTCGCCCTGGTGGCGGCGCGCCTGGTGTGCCAGGAAGAGACCTACACACTGCAGTCCGGCCGCGAAGTGCTGCTGCAGGTGTGGGTGGAGGAGGGCAACCTCGATAAGACCGACTACGCCATGCAGTCGCTCAAGCGCTCGATCCGCTGGGATGAGGAACGCTTCGGCCTGGAGCTGGACCTGGACCGCTTCATGATCGTCGCCGTCAGCGACTTCAATATGGGCGCGATGGAGAACAAGGGCCTCAACATCTTCAACACCAAGTTCGTGCTGGCCAATCCGCGCGTGGCGACCGACGTCGACTTCTCCGGCATTGAAGCAGTGGTCGGCCACGAGTACTTCCACAACTGGACCGGCAACCGCGTGACCTGCCGCGACTGGTTCCAGCTGTCGCTGAAAGAAGGCCTGACCGTGTTCCGCGACCAGGAATTCAGCGCCGACATGATCGGCACCGACAGCGGCCGCGCCGTCACCCGCATCGACCAGGTGCGCACGCTGCGCCAGGCCCAGTTCCCGGAAGACGCGGGCCCGATGTCGCACCCGGTGCGTCCTGACTCCTTCGTCGAGATCAACAACTTCTACACCGTGACTGTGTACGAAAAGGGCGCCGAAGTGGTGCGCATGTACCAGACCTTGCTGGGCCGCGACGGCTTCCGCAAAGGCATGGACCTGTACTTTGAACGCCACGATGGCCAGGCCGTTGAATGCGACGACTTCCGCTTCGCCATGGCCGACGCCAACGGCCGCGACCTGACCCAGTTCGAGCGCTGGTACTCGCAGGCCGGAACGCCCGTAGTGAAGGCCGAAACGCGCTACGACGCCGCTGCCAAGACCTACGACATCACGCTGACCCAGAGCTGCCCCGCGACGCCGGGCCAGGACGACAAGCTGCCCTTCCACATTCCTGTGGCGGTGGGCCTGCTGGCGGCCAATGGCGGCGATCTGCCGCTGCATCTGCTGGGCACTCCGGTGAACCATCCGCTGCCCACCACCGTGGTGCTGGAGCTGACCAAGCAAACCCAGATCTTCCGCTTTGAAGGCGTGAACGAAAAGCCGACGCCGTCGATCCTGCGCGACTTCTCCGCGCCCGTGATCCTCGAGTACAACTACACGGACGAAGAGCTGCTGCACCTGTTCAGCCATGACAGCGACCCGGTCAACCGCTGGGAAGCGGGCCAGCGCCTGGCCATGGAACGCCTGCTGGCGCTGACCGAGGCGGTGCAGGAAGACCGTCCGCTGACGCTGGACGCCACCTTCATCGCCGCCCAGCGCGCCGTGCTGACCGACGATACGCTGGATCCGGCCTTCCGCGAGCTGGCGCTGATCCTGCCATCGGAAGGCATCATCGCCGAGCAGATGGACGTGGTCGATCCGCAATCGATTCACACCGCGCGCCAGTTCATGCGCCGCACCATCGGCCGCGCGCTGAAGCCCGAGCTGCTGGCGGCCTACCACGCCAACCAGACGCCCGGCGCCTACAGCCCGGACGCCACCTCGGCCGGCAAGCGCGCGCTGAAGAATCTGGCGCTGTCGTATCTGCTGATCGCACCAGGCAAGGAAGAACTGGCGCTGGCGCAGCAGCAGTTTGACGAAGCCACCAACATGACCGACCGCGCCGCCGCGCTGGTCGCGCTGATCCACAGCGGCGCCGATGCCGGCCCGCAGCTGAAGCACTTCTACGACGACTTCGAATCCGAAGCGCTGGTGATCGACAAGTGGTTCGCCATGCAGGCCGCCGCGCCGACCACCGACGTGGCCAAGGTGCGCGCGCTGATGAAGCACGCCGCCTTCACGCTGAAGAATCCGAACCGCGCGCGCAGCCTGATCTTCAACTTCTCCATGGCCAACCTGGCGCAGTTCCATGCGGCCGATGGCAGTGCCTACGATTTCTGGGCCGAGCAGGTGATCGCGCTGGACGGCATCAACCCGCAAGTGGCGGCGCGTCTGGCGCGCAGCCTGGATCGCTGGCGCCGTTTCGTGCCGCATCTGCAGCAGCATATGAAGCGCGCGCTGGAAAAAGTCGCCGCCCGCGCCAAGCTTTCGAACGACGTGCTGGAAGTAGTCAGCAAAGCGCTCTCAAACTGAACCAAGGCCCCCGGAGGGGGCCTCAAAAAAGAACTTTTTACTCATTTCAGGGACTCTAATGAAACGCATCAGTCTTACCCAATACCTGGTGGAAGAACAGCGCCATCACGACAACATTCCAGCCGAGCTGCGTCTGTTGATCGAAGTGGTCGCGCGCGCCTGCAAGACCATCAGCCACTCGGTGGGCAAAGGCGCGCTGGGCGAAGTGCTCGGCTCCGCCGGCTCTGAAAACGTCCAGGGCGAAGTGCAGAAAAAGCTGGACATCATCTCCAACGAAATCCTGCTGGAGGCGAACGAGTGGGGCGGCCACCTGGCGGCCATGGCCTCGGAAGAGATGGAGTCGATCCACCCGATTCCAAACCGCTATCCAAAAGGCGAATACATGCTGCTGTTCGATCCACTGGACGGCTCCTCGAACATCGACGTCAACGTTTCGATCGGCACCATCTTCTCCGTGCTGAAAGCGCCGGAAGGCATGACCCAGCCGACCGAAGCGGACTTCATGCAGGCTGGTACCAAGCAGGTCGCCGCCGGTTACGCCGTGTACGGCCCGCAGACCATGCTGGTGCTCACCACCGGCAATGGCGTCAACTGCTTCACCCTGGACCGCGAGATGGGTTCGTGGGTACTGACCCAGCGCGACATGCAGATTCCGGCCAAGACCAAGGAATTCGCCATCAATATGTCGAACTCGCGCCACTGGCACCCGCCGGTCAAGCGCTACATCGACGAGCTGCTGGCTGGCGACACCGGCCCGCGCGGTACCAACTTCAACATGCGTTGGATCGCCTCGATGGTGGCCGACGTGCACCGCATCCTGAACCGCGGCGGCATCTTCATGTACCCGGCCGACCTGCGCGATCCGGGTTCGCCGGGCAAGCTGCGCCTGATGTACGAAGCGAATCCGATGGCCTTCATCGTCGAGCAGGCGGGCGGTGCGGCCACCGACGGCAAGCAGCGCATCATGGACATCCAGCCGCACAAGCTGCACCAGCGCGTGCCGGTGTTCCTGGGTTCGCGCGACGAAGTCGCCGTGGTGACCGGCTACCACCAGGAGTAAGCCAACGTCCATCCCGTGCCTCAATGCAATGATATTTTGTCATCATTGGCAAGAAATTGCGATTTGGGGCTAGCGGGAGCAGGCGCATATTTGCTAGAATGCGGGTCGTCGCCGCTTTAGCTCAGTCGGTAGAGCAGTTCATTCGTAATGAAAAGGTCGCCAGTTCGATTCCGGCAAGCGGCACCAGAACTCAGCAATAAGCAGTACCAAGAAGTATCAAAACCCGCTCCTGTCATAGGGAAGCGGGTTTTTTGTTGTCTTCGAAAATCCGTCGGCGTACCATGAAATCTCGGAAAAGTGAGGGACAAATTTGGCGTCAGGTCCCTCACGCAGAGGTCAGGTCCCTCAAATGTCCCTCAATCGGCGCCAGGTCCCTTTCGGGAGGCAGCCATGCCACTTACCGACCTTTTCATACGAAAACTCAAGCATTCCGGAAAACCCAGCGGCGACAAATACAACGATGGCCGTGCCCTGTATCTGCTTGTCAAAGAATCAAATAAGTACTGGCGGATGAATTACCGCTACGAGGGCAAGCACAAGACGCTGGCCCTCGGCATCTATCCCGAAGTCTCGCTGGCGGAGGCGCGTGAGCTATGCGCTGACGCGCGTAAGCAGCTGCGTGCCGGCGTCGATCCGAAACCGTCGAAGCCGGACCCGCGCGAGCTGCAGGAAGATCCCGATCAGAACACCTTTGAGGCGCTGGCGCTGCAGTGGCTGGCCAAGATGGCTGTCAGTCGGCGCGCAACGACGCAGGAGAAGGTACAGGCTTGGCTGGAGCACGATCTGTTTCCCTTCATCGGCTCCATGACGGCAGCCGCCATTAAGCCGCGCGACATCCTGGGCGTGATCCAGCGCGTCGAAGCGCGCGGCGCCATTGACTCCGCGCACCGCATGAAGCAAATGTGCGGCCAGATCCTGCGCTATGGTGTGGCGATTGGCTGGGTGGAGCGTGATGTGACACCAGATCTGAAGGGCGCTTTGGTGGCGATACCGCGCACGAACTTCGCCGCCATCACCGAACCGAAGGAACTGGCGGTTCTGCTGCGCGCCATATACGCCTACAACGGCCATATCGTGGCCGTGTCGGGGTTGAAGCTTACCCCCATGCTGTTCGTGCGTCCGGGCGAATTGCGCGCCGCAGAGTGGCGGGAATTCGATTTGGATGCTGCTGAATGGCGCATCCCTGCGGCGAAGATGAAAATGAAGCTGGAGCACATGGTGCCGTTGCCCGCCCAGGCGGTGGCGATCCTGCGCGAGCTGTATCGCGTTACGGGCCACGGCAAGTTTGTCTTCCCCAGTCTGCGCACCGAGCAAGCTTGTATGAGCGAGAACACCATCAACGCGGCCTTGCGTGGCATGGGCTTTTCGAAAGAAGTAATGACCGCGCATGGCTTTCGCGCGACCGCGCGCACCATCCTGGATGAAGTGCTGAACGAGCGCGTGGAACTTATCGAACACCAGCTGGCGCATCGCGTGATCGATCCGAACGGGCGAGCCTACAACCGCACCGCCCACCGCCCCGCGCGCAGGGAAATGATGCAGCGCTGGGCCGACTATCTCGATAAGCTCCGTACTGGTGCCGACGTCATTCCGATACGACCCGTGCCGGGCGCCGGGCAGACTTGATAGTCTTTTGCTTGCTGCTGTTGTGACTTTCGATTTGACGGTTGGGTTGATATGCCGGGCCGCGCTGGGAGGTGCGCAAGTCTAACCACTGCGTCACATCGTCTTGTAGCCGCCCCACCGAACGGGATGACAGCTTTACTGGCGCGGGGAAGGTATGCGATTTGATCTCGCGGTAAAGCGTAGCGCGCGAAAGGCCAGAAAGCTTTGGCACTTCACGTATCCGCATTAAGCGGCACGTACCTGGGATTGTCTTGGTGGTGTCCATAGCGTTTTCCTCTCTCTACGTAGGTCCTATCAGTAAAGTAGGATCTGCGCCGCTACAAGCGCTTGAGGTAGCGCTATGGGAGGCGGATTGCCGATGACAATCGCATGAAACTTTGAGTCTGCTCAACGCTGCAATTTGGAAATTCCTTGCTGGGTTTCGTATTGGCGAGGTATCTGGCTGACTTTGGGAGTCAACCATTTGGCCCCTCCTGGTTTTTCTGCGAATTTGGCCAGATGTCGTCCTGGTGATCATTGCACTTGCCTAGTGCCCGCATGGCCTGCCTTTTTCACGCACTTGGAACTGAATCCATCTACTTACAGTCTCTATCCATGGCCAAAATCCTGCCAAACCAGCAGCCCAGCTGAGCGAAATTCCCAAGGGAGTCCACGGCTTGCAAGAATGCATTAGTCAAGATTGCCAAGCTGTAATTAACAAAAGCGGCCCCCGGCGTTAGGATTGACGCTGTTACGCCTTGCTAAGTGGTGTTGGTTGGTAGCCTGTTGCCGCGAGCGAAGGCTGCGGACTAACAAGGGAGAATACTATGCTAAGCCAACCGGTCCCCCCCGCCCTCGCTGTAGGGGGCGCATCATCGCCGCTATCCATGGTCACGCCCAGTGTCGCCGAACCCGCACAGGCAACGACGGCGCCGGCGTCCGAAGTCCAGGCGCCGCTACTTTCGCCGCTACAGAACAGGGCGGCGGCGACTACGTTGCGCGACCATCAAAGCCAGATCTCCTTGCTGCAGATGGCTGACGACGCAACGCAAAATCTTGCTGAAATCCTGCAGCAAATGAAGGATCTCGTAGCTCAGATCGGGAGCGCATCTCTTGATGCCACGACCCGCTCCCTGGCACAGCAGCAATTTAATAGCTTGGCGAGCCGGATAGATGGCATGACCAGCCGCGCTCAGCATCTGGCTAGCGGCGACAATGCGACCGAGCTTGCCAGCACCACGGCGGCGATGGCAAGCGCGTTGAGCGCCGTCACCGCGAGCTACAGTGGTATTCAGGGAGGCGCAGCAAACGCCAGCGTCGATCTGTTGCCAGGGAATGCGGCTGTCTACATCGACGCGTTATCGGTGGCACTCGATTCGGTATCGGTCGTTCGTACGATGATTCTGGCTTCGGCGCAGAGCCTCATTCGCCCCGAGTTGAATGCTCTTCCCACGAATATGGATGCCAGCAGCGTCAGTGACCCCACAGCAGATGTCGACTCTATCTCTCAGGCAGTGAATATCAATATCTATCAGGCGCTGGAGCAGGCGGGCAGCGGCATCCTCAAGGATGGCGCTACGATATCCGCTCTCGTTGCCTTCTTGCTGCAGGATAGTTCCGCGTGACTTGCGCAGGGAGAGCCAAAATACTGACCATGGATGGAGCCAGGTGCCTTTTCGTTCCAACCGATTTGTTGAACTAAATTTCCCCTACATGGAACACGAGAAGGAACACGATAAGGCAGAACGCCCTTCCCAATCCGAGGTCGACCAAGCGTTGCAGATGCTGACGGCTGGTAGCTACCACACGGCACTACGTGTCATCGAGGGGATGATATTGCGCTTTCCATCCTATGGTTTCGGATGGAAGCTGGCGGGTGTGATTTACCGCAGGCTGGGACGCAGCCATGATGCGTTGACACATACCCAGACAGCATTGCGTCTTCAACCGCATGATCCGGAAATCCACAGCAATCTCGGCAATATTCTGAAGGACCTTGGGAGGCTTGAGCAAGCTCAGGCCTGTTACCTGCAAGCGCTCGATATCCGTCCGGACTATGCGGACGCTCATAGCAGTTTGGGTAATACCTTGCGCGATATGGGGCAACTGGATGAGGCCATGCGGCATGCTCAGCGCGCGGTCGCACTGCAGCCGGACAACCCCGCGTTTCTCAATCATCTTGGGCAGATCTGCCATAAGCAAGGCCTGGTGCACAAGGCGGAAGACTATTTCCGCCAGGCGCTCTCGCTCCGTCCCGGCTATGCCGAGGGGATGGTTAATCTCGGTAACTTGCTGGTGGAATGCCAGCGAATCGATGAGGCCGAGGCGTACTACCGCAGCGCGATCGAAACCAATCCACGCCTCCTGGAGGCTCACATCAATTTGGGCAGGCTGCTGAGCGACACGCGGCGTGAAGATCAGGCGCTGGAGCACTACAGGCTGGTGCTGCGGTTGAAGCCGGACTATTACGAAGTGCTGGTCAATCTGGGGAATACGCTCAAACTGACCGGGCGGCTCGATGAGGCAGAAGCTTGCTACCGGCAGGCGATTCATGTTCGACCGGCACTGCCGATGGCGTACTTCAACTTGGGAAATACCCAGAAGTACCGGGGCCGAGTGGCGCAAGCGATCCAGAGCTATCAACAAGCAATCGCGCAAGATCCAGAGTTCGTGGACGCACACACGAATCTGCTGTTCTCGTTAAACTTCATTGACCACCCGAGCGCTGAGTACCTGGGCGCCGCGCAGCGCTTTGGCGCAATCGCGCAGAATAAGGCCGGCTCCCCGTTTAATGCATGGCCCCATCTCCCCCAGCAAGGGCGCGTACGCGTCGGCATGGTCTCGGGAGATCTTTGCCGGCATCCGGTTGCCTATTTTCTGCTGCCGCTCCTACGCAACCTCGATGCCAGTCGTGTCGAGCTGTTCGTCTACGCCACCAATGACAAATCGGACCATGTCACCGAAGCTTTGAGGGAACGGACTTGCCGCTGGCGCTCGATTAAAGGAGTGAACGACGCCGCCGCCGCGAACTTGATGCACACGGATGGTATCCAGATCCTGATTGACCTGGCCGGGCATACCGAGGACAACCGACTGCCGGTGTTCTGTCGGCGCCCTGCCCCCATCCAAGTCGCGTGGCTGGGCTATTTCGCCTCAACAGGGATCTCTGAAATCGACTATATCGTGGTCGATCCATGGACTGTGCTGAGCGAAGAAGAGCGATATTTCAGCGAGAAGTTCTGGTATCTACCCGAGACCCGTTTATGCTTCAGCATCCCAGAGGCAGCGCCCGAAGTGTCGGCCTTGCCCGCACTGTCGAATCAATTTATAACGTTCGGCTGCTTCAACAAGGTTCCAAAAATCAGTCCGGAATCGATTACCGTGTGGTCGCGTATTTTGCTTGCACTACCACACAGTCGCTTGTTTTTGAAGGCCGAACAGCTCAAGGACGCGCAGGTCCGGGAGCAACTGGCCGCGCAGTTTTCAGCGCTAGGGGTACACCCTGGCCGGTTGCGCATGGAAGGCTACACTCCCCGCGCCAACTACCTGGAGGCATATTCCCAGGTGGACATTGCGCTTGACCCGTTTCCTTTCAGCGGCGGCACCACCAGCATTGAGGCCTTGTGGATGGGCGTACCGGTCCTGACATTGGCGGGGGCGAAACTGGTCGCGCGCCAAGGCGTTGGCATCATGATGAACGCGGGAACGCCGGATTGGATCGCTGCTGACCAGGCGGACTATGTGCGCCTCGCCGTCACGCATGCGCAAGATTTGCAGGCCTTGTCGGCATTGCGAAAAGGTTTGCGTGAGCGGATGCGGGCCTCGCCGATTTTCGACGCATCGCGCTTTGCCGGCAATTTTGAATCCGCGCTCTTGACCATGTGGGAAAGGTATGCCGCGTCGACGACGTGATCGCGCGCATCAGAAGGCGACATGGCCAAACTGTAATCTCCGCAGCCTGCCAATTGGCTTAGTATCGGAGTGAAAGGTTTTGAGCGTAGTGCGGCGGCGGTCTGGTATCGCCAATGTATGCAAGGAGAACGCTTATGGTCTTCCACTGTCGTGTATTGATATGCGGGGCTGTGTTGGTGATGTCCGCTTGCGCGTCGCCGCCACCTGAGTCCATGGCCGATTGGCGGCATGGCGCCAAGCACGCCTGGGTGGTCGCTGTGCCAGCGCCAGAGGTCGAGATCGCACAACTGTCCGACTGCCTCCCTCAATTGTCTAAAGCGGATCAGACGACGCGGCGCCTCGTGAAGGTGCGCTATTGGCATGTCCGCCAGACCTACTACACGATCGCCGAGTTACCCAGCACCTTGCAGGTCAAAGCTGGTGACGAGGTCGAATTGTGGCCAGCTGATTGCGCCCAAGGCCGAATATCACAAGTTTCCCGCAAACTGGCGCCGCAGTCAGGCTGAATATGTCGCCGATGGCACGTAACGCAGGGTGGTGCTATTGAAAAGATACGATCGGTTTCTTCTGGAGATGGAGAAATTGTAATCCGCGTCGCGTGGACGCCCCGCTAAAATCGAGAGCTCACTGAACGCACTGCCCAAGCACGTCTCGTGCTTCGTAGGTTGCGCGTGCCAGATAGGGCGCGTGATGAATAATGAAAGCAAATAGAATGATCAAGATGGACCGACCGCGGTTGACCGGCGCAATCCTGGCATGTGCGCTGATCACTGCACTGTATGGCTGCCAGCAGGCCGTAGGCGACGACAAAAATATCCCGGGTAACGGAGCAGTGCCGAAACAAGGATCGCCAGACAGCATCGTGCTCACGGCGCCGCAGGCCAAGCAAGTAACGTTAGTGGTGGTGCAATCGACGGATATGGCGCCGCAGCGGGAGGCGATGGGCTACATCGACTTCAACCAGGATCGCACCGTGCCGGTATCCCCACCCTGGCAAGGGCGCATCCGCGACGTCGTCGCCAAGGCCGGTGACGATGTTCTGAAGGGACAGACCCTGTTCACCATCGACAGCGCTGACCTGGTCGGAGCAGAATCGAACCTGATCTCGGCAGCTGGCCTTGCCGCGCTCTCCGCCAAGGCATTGGCGCGTGCGCAAAATATGAATGCGGTCGAGGCCAATCCCCAGAAGGATCTTGAGCAGGCAGTCTCGGATCATCAGACCGCCGAAGCGAACTACAAGGCTGCGCGCGACGCGTTGCGGATCTTTGGCAAAACCGATGGCGAGATGGATCGCATCATCGCCACGCGCAAGGTGAACGGCGAGCTGGCAGTGACCAGCCCAATCCATGGCCGCGTGACCGCTCGCAATGCCGCGCCCGGCATGCTGGTTCAGCCTGGCAGCACGCCCGCGCCATTTACGGTCGCCGATGTATCCACCAAGTGGATGGTGGCTAATGTCACCGAATACGATCTCCCGTTGTTGCAGTTAAAGCAGCCAGTCAAGGTGTCGGTTCTGGCGTATCCAGATCGTCCATTCGCCGGCGAGATCGAGAACATTGGAGCGGCAGTCGATGCAAGCACGCATCGCATCACGGTCCGTTCCGAGATCCACGATCCGCGCAATGAATTGCGGCCGCAGATGCTCGCATCATTTGTGATTCGTACTGGCGTAGCGCAGCAAGGTATTGCGGTGCCGGCAAACAGCGTAGTGCGTGAAGGCGATGGCACGATGACTGTCTTCGTGACGCAGGACGGGCGGCGCTTTACGCGGCGCACCGTCAAGGTCGGCCAGGAACAGAATGGCCTGGTGCAAATCACGCAAGGCTTGGCTGTGGGCGAGAAGTTGGCCGGC
>Ga0213872_10001751_pt1 | contig 13615 bp, 12 predicted proteins | sample VelepicomBERX_R2_FD_160071 | JGI IMG/M metagenome (GOLD analysis project Ga0213872, IMG submission 160071) | Rhizosphere microbial communities from Vellozia epidendroides in rupestrian grasslands, the National Park of Serra do Cipo, Brazil - RX_R2 | ecosystem: Host-associated > Plants > Roots >...
CCGATAGCCTGGCGCGCGGAGAGGATGTTGAGTTGCGGAATTTCGGGATTTTTGAGGTTCGACTGACCAAAGAGCGAGTTGGCCGAAATCCAAATCAACCGGGGAGCAGCTTTAAGATCCCGCCCAGGGCAACGGTGAAGTTTAAGGCTGGGAAAATAATGCGGCAGAAAGTCTCAAAACTGTCTCCCGCACTTAAACAGGCACAAACTCTGAAGGGCGCAATGATCTAGCGCGCAAAAATCACGCAAAAGCCGAAGCGACGAGACTTCGACGAGCTCAGTCGAGTCGCTCATTGCGGGCTAGAAAGCTCTTAAACAGGCGCTGTGTCTGCTTAAGAGCTTGCTTTTGTGAGCGATCCCGGCTAGCGGGTTTCGTCCTTTTCAAGATTCTCGAACTGCACCAAGAGTCTTCTAAGCTCTCGCGGTGGCGCCTGTTCACTCGGCGGAGGCAGTGGGCGCAACGTGAATTGGTCGAGGTGCTTCCGAACGCCTGGGCGTTTCGGCTTGCCTTTGGTTTCTCTGATCTTTTCTGCTTTCACCTGGTGGCGAGACTTATTCTGAACGCGCGCTTCGAGTTCGTCGGCAAGCAAACGGCGAGCGAGAAACCTGTTCAAGGCTTGGCAGCGTTGCTGACAGCAGCGGATCCGGATTCCCGTCGGTAAATGCCGCAAGGCTACGCCTGATCCCTGGAAGAAATTTTCCTCAAGATCGCTCTCTGAGCATCGAAGGGCGCTCAGCCGCTCGCGCAAAGCTTTCGCCTTTCTTTCTGAAACCGGAAAAACAGGCACTGGACGGGTATATACGGGCGTCTCAGGAAAATTCAAGCGCCAGGGACGCGTTGAGCACATCCGTGAGCCCGACCTGATCGCGTCGATCCACCCCCGGGCCAGTTTCGGGGGCTAGCGGAAACTTGTCCTTCATGACATATCTAGGTTAAAGTACCAGAAGGCCAGCTATGGAATCCTCAGAACTCTTAACGACTAATCGCAAGGCCCTGACGATTAACCTCGATCAGGCAAAGTACGGCACGTTCGCTGAGATCGGTGCCGGCCAAGAAGTTGCCCGACACTTCTTCCAAGCCGGTGGCGCGGCAGGCACAGTCGCAAAGTCGATCTCTGCCTACGACATGAAATTTAGCGATGAGATTTACGGCAAAACGGCCCGCTATGTCTCCAAGGAGCGCCTCGGACTCATGCTCGACCACGAGTACAATTTACTACTCGAACGCCTAAAGGAGGCGCGAGGGGACCGGACAGCCTTTTTTGTTTTCGCCGACACGGTAGCTGCCAAAAGCTTCAAGGGAACCAACGAGGCCCACGGTTGGATGGGAGTCAGGTTTCAAGCCGAACCTAATACGCCGCCAAGCGACGTGATTCTCCACGTCAGGATGTTGGACAAGGAGAACATTTTGCAACAACAGGCGCTCGGGATCATCGGCGTCAACCTCGTTTACGGCGCCTTTTACTACATCAACGACCAAGATCGGTTCATCGTATCGTTAGCCGATAACCTGGGTGTCGACCGGATTGAGGTCGACATGATCAATTTCTCTGGGCCATTGTTCGCGAACGTGGACAACCGCCTGATGAGTTTAAAACTCGTCGAATACGGACTCACAAATGCTGTCATGTTCAGTCCGAAGGGCGAAGTACTCCAGCCCTCCGAGGTCCTTTACAAAAAAGCGATCATCGTCGAGCGCGGCAGCTTTCGGCCAGTCACGCTGGTGAACGAAGACATGATGCGGTGCGCGTTGGCCCAGTTTCTCCAAGAACCCGCACTCAAGGGAGTCGACGTGGTCGTCTTGATGGAGATCACGATGCACAACCTGCTCGCTTCCGGAAACATCGATCACAAAGATTTCCTCGACCGGGTCGACACGTTGGCCGCCATTGGCAACAATGTGCTCATTTCTAATTACCTGGAGTTTTACAGGCTGACCTCGTATTTCCGCCGCTATACGAAACAGATGGTTGGTGTGGCTATGGGGATCAACAACCTGCTCGAGGTATTCAATGACAAATATTACGATAACCTCGATGGGGGAATTCTGGAGTCATTTGGGCGGCTATTTAAGAACTTGATCAAGCTATACATCTATCCGATGCGCAAGAGCGCATACGATCGGTATTGTATGGCTAACCCGTCGGATTGCCCGACCCCTCTACCGGGCACATCTTTGCACCCTCTTGCGACGGATGTTTGGATCAGTGCGGTCAACCTTCAAGTCGAGCTACACTTGAGAAATCTGTACGCGCATTTACTGGAAAACCATTACATTGCCCCAATCGTGGGATATGACGCTTCGATCATGGATATCTTTTCCCGGGATGTCCTAAACCGGATTCAAACCGGAGAGAGCGGGTGGGAAAGAATGATTCCCGAGAAGGCCGCATCGGTTATCACGGATCGGCGTCTCTTCGGTTTCAAGCAGCCGGCAGCGCCAGCGGCGAAACTGGAAACAGTCGGATGATCGGTTGACATACGGCCGGAGTTGGGGTTTCTAGGCGGTCTAACTCACGCATGAAGCATGAGAGACCGTCGATTCTTGTATTGTGACAAGCTTTCAGACCAACGCATTAATGAACCCCCTAGAACAACGAATCGGATACAAATTCCGAAATTCGCTTCTCCTGGCCGAGGCTTTGACCCATCCGAGCCTCGGCCACGAGACGCAACGGCATCATTTCGATAATCAACGTCTCGAGTTCCTCGGTGACGCAGTTCTCCAAGTCATTTTTACTGAGCATCTTTTCCGACTGTTTCCACATTTTAGCGAAGGACAACTAACAAAATTGCGTTCGCGACTCGTCTCCCGCGAAGGTCTGAAAGTGCACGCCATCAACATCGGCTTGGGCACTTACTTGATGATGGGCAGAGGCGAAGAAGCAAGCGGCGGTCGACAACGAGCCTCCATTCTTGCGGACGCGTTCGAAGCACTGGTCGGCGCGATGTATCTCGATAGCAACATTGAAGTCGTCCAGCGCTTCGTATTGGACGAGGCGCTGCAAGATATCCAACGGCTCACCCAACAGCCACTTGAGGTCAACCCAAAAGGGCAGCTTCAGGAGATCCTCCAAGCCATCTCGCCAAAAAGTCCAAGCTACGAAATTGTTTCCCAAACCGGCCCGGAACATCAAAAGCTATTTGTCGCAAAAGTGATCTGGGACGGCCTTGAGCTCGGCTCCGGTGAAGGCTCTAGCAAGAAACAAGCTGAAACTGCCGCAGCGCTCTCTGCGCTGAAATCGAAGATTTGGGAATCCAAGCTCATGAAATCAGAAGGCGACACGACGACCTTGCTCCCGATAGAACCTGAGATCAAAACGAAGCCCACAGTCGTCAGACATCCCCGTCGCACAAAGCCCGCCGAGGGCTCTTGAGGGGGACCTGAGGAAATCGATGAACCGCTTTTTCTGCTGTGTTGTTATCTATACGCAGCGTCTGGCGACTGGTGGCTGGCGCTGGAGGGCTACGCTCCCGACGTAGCAAGGGGGGAACAGGGGCGAAGTCGGGAGCGTAACCCTCCAGCGCCAGCCCGCGCCTCATGGTCCAACCGATCTACGCCAGTCCGTACTTTGATGCGCGCTCCTGAAGAAACGTCAACCCCCGTGTGGCTAACTCAACAGGCTTATACTTGCTCGGCCGCCACAAACACGTTGCTCCAATAAGATCCGGATTGATCGCTGCGAAAGCTTCGAGCACGAGAGGTCCGGTGTAGTTGGCCGCCTTCAGACCGCTGAAAACGTCATCCCAATCTACCGTCCCCTCGCCTGGAAGACCACGGTGACTTTCGGACATGTGAATGTATCCCGCCAGTTTGCCGGCCTTTTTCAGAGCTGAACTGAAACTCTCCTCTTCGATGTTCATATGGTAGGTGTCGAAATGGATTATCATGTCGTCGACCCCCATTGCCTTAAACAGTTTCGCGGCTTGTTCACCAGTGTTGTAAAGGTAAGTTTCGTATCGATTGACCGGTTCGACGCCTAGTTGCACCGCTCGCGGCGTCGCATATTGATGTAGCTCCCCTAGTACGTCGGCGACCTTTTGGTATTCCTCGTCCGTAGGCGGAGCTTTTGTTAACGTGCCTAAATTGCAGTAGATGCAACCGAGTAGCTGTTTTCCTCCGATTTCCGTGACGCGATCGACCGCCTTCTTGAGGAACGTGAGTGCACCGGAGGGATTGAACGGCAAATGAGCGTCTTTCGGAAGGCAGAGCGAGGCCACTCCTTCGATTTCGTTTTCGCGCAGCGCCCGGGCAACGATCGCAGAGTCAAACTCATCAGGCTTTAAGATCGGGATCTCTAGAAAGTCGAATCCGAGCTCAGCGGCTTGAGCAATAACCTTAGGAGCGATCTGGTTATTCCAGTCGCCGTCGAGAGTGAACGCATGTATTCCGAATCTTGGCATAATAGGTTTTTAGGCTTTGGGGGTTTACAAGTGGATTCTTACGACAAGGCACTGACTCTTGCATCTAAGACTCCACACGCAAAGCCCGAAAGATTTTACAGAAATTTACCTGGATTTAAGATTCCGCCCGGATCCAGCGCCCGCTTTATGGTCTGATGCAACTCGATCGATTCTCTTGATACCGCTTGGGACCACCAACGCTTTTTGGCTAATCCGATCCCGTGCTCACCCGTGATCGCCCCTCCGGAAGCGATCACATACCGAAATAGATCGTCTAGCGCGCGTTCTGCCCTCTCGCTGACTTCCGGGTTGCTCGCATCCGGCACCATGATATTTACGTGGATATTGCCGTCACCAGCGTGCCCGAAACAAGCTACTGGAAACCCGTATTTGTCCTTAAGTCCTTCCGCAAATCGGATCAACTCGACCAATTTCCCTCGTGGAACAGTGACGTCTTCATTTAGCTTAGTGAGTCCGGTCGCTTTCAGGGATTCAGAGAAACCTCGCCTGAGCTCCCAAAGCCGCTCACAAGACTCCTCACCGAACGCTGACTCCAAAGTCAATGCACCCAGGGACGTCAGCAGACCCGATAGGGCCTCGATCTCGGAACGCACGGGCATCTCGTGCCCGTCAAGATCGATCAGGAGATGCGCCTCTCCCTCCGGCACGATGTGATGACCCAGATGCCGGCGGGCAGCCTCCAGAGTGAACCGATCCGCAATCTCCAACGCCGAAGGCAAATAGCCTTTCAACAGGATTTCTTGGACAGCCGTCGCGGCGTCCTCCGTAGAGAGAAAGCTTGTGGAAATCGAACCCCGCGCAGGTGGAAGGGGCAACAGGCGGAGCGTGGCTTCGGTCACAATTCCCAACATCCCTTCGGACCCTACAAAAAGCCCGACGAGATCGAACCCGGTCTTGTTCTTATGAGTTCGTCCGCCGACTCGCACGACGGTGCCACCGGCCAAAACGACTTCGAGGCCCAGAACGTAATGCCTGGTCACGCCATATTTCAGGCAACGCGGGCCGCCCGCATTCGTCGCGATATTCCCTCCGATTGAGCTGTTTTTTAGGCTCGCTGGATCTGGCGGATAAAAAAGCCGACATTTTCTCACCTCACGTTGCAAGTCGCCTGTGATGACTCCAGGCTCGACTACAGCCACGCCGTCCGCGGCCGCGATTTCTTTGATCCGATTCATCCTCGTCAAAGAGAGGGCTATCCCGCCCTTTGCCGGCACGCAGCCGCCTACATAACCATACCCGGCCCCGCGGGCCGTGACCGGGATCTGCCATCGGCTAGCGAACTGCAGGAGGCTCGATACCTGGTCGGTATGGGTTGGTTCGACAACCACGTCAGGTAAGTGACTGGCAAACCACTTATCGTGACTGTTTTCTTCAAGCTTGGCTCGGTCGCGAAAGACGATGTCGGAGCCAAGAAGCGAAACTAACTCGAGATAAAGGTCCATTAGGATGTAACTGCGACGGGGACATGCGGGCTTGTCCGCCGAAGGCTTCGCGAAGGAAGAAGTGCATCCTTATCTCGCCAAGCCTACATCCCCATAATCTGATATCCGCCATCGACGTAGATCACTTGGCCCGTGATTGCGGATGCGCCTTCACTCGCGAGGAACACACCGGTGTGTCCGAGCTCAACGGGATCACAGCTTCGTTTGAGAGGCGCGCGTTCCTGATAGTGTTTGAGCATCGAGGTAAAGCCGGAAATTCCCCGAGCAGAAAGCGTTTGCACCGGACCTGCGCTAATACAGTTTACGCGAATCTTTTTAGGACCGAGATCGTACGCGAGGTAGCGAGTAGTAGCCTCGAGACTGGCTTTGGCTACTCCCATGACATTGTAATGGGGAACCACCTTTTCAGCGCCATAGTAGGTCATCGAAACTATACTCCCGCCGTTCGTCATCAACGAAGCGGCCTCCCTGGCAAGTCCAAGAAGAGAATACGCGCTCACATTGTGGGCCAGAAGAAAGGCTTCGCGCGAAGTGCTCAGAAAGTCTCCTTCCAGCGCTTCCCTCGGCGCAAATGCGACCGAGTGCAACATGAGATCAACCCGGTCGGTATGGTGCCGAACATTCTGGAAAAACTGAGAGATCTCCGCGTCGCTGGTCACATCACAGCCGTAGAGGGGAATGTCGGCTCCAAATGTCGCCACTAGATCTTCGACGTTCTCTTTCAAGCGCTCACCCTGATAGTTGAAGATTAGCTTGGCGCCTGCGGCTGACCAGGCTTGGGCGATCGCCCACGCTATACTGCGCTTGTTCGCCACGCCGAACACAACACCGATTTTGCCATCGAGGACCTTTGAACTCATAGAGAATTGGTGCAGAGAAGAAGCAAAACCTTCCTCTCTGTACCAATTCTAAGCAATCGCTTTTTTCCGGGAGGCAGGCTCGGTATTGGGCTGCGATCGTTTCGCCAACTTCCCGTAGCTCGGGCATAGCGAGCCGATTTCACACTTCGGGCAATCCGGATTCCGTGCATAGCATCTGCGGCGGCCGTGCCAAATCAACCAGTGACTGAAGTTTGTCCATTGCGTCCGGGGAACCAGCCGCATGAGATCCTCCTCTATCTTCTCCGGCTCATTCTTTGTCGTAAGCTTGAACCGTTTTGCCAAACGGGCGACGTGAGTATCAACGACTATGCCTTCGTCGACCGAAAATGCATTCCCGAGCACCACGTTTGCCGTTTTCCGCCCAACTCCGGCCAACCGCGTCAATTCAGCCATTGTATTCGGCACTTCGCCGCCATGCTTTTCCACGAGATCCTTTGACATCGCCCGAAGATTCTTCGCCTTGTTCCGATAGAATCCGGTTGACTTTATGGCCTGCTCCAGCTCGTCCTGGCTGACCTCCACGAAATCATAGGCACTCCGATATTTTTGAAAAAGATCACGCGTCACTATGTTCACTCGTTTGTCTGTGCATTGAGCGGAAAGAATCGTCGCAACTAACAGCTGAAACGGTGTCTCGAACTCGAGTTCACAATGCGCGCTGGGATAAACTTCATGCAGCTTTTGAATGAGTAAGTGGAGGCGCTCCTTAGTTTTCATCTTTCTCACTGAGATTGCGAAACATTTGGCTGCGGCGCCTTCACGCCGGTAAAATCTACCTCCTTCAGCGCTTGAGCGAAATACGCACATTGTTCGTCCGAGTAATATTTCTTGACGGTTTCTAAATATTTCTGCGCAGCCTCTTTTTGGTCCCGCTTCATTGCGATGGCGGCGCGAGCATAATAATAGGCCGGTGTCTTGCCGGGAAACTTCATGACATCAACGATCGCCGCCGCCCTAGCGTCCTCCCCGGAAAGTAACGCGCAGAGCGCCAGTTTGAAATCCAGCAGCTCTGAGCCCGGATCAACCTGTTTCAATTCTTGGTACGCTCGGGCAGCATCGGGATATTTTCCTTGCAGCAGGCTCACTTCCGCAAGATTGAATTTAGCGGGATAGAACTTCGGGTCCAACGCGAGAGCCTGATTAAACTGTTGGCTCGCTTCGCCGAATCGTTTTTGTTTCGTGAATATCGCCCCGCGCAGGTTCGGTATCTCGGGCTTGTTCGGCTCTGCCTTCTCGGCGGCATCAACCTGCTTTTCGGCTTCTGCAAACTTGCCTTGGTTATAGGCCGTCGTAGCGCGTTCCAGAGCAGAGTCATAGGTCCGCTGGTCGCCGACGCCCATTTGCGCCAGCAGAAAAACAAGGCAACCAACGATCGACAATTGTTTCACCAGGCCCTCAGAGTTCACGCCCTACGGCGACGGCCACACTTCGAACCCGTGCCACAAGATCTTCAAAATCGGCGGGGAGCAGCGCCTGCTCACCATCGCTCTTGGCTTGCTCGGGAGCGTTGTGCACCTCGACCATAATAGAGTCTGCCCCGGCTGCGACTGCTGCGAGGGCCATGGCCGGCACAAATTCGCGAACACCGATCCCATGCGTCGGATCCACCACAACGGGTAAATGGGTTTCCGACTTAAGCACCGGAACAGCATTCAGATCGAGCGTATTGCGCGTCATGTTCTCGAAGGTGCGTATTCCTCGTTCGCAAAGTAACACATTGAAGTTCCCTTCGTTTAAGATGTATTCCGCGCTCATCAAGAGGTCTTTGATTGTCGCCGACATCCCGCGTTTGAGCATGACCGGCAGGTCAGTGCGTCCGACTTCCCGGAGTAGCGAGAAATTCTGCATATTGCGAGCTCCCACCTGCAGGCAGTCAGCATATGCACAGACCAACTCAAGGTCTTTGGTGTCCATGACCTCGGTAATGATGGGCATCCCGGTGACCTGACGAGCTTCCGCAAGAAATTGCAATCCCAGTTTCCCGAGGCCCTGGAAACTGTACGGCGAAGTCCTTGGCTTAAAGGCTCCCCCACGTAAAATCTTTGCCCCGGCTTTCCGGACTTCTTTTGCGATTGCAGTGATCTGACCTTCACTTTCCACCGAGCAGGGTCCGGCCATGACCACAACCTCTTTCGCTCCCACGGTTACATCTCCCACGCGCACGTGAGAATATCTCCCTCGAAATTCGCGAGCCACAAGCTTGTATGGCTTTAGCACGGGTGTCACCGACTCAACGCCTGGAAAGGCGCCCAACGGCTTTTCCCGGATTTTATCTTCTGGACCGATTACGCCAATGACGACACGCATTTCGCCACGGCTAACTTCAGCTTTCAGGCCCCAGGAACGGATTCGATCCACGATGTGATCGATCTGTTCCTGGGTCGTATCGGGACGGGTGACAATGATCATTGCTAATGAATTGGGTGTTAAATGCAGAGTCGGCTGGTCGCAACTCCTTTTCGCTGAATCGAGCGCATCCCGGCCTTTGACCAAACCTAAATCCGGTCTTGTAACTAGTGTTTGAAGGGAAGGAGTCTGCATAGCAGAGAAAAGTTCCGAATCTGACCAGGAAGACACTCGAAACGCGAGTGGAAGATCAGATGCCTAGTTGAACCGCCAGTAAAACAAGAAATACCCAGCGAAACCGAGGTCAGAAGCGGCAAACCAGAAGCTGTTCAGCGGTTTCATTGAGTTGAAAGGACCTAACGACTAACTCAAGAAGCCTGAAATTGCCAAATAAAAAACAAGCTTGCGCGCTCAGCATTCAAAGGTCTAAGAGCTGTCGCTGCCAATTCATCAGTACGGAGGCTACCGCTTCCGGCTCTCGTGAGATACGCTCCAGCGCTTGCCGCGGGGCAACTACACCTGGATCAAGCTGAAGACCTTCCGCCAGGCGGTCCCGCCGATTTTTCAGCTGTTCCAAGCGTTGCTCTTGCTCGCTGGTGGCACGCATTCGTACCGGACGAACGCGCTGGGGCCATTCCGATTCGGGCAACTGAAGTGCCTGCTGCAGGACAGTGTGCAAACGCTTGCGCCTTGAACCCTGGACTCCCGGCGGTATACGCACGGAGCCCTCCCCGGCCAGTTTCGCGAGCTCAATGAGCTCCTCATTCCGAAGAATTTGGAAGCTGGGGCGATCCGCCTTCTGTGCCTCGGCGTCGCGCCATCGCCACAGAGCGCGCAAAACCGCCAGAGCCCTCCCCCGAAGTGCGGTGCTCCCCGGAATTTTCCAGACTCGCTCCGGATCTTTCTCCCGGTCCTCTCCGGCGGCCAAGACGGCTCTTTGGCAGCTTTCCTGGAACCATTCCCAGCGGCCCCTGGTATGCAACTCGTTCGATAGACGTTCCGCCAGCTCACACAGATACAGGGTGTCGTTAATGGCGTACTGAATCATCGTCTGCGTGAGTGGCCGGCGAGCCCAGTTCGCTTTTTGCGAAGATTTCGGGAGCTCAATGCTGAAAAATTCCTTTACCAGAGATGCGAGGCCCACTTCTTTTAAACCGATCAACCTTGCCGCAAGATAGGTATCAAACACCTCACCCGGTACAAACTTTGTTCCACGCCGTAGCATGCGCAGATCGTAGTCACAGCCGTGCAAAATAATCGTCTTTGCGGCAAGAATGGAGTTAAGGCGCGAAAAATCGATCGTTCCGAGTGGATCGATTAGTACATTCTGGCCAGGCAGCCCGATCTGTATCAGGCAAAGCTTTTCGAAGTAGCAGTGAAGGCTGTCCCCTTCAGTATCAACGGCAATCGGGTCAAACTTCTCAAGCGTACCACACCAATCATCCAGCTCTTCGTTCTTGGTAATGATCAGCACGTCCAGGTTTGTCATGGTCTTGAGTTCCGACTCCCAGAGTCGCGCAGGTCAGTTGGCTGTTTTTCAAGGCGGTCCATTTGGAACGCAACGACATCATCATTGTATGCGAGACGGTGCACTAACGAAGCGCCGTAAGTAGTAATTCCGCGTTGGTCTTGGTGGCCTTCAATGTATTCAAAAGCACTTCCATCGCCTCGATAGCCGGCAATTGCGCCAGCTTTTTCCGAAGAAGCGTGACCCGCTCGAATTCGTCGGGATGATAAAGCAGGTCATCGCGTCGCGTTCCTGATTTCAGTATATGAATCGCCGGATAGATGCGCTTCTCGACCAAGGACCGATCCAGGTGCAACTCCATGTTACCGGTTCCTTTGAATTCCTCAAATATGACCTCGTCCATGCGACTCTCGGTCTCAATCAAGGCGGTCGCTAAGATCGTCAGGCTGCCACCTTCCTCACAATTTCTGGCGGCCCCAAAGAAGCGTTTAGGCTTCAGCAAGGCCTTAGCCTCGACGCCGCCCGACATTATCCGTCCCTTGCCAGGTTGAAGCGCGTTGTAACCGCGAGCCAGTCGGGTAATGCTGTCCAGCAGAATCACAACATCCTTCCGGAGTTCGACTAGACGTTTTGCCCGTTCACTCACCAGTTCCGCCACCTGGACGTGGCGGGTCGGGCTCTCGTCAAACGTGGAACTGAAAATTTCGCAATCCAGACATTGCTCTAGGTCCGTTACCTCTTCCGGACGTTCGTCCACCAATAGGAGAATCAGGTGAACGTCAGGCGAATTCGCCCGAATCGCGAGCGCAATATCCTTTAACAGAATAGTCTTTCCAGTTCGGGGCGCTGCGACGATCAGCCCACGCTGCCCGCGGCCTAACGGAGCAATCAAATCAACCGCCCGAGCGCTCACGCTCCGCGTCTTGGAATTCTCAAGCAGAATTCGTTTGTCAGGAAAAAGGGCCGTTAACTGGTCGAAAAGCTTCGGCTCGCTCCAGGACTCCAAAGGGATACCTTCGATGCTTATGACCCGCTCCAATGCCATGAACTTTTCTTTTTCCTTCGGCCCCCGAATGTAGCCCCGCACTTTGATCCCGGGGCGAATACCATATTTCTTAAGAATCGCTGCCGGCACATAGACGTCTTCAGGGCAAGGCGTAAAATTGAAACGTTCCCAACGAAGAAATCCGTAACTCTCATTTGCAATTTCGAGCATTCCTTCCCCAATCAATTGGAGACCCCGGCTCGAGTAGGCCTTCAGGAGATCGAATATCAGCTGATGCCGAGTTCGTTCGTGCGAGACGCGAAGATTGAATTGCCGGGTGAGTTCAAGGAGGACGGTATGGGTAAGTCGATGGAGCCTGTCTAGCTCAAGAACAGTTCCGTTTTCGCTAAAATATTCCGAACCCGGTAAGACCGTCGGTTCAGCGCCTGGCTCCTCCATATCGTTCGATGACCTCTTGAGATATCAGGTTAACTTGTTGACCAGTGATCTGTGGCGAACAATCAGTCCACACGACCCAATCCGCCCGCCGAATTTTCTCCTCGAGATCCATCTGGGCCGCAATGATCTGTTCTGCCAGTTCTTTTAATAAACGCCGTTCAACTACGATTCGTTTGACTTGCGAGGCGCGACTGCAAGCAGTGACGATTATTTGATCAAAGTACTGTTCGGCCCCGGTCTCATACAGTAAAGGTATCTCCGCGAGGAGCAGTCTATCTCCTCTGGTCCGGCTAATCCACGCCTCTCGGATCCGGGGGTGGAGAATGGATTCCAGGGTCTTTCGCGCCGCAGCATCTTGGAATACCAACTCTCGCAACCGGTCTCGGGCGAGATTGCCTTCGGGGTCGAATACTTGAACTCCAAAGGCTGCTTTAATCTCCTCTTGTACAACGAAATCGCTATCCGTCAATCTTCTGGCTTCGAAATCTGAACTGAAAAGATCGACCGGGACGCTCAGCTGCAGCGACTCTAAAAGGCTACGGGCGACCGTTGACTTGCCAGTCGCAACTCCACCTGTGATCCCGATGCCAGACACGATGCCCCGTTTCTGGTTTCTCGCTTATCGTTTCTCGTTTCTCGTTCCCCTCTTCCATCCGGTCCTCTAAAGCAGGAACGCGGAATGTAAATACGAGAAACCAGAAACAAGAACCCAGAAACGAGAAACGCCTTCCGTTACGCTCCCAGTTTTGTTCGGAAATAGTCGATGGTTATACGAATTCCTTTATCAAAATCAACCCTAGGCTCCCAGCCCAACAGGGTACTCGCACGTGTTATATCCGGTTGACGAACCTTCGGGTCGTCTATCGGGAGTTCTTTGTACGTGATACCCGCCGTAGCGCCGGTGATTTCGAGAATCTTTTCGGCAAATTGTTTAATCGTCATCTCCACCGGATTACCGATGTTGATCGGTCCATGATGGTCGCTCATTGCGAGGCGGAAAATCCCTTCGATCAGGTCCGAAACGAAACAGAAACTCCGTGTTTGACTCCCGTCACCGAAGACCGTGAGCGGTTCGTTGTTCAATGCCTGGCTGATGAACGATGGGACAACCCGACCATCGCGGAGCCGCATCCTCGGGCCATACGTATTGAAGATCCGGACGATCTTCGTGTCCATCGCGTGAAAACGATGGTAAGCCATGGTCATTGCCTCAGCAAATCGCTTAGCCTCATCGTAAACACCCCGCGGGCCGATCGGATTCACATTCCCCCAGTAATCTTCGTTTTGCGGATGAACCAGAGGGTCGCCATAGCACTCCGACGTCGAAGCCAATAGAAATTTAGCAGCTTTGTCCTTCGCCAGGCCGAGTGAATTGTGTGTTCCGAGAGCGCCAACCTTCAACGTCGGAATTGGGTGCTCCAGGTAATCGATTGGACTCGCAGGAGAGGCAAAATGGAACACAAAGTCGACCTCGCCCGGCACAAAGATAAATTCGGAAACGTTATGCCGGATAAACCGGAAATCTGGATTTCCGGCTAGATGGGCAACGTTATCTGGGGATCCGGTAATGAAATTATCGATCGCTATGACCCGAAATCCTTCCGTCAGCA
>Ga0213872_10001753_pt1 | contig 13602 bp, 13 predicted proteins | sample VelepicomBERX_R2_FD_160071 | JGI IMG/M metagenome (GOLD analysis project Ga0213872, IMG submission 160071) | Rhizosphere microbial communities from Vellozia epidendroides in rupestrian grasslands, the National Park of Serra do Cipo, Brazil - RX_R2 | ecosystem: Host-associated > Plants > Roots >...
GAAGATGAACGCGAAGCGGACAACTCAGGCGGGAGTTCTCAACACCACCCCCGCAGCCCAGTCAGCAAAAAGGGCCCCTCGTGGGGCCCTTTTTGCTGACTGGCGGAGGGGGTGAGATTCGAACTCACGGTACCCTCGCGGGTACAACGGTTTTCGAGACCGTCACAATCGACCACTCTGTCACCCCTCCGGGTCAGTCAGGGGGCGGACCATAACCGAACGAATTTTACGGTGCAACCCCGATTTTCGAGCGAATTTCCGTTGACATGGGGGGCTGCGTCGATATATTTCCCGCCTCTCGCGGCGGACCGGTCTGACCTGTAACGCTGCGTCCGGTTTCGTTTGTATGAATGGTAAGAAATCATGTTCGCAGTCATCAAGACCGGCGGCAAGCAATATAAGGTTGCCCCCAACGACGTCATCCGCGTCGAGAAGCTGCCGGGGCAGGCCGGCGAGACCGTCACGCTCGACCAGGTTCTGATGGTCGGTGACAAGATCGGCGCGCCCACCGTGGCCGGCGCCAGCGTCACCGCGACCGTGCTTGAGCAGACTCGCGCCGACAAGGTCATCATCTTCAAGAAGAAGCGCCGGCAGAACTATCGCCGTAAGAAGGGTCATCGCCAGGAGCTGACCGTTCTGCGCATCACCAACATCGCCGGCGCCTGAGCGTCAGGTCTCAGAGGAGTTTGAAACATGGCTCATAAAAAGGCAGGCGGTAGCTCCCGCAACGGCCGCGACTCCGCGGGCCGCCGTCTCGGCGTCAAAAAGTTCGGCGGCGAAGCCGTCATCGCCGGCAACATCATCGTTCGCCAGCGCGGCACCAAGTTCCACCCCGGCACCAATGTCGGCATGGGCACCGATCACACCCTCTTCGCTCTGGTCGAGGGTCAGGTCGAGTTCCAGCACAAGTCGGGTGATCGTACCTTCGTCGCGGTGAAGCCGGTGGCCTAACGGCCCCATTCCCCGATACGTTTAGTTTCAAAAAGGGGAATGGAACTTCCATTCCCCTTTTTTATTTGCCCCTCAGGCGCCGGGCGCCCGCCTCCGCGGGCTTGGCTCCCGCGCCAAGCTATGTTTCCTTTGGTCGCCGGCTGGCGGCAGCGCGCGGCCGCCGTCGCGGCCGGGAAGAAGTAGGTTGGACGATGAAATTCCTCGATCAGGCCAAGATCTACCTGAAAAGCGGTGACGGCGGCGCAGGATCCTGCAGCTTCCGCCGTGAGAAGTTCATCGAGTATGGCGGCCCCGACGGCGGAGATGGCGGCAAGGGCGGCGACGTCGTGGTGGAATGCGTCGCCAATCTCAATACCCTGATCGATTTCCGCTACCAGCAGCATTTCAAAGGCGATACCGGCCATCACGGCTCGGGCCGCAATCGTACCGGCGGCGGCGGCAACGACGTGGTGATCCGCGTCCCGGTCGGCACCCAGATCCTCACCGAGGATAAGGAAGAGGTGCTGGCCGACCTCACCGCCGCCGGCGAGCGGCGGGTCATCCTGCGCGGCGGCGACGGCGGCTTCGGCAATGCCCACTACAAGACCTCGACCAACCAGGCGCCGCGCCGCGCCGATCCGGGTTGGCCGGGCAAGGAGCTGTGGGTCTGGCTGCGCCTGAAACTCATCGCCGACGCCGGGCTGATCGGCCTGCCCAATGCCGGCAAATCCACCTTCCTGAGCGCGGTGACCCGCGCCCGTCCGAAGATCGGCGATTATCCCTTCACCACCCTGCACCCCAATCTCGGCGTCGCCGCGGTGGGCGGCGAGGAGTTCATCCTGGCCGACCTGCCCGGTCTGATCGAAGGCGCCCACGAGGGCGCCGGTCTGGGCGACCGCTTCCTCGGCCATATCGAGCGCTGCCGCGTGCTGCTGCATCTGGTCGACGGCACCGAGGAGGATGTGGCGGAAAGCTACCGCGTCGTGCGCGAGGAATTGCGCATGTATGGCGGCGGTCTCGACGAGAAGCGGGAACTGGTCGCCCTGAACAAGTGCGACAGCCTGACCCCCGAGCAGATCGAGGAGAAGCTGGCCGCCTTGCGCGAGATCAGCGGCGCCGAGGTCCATACCCTGTCGGGCATCGCCGGCATCGGCTTGAAGGAGCTGCTGTTCGGCCTGCTCGCCGTGATCAAGGAATCGCGAGAGGAGCATGGCGAGGCGCCGCTGGCCGCCGCCGCCACGCTGGGCACCGGCAAGGCCAGCAACTGGACGCCCGTCTCGGACGAAGACGATTATCTCGACGACGTCGACTGGGACGAAAACTGACGATGTTGAGCGAGGCGAAACGGCTTGTGGTCAAGGTCGGTTCCGCCTTGCTGGTGGACCCCGACGGTTCCATCAACCAACCCTGGCTCGCCGCCTTGTGCGAGGATGTCGCCCATCACCGCCTGAAAGGTCAGGACGTCATCCTGGTCACCTCGGGCGCCATCGCCGTCGGACGGCGGCCGCTGGGGCTGAAACCGGGAGCGCTGCGCCTCGAGGAGAAACAGGCCGCCGCCGCCACCGGCCAGATCCGCCTGGCCCACGCCTATCAGCAGGAGCTGGCGCGCCACGAGCTGGCCTGCGCCCAGATCCTGGTGACCATCGACGACACCGAGAATCGCCGCCGCTTCCTCAACGCCCGCAATACCATCGAGACGCTGCTGCGCCTCGGCGCCATCCCAGTGATCAACGAGAACGACACGGTGGCGACCCAGGAGATCCGCTTCGGCGACAATGACCGCCTGGCCGCCCGCGTCGCCCAGATGATCGGCGCCGACACGCTGGTGCTGCTGTCCGACATCGACGGGCTCTACACCGGCGATCCGCGCAAGGACCCCGAAGCCCGCTTCATTCCCGAGGTGCGAGACCTGACCCCCGCGATCGAGGCGATGGCCGGCGATCCCGGCAGCGCGGTGGGTACCGGCGGCATGGTGACCAAGCTGCAGGCGGCCCGCATCGCGCTGGGCGCCGGCTGCCGCATGGCGATCGCGCCGGGCAAGCCGCTCAATCCGCTGCGCGCCATGGAAAGCGGGCGCTGCACTTGGTTCCATCCGCGCCAGACGCCGCAGACGGCGCGCAAGAGCTGGATCGCCGGCTCGATCAAGCCGCAGGGCAAGCTGATCGTCGATCCCGGCGCTGCCGCCGCCCTGGCGCGCGGCGGCAGCCTGCTGCCGGCCGGCATCACCGAGGTCGAGGGGCGCTTCCAGAAGGGCGACGCGGTATCGGTGTTCGGTCCTGACGGACGCGATCTGGCGCGCGGATTGGTCGCCTATGGCGCCGACGACGCGCAGCGGCTGAAGGGGCGCAAGAGCGGCGACTTCGAGGCGCTGCTGGGCTACCGTGGGCCGGACGAGATGATCCATCGTGACGATCTGGTGCTGACCGTATGAGAGACGACAACGGCCTGAATGCCATGATGACCGGCCTGGGCCGCAACGCCCGCGCCGCCGCCAAGGTCCTGGCCGCCGCTTCGAGCGAGGCCAAGAACGCCGCTCTTTCCGCGGCCGCGTCGGCCCTGCGCACCCGCCGCGACGAGATCCTTTCCGCCAATCGCCGCGATGTGGCCGAGGCCGAACAGCGCTCGCTGTCCGGCGCGCTGCTCGACCGGCTGGTGCTGAACGAGGCGCGTGTCGAGAGCATGGCCAGGGGCCTGGACGAGATCGCCGCCCTGCCCGATCCGGTGGGACAGGAGATCGCCCGCTGGAGCCGGCCCAACGGCCTCGACATCGCCCGCGTCCGCGTGCCGCTGGGCGTGATCGGCATCATCTATGAGAGCCGCCCCAACGTTACCTCCGACGCCGGCGCCCTGTGCCTGAAGGCCGGCAACGCCGCCATTCTGCGCGGCGGATCCGAAAGCTTTCATTCGGCGCGCGCCATCATGGACTGCCTGCAGGAAGGCCTGCGCCGCGCCGGCCTGCCGGCCGAGTCGCTGCAGCTGGTGCCGACCACCGACCGCGCCGCCGTCGGCATCCTCTTGAAGATGACCGAGTTCATCGACGTCATCGTCCCGCGCGGCGGCCGTTCCCTGATCGAGCGGGTGACGGAGGAGAGCCGGATTCCGTTGTTCCAGCATCTCGACGGCATCAACCACACCTATGTGCAGGCCTCGGCCGATCTGGCCATGGCGCGCGAAATCGTGCTGAACGCAAAGATGCGCCGCACCGGCGTGTGCGGCGCCACCGAGACCCTGCTGATCGATCGCGCCGCCGCCGACAGCCACATGGCGCCCCTGGTGCGCGATCTGCTGGAGGCCGGCTGTGAGGTGCGCGGCGACGGAGCGGTTCAGGCGGTCGACCGGCGGGTGTGCGCCGCCGCGGAGGAGGATTGGGCGACGGAATATCTCGACGCCATCATCTCGGTGCGGCTGGTCGACGGGCTGGACGACGCCATCGACCATATCGAGCGTTTCGGCTCGCATCACACCGACGCCATCGTCACGGGCGATCCCGCCTCCGCCGAGGCCTTTCTCGCCCGGGTGGACAGCGCCATCGTCCTGGTCAACGCCTCGACCCAGTTCGCCGATGGCGGCGAGTTCGGCATGGGGGCCGAAATCGGCATCAGCACCGGCAAGCTGCATGCCCGCGGCCCGGTCGGGGTCGAGCAACTGACCAGCTTCAAATATCTCGTGCGCGGCGCCGGACAGGTGCGGCCCTGATCCCACCGAATAAATGGGGCGATCGCCGCAAGCGGGCGATTGGCGTGCTGGGCGGCTCGTTCAACCCGGCGCATGAAGGCCATCTGCATATCTCGATCGAGGCGCTGAAACGCTTCGGACTCGACGAGGTGTGGTGGCTGGTCAGCCCGCAGAACCCGCTGAAATCCGCGAACGGCATGGCGACGCAGTCCGAGCGCGTGGCGATGGCCCGCATGATCGCGGCGCATCCGCGTATCAAGGTCACCGGCATGGAAGCCGAATGGGGCACGCGCTACACGGCGGATTCGCTGGCGATGATGAAGCGCCGCTTTCCGGCCAGCCGCATCGTGTGGATGATGGGGGCCGATAATCTGCGCCAGATCTCGCGGTGGGACCGCTGGACCCGCATCTTCAGAAGCGTTCCGGTTGCGGTTTTCGACCGTTCTCCCTATTCTCGGGAATCGATGGCCAGCAAGGCGGCTCGGCGGTTTTCGCCGTGGCGCCTCACCGCGCCGGGACGTTTGGCCGAAACGGCGCCGCCATCGTGGATTTTTATGCATATCAAACGGCATCCAGCCTCGGCGACCGAGATTCGCCGGAGGCTGGACGCATTGAAGGAGAGCGGTAATTAAGACTTCGTCCCTGACGCCAGACGATCTGGTGGTGCTGGTCACGGGCCAGCTCGACGCCGACAAGGCGGAAGACATCCTGGCCATCGATCTGCGCGGCAGATCCTCGATGGCCGATCATATCGTGATCGCCACCGGCAATTCGAACCGTCAGGTCGCCGCCATGGCCGAGCACCTGGTGGAAAAGCTGAAGGCCAATCGCTATCGCGTCGCCCTGGAAGGCATGCCGCAAGCCGATTGGGTGCTGGTCGATGCCGGCGACATCGTGATCCACCTGTTCCGGCCGGAAGTGCGCAGCTACTACAATCTCGAACGGATGTGGGCCGCGCCCGAAGCGGCCGCCGCCATCCATTGAACCTCACCCTCGCCGCCGTCGGGCGCTGCAAGCCGGGACCGGAAAAGACGCTGTTCGAGCATTACAGTGGTCGTCTCGGCTGGCGCCTCGCCTTGAAGGAGGTGGAGGAGAAGCGTCCGCTGCCGGCGCCCGAGCGCATGGCGCGCGAAGCGGCGCTGTTGCGCGCCTGCGTGCCGAAGGGCGCGGTGGTGGTGGCGCTGGACGAGCGGGGCAAATCCTTCACCAGCCCGGCCTTCGCCGAGCTGCTGGGCCAATGGCGCGACGGCGGGCGGGCCGAGATCGCCTTTCTGATCGGCGGGGCCGACGGCCACGATCCGTCTCTGCGCCAGTCGGCCGACCTGCTTTTGTGCCTGGGCGCCATGACTTGGCCCCACATGCTGGTGCGCGGCCTGCTGGCCGAGCAGCTCTACCGGGCCGAGTGCATTCTCTCGAATCACCCCTATCATCGGGCGTGATCGGGGTGAATCGACAAGCGACGGCTTACTCACTATCCTGTGGATAACAGAGGGACGCGCGAATGGGGATCGACAGCGGACAGATGGCCTCGGGAGACGGCGACGCCTTTCATGTGTTCAGCGCCCGCGCGCAGGGAACCAACATCGACCCGCAGACTCTGCTCGCCACGGATTATTTGAATCATTTCAACGAGATCGTGATGCTCCTCGACCTCATTCCGGATATGCCGGAATGCTATGAGGACGCCCAGGCGTGGCAGCCGAAATCCTATCAGGACCATTTCCGCGACAGCCAGTTCCGCGACAAGGAACTGGCGATCGAGGCTTACGAGCACGTGCCGGTCTGTTATCGCGAACCGTTTGATAATGTAATAACGCAGATGAACCGCATGGTCCCATGGGGCTTGCAACGTATTGGAGAAATATTATCATCTGGGCAAGGTGACAGGTTGCGTCTGGTCTGTTGCGATGTTTCTCACCGGTTGCAGAAGATGATCGATATCGCCGGCGCCATCATCCATGGCAGTACGAAACGCCTGGATCAGACTGAAATTGATGGGTTTTTGGCCGATTGAGTGTGTCTGTTCTGTAACAGGTGGGCCATTTTTCGCACAATATTATCATGCGACTCTGAAGAACGAGTGCGGAGGCGCGAGGTTGGTGATATAAATAAAATTTCGGTGCATCCCGTCATTCGGCAGGGAGCGGGGGTGCCGCGAGTGTTTGGGGGATTTAGGGCGACAATAAGTTCAATAACCGAAGCGAAATTTCCCGATCGTGGCATCGGGTCACTAGGGGGTGTGCCACGGTGGAATATCGCCGCCAAGCCTCTGGAACAGCGTAACGACGACAACTTGAACGGAAGAGCGAATATATGTCTTGGCAGCGTGATAGGTCTGAAAATCGCCGGCGTGGCGGCGGCTCTCGGCGTGATGAATTCGGGGATTTCGGTGGTGGATTCGAGCCGGCGCCGGCCATGCGGCCGCGCCCTGAATTCAACCGGCCGGTCGTCGACCAGTCGAATGTCTCGGCCACTGTGAAGTGGTTCAACGCGACGAAGGGATTCGGTTTCGTGTCCCCCGTCGACGGTTCGGCTGATGCCTTCCTGCACGTCTCGGCGCTGGAACGCGCCGGCGTGTCCGAGGTGGGCGAGGGCGCCAGCATGATCTGTGATCTCGGCCCGGGGCAGCGTGGCCCGCAGGTCGTGAACGTCCATTCGGTCGACATGTCGACCGCGGTCCCGCGCCGTGCCGGCGCTCCGCGCGGTGATGCGCCGCGTGGCGAGCCGGGTCCGGCGGTCGAAGGCCGCGTCAAGTTCTTCAGCGCCGACAAGGGCTTCGGCTTCATCGCCGTCGATGACGGCGGCAAGGATGTGTTCGTGCACATCCGCGCGCTGGAGCGTTCGGGCCTGCGTTCGCTGGAGCCCGATCAGCGCGTGCGTCTGACGATCACGCAGGGCCAGAAGGGCCCGCAGGCGGAAACCGTCGACATCATCTGAGCGCGCCGCGAAAAGAGCGCCGTGCATTCCGGGGGGAGTGCGCGGCGCTTTTTATTTGCGTCATCCCCGCGAAGGCGGGGACCCAGATGGAGAGTCGCGTCTGCGGCGACATGAGTTATTTTCCACGCTGCCGCGCGTAATGCTGGGCTCCCGCCTGCGCGGGGGCGACGATCGGAGGGCCCTACCATGACCGGCGACGACGACCAGATCCGCCAGATCCTCACCACCGCCAAGACCATCGCCGTGGTCGGATTTTCCGCCAATCCCGCCCGCCCGAGCCATCAGGTGGCGGCCTTCCTGCAGCGCAAAGGGTTCCGCATCGTCCCGGTCAATCCGGGGTTGGCCGGCCAGACCCTGCTTGGCGAGACGGTCTATGCCGATCTGAAGGATATTCCCATGCCGGTCGACATGGTCGACGTGTTCCGTTCCTCCGACCATGTCGCCGGCATTATGGACGAGGCCATCGCCATCAAGGCAAAGGTGGTGTGGACCCAGCTCGACGTCATCGACGAGGCGGCGGCGGAAAAGGGCCGCGCCGCCGGCCTGACGGTGGTGATGGACCGCTGTCCGGCTATCGAGATGCCGCGACTGGGCCTGTGACGTTCGGCCGCGCCAGAGGTCCGCGCGCCTGCTCGAAGGCGTAGCCGGCCCGCAGCAGCGCGCCTTCACCCCATTTCGGGCCGATAAGGGACAAACCCACCGGCAATCCCTGGATGGCGCCCATCGGCACCGTCAGATGCGGGAAGCCGGCGGTGGCGGCGAGTTGGCCGGCCGACGGGCCGCCGGTGTCGGGATCGCCATTGACCGGGTCGGACAGCCAGGCCGGCCCGGTCGTCGGCGCCGCCAGCAGGGTCACCCCATTGTCGGCGAGAAGCGCATCGATGCGCCGCGCCGCGCCGCGCGCTTTCTCGGTCGCCGCGAGATAGGCAGGATCGGCGAGGCCGGCGGTCTGCTCGGCCTCTTCGAACAGGTCCTGTCCGAACCACGCCATCTCCTCAGCCGCATGCTCGCGGTCGAAAGCGATCAGGTCCTTCAGGCTGCGCGTCCGCACCGTCGCCGGCGTCGCGGCCAGATAGGCGTCGAGATCGGCTTTGAGCTCGAACGACAGCACGGCATGTTCGGCGTCGTCCAGGCCGTCGACCTTGCTGTCGGCGATGTCGACGATGACCGCCCCGGCTTCGGCCAGGGTGGCCAGCGCGGCGTCGAACAGCAGCCGAGTCTTCGGCTGCGAGCCGAGCTGATCGCGCAGCACGCCGATCCGCACGCCGCGCAGGGAATCCGGCGTCAAGGCGGCGGCATAATCGGCGCGATGGGCGTCCGCCTCGGCCGTGGCCGGGTCGGCCGGATCGCTGCCGGCCATGGCGTTCAGCAGCAGCGCGACGTCGCGCACCGAATGGCCCATCGGTCCGGGCGTGTCCTGGGAATGGCTGATCGGCACCACCAGGCTGCGCGACACCAGACCGACTGTGGGCTTCAGCCCGACCAGCCCGTTCATCGAGGACGGACAGGTGACCGAACCGTCGGTCTCGGTGCCGACGGCGATCACGGCGAGGTCGGCGGCGATGGCGGCGCCGCTGCCGCTCGACGATCCGCAGGCGGTGCGGTCGAGCTGATAGGGATTGGCGGTCAGGCCGCCGACGGCGCTCCAGCCGCTGACCGAGGAGGAGGAGCGGATGTTCGCCCATTCCGACAAATTGGTCTTGCCCAGAATGACCGCGCCGGCGGCGCGAAGACGGGCGACGACCGGCGCGTCGCGATAGGTCAGGTTGTCCTTGAGCGCCAGCGAGCCGGCGGTGGTCGCCATGCGGTCGCGGGTCTCGATATTGTCCTTGATCAGGATCGGAATGCCGGCCAGCGGGCCGGCGGCTGCGGTCTTGCGGGCCTTGTCGCTGGCGCGGGCCTCGTCCAGGGCATCCGGGTTGACGGCGATGACGGCGTGCAGCCGGGCGTTGCGGGTGGCGATCAGCGCCAAGGCGCCCCGCGTCAGCTCCTCGCTGCTCAGGGACCCGGCGGACATTTCGGTTTCGAGATCGGCGATCGGCATCTCGGCGGTCAGGGCCGCGACCCCCTTCTGGGCGGCGGAGTCGGCGGCGGAGGCATCGGCGGCGGACAGGAGGATGAGCGCGGAAAGGGAAGCAGTGCGCATGAAAGCATGGCGCATTGGAGACTCCTGGTGCGGGAAGCGCGGCGAGCCGGGTGGCTCGCCGCGGTCACGAAGTTACAGTTTGGCAGTGAAATGGGCGAAGAGAATCCGGCCCAGAGTGTCGTACATCGTGTAGGTGTTGTTGTTGGTGCCGTTCACGCCGCCGATCGCCAGCGTGGTGAGGGCGGGCGGGTCCTTGTCGAACAGATTGTTCACACCCAGCCGGATGGTCAGCCGGTCGAACAGCTTATAGCTGGCCGACAGGTCGATGTAGTTGTACGCGTTGATGCTGGAATTCAAGCCGCCGCAATTGACCAGACCGCCGCAGGCGCTGGTGACCGAGCCGAAGCCGGGATTGGAGGGGGAGTCGGCGTCCAGCTTGGTCCCGCCGATATAGCGCCAGGCGACGCTCAAATCGGCGTCCCAGGGCGTAACCCAGGTAACGCGGGCCTGATGCCGCCAGTTCGGCTGCGGAGTCTGGCAGGTGGGACCGTATAGTCCGGCGCAGTTGTAGGCGCGGATGACGTCGATCTGCTGGGTCTCCGCCTGGACCAGATAGGTGCCGGTCAGCGAGAAGGACAGGGCGCCCAGATCGCTGTCGGTCAGGCCGAGATCTTGGATCTTCCGCGTATAGTTGAGGTCGACGTCGATGCCGCGGTCATGGATGGAATCGAGGTTGACATTGGTGCCGGTGACAAAGCCGGCGCCGCCGGTGCCGATGCTGCCGGTGACCGGGTCGCGGTTGACGTACTGACAATAGAGGGTCTGCCCCTTGTAGCAGCCGCTGACGATGCCCGCCCCCGACAGGACGCCGATATAATTGGCGACCTTGACGTCCCAATAGTCGACCGAGGCGTCGAAGCCGGGCAGGAAGGTCGGGGTGACGTTGACGCCCCAGGTCCAGGTGTCGGCTTCCTCGGGCTTCAGATTGAGGTTGCCGCCCTCGCGCTGGGTGCACTGGTTGTTGTTGCAGGGGCCGATGGTGCCCGCTTCGAACTGGGCCACGGTGACGGCGGCCTTGCCGAGGGCGGGATTGGTGCAGGCGGCGAGGTTCTGCGGATTGGCCGGACCGGTGCCGTTGACATTGGCGGCGCACGGGTCGGCGACGCCGTTCAGCACCGCGTTCACCTGCGGCTGGAACAGCTCGAACACGTCCGGCGACCGGGCCGCCCGGTTGTAGCCGCCGCGCAGGCGGAAATCGGCGGTCGGGGCATAGTCGGCGTCGATCTTCCAGGTGTTGTTGGAGAACGAGGCCGACGAGTTGTCGACGTTCACGCCGGTATGGCGCAGACCGAGATTGAGGTTCAGGTCGTGGACGAACGGCTGGTCCTGGACCAGAGGCGCCCGCAATTCGGCGAATTCCTCGTAAGCCGCCTCGCCGCCATTGACGGCTGGCTGCTGGCCGCCGATACCGGCGATGTTGCCGGCAGCGAGGTTGGCGTCGGGCGAGACCGTCAAGGTGGTGTGCCGGTACTCGATGCCGCCCGCCACCGCCACCGGATTGGCCGCCCACGGGCTCTTGCCGCCATAAGGGCCGAAATCGCCGGTGAAGGCCAGGGTGACGTCGTCCTCGCGGGTCTGTTCGGTCTGGAGGTCGGTAGAGTCGACGGCGTTCTGCTGGTCGGTGGTGGGGCCGTTGAACTGGAAGAGGTTCAGCGTCCCGCCGGCCAGGGCCGAATTGACCAGTGGCAGCAGGGTGTAGTTGGAATAGCGCAAGGAGTAATTGGACTGCCAATGGCTGGCCGTCAGGTCGTAGCTCCAATTGCCGTCGATATCGCCGCGCAGGCCGGCCAGGGCGCGATAGTCGTTATGAGTGTTCTCGATCTGGCGCGGCTGCGAGAAATGTTCGCCGGGAACCTCGATGTTGACGCTGGCCACCCCCGCCGCGCAGCCGATGGCCGTGTATTGCGAGACCCCGAGCGGGCCCGGCGTCTTGCCGATGAAGGGGTTGTTGCAGGGGACGGTGATCTTGGTGAAGCTGCCCTGTCCGCCGATGAACAGGCCGCCGCCCGGCGATTGCTGAATCGAGCCGTCATTCATGTACATCAGCTCGGTATAGAATTCGACGTGATCGTTGATGCGGTAATTGCCGAAGCCGCCCAGGGCGGCGCGCTGGTCCTCGCGCTGCAGATAGCCGAGATTGGTGGTATTGAACTCGTCGGCGGCGGTGAAGGGCACGAAGGTCGCCGAGCCGTTCGGGTTGTTGATCACATTGCCCTTGATCCCGGGAAGGGCGGCAAAGGTTCCGTAGACGGTCGATTGCGATCCGCTGCAGCTGGTGACGGGCTTGCCGTTGACCACCATCGGGGCGAAGGCGCAGATATTCCAGTCGCGGGCCAGGTTGAGCACCGGGCTGGTCGAGCGGTAATCCGCATAGAGCGTGATGTGGCCGGCGCCGTCATCCAGCTTGCCGCCATAGATGCCGCTGGTCTCGCGGATGAAGCCGTCGAACGCGCCGCCGGTGGCGGGGCTGATCGGGAAGGGCGAATAGGTCGCCGCCTGACGGGCCGTCGCATTGTTGTTGTCATGCTGGGCGGCGGAATAGCTGAAATCGGCGATTCCTCCCTGCAGATCGCGGATCAGGTGAAAGTTGATCACGCCGGCCACGGCGTCCGAACCATAGACGGCCGAGGCGCCGCCGGTCATGACGTCGACGCCGCTCAGCAGCGTGGTGGGAAGGAAATTGAGATCGGCGGCCGAATTGGTGTCGCTGGGGCCGATCCGATGGCCGTCGATCAGCACCAGCGTGCGGTTCACGCCCAGGTCGCGCAGATTGACGTTGGCGGTGGTGCCGCCGACCAGGCTGCTCTGCTGCTGCGTGATGCTGGTCTGCACCGACGGAAGGTGATTGAGCAGGCCTTCCACCGACTGCATGTTGGATTGCGCGATGTCGTTCTGGTTGACCGCGCTGACCGGGCTGTCGCTGGTCAGGTTGGGCGCCCTGATGCGCGTTCCGGTGACGGTCAGTTCCTGGATGTCGCTGCCGCTTTCCTGCGCGGCCGCCAAGCCCTGGCTCGTCGCCAGCAGCCCTAGAATGGTGACGACACCACCGAGCCGGACCCGCCGTTCAAGGACAGAGTCCGGGTGCTTTCCCCGTAAATGACTGTGCATGATCCCCTCTGGATAGATGTGTACGAGGGGTTTGACGTGCCGGAGAGATGAATATTCCGCGACAATGCGTGTTTTTTTTGCAGGTACGGAGTCTGCCTAGTTTTTGCACATGCTAGCGACCTAGGGCGGCGGCGATATCGTCGTAGAGGTCGTCCGGGCTTTCCAGCCCGACCGACAGGCGCAGCAGGTCCGCCGGCACCGGGCTGGTCGGGCCTTCGACGCTCGCGCGGTGTTCGATCAGGCTTTCGACGCCGCCCAGCGAGGTGGCGCGCTGCCACAGTTTCACCTTGGCGGCGGTGGCGATGGCGGCGGCCTCGCCGGCCTTGACGCGGATCGACAGCATGCCGCCGAAGCCGCCGGTCATCTGCCGCGCCGCGATCTCATGGCCGGGGAAGTGCGGCAGGCCGGGATAGAGCACCTCCGATACCGCCGCATGGTTCGACAGACGCTGGGCCAGCTCCATCGCCCCGGCGCAGGCGGCTTTGACGCGAACCTGCAGGGTGCGCATGCCCCGCTGCAGCAGCCAGGCTTCGAACGGCCCGAGCACGCCGCCGATGCCCGAGAGATTGGTGCGGATCCGCGCCCAGAACTCGTCCTTCTTCGCTGTCACCAGCGCGCCGGCCACCACGTCGGAATGGCCGTTGAGGTATTTGGTCGCCGAATGCATGACGATATCGGCGCCCAAAGCCAGCGGCTTGGTCAGGATCGGCGTGGCGACGGTGGAATCGACCGCGAGCCGGGCGCCGGCGGCGCGGGCGATCCCGGCGATGGCGGCGATGTCGGTGATGCTCCACACCGGATTGGCC
>Ga0213872_10001754_pt1 | contig 13595 bp, 12 predicted proteins | sample VelepicomBERX_R2_FD_160071 | JGI IMG/M metagenome (GOLD analysis project Ga0213872, IMG submission 160071) | Rhizosphere microbial communities from Vellozia epidendroides in rupestrian grasslands, the National Park of Serra do Cipo, Brazil - RX_R2 | ecosystem: Host-associated > Plants > Roots >...
CCCGACATGTCCGTGTCGCTTCGGGCCTGATAAGAGAATCAATGAAAGTCGTCGTCGTCGAATCGCCCGCCAAGGCCAAGACCATCAATAAATATCTGGGCTCCGACTACACGGTGCTGGCCTCCTACGGCCATATCCGCGATCTGCCCGCCAAGGACGGTTCGGTGCGCCCCGATGACGATTTCTCGATGGATTGGGCGGTCGACCCCAAGTCCGACAAGCACATCAAGGACATCGCCAGCGCGGTCAAAGGCGCCGACAGCCTGATCCTCGCAACCGATCCGGATCGCGAAGGCGAGGCGATTTCGTGGCATGTGCGCAAGGTGTTGGAAGAGAAGAAGGCGCTGAAGGGCATCGACGTGAAGCGCGTGGTGTTCAACGAGATCACCAAGACCGCGATCCTCGAAGCGATGAAGGCGCCGCGCGAGCTGGACCAGCCGCTGGTCGACGCCTATCTGGCCCGCCGCGCGCTGGATTACTTGGTCGGCTTCACCCTGTCGCCGGTGCTGTGGCGCAAGTTGCCGGGCTCGCGCTCGGCCGGCCGCGTGCAGTCGGTGGCGCTGCGCCTGATCTGCGAACGCGAAGCCGAGATCGAGAACCATCGCGCCCAGGAATATTGGACGCTGGAAGCCGATCTGCTGACCAAAGGCTCGGCGAAGATCACCGCCAACCTGACCCATCTCGACGGCAAGAAGCTCGAAAAATTCGACATTCCGAACGAGGATCTGGCCAAGATCGCCGAGACCAAGGTCAAGTCGGCGGCCCTGTCCGTCGGCGCCATCGAGAAGAAGCAGAGCAAGCGGCACCCCTTTCCGCCCTTCACCACCTCGACCTTGCAGCAGGAAGCGTCGCGCAAGCTGTACTTCACCTCGGTCCAGACCATGCGCACCGCGCAGAAGCTCTATGAGGGCGTCGACATCGGCGGCGAGACCATCGGCCTGATCACCTATATGCGAACCGACGGCGTGCAGATGGCGGCGGAAGCGATCGGCGCCGCCCGCGCCTTGATCGACAAGCAATATGGCGCCGCTTACGTGCCGCCGGCGCCCCGTCTCTACAAGACCAAGGCGAAGAACGCCCAGGAAGCCCACGAGGCGATCCGCCCGACCGACCTGTTCAAGCGCCCGCAGGACGTTGCCAAATATCTCGACAAGGACCAGCTGAAGCTCTACGAGCTGATCTGGCGCCGCACCGTGGCCAGCCAGATGGAAAGCGCCGTGCTCGACCAAGTGGCGGTCACCATCGGCTCCGCCGACCAGTCGGTCGGGCTTCGCGCCACCGGCTCGGTGGTCAAGTTCGACGGCTTCCTGACGCTTTACCGTGAAGACCAAGACGACACCCCTGAGTCCGCGGACGAAGAGAATTCCGGCCGCATCCTGCCGCCGATGGCCGAAGGCGAAGCCCTGAAGCAGCAGGACGTGCGCCCGATCCAGCATTTCACCCAGCCGCCGCCGCGCTTCTCCGAAGCCAGCCTGGTCAAGGCGATGGAAGAAATGGGCATCGGCCGTCCCTCGACCTACGCCTCGATCATCCAGGTGCTGCAGGAGCGCGATTATGTGCGCCTGGAGCAGCGCCGCTTCATCCCCGAGGATCGCGGCCGCGTGGTGACCGCGTTCCTGGAGAATTTCTTCAACCGCTACGTCCAGTACAATTTCACCGCCGATCTCGAGAACCAGCTCGACGAAGTGTCCGATGGCAAGATCGACTGGAAGGCGGTACTGCGCGATTTCTGGAAGGATTTCTCGGGTGCCGTCGACGGTACCAAGGAACTGCGCGTCTCCGAAGTGCTCGATACGCTGGACCGCGTTCTCGGCCCGCATTTCTTCCCCGAACAAGGCGAAGGCCACAATCCGCGCCTGTGCCCGACCTGCCAGGCCGGGCAGCTGGGGCTGCGCCTCGGCAAGTTCGGCGCCTTCATCGGCTGCTCGAACTATCCGGAATGCCGCTATACCCGCCAGCTGACCCAGGCGGGCGGCGAGGACGGAGCCGCGGCGAATGGCGGCGGCGACGGCCCGCGCGCCCTGGGCGAGGATCCGTCCACCGGATTGCAGGTGATCATCAAGAAGGGTCCCTACGGCTTCTACGTCCAGCTGGGCGACAGCGAGGACAAGAAGGAAAAGCCGAAGCGCGTCAGCCTGCCCAACGGCATGGATCCGGCCAGCGTCGATCTCGATCGCGGCCTGAAGCTGCTGGCCTTGCCCCGAGAGGTCGGCGTGCACCCGGAGTCCGGCCAGATGATCAGCGCCGGCATCGGCCGCTTCGGTCCTTACCTCAAGCTGGGCGACGTCTATAAATCGCTGCCCAAGGGCGACGACGTGCTGGAAATCGGCATGAACCGCGCCGTCGAGCTGCTGGCCGGCGCCAGCGCCAAGGCGCGCGCCCCGGCCAAGGAACTGGGCAAGCATCCGGGCGACGGCAAGCCGGTCACCCAGGGCTCGGGCCGCTTCGGCCCCTATGTCAGCCATAACAAGCTGTACGCCAACCTGCCCAAGGGCCAGACCGAGGTGACCTTCGAGGAAGCCCTGGCCCTGCTCGCCGCCAAGGCCGAAAAGACCGGCAAAAAGGTGCCCGCCGCCAAGGCGGCCAAGGCTCCCAAGGCCGCCAAGGCTGAAACCGCCGAGAAAAAGCCGGCGGCGAAAAAGGCTCCCGCCAAAAAAGCGGCGCCGAAGAAGAAGACTGCTGCCGCCAGCTAAGGCGCGTAGCGCTTTAGCAAGGCTTCGTAACGCCCGTCCGCCCTCATCTTGCGGAGTTCGGTATCGAACGCATCGCGGACGGCGGCCATGTCGCGCTTGCGGGTGAAGGCCAGGAAGGTCGGCATCAATTCGACGGCCGGTTCGGTGCGCTCGATCGCCCCGCCCTTGCCGGTGCCTGCCTCGGCATGGGCCATCAATTCGTTGGTCGAAAAGATGGCGTCGATCCGGCCGGCGGCGACCATCTCGACCAGGCTGTCGGTCGACGTGACCCTCTCGATTTCCCCGAACAGGTGCTGGGCCTCCGCCTCGGCGAAGGCCGCGCCGTGATAGCTGCCATTGAGGATGCCGATCCGCTTTCCCCTGAGCGCGTCGCGCCAATGCCGCGCGTCGAAGGCGTGACCCTTCGACACATATACGTGCTCCTCGGCGACGAACAGCGGAACGTTGGAATAGAGGAAAGACCGCTCGCGTTCATCAAGGCGATAGATGCTGAACAGGCCGTCGCTTTCGCCGTTGCGCACCTCGTCGAAACAGCGCGCCCAAGGCCGCACGCGGAATTCGACGCGCCATCCGGCGCCCGCCATCGCTTCCCGCAGGACATCCGCGAACAGGCCCGAGGGCAGGCCAGCGCGATATTCAAAATTGCGAGATTTGGCATCGCTTACGAGGCTGAGCACCCGGTCGTCGGCTTGCGCGCCGACACCAACCAGGATCGACAGGAGGACTCCCGCCCCCAGCATCAGTCCAGCCTTAATCAGCCCAGCGCACTCCTCTTTCCCGTGAGGATACAATGGAACACGGACGTAGAAAAGTTGGCCTCTTGACCTTCCCACCATGGGAAGGTCCATATGAGGAGGCGACCATATTTTCTGGAGTTTCGGTCCATGACGGTTCGCACGATTGACGTCGCCATCGGCGGCATGAGCTGCGCCGGTTGCGCGGCGCGTGTCGAAAAAGCGCTGAAGGCCGCGCCCGGCGTCGCTTTGGCCGAGGTCAATCTGGCCATGGCCCGCGCCCGCGTCAGCGGCGACGAGATGAGCTTCGCCCGCGTCGCCGATGCCGTGCAGCAGGCCGGCTATCACGCCTATCCGCTGTCGCAGGCCGAAGAGGCCGAGAAAAGCGACGGCGGCCGCGAGGCCGCGCTGGCGATCCTGCTGGCCCTGCCGCTGGTGCCGATGGCCTTGCCCGGCTGGCTGCAATTCATCCTGGCCACGATCGTCCAGTTCGGCCTCGGCTGGCGCTTCTACCGGGCCGGCTGGCATGCCGCGAAGGCGTTGTCCGGCAATATGGATCTGCTGGTCGCGCTCGGCACCAGCGCCGCCTGGGGACTCAGCACCTGGATGCTGGCGTCCGGGCATGAAGCCCATCTTTATTACGATTCCTCGGCGGTGGTGATCGCCCTCGTTCTGCTCGGTAAATGGCTGGAGGCGCGGGCCAAGCGTCAGGCCGGCAAGGCGATCCGCGCCTTGTCCGCGCTGCGGCCGGAAACCGCGCGGGTGCGCCGCGACAGCACGGATGAGGAAGTCCCACTAACCAGAGTCAAGCTGGGCGATCTGGTGGTGGTGAAGCCGGGCGAGCGCATCGCCGTGGACGGCATCGTGGTCGAGGGCGAATCCCAGGCCGACGAATCGCTGCTGACCGGCGAATCCCTGCCGGTGGCGAAGAAGGCCGCGGACAAGGTGATCGGCGGCTCGGTCAATGGCGACGGGCTGCTGGTGGTGAAGACTTCGGCGCTGGGCGCGGAAAGCACTTTGTCGCGCATCGTCCGGCTGGTCGAAAGCGCGCAGATGGCCAAGGCGCCGATGCAGCGCCTGGCCGACACGGTTTCCGCCTGGTTCGTGCCGGCGGTACTGATCGCTGCCGCCCTCACTCTGGCGGGCTGGCTGCTGACCGGCGCCGGCGTCACCGATGCCGCCATCAATGCGGTGGCGGTGCTGGTGATCGCCTGCCCCTGCGCACTGGGCCTCGCCACGCCGGCGGCGATGATGGCCGGCACCGGAGTCGCCGCCCGCGCCGGCATCCTGGTCAAGGATGTCGGAGCGCTGGAAACGGCTCATCGCACGGATCTGGTGGTGTTCGACAAGACCGGCACCCTGACCGAGGGCAAACCGTCGGTCACCCATATCACCGACAAAGGAATACTGGCCATCGCCGCCGCCATCCAGGCCGGCAGCCCGCACCCGCTGGCCAAGGCTGTGCTGAAAGCCGCCGAAGGCATCGCGCCGCGCGCCGCGACCGGCCATCGCACCCTGAACGGACGCGGCGCCGCGGCAACCATCGACGGCACCGAATATCTGCTGGGCAATCGCAAGCTGCTCGAGGAATACGGCCTGTCCGCCGAGGAGACGTCCGGCACGGCTTCCTGGCTGACCGATGGCAAAGGCGTTCTCGGCCGCATCGACTTCGCCGATCCGCTGAAACCTACCTCCCGCCAGACGGTTGAAGGGCTGAAAGCGCTGGGCATCGAAAGTGTTTTGCTGACCGGCGACAACGCCGCAAGCGCCGAAGCTGTCGCCCAGGAGCTTGGCATCGACCGCGTCTTCGCCGAATTGCTGCCCGAGGACAAGGCCGGCATCGTCCAGCGCCTGAAGCGCGAAGGCCATGTCGTCGCGATGGTCGGCGACGGGGTCAACGACGCGCCGGCTTTGGCGGCGGCGGATGTCGGCATCGCTTTGTCGTCGGGCACAGACGTGGCGATGGAGGCGGCCGGCCTGACCTTGATGCGGCCCGATCCGCTGCTGGTGATCGACGCGCTGTCGCTGTCGAAGCGCGTCACCGCCAAGATCCGGCAAAATCTGTTCTGGGCCTTCGCCTATAACGTGATCGGCATCCCGCTGGCGGCGCTGGGCTATCTCAGCCCGATGATCGCGGGAGGGGCGATGGCCTTTTCCAGCGTCAGCGTGGTTTCCAATGCGTTGCTGATCCGTACCTGGAGAGGAGCGGCGAAATGAACATCGGCGCCGCCGCCAAGGCTTCGGGCGTTTCCGCCAAGATGATCCGCTATTACGAGAGCATCGGGCTAATCGGCGCCGCGCATCGCACCGAGGCCGGTTACCGCACTTATGGTCAGGACGATCTGCGCACCCTCGGTTTCATCCGCCATGCGCGGGAGCTGGGTTTTTCCCTGGCCGAAGTGACGCAGTTGCTGGCTTTGTGGCGCGACAGCGGCCGCGCCAGCGCTGATGTCAAACGATTGGCGCTGGCCCATATCGACGAGATCGACCGCAAGATCGCCCATATGGCGGCGATGCGCGACACGCTGGTCAAGCTGTCGGATTGCTGCCAGGGCGATGGTCACCCCGACTGTTCCATCCTCGACGCGCTTTCTAGCCCTTCGACGAAGTAAGCTCGCTCCTGACCGCGAGCAGCTCCTCGCGCATCCGGTTCAACCCGTCCAAGGTCAAGCCGGTCGAGCACAGCATGTTGCGCGGCACGTCGCGGGCCTTGGCGTCGAGCGCCTTGCCCGCCTCGGTCAGGGCCACAACGACGCGGCGCTCATCCGCTTCGCTGCGCCGGCGCGTGACCAGACCGTTGGCCTCGAGGCGCTTGAGCAAGGGTGTCAGTGTGCCGGAATCCAGTTGCAGCCGGTGCCCCAGCTCCTTCACCGTCACCTCATCTTCATCCCAGAGAATCAGCATGACCAGATATTGTGGATAGGTCAGGCCGAGCGGATCGAGCAGCGGCTTGTAGGCCTTATTGAAGGCGTGCGCGGTCGAATAGACCGCGAAACAGAGTTGGTTGGCCAGCGTACGGGCCTCGTCCTTTTGCTTACCCATGATGGTCCTGCTTTCCCGATGTGCCGAGCATACAACACAGCTATGCAAATTGGGTTCAAAATTCAATTGTACACAATCAAATTTTGCGCTATCAATGTGTCCATCGAATGAACACACCCCCCGCTCGAAAGGAGCACATCATGTCTGTCAACGTCCTCTACAAGACCAGTGCCACTGCCACCGGCGGCCGCGACGGCGAAGCCCAGACCGCGGACGGCAGCCTGAAGGTCAAGCTGTCCACGCCGAAGGAGCTGGGTGGTGGCGGCGGCGCCGGCAACAATCCCGAGCAGCTGTTCGCCGCCGGTTATTCGGCCTGCTTCATCGGCGCGATGAAGTTCGTCTCCTCGCAGGGCGGCCCGAAGGTTCCGGCCGACACCACGGTGACCGCCAATGTCGGCATCGGCCCGCGCTCGGAAGGCGGCTTCGGCCTCGACATCCAGCTCGACATCTCGCTGCCGGGCCTGAGCAAGGACGAGGCGACCAAGCTGGTCGAGCAGGCTCACCAGGTGTGCCCCTACTCCAACGCCACCCGCAACAACGTCCCGGTTCGCCTGAACCTGGTCTAAGCGGCGCACAATAAAAGACCCCCTCGGGCCATCGTCCGAGGGGGTCTTGTTTTTTGATGCTTACATACCGTTATTCTTGAACCAGACCGACATGCGGTCCCAGGCATCGGCGGCGGTCTTGGGATCGAAGCTCGCCCGGTCATCGGCCATGAAGCCGTGCTTGATGCCGGGGAAGACGACGATGTCGGACTTCTTGCCGGCGGCCACCGCATTCTTCATCGCGTTGGCATCGGCCTCCATGATGAAATCGTCCTTGGCGCCGTACAGGCCGAGCACCGGCACCTTGATCGTCGGCCCCAGAGCCAGGGCCGATTGCCCCTTGGGATCGCGCGACGGCTGCAGGAAACCGTAATAGGAAACGCCTGCTTTCAATTTCGGATCATGCGCGGCATAGACCCAGACCGCGCGGCCGCCCCAGCCGAAGCCGGTGATGCCGACCTTCTTGACGTCGGCCTTGCCGGACTTCTTGGCGAAGGCGACGGTGGCGTCGAGGTCGGATACGAATTCGGCATCGATCACCTTGGAAACGACCGTCCGCATGATGTCGAGCTCGTCGGTCGACTTGCCCGGGCCGCCCTGGCGCGAGAACAGGTCCGGGGCGATGGCGTAATAGCCCAGCTTGGCCAAACGGCGCACCACATCCTGCATCTGCTCGTTCACGCCGAACACGTCGTGGGCAACCAGGACCACCGGGAAGTTCGCCCCCTTGGCCGGATAGGCGCAATAGCCGGTGATTTCGCCACCGGTGATCGTAATCTTCACCTGCTGGGCGACCAGCCCTTCGCTGTCGGTATGGATGGGTGCCGCCGCGGCAAAGGCCGGGCGTACCGACAAGGCCAGCAAGGCGGCCGCCGACGCACCGAGAAACTGGCGGCGACCGAGATACTTGTTTTGAGACATGGGACGTTTCCCCGCTTGGTTATGGGTGTTCGACACTTACTTTAGCAGGGGAAAACGCCCCCGTCCCGGTTACCAAGCAATAGTCGGCGGCAAGAATTCCGCGAACAGATCGTCGTAATAGGGCTTCAATTCCTTGAGGTCCGGCTTGGAATGGCCTTTAGAGTAAAGGTCGTACTGATTGAACTTCAGCACCCACTCCTTCATGGCGCGATCCTTGTCGTTGCACAGATGATCGTAGGCGCCGTGCTTGTGCCACGGATAGAAGGAATGGAAGCGCAGCATGTAAAGCGCTTCGTCGGGCAGATAAGGCTGCATCACCTCGCCGATATAGCCGTCATGGCCGAACGACATATGCACCTTCTCGAGGCCGCAATTCGGTTCGTAGATGCCGTAGAGATCCTGATATTGCGGGTTCAGGCGATCCGGGTTCTTGGCGAAATATTGGTGGAACACGATGTGCTCGGACCAGGCGCAACCCACCGGGAAAGTGTCGCCCACCACGCCCCATTGCGGCTCGCCATAGAGGCACAGGCACTTGCCGAGATCGTGCAGGAAACCGGTCAGCACCATCCAGCGCGGCAGATTGTCGCGGCGCATCGCCTCCGAGGTCTGCAAAAGATGCTCGATCTGGGTCAGATCGGTGTCGGGATCGCTGTCGTCGACCAGCTGATTGAGGAACTCCGCCGCTTCCCACACCGTCTTCTGGCCCTTGCGGAGAGTGAAATATTCCTCCTCTTTGGCCAGCACGTACTCCACGGTCATGTTCTCGTGTTGCTGCCGGTAGAACTCGGCGACGCGCGGCACCGCCTGGGCGTCATATTGGCGGAATTCTTCCTGGCTTTTCCCTTCCTTGTAGCGCGCGGCAGTGCCCATGGTTTCCTCGTTTGTTTTTACGTAAGCGCTTAAGTGTATCAAAATCGCAGCACAAAGGGTAACGTAGTTCTGCAGAAGCCAGGGCATCAGACCCGGCGCGGCGAGGAAAACGGCTATGAGCGAACGGCAAGCGGTAAGGCAGCACCCGGTTCGAGCGGTTCTGACCGACATACACTTCTGGGTTCCGGCGCTGGTGCTGGCCTGCGGCATCACGCTGCTGGCCGCGATCCAGTCGAACTGAGCGGAGGGCGGCATGAAATCGCAACCGGCCGGTTCGCTCCATCTTCTCGGCGTAGTGTGCGGCTTGGCGGCGGGCGTCTGGCTCGGCGCGGCCGAAGCCCCCACCAAGCTGGTCGATGCCGGCTTCTCGCCTTTCGCCATCTCGCTCTGCATGGTAGCCGGCGTGTTCACCGCGCGCTGGACCTTCCCCACCTTGATGAAGGGCACCGGCTTCGTCTTCGCCGACATCGCCGCCAAACCGCATTTGATCGTCTGGGCGATCCTGGCCGGCGCGCTGTGGGCGGTGGCCAATACGCTCACCGTATTCGCCATCCGCGACGTCGGGCTGGCCGTCGCCTTCCCGCTATGGAACGCCAATTCGCTGATCGGCCTGACCTGGGGCTGCCTGCTGTTCCGCGAATTGCGCGGCGCCGATCAGGCCAACAAGACCAAGGTGGTGATGGGCGGCTTCTGCATCGTCGGCGCCGCGATCCTGCTCGGCTTCTCCACCCTGCAGAACGCCGATGCCGGCACCTCGTCCCATGCGGTGCGCGGCCTGGCGGCGGCGGCCGGCGCCAGCCTGATGTGGGGCACCATGTATGTGCCCTATCGCAAGGCCTATCTCAGCGGCATGAACCCGCTGTCTTTCGTCACCATCTTCACCTTCGGCGAACTCGGCACCATGTTGGCGCTGACCTACACGCTGGATGGCGGGGCGCAGTCTTCGCTGGGACAGCTGGTGCATAATCGCCAGATGCTCTTCTGGCTGTTCCTCGGCGGCTTCATCTGGGTGATCGGCGATCTGTTCCAGCAATTCGCCACCAAATATCTCGGCATCGGGCGCGGCATTCCGCTGTCCAACACCAACCAGCTATGGGGCCTTGCCTGGGGTGCATTGGTGTTCGGCGAATTGCGCGGCGCCGACACCGGCCACCTGGCGCTGGTGGTGGGCGGATCGCTGCTGATGATCCTCGGCGCCCTGGCGATCAGCACCGCCTCGGCCTGCAAGAACGAAATGCAGTCGCGCGACGCGGCGCTGGAGCGCGAATGCTATCGCTATGGGCTCGACTACAAGGAAACCCGCGAGGCGCAGGACGGCGCCGGTCACGTCCAGGCCGGCACGCGCCGCTGGTGGGATTGGGCGATCGTCGGCACCGCAATCGCCTTGTTCGCCTGGCTCGGCCATGACGCGCAAGTGCCGCCGCTCGCCATGGATTTCGGCTGGGTCTCGGCCCTGTCCGTGTTATTGCTGGTGGCCATCGGGATAGGCGGCTGGTCGCTGTGGACCCGGACAAGGTTCGGGTAACGCAATGGCTGTCAGGCTGAAAGACATCGCCCGCGAACTGGGCGTCTCCACCGTCACCGTGTCGAAGGCGCTGCGCGGCCGCGCCGACATCGGCCAGGACACGAAGGAACGCGTGCTGAAGCTGGTGGCGGAGATGGATTACCGCCCCAACATGCTGGCGCGCGGCCTGGCCAGCGGACGCTCCTACGCGGTCGGGCTGGTGGTGCCCGACCTGGTGCATCCCTTTTTCGGCGAATTCGCCCGATCGCTGGCCGGCGCCCTGCGCGCCGAAGGCATGGCGCTGATCCTGGCCTCGTCCGAGGAGGATCCCGCCATCGAGCAGCAGGAGATTCGCACCTTGCTGGGGCGCGGGATCGACGTGCTGCTGGTCGCTTCCTGCCGGCCCGCCAGCAAATTTCCCGAGGATCTGGCCGACAGCAAGACGCCGGTCCTGCTGATCGACCGCCAGTTCAACAGCGCGCGCGCCGATTTCGTCGGCTCGGACGACGTCAGCATCGGCGAGGTCGCCACCCGCCATCTGATCGGCATCGGCAAGAAGCGCATCGCCCATATCGGCGGGCACGGCATGAGCCCGTCGGTCGACCGCCTGAAAGGCTTCAAGCGTGCCCTGCTCGCGGCGGGCATTCCCTTGCCGAAAAGCTATGTGGTGACGCGCGACCGCTTCGAGGAAAGCGGCGACCGCACCGGCTATCACGCCATGCAGGAATTGCTGGCGCTGAAGAAACGGCCCGACGCGGTGTTCTGCTACAACGACCTGTCCGCCATCGGTGCCATGGAAGCGGCGCTGCAGGCCGGGCTGCGCATCCCCGAGGACATCGCCTTCGTCGGCTGCGGCAATCTGCGCTATGCCGATTATCTGCGCATCCCGCTGACCTCGGTCGACCAGGCCAGCGACCGCCTGGGCCAGACCGCCGCTGCGCGGGCCTTGGAACTGGCCGAAAAACCCGATCAGCGGACCAAGACGATCCGGCTTGAGCCTCGTCTCATCGTCCGCCGATCAAGCGTCGCCGGCTAGAACCGGTTATTGCGCGGGAAGCCCGTCGGCGGCATGCGGCCGACGGTGGCGCGTTTGCCGAGCCAGAGGGTCAAGTTGGTCTCGGTGCGGGTCTTGTCGCCTAGAGCCCAGGATAAGCCCTCGCTCAGGGTGAACAGCTTGATGTCGGCCGTTCCGCCGTCGCGGTATTTCTGCAGGATGACGCCGCGCCCGCGGGTCATCTCGGGGACTTCGTCCAGCTTGAACAGCAGCAGCTTGCGGTTCTTGCCGATCACCGCCACCGCGTCGTGATTGCCGGTCGGCAGGCAGAAGGCCGCCGTTTCGCCGTCGCCGAGATTGAGGATCTGCTTGCCGGCGCGGGTCTGGGCCAGCACTTCCTCGCTCTTGATCACGAAGCCCTTGCCGCCCGACGAGGCCACCAGCAGGCGGGTCTCGGGGCGATAGATCGAGAGGCGCACGATTTCGGCGTCGTTCGGCAAATCCACCATCAGGCGCAAAGGTTCGCCATGGCCGCGCCCGCGCGGCAGCTTGTCGCCGCCCAGCGTGTAGAAGCGGCCATTGCTGGCGAATAGCAGGATCTTGTCCACCGTCGAACAATGCAGCGCGATGTGGAGCTGGTCGCCTTCCTTGAACTTGAAGTCGTCCGAATTGTCGGCATGGCCTTTGACGGCGCGGATCCAGCCCTTCTCCGAGAGGATGACGGTGATGTCCTCCTTCTCGATGAAAGCCTCGATCGGCACCACCACGCCCTCGGGCGCCTCGCCCAGGGTGGTGCGGCGGCGGCCCAGCGCGTCGTCCTTGCCGAACTGGGCGTTGATCTCCTTGACCTGCTTGGCGATCGCCTTCCAGCGCGCCTTCTCATCCGACAACAGGGTCTTCAAGCCAGCCAGCTCGGCCGACAGCTTGTCGTGCTCGCCCTTGATCTCGAACTCTTCCAGGCGGCGCAAGGACCGCAGGCGCATATTGAGGATCGCCTCGGCCTGGTTGTCGGTCAGCCCGAAGCGCTCCATGAGTTTCGGCTTCGGCTCATCCTCGGTGCGGATGATATGGATCACCTCGTCGAGATTGAGATAGGCGATCAGATAGCCGTCCAGCACTTCGAGGCGGGCCTCGATCTTGCCCTGGCGATAGCGCGAGCGCCGCTGCAGCACCTCGTGGCGATGATCGAGGAAGGCCTGCAGCACTTCCTTGAGGTTCATCACCCGCGGCACCGACTGGGCGTCGAGCAGGTTCATGTTGAGCGGGACGCGGATTTCGAGATCGGTCTGACGGAACAGCTGCTCCATCACCATCTCGGCGTCGACCGAGCGGTTCTTCGGCTCCAGCACCACGCGGACATTTTCCGCCGATTCGTCGCGGATGTCGGCCAGCAGCGGCAGCTTCTTGGCTTCCATCAGCTCGGCGATCTTTTCGATCAGCTTCGATTTCTGGATGCCGTAAGGGATCTCGGTGACGATGATCTGATAGAGGCCGTGGCTGAGCTTTTCCTGCTCCCACCGCGCCCGCAGGCGGAAGCCGCCGCGCCCGGTGCGATAGGATTCGGCGATGGAAGCAGCAGATTCCACCATCACGCCGCCGGTCGGCAAATCGGGACCCTTGATATGGACCAGCAGCGCGTCGATCGCGCAGTCCGGCTCGGCGATCAGATGCAGCAGCGCGCCGCAGATTTCGCCGACATTGTGCGGCGGAATGCTGGTCGCCATGCCGACCGCGATGCCCGAGGCGCCGTTGGCCAGCAGGTTCGGGAAAGCCGACGGCATCACCACCGGCTCTTCCTCGGTGCCGTCATAGGTCGGGCGGAAATCGACCGCGTCTTCGTCGAGCCCGTCCATCAAAGCGGCTGCCACCGCGGTCAGGCGGGCCTCGGTATATCGCATGGCTGCGGCGTTATCGCCGTCGATATTGCCGAAATTGCCCTGGCCCTCGACCAGCGGATAGCGCACGGCGAAATCCTGCGCCAGGCGCACCATGGCGTCATAGACCGAACTGTCGCCGTGCGGATGGTATTTACCGATCACGTCGCCCACCACGCGGGCGCATTTCTTGAAGCCTGAATTGGGGTCCAGCTTCAATTGCCGCATGGCGTAGAGAAGCCGGCGGTGCACCGGCTTCAGCCCGTCGCGCACATCGGGCAGCGAACGGGAAACGATGGTGGACATGGCATAGGCGAGATAGCGCTCGCCCAGCGCGTCGGACAAGGAAGTATCCCTCACCTGATCGGTAAGGACAGCGTCGGCCATAACAGGAAGGTCCCCAAAAATACCAGAT
>Ga0213872_10001755_pt1 | contig 13592 bp, 14 predicted proteins | sample VelepicomBERX_R2_FD_160071 | JGI IMG/M metagenome (GOLD analysis project Ga0213872, IMG submission 160071) | Rhizosphere microbial communities from Vellozia epidendroides in rupestrian grasslands, the National Park of Serra do Cipo, Brazil - RX_R2 | ecosystem: Host-associated > Plants > Roots >...
GTGCGTGGGCGATGACCGTCGCGCGGTGGCCTCACTTCACCCCCTGCGCGGCCGTCCTGCACCTGCCAATGCCATGGTGCCGCCCGCTATAGTGGATGATTACCGCGTCACCTCCGATCTGTGGACAAGGGGCTGGGATTGTCGAACCTGAAACGTATTCTTTGTTTGAGTGCAGCCTTTGCCGCCGCATTGAACGGCACCATGGTGATGCCGCTGATGGTGATGGCGCTGAACCACGTAAGCGGCATCTCGGAATCGCTCGCAACCGTTATTGCCAGTCTGGAGATTGCGGGCATCGCGCTCTATTGTCTGTTGGTGCCCAGACTGGCGCGGCGCGCACCCCGCGCGGTGGCGTTCGCTGGCGTGGTGGTGCTGGCCCTTGGCGAAGTGGGTACGCATGTATTGAATACAGTGCCATTGCTGTGTGTCGCGCGGCTGATATGCGGCATCGGCGAGGGGGCGCTGTTCAGCCTGATCACCGCCGAAATCGCTTCCGAAAAGCAGGCTGAGCGGATCTGGGGGCAGATCAATGTCATCGGCGGTGTATGCATGGGCCTCTTGCTGTTTGGGCTCTCGGCCCTGCCGCCGGCCCAAGGGCGGGGTAGCATCTTTCTTTGGATCGCTGGCTTTGTGCTGCTGATGGGGCCGTGGATCATCGGCATCGGCCGCCATCGCGATGCGGTGCATGCCATACATGCTGCGAACCGGCTGCCGCGTAGGCAGATCGTGCTTATCCTCTTCGTCGTACTGCTCGTCTATGGTGTGTAGGCAGGGCAGTGGGCGGTCAGTGGCTACGTGGGCGATCTCGCGCATATTGCGCCGACCACCGTTGGCCTATTCCTGGCGATCTCATCAGTCGCCGGCTTTGCCGGCGCCGTGGTGCCTTCTCTCACGCGCAACCCGGCCCTACGGCTGCGCTTTGTGATGTCGGGTTTCGTGGTGATGGCGGTGTCGGTCTACTGGTTTTTCAACCAGATGGGCGCGGTCCATTTTCTGCTCGGTCAAGTCTTCGTGAACGTGGGCTTCTATATGGTGACCCCATTCGTGACGGGTCTATTGACCGAAAATGACCCCGACGGGGCACTGGTGCTGCGTACACTCGTGGTGGCATTGATCGGTGCGGCGGTCGGCACTGCGTTGGCGGGGGAATTGCTGGTGCGCTGCGGGCCGGCGCTTTTCAGCGTCTTTGCCATTGCAGCGGTGGGGCTGGGGGCGCTCGGCGCGCTGAGGGTGTTCTACCGGTTGCACTTGTTGCACGGCGCCGCCCAGCGGGGCGACGCCGTGTCAGTCAGTCTCGAACCGGGTCAGGTCAACGGTATGCGACCGTAGCGATGTCCTGAACGAACTGGCCTTGCTCCAAGGCTGTTACGAAGGCATCGGCATAGTCCGGGTAGTGGATCTTGCTGGCGCCGCTCGCATCCGTCAGCAAGGTGCGCGAGCCGACCTGGAAGTTGCCCAGCTTTTCGCCCGCACTGATAAGCGCTGCTGGGGCAAAGAAGGTCCAATCCACATCCTTCACGGTGCTCAACAGATTGAACGCATCGCGATGGGCGAGCGCGATGGCCTTGTACGCGGCAGGGAAGCTCGGGGTATCAACGAGTTGCACGCCCGGCGCAACTTCGAGGCTACCGGCGCCACCCACGACGACGAGGCGGCGCACACTGGCCTGGCGCACCGCATTCAGCAGGGCTTCAGTCACCTGCCGTACTTGGCCCACATTATCGGCCGTTGGGCCATAGGCGCTGGCAACCGCATCGTGGCCCGCGATCGCATCGGCCAGGGCCTGCGCATCGAGTACATCCGCAACCTTCAGCGACACGCCGCTCAATGCGGCTGGTACGGCCCGTGCGCTGCGCACGATGCCGGTGACCTGATGACCACGGCGCAGCGCATCGGCTGCAATGGCGGAACCGATATTGCCGGTGGGGGCGATCAATGCAATTTTCATGGTGACTTCTCCTGATACGGCACCAAGGCCGATAAGTGTTAAGCGATGGTGGCAGTCTAGAGACTTGTTGTGCTCGGAAAAACATCGTAAAACGGTGATGTTTGTTGCATAGATCGAGCGAATAAATGGACCGACTGACCGCGATGCGGGTGTTTGTAGAAGTGGCGGATTCGGGTAGCCAAACAGCGGCGGCTGACCGGTTGGAGATGTCGCGCGCCATGGTGTCGCGCTATCTGGCTGAGATGGAGAGTTGGCTGGGCGCGCGCCTATTCCAGCGCACTACGCGGCGCCTGAGTCTGACCGATGCTGGCGAAGCCTGCCTGATGCGCAGTCGGGCGGTGCTGGAACAGGTCGGTGATCTGGAGTGCAATGCAGGCCGCAGCAATGCCGAGCCGCGCGGCTTGATCAGGGTGACGGCCGCTATGTCATTCGGCCAGTATCACCTCGCAGGTGCCATTGCCGATTATGTCGAGCGCTACCCGCAGACCCAGGTAGACTTGCTGATGGTTGACCGCACGGTGAATCTGGTCGAAGAGCGCGTCGATCTCGCTGTCCGCATCACCTCGGAGCTAGACCCCTCTCTGGTGGCACGGCGGCTGGGGCCCTGCCGCTCGGTTCTCTGCGCAACGCCGGCCTATCTCGCGCGGCGTGGCACACCGACACGGCCGGAAGACCTGCTCGCACACAATTGCTTGAGCTATGCCCAATTCGGTAAGGGAAGCTGGCCGCTGACGTACCGCGGTCAACCCTTGCCGACGGCCGTACAGGGCAATATCACTGCGAACGAAGCATCGGTGCTCCTGAAGGCGACCCTGGCCGATGCAGGCATCTCGATGCAGCCGACCTATCTCGCCGCACCTTTGCTCCGTGCCGGTGCGCTGGTGGCGCTGTTGCCGGATTTTCCACCGGCCGAGATGGGCATCTATGGGGTCTATACCTCGCGTCGGTTCATTCCGCCTACCTTGAGAACCCTGTTGGATTTTCTGGCCGAACGGCTTGGGCCTGAACCCTACTGGGATCGGCCCTCTGTCGGCGACGAAACGAGCGTGCGACGTGGCGCAGGCAGTGGCAAAGGAAGCTATGCTTCGTAGGCAATCCTTCACCCCGGGGGCGCCGTCATGCAGATTCGCCGGCTATGTCTTGTGCTACTCACCGCGCTGGGCGGTATGGTGCATGCGCAAGATGGCTTGCGGGTCTGCGTTTCCGATGTCGCACAGCCCCCTTTCGTCTATTGGCCGGGTGGGCAGGAAGCATTGCGCAACACGACCCCCCAGGTGCAAGGCTTGGCGGTCGACGTACTGAAGCTGATCGCCGGTCGTGTGGGACGTGATTCGGCTAGCGTTGTTGCGTTGCCGCTGCGCCGCTGCCTGGCGATGGTCGCGTCAGGCCAGTTGGATGTGCTGGCCAATGTGCCGACCGCCCAAATCGATCCAAAGCCGTTTCTGGTGACCGAATCGTATTTCACGCTGACCAGCGAATATGTCTATTGGAAGAAGCGGTTTCCCGAGGGCGTGGCAATCAAGACGGTGGATGATCTGCAGCGCTACCGCGTATGTGGGATCGCTGGCTATAACTACGAAGGTTACGGGCTGAGCCTCAACCAGGTCGACATGGGGGCGCCCAGTTATCGTGCCCTGGTGCACAAGATGGCGTCGGGGCGATGCGACCTGTTCATCGATAAGCGCGAGACGATCGCAGGGCTGCGCCTGGTCGATGCCGATCTCTTTGCTGAACTCACCGGCGGCGCATTCGTTATGGGCGCGTTGACCGAGGATCTGCCGACTGGGTTGCATTACGCGTTCAGCAAACAGATGCCCGATGGGGCGGCCTTCCTTGCCCGATTCAATGCCGCGCTTTCTGATGCCAGACGGCGGGGCGAGATCGGCCGCCTGGCTGAGGCGTATCTTCGCTGACTGGACGGCTCGACGCCTCTGCACCAGCGCGCCGATGGCCCATTCCTTTATTAGCTTTACCCTATATGGGGGATTCGCACCCGTGCAGCGCCGGGCATAATGTCTGCCAGTCGATCTACTGTATTTGGGTACACAGGTCGACCTGTGGTGTGTGCTTTTATATTTGATCTCATACTTTCAAATCCATACCCATATTGCGCTTGCACCGGGGTGAGCGCTGCGGGAGGAGGAATCGTTCCGCGATTATCGAAGGCCGAGCATTGCTCGGCCCTCTCTTTTGCACGGCTCGCTTGCCTTACAGCTGGGCTGGGTCCCAGTGTTCAGCCAGCTTGCCGTTCTCGACGCGAAACATATCGAACCAGGTCGTCGTATAGGTCTTGCCTGGGTGCTTGGGGTCAGGCACTTCCTGTACAAAGCTCATGATGACCCGGTCGCCCTCTGCCACGATGGTCACAAGGGGGCCCTGGATGGTCGCCGCGATCGGCTTGGGCTTGAGCAGCTTCGAGAAAAGCTCGACAAAGGCAGCTCGCCCTGTACCCACTGCGGGGTTGTGCTGGATGTACGATTCAGCCAAGTACTTGTCGGCCAGCTCAACATGTCCACCTTCGAGAATCTCGCGCCAGAAGTCATAAACAAGGCGCTTGTTGGCCGCGAGCTGGGGGTCTGCGCTCAACAGCAGTTTGGCTTGATCCTTGGTCGCTTCCACCGGTACCTGGGCCCAAGCGGCCATGGGTATGCACAATGCGATGCTGACGAGGGCGGTACGCAGTTTAAGACTCATCCTAGATCTCCTGTTAAGTGGGTGGCGTTACATCGGTCTATCGGTTCCTACGTTGAAAAGCATATGCGCGTGCATCAAGCAATGGCGGGGTGGGTCTGTCCAGCGCAAGCCGACGAAACGCAATTTTCAAGGCTTGAAATGGGCCAAGGGCGGATGAATGGTGCCGCTACAGCAGAGATCCGATTCGGCTCAAGCGCAGCAGCCATGCGACCTGTCGCATTATGTGAACGCAGCCGCAACCGCAATTGGTGGCATCGGCAGGCTTGCGATAGGATGCGCCCACGTTGGTTGATGTCTGCCAGATTTCATGGCGATGCCATTTGATTCAATACCCGATACTGCCCGGGCGCATCTCGCCGAGCGGGCGGTATCCATTGCACATTCGGGAAGGAATCGTAGTGAAGTTTTCTATGCCTTGTTTGGGACACGCAACCCTGCTGACCAGTCTGTTGGCCAGCGCGTTGTCGGTTTCGTCCTTTGCCGCAGCGGGCCAGCCGGTGGCGCCTGTTCGGCCGGTGACGGATAAATACTTCGGTACCGAAGTTGTCGATAACTATCGCTACTTTGAAAATCTGAAAGACCCGGAAGTCCAGACCTGGATGAAGTCGCAAGCCGGCTACACCCGTGACACGCTGGAAAGCCTGCCAGGGCGCGAGGCACTGCTCTCGCGCATCCACGCGCTTGCCAATACCGATACCCGCCGTGGCGGCCTTGTACGCCGCGGTCAGCGCTATTTCTATCAGCTGAGCGAGCCTGGTCAACAACAGCCCAAGCTCTACTACCGCGATGGGCTGCAAGGTGAGGAACACCTGCTGATCGACCCGGCCAAGCAAGGCGAAGGTACCAAGACCCACTTTGCGCTGGATTTCTACACGCCGTCGAATGACGGCCGCTATCTGGCCTACGGCCTTTCTGCAGGCGGCTCGGAAGCCAGCACCTTGCACGTGATGGAAGTCGCGACCGGCAAGGTCTTGTCTGAAGCCATCGACCGCACGAGCAATAGCGTCGTTTCCTGGCGGCCTGATAATCGCTCGTTCTTTTACCTGCGCTTTTTGAAGCCGACGCCCAACACGCCGGCATCCGAGACCGAATACAACGCGCGCACCTATCTGCATGTACTGGGTAAGAGCGCCGACGGCGAACAAGATGCGACGGTATTCGGTCGTGGCGTCTCGAAGGCGGTAGAGGTGCCGGAAGGCGAGGGCACCTATGTGATCGCGGGCCGGCAATCGCCGTTTGCCGTTGCAGTCGCCAACCACAATATGGACGAGAACCCTTCGACGCTATTCGTCGCCCCGCTCGACAAGATCACTGGCGCGGTCACGCCTTGGCGTAAGCTCGCCGATGTCGCAGACGGTGTGACTGAGTTCCATATTCATGGCGACAAGCTTTACTACCTCTCGCAAAACGGTGCGCCGCATTTCAGGTTGCTGTCGACGCCGCTGGCACACCCCGATGTGAAGCACCCGACCGTGGTCGTGCCAGAGAGCGACGCCATCATCACGGGCTTTGCCATCTCGCGTGAAGGTATCTATCTGCGTGAACGTGCCGGTGCGGTGTCGAAGCTGGTGCTGGCTTCATTCGACGGCAAGGAAAGCCGTACAGTGCCGCTGCCGTTCGAAGGCACGGTGTACGGTCCGGTGACCGATTCGGCCGAAAACGGTGCCCTGTTCAATCTGCAAAGCTGGTCGCACCCGGCGCGCATGTTCGGTTACGACGCAGCCGCCAATGCGGTGACCGATACTGGCCTGATTCCCCCTTCCAAGATCGATACTTCGCAGATCGAGTCGAAGGAAGTCGAAGTCGTCAGCTATGACGGCACGCGCGTTCCGCTGTCCATCATCTACAAGAAGGGTACGGCACTCGACGGCAGCCATCCGACCATTCTGGAAGGCTACGGCAGCTATGGTCTGGCGCTGGAATCCTATTTCAGCTCCATCAATATGGCCTGGGTTGAGCGCGGTGGCGTCATCGCCGTGGCGCATATCCGTGGGGGTGGCGAGAACGGTGAGGGCTGGCATCGCGAAGGGCAGATGCGGACTAAGACCAACACGATTTTCGACTTTATCGCCTGCGGCCAGTACCTGGTTGACCATCAGTACACCTCGCCCAAGTTCCTGGCGGCAAATGGGGGTAGCGCTGGCGGAATCACCGTGGGTGGCGCGTTCACCTGGCGGCCGGATCTCTTTAGCGTGATTCTCGACCAAGTGGGCGTGTCGGATACCCTGCGCTCGGAAACCGAGCCGAACGGCCCGCCGAATATCGTGGAATTCGGTTCGACCAAGGATGAGGATGGTTTCCACGGTCTCTATGCCATGAGCCCTTACCACCATGTGCGCGATGGCGTGGCTTATCCGGCCATCATGTTCCTGACCGGCGCGAATGACCCGCGCGTGTCGTCCTGGCATATGGCCAAGATGGCGGCGCGCGTCCAGGCCGCCACCAGCAGCAACAAGCCAGTTCTGCTGCGGATCGACTACGATGCCGGTCACGGTATCGGCTCGAACCGTGCACAGTACGAGCATGAAATGGCCGATATGTGGTCGTTTGCCTTGTGGCAGATGGGCGACCCGGCCTTCCAGCCTGTCGCCAAGTAAGTCATAGCAGGCTGCACCCAAACCGTGGCACCGCATTGCGGTGCCACGGTTTATTATTTGGGCATCGCGCATCCTGCTGTTGCAGGCGCAAAAAAAGGATACGGAAGTGATTGCGGAGCTGCAGATCGTCGACCTGGAAGTCGGCGACGGGAAGGAAGTTGTAAAAGGCGCGTTGATCAAGACGCAGTACAGAGGGTTTTTGGAGGACGGAACACAGTTCGATTCCTCCTTTGAGCGTGGCCAGCCTTTCCAATGTGTCATCGGGACTGGCCGCGTCATCAAAGGCTGGGATCAGGGCCTGATGGGCATGCGCGTCGGCGGCCGGCGCAAATTGATGGTGCCTGCGCAGCTGGCTTATGGCGAGCGCCAGGTCGGTGCGCATATCAAACCGAATTCCGATCTGATTTTCGAGATCGAGCTGCTGGAAGTGCTCACGCGAGACGATTGACGGTCACGTGCGCCCCGCTTTTTGCACCGCGAAGCGGTTGCAAACCGTTATGATATTGGCCTAATTCGTACCGAGGCGCGTTGCACATGATCTACCTGCATTATTCCCCCAGTACCGCCAGCATGGCCCCTCACATCCTACTCGAAGAGCTGGCTGTGCCTTATGAACTGGTGTTGATAAATAAGGAAGAGGGTGAGCTGGATTCGCCGGCCTATCGCAAGCTGAACCCGAATGGCTTGATCCCGGTACTGCGCGACGATGATCTGGTGCTGTATGAAACTGCCGCAATCTGCCTGCATCTGGTTGATCGCTTCCCTGCTGCGGGCTTGATCCCGTCAGTCGGTACCGCTGCGCGCGGCGAATGCTATAAGTGGCTGAGCTGGCTCTCCGCGACGTTGCAGTCTGCACTGATCGTCTATTTCTACCCCAATCGCTGGGCCGATACCCCCGATGCCGTTGTACAGATCAAGGCGCATGCCGAGGCACGCGTACTGAAGCTTCTGGAGCAGCTCGACGCCCAATTGGCGTCCGGTCGCGATTGGGTGCTGGGCGATCGCTATAGCGTGGTGGATATCTACGCGATGATGCTTTGCCGCTGGACGCGCAATTTTCCGCATCGTAAAGCGCGGGACTTCGCGCACCTCGCACCTTGGCTGGAACGTGTTCTCGCGCGGCCGGCTGTGCAACGCGTGTTCGCGCGCGAAGAGATTGGCCAGCCTTGGGTGTAATTGATCTAGCAGTCGAGTAGCGCTTGGTAGACCGCAATGATCTCGTCCGCCACGGCGCGGATGCCCACATCTGCCGCGTGCCGTCGGTGATACGCCAGGTGGGCCTCATAAGAAGGGGGCTGGAGGGGGGGCGTGAAGCGTGCCAGCCCTGTTGCGCCTGTCCAATGTGTCGCGAGGCTCAGCGGCAGCAGCGCGATATGGTCTGACTGTGCCACGATGGCCGGTACGACCAGGAAATTGCTGACCGTGAGGCCCACATTGCGGCGATGTCCCAACCCTTCCAGTTGCACATCGACGGTGGTGCGGGTCGCCCCGGTTGCCGAGACGATGATATGCGGGTAGGCACAAAAGGCCTCCAGCGTGGGTGACGGGCCCATTGGGTGGCCTTCACGCATGACGCCTACATAGTGTTCCGTACCCATACCAAAGATATGAATATCGTCGGGCCGCGCCGGGAAGACCGACAGGGCAATATCGACTTCACCGCGCCGCAGCCGTTCGAGTTCATCTTGCCCTTCGCGCCATTCCTGGCAGGCGATACGAATACCTGGCGCGACGGCCGCGAGCCTGGTCACGAGCCCTGGCAGACCGATGGCCGCTGGGTAGTCGGCGAGCGAAATGCGGATAGTTTGCTGTAACTCGGCCAGCGGCAAGGCGGGTAGCGCAACAAGGCGCGTCACGCTTTGAATCAGTATGGCCAACTCTGGCTGCAGCTGTTTGGCCTTGAGCGTCAGCATCATGGTCTTGCCTTGCCGCTCCAGCAGGGGGTCGTCAAACAAAACGCGCAGGCGGTCAAGCGCATGGCTGACCGCCGGTTGTGACATATACAGCTTTGCCGACGCACGCGTGACGCTGCCCTCGCTCAGCAGAGCATCGAGGATCACAAGCAGATTCAGGTCGATTGACCTTAAATTCTTAGTGTGCATGATTGACTATATTAAACATGCATTGGATTGATGGATAGGTTTTCCTTAGATTGACGGTGTTGCCGGCGACATACCGCCGCCCGGCCAAATTTCAACCGTGTTATCAAGGAGATCATTATGTCAAAGATTGCATTGGTCGGCGCCGCAGGCGCAATTGGCCGGAGCATTGCAAGCAGCTTGAGTGCGCAAGGGCGTGCGTACCGTGTCATCGGCCGTTCCCGTAGTGCGCTGGCAGAAAGTTTTGGTCACGATCCGCGTGCTGAAATCGTGACCTGGAACCCCGATGACCCGGCATCGGTCCGTGCGGCGCTCCGTGGCATCGATACGATGATTTACCTGGTCGGCGTGAACTACTGGCAGTTCGATCTGCACCCCAAGCTGATGCGCCAAACGCTCGATGGCGCAATTGCAGAGGGCGTCGAACGCTGCTTGTTGATCGGTACTGTCTATCCCTATGGCTTGCCCAGAACACCGCGTGTTGCAGAAGATCACCCCCGTGAGCCGCATACCTACAAGGGCCGCATGCGGCTTGCACAGGAAAACCTCTTGATGGCAGCCGATGCTGCAGGGCAGATCAAGGGTACTGTACTGCGGCTGCCAGATTTTTACGGCCCAGGCATCGACAAGAGCTTCCTGGGCGAAGCCTTTAAGGCGGGCGCTAAGGGCGGCACGGCCGATCTGATCGGCCCCATCGATACGCCGCATGAATTCGTCTACGTGCCCGACGTCGGCCCCGTGGTGAGTCGCTTGATCGACCAGCCTGGCGCCTATGGGCGGATCTGGCATCTTGCCGGCGCCGGTGTGACCTCACAGCAGAAATTGGTCGACGAGATCAGTCGTCAGACGGGGCGGCCGCTGAAGACGCGTGTAGCCGGCCCGTGGCTCGTGAAATTGATGGGCCTTTTCAACCCCATGATGCGTGAAATGGTGGAAATGCATTATCTGCAAACGCACCCGGTGTTGCTCGACGATTCGGCCCTGACCCAATTGCTTGGGCCAATCCAGAAAACCAGTTATTCAGAAGGCGTACGTGCCTCGCTGGCGGCGCACCGGCAGACATCGATGCAGCCGAACGCGCTCGCGGCATCACGTTGAATTTGATAAGGAATTGGGCGTTGTATTGAGTTGATTCGAGATAATTGCGAATCAAAATCAATGTGTTCTTCAATTCAAATGTGAATATTAATTTTGAATCAAAGAACTTTCGGTATCATCCGGCCCAAATTGAAATGAATGGGATGGGTCATGACGGAGAAAGCATTTCCACTCGGTCTGGATACTGAAGCGACGCCCGAGAAACAACGTGTCGCACATCAAACGTCGTTGGTCAGTGGTGCGATCAATATTGTCTTGGCTGCCTTGCAGGTGGTGGTTGGCTTCTGGGCCCACTCGCAGGCCCTGGTTGCCGACGGCGTGCACTCCTTGTCCGACCTCGTGGCCGACATCGTGGTGCTGGTGGTGAACAAGCACAGCCACGCTGCGCCCGATGATGACCACCACTACGGCCATGCGCGCTACGAAAATTTCGCCTCCTTGCTCTTGGGGGCGATTCTGTTGGCGGTCGGCCTGATGATGCTTTGGCGTGCAGGGCTACGTTTGACGAGTGGCACGCCTGCGCCCAGCGTGCATATCGCGGCGCTGGGGATTGCCGCGGTCACACTGGTGTCCAAGGAAGTGCTGTTCCGCTACATGCTGCGCGAGGCGGAACGCGTCCGTTCGGCCATGTTGGTCGCCAATGCCTGGCATGCACGCTCTGACGCCGCTTCGTCGCTGGTGGTTGCGGTCGGCATCGTTGCCAACCTGCTGGGCTACACCTATTTCGATGCAATCGCGGCAGCGGTCGTGGGCTTCCTGGTCTCGCGCATGGGTTGGACGTTTGCATGGCAGTCGGTCAAAGACCTGACCGACGGCGCGATTGAAGCCGATGAGCTGACCGCGATCGAAGAAACCTTGAAATCGACACCGGGCGTCGTCGGGATTCACCTGCTACGCACCCGCAAAATGGGCGATCTGGCGATTGTGGATGCTCATCTGTTGGTCGCGCCGGATATCAGCGTGTCGGAAGGGCACTACATTGCGGAACAGGCTTACCAGAACCTGCTCGACAAGCACGAAGTGCTTGATGCGGTGATCCATATCGACCCCGAAGACGATCTCCTAGCCAAGCCGAACAACGAGCTTCCGGGCCGGGCTGAAATCACCGCCCTATTGCTGGCCGAAACCGGGATGCCGGCAGATTGGCTCTCGCGGATCGAGCTGCATTACCTGGATGGCTCGCTGTCGATGGATCTTTTCCTACCCGATTCGGCTATCCATGCTCCGCATTTGGCGACGGTGCGGCAGGCCTTGCACGTGTTTACGAAACAGCACGCATACGTTTCTGCTGTGCGCGTGCACCAGACCATTTAACGACTGACGATCAGCTTCAAGCCCAGCCCGACGAAGATCGTACCGGCGATCCGGTCGAGCCATAGGCCGGCGCGACCATGCCGGCCGAGCCATTGGCCAATATGCCCGGCAAAATAGCCCAGCGTGCCAAAGAGCACCGCAGCCTGCAGCGTAAAGACCACCCCCAGCTGGGCGATTTGCCCCGGCGCATCGCCGCGCGCGGCAAATACGAACTGGGGCAGGAAAGCCAGGAAAAACATCACCACCTTGGGGTTGATGGCGTTTGCAATCAGCCCTTTGCCAAACAACTGCAGCGGCGAGGCTTCGGCGGCAGACGCGGCGCCAATCTTTGCTTCCCCCTTGCTACGTAGTGCCTGCCAGCCCATCCAGAGCAAATACAGGCCGCCTGCGACCTTGAGCCCGGTAAAGGCGAGCGGTGAGGCGGCGATGAGCGCGCTGACTCCGAGCGCAGCAAGTAGGGTGTGACTCAGGCATCCCGCTGCACAACCCAAGCCGAACGCCATCCCCAGTTTACGACCGCGCGAAGCGCCCAAGGAAAGCACCATCAGGTTGTCAGGGCCTGGCGATAGGGTAATCAGCACGGCCGCACTCAGGAATCCGAGGAATTGTTCAGGCGTGAGCAGCGTCATAAGGGGGTAGCGGCATGCATGCCGTGAGTGGGTATGGCGTTGAAGTGTGCGGAAAATGTTGGCACCAATCAATGGTGAAAGCCGATGTAGCAACATGATGCACCGATGTGACCTTCCATGGGGATGCGTCCTTCGCAACACGCCGCATCGGCGCAGCATGCTATTTCTGTAGAACAGCATATACTGATGATCTGTGAGTAACTTGGAAGTGGTCTAAAGTACCTGCCTTAAAGTACCGAAATACAAGGTAGTTTTAGGTTTTAATCCATGCCAATTGAGTATTTTGATAGATGTGGGTGGTGCTACCCAATCGGGTAGTGGCCTCTTGAGGGGGCGTTGATGAGCAAATCGATTAAGGTGGGTACCGTGGTATCGGGGAGTAGGGCGCCATCGTTGCTGAAAGTGATCCTATTACTGGTCGTGGTGGCGGCTGTCGGATGCTGGGTATTGATCGAATTCTTGGGTCTCTCGACCCGCATGTCGTTGGCGCTGACGGGTGGCGTGGTGTTCTCGCTGATCGCCGGTTTCACGACGCGTGTTATCCAGGCGCGCCGACGGCTTGCCCGTGCCGTTGCGCTGGAACATGAAGTGCTGCGCCATGCTGAGGCTGCATTCAACCAGCTGCGCGCCGAAGAGGCCGCGCGTGCAGCACGCCAGACGTCGGGTTGAACGCAAGATCAGGTCCGCCATTGTTTCTGGTTTGCGACAATCTCAAGGCTAGAAGTGCAGAGTTGATGCTCGGTTACAGCATCGATGGTCGATTGCACGCTAGGATGCCCCTTCAAATCTCGTGAGGGGACAGGCTTGAGAATCAAAGGACTGGTCTATTGGGTGTTGGCGTTCTGTACCAGCGCGGCGTTGGCGCAAAAGCCACTGGTGATCTGCGGCGAAGACGACCCTGAAAGCTTCGACCCCGGTGCCAGTAATTGGGTTGCAACCTACGATGCCGCTGGCAGCAAAATCTACAATAACCTGATCGAAGTCGCGCCTGGCCCCTTCAAACTGGAACCTGCGTTGGCGACGCGCTGGGATATCTCGGCGGATGGTCTTGTCTATACGCTTTACTTGCGGCACGGCGTGAAATGGCAGACCCGGCCCTGGTTCAAACCCACGCGCGAATTCAACGCCGATGACGTGTTGTGGACGATACTCCGGCAGATCGACCCGAAACACCCGGGAGCCAAGGCAGCGCCAACGGGCTTCCCCTACGCCG
>Ga0213872_10001756_pt1 | contig 13587 bp, 8 predicted proteins | sample VelepicomBERX_R2_FD_160071 | JGI IMG/M metagenome (GOLD analysis project Ga0213872, IMG submission 160071) | Rhizosphere microbial communities from Vellozia epidendroides in rupestrian grasslands, the National Park of Serra do Cipo, Brazil - RX_R2 | ecosystem: Host-associated > Plants > Roots >...
CGAGTTGGGACAAGTCTCCGGTCCCCAGGACACTCTTTTCGGTGCGGAAATTGCCGCTATCCGCTGGCTCGAGGCCAACGGCTACGACGTTTGCTACATCGCCGGCGTTGATAGCGATCGCTTGGATCCCAGCGGTAAGGGCGGACAGTTGGTTAACCACAAGGTTTTCCTATCGATCGGTCATGACGAATACTGGTCGGGCAATCAGCGCACGAACGTCGAGGCGGCGCGCGCAGCCGGCGTGAACCTCGCGTTCATGAGCGGCAACGAGGTGTTTTGGAAGACACGTTGGGAGCCAAGCACGGACGCCAGCGCGACGCCTTACCGCACGCTCGTCTGTTACAAGGAGACCAGGGATGGCAAAAAGCTCGACCCCGCCGACCCGCCCACCTGGACGGGCAGTTGGCGCGATCCGAGATTCAGTCCGCCAGCGGATGCGCGAGTGGAGACCACGCTTACCGGCCAATACTGGACAGTCGACTCCTGGCGGGCCGACAGTATGAACATCCCTTATCCCATGACACTATTGCGCTTCTGGCGCAATACGAGTGTCGCCGCCACGCAGCCGGGCCACTCGGCGTCACTGGTGCAAAACCTCCTGGGATACGAGTGGGATGAATCTCCGGATAATGGCTACCGTCCCGCTGGTCTGATCCATATCTCGTCGACATCGTTTCCGGCCTCCCAAGTTGATGGTGATGGCGGTATTCAAACGTATCTACTCGACTATGGCGTGAATGTCGACGCTTACCCGGCGACTCATAACATGTCCCTCTACCGTTATCCAGGCAGCAACGCACTCGTCTTCGGCGCCGGGACCGCCTTCTGGGTCTGGGGCCTCGACTCCAATCATGACACGAGCTTGGATAATACCACCCCGACTGACCCGAATGTTCAACAGGCAACCGTGAACCTATTTGCTGACATGGGTGCGCAACCGCAGACGCTGCAGGCGGGTCTCGTAGCGGCAACGATGTCGACCGATACTGCGGCTCCTCATTCTACGATTAACGCGTTGGGGAGCCAGACACAGCAACAGCCCGTGTCGATTACAGGAACTGCTACCGATTCCGGCGGCTTGGTGGCCGGCGTGGAGGTCTCTACCGATGGCGGGAACACCTGGCACCCGGCGACCGGCACGACTTCTTGGAATTACAATTGGTGGCCGCAGGCGCCGGGGACGTACCAGATCTTATCCCGTGCGACCGATGACAGTTGCAATCTGGAAGTGCCCGGGCCGGGTATCTCGGTTACGGTCATTCCGGGAGCCACGGTCAGCTTGTTCAATCCCGATGCGACCAGCCAATACGGAGGCGGAAATGCGCCGGCGCTGGTTGGACCGGTGCTGGATAACGGTTCGGTGGAGCTCGGCATCATGTTCCAGACCGCGGCGGCCGGCACCGTCACCGGTATCCGCTTCTACAAGAATCCGTGGAACAAAGGAACGCACACCGGCAATTTGTGGAGCACCTCTGGCACGTTGCTTGGTTCGGCCACCTTCCAGAATGAGAGCGCATTTGGCTGGCAAACGGCCAACCTTACGAACCCGGTCACACTCACGCCCGGGACGACCTACATTGTGTCCTATCACTCTACTGCTGGTCACTATTCGACCGATCCGAACTACTTTGCCACAGGTTCCCGCACGGGCGGGCCACTCAAGGCCCCGGTGAATGGCGGCAACAGCGTTTTCGGGTACGGTTCCAGCAACAGCGTTTTTCCGGCGAGTTCCGGTGGATTAGACAACTATTGGGTTGACGTCGTCTTTTCCCGATCCGGGGGCGCAGGCAACCTCCCGCCAACCGCAAACAACGTGAGCGGTCTGGTTGCTACGATGAATACGCCGCTCAATATCCCCGCGGCGACCATTCTCGCGAACGACTATGACCCCAACGGATATTCTCTGTCGATCACTGGGGTCAGCAACCCAACCAACGGGACCGTTTCCTACAGCAACCAAACGGTCACTTTTGTACCGACTTCCGGTTATCCATCCCCGAACTACACGGGATCGGCGAGCTTCAACTATACGATCTCGAACGGAAATGGCGGGACGGCAACCGGCCTGGTTTCACTTACAGTGACTGTCCCGACCTCGAGCTTGTTCAGTGCGAACAGTGCGCCGGGAACGGTAACAGTCAATGATCCAGGCGCGGTGGAGCTTGGAGTGAAGTTTCAGGCCACCAGTGCCGGCAAGGCCATTGGAGTCCGGTTTTACAAGGGCCCACAGAACACGGGTGCGCATGTCGGGAATCTCTGGAATTCGTCGGGTTCGTTGCTCGGCACCGTCACGTTCACAAATGAAACGCCTAGCGGCTGGCAACAAGCCACCTTCTCGAATCCGGTCACACTCACGCAGGGAGCGACCTATGTGGTCTCCTACCACACGAACGGATTTTATTCGGCGGATGGCAACTACTTTGCCAACGCGCTCACGAATGGGCCACTGACGGCTCCGTCCAGCGCGACGAGCGGCGGCAACGGTGTCTATGCCTATGGCAGCACCAGCGTATTCCCAACCAACAGCTACAACGCGGCCAACTACTGGGTAGACGTCGCGTTTGCGGCAGCGGGTGCACTCGGGAATCTTCCGCCGACCGCAAACAACGATAGCGGATTCGTTACTGCGCAAAATGTTGTACTCCAGATCCCGGCCGCCGCGTTACTGGCCAATGACAGCGATCCCAACGGTTATCCCTTGTCGATCACTGGGGTTAGCAATCCTTCGAACGGTGCGGTGACATACGATTCCGTTAACCAGATTGTGAAGTTTACACCGGCGAGTACGGGCGCGGGCGGCTTTACATACTCGATCACCAATGGGAATGGCGGCACAGCATCAGCCAACGTCTCACTCACCGTGATTGCGCCGGTTGTGACCCTGTTCAGCGCCAGCAGTTCGCCAACCAACGTGACAATTAACGACTCACATTCTGTGGAGCTCGGCGTCAAGTTCCAGGCCACTGCCACCGGGAAGATCGTAGGCCTACAGTTCTACAAGGGTCCTCAGAACGTCGGGACCCATACCGGGAATCTGTGGCTCGGGACAGGCGGTTCACCGCTTGCCACCGCGGCCTTTGCCAACGAAACCGCCAGCGGTTGGCAGCAGGTCTACTTTTCGAACCCGGTGACGTTGACTCCGGGGACGACTTACGTCGCCTCTTATCACACGAATGGCTTCTATTCGGCCGACGGTGGTTATTTCGCCAATGCGTTGACCAATGGGCCGCTCACAGCCCCGTCCAGCGGGGCAAGCGGTGGCAATGGCGTCTACGTCTATGGGAGCTCCAGTACTTTTCCATCGAATACCTATAACTCCGGCAATTATTGGGTCGACGTGCTCTTCACACAGGGCAGTTAAAAGCTTGGGTTAGGGAACGAAAATCTGATGCGCGGGCGCTCCCAGAGCGCCCGCGCTTCCCTCCCAAACGATCTGGTAGGGCCAAGTTTCACCTTGGCCTGGTGGCGCCCGGTAGGGCCAAGTTTCACCTTGGCCTTATGGCCTTCTCCGAATCACGCGCCTCGCTTTTGGTTGCGGCTCGGCCGCCTTAGAAGCGATGCAGGCTAGTGCAGCGGATTGCATTATTGCCAGAAGAAGCAAAGCGGGACGCTTCGCTGACGCTGATCGTGCCGGGGAAATCACAAAAGATTGCTTAATCAGGCTGAGTCACGGTCGATACTCTGTTTTACTGGTCGGAATTTTTTTCCCGCCTTTTTTTGTGGCTCCAAAGCGACGAGAGCAACGAATCAAAACGGCCTTTCCGGGAGGAATGGAAATCGGCCAAGGGCGGAAGCCTGTCCAAGTTATTTTTGTCAGATGTGTAACCAGCGGTGCCATATGAGTAACGTGCTACCAGACTATCGTCGGATCGCTCCGGATGTGAAGCTCGGCCGGAATGTCCGAATCTACGCGTTCGTGAACCTTTATGGGTGCGAGATTGGCGATGAAACGCGGATCGGAACGTTCGTTGAAATTCAGAAGGGCGCAAAGATTGGCGATAATTGCAAAATTAGCAGCCACACCTTCATCTGTGAGGGTGTGACCATTGAATCCGGCGTTTTCATTGGGCACGGGGTAACGTTTATCAACGACCGCTATCCGCGCGCGACCAATGCTGCCGGGCAGCCGCAAACGGAAGCGGACTGGAATTGTCAGAGCACCTTGGTGAAGCGAGGTGCGTCTATTGGCTCCGGCGCCACCCTCTTAGGGGGGATCACGATCGGCGAAAATGCCATCGTTGGTGCTGGAAGCGTCGTCACCAAGGATGTGCCGCCAGACACGATTGTTGCCGGGAATCCAGCGAGGATTTTGAAGAAAACCGTAACACAAAATGCAAATTAAAGTCCCATTTCTAGATCTTAAATCCCATCACGCTCCTCTGCTCCAGGAGATTAACGATGCCATTCGAGAGGTCATCGATAGCGCTGCCTTTGCCGGGGGACCGTTTGTCACTCGATTCGAAGACGATTTCGCCGCCTACTGCGACTGCACCCATGCCATCGGCGTTGGCAGCGGCACAGAAGCGCTCTGGTTAGTCCTTCTAGCGATGGGCGTCGGGCCCGGAGATGAAGTGATCACCGTGCCTAACTCATTCATGGCTACTGCCGAGGCGATCACTTATTGTGGGGCCAAACCGGTTTTCGTCGATGTAGACGAACGCACGTACACATTGGATCCTGCAGGGCTGGAGCGGGTTGTTACGGCCAGAACGAAAGCGATCATTCCCGTTCACCTTTTTGGCCAGCCGGCAGACATGGACCCGATCTTGGCGTTCGCACGAGAGCGGGGCCTCTTTGTCGTCGAGGACGCTGCCCAGGCTCATGGAGCAATCTATAAGGGGCGAAAAGTCGGCACTCTCGGTGACGCCGCTTGTTTCAGTTTTTACCCAGGAAAGAACCTCGGTGCGTTCGGTGAGGCCGGCGCAGTAGTGACTAACAACCACGAGCTGCAAGAAAAAGTGCGTGTCCTGCGGGATCATGGTCAGATCCGGAAATATCATCACTCGATGATCGGGTGGAACGCCCGGATGGATGGAATTCAGGGAGCAATTTTGCAAATTAAACTAAGGCACCTTGAAAAAGGGAATCAGCTCCGCCGCGCTCACGCGGCTCAGTACGACTCCGGCCTAAATGGTGCCGCCGTCACGCCTTTTCATGCGACCAATGTGCTGCATGTCTACCACGTCTACGCAATTCGCGTGCAAGATAGGGACGAAGTTATTCAACAGCTAGCGGCCAGGGGAGTGGGATCAGGAGTGCATTACCCTGTTCCGATTCATCTGCAAGAGGCCTACAGGACGTTGGGATACGGCCACGGAGCATTCCCTGTGGCGGAGAGGTGTGCGACCGAGTTCGTCTCTCTTCCGATGTTTCCCGAATTAACTCTCGCGCAAGTGGAATTGGTTATTCAAGCAGTGAAAGAAGTAGTGGCTGCTGGAGTAGTAGCGTGAATAAAGGCAATCAGTCGCTTGCGTTGACGACCACACAAGGTCACCCTTCGGAGAGAGCGGCCAGGGGAGTTTTCATGCCGGATTCCGAAGGGGGAACGGAAAACGCGAGCCTGAACATTCATGACATCGTATTTATATTGTTCAGGCACAAGTGGAAGATTCTTGTCTGCTCCGCTGCCGGGATCCTAGCGGCGGCAGGCATTTACTTTCTTCTTCCTCCCCTATTCGAATCGGAGGCGAAACTATTGGTTCGGTACGTTGAAGACAAAAGCGCTGTCGACGGCCTGGACTCCCAAGGTAAAACGCTTGTTTCACCGAGCGAAAGCGCGATTAACTCGGAAGTGGAGATTCTGACTAGCTCCGACTTGGCGTTAGCGGTGGCTGCAAAAATTGGGGCCGACCGGCTGCTCCCGGGAGAAAAACAAAAAGCCACGGATGCCAGGGCGGCTGCATTCATTCAGAAGAACCTGGAAGTGAAGGTTGTTAACGAAAGCAATATCATTTCCGTTACGTACAGGAATAAGGATCCCCAGCTCGCCATTGACGTGCTGCAGGAGCTCGTAAAGAGGTACTTCGACAAGCACTTGGAGATCCACCGTTCGCTGGGTGCATTCGACTTTCTCACGCGGGAGGCTGATCAATTGCGTGCGCAGTTGAACTCGGCGGAAGAGGAACTGAAACAGCTCAAGGCGCAAGCCGGGGTCACTTCTCTAGCGGAAGATACTGCAAGTCTGGCAACTGAATTGTCCAAAGCCCAGGAGGACCTTGAGTCGGCCGAGGCGGACCTTGCTGCGCAAAAGGCGCGAGTCAATGAGATTGAAAAGTTGGTTGCAGGCGAGGACTCGAAGGAGTCTGTGCGCGTAGTGGCGCCCCCGAGCAACCGGGTGGTGAGCGAGTATCAAGCCCTGCTAGCCCGCGTGGAACATCTGAAGGAAACAGAAACGGAGCTGCTTTCCAAGTACACAGCGCAGAACCGAATCGTAAAAGTAAAGCAAGCGCAGATCGACGACTTGGAAAAACAACGGCAAACCTTGGAGAAAAAATATCCTGGTCTGCTTTCGGCGGTCGCAGCCGCAGGATCAGCCCAAGGCTCGCGACCTGACATTGTGTCTGAGAGAGCTCGTCTCACCGCGCTCGAGGCGCAAACCGAAGCAGTCAGATCCCGGTTAAACAGCCTTCAGGCAAGAAGTAAGATGCTTGCGGAATTGGGACCGAAAATTGCGAGCCTGGAACGAAAGAAGGACGTAGAGGAAACGAACTATAAGTATTACGAGGCGAGTCTCGAGAAAGCCCGTATCGATGAAACACTCGACCCCTCCAGGATGCCCAATATCAGTGTCGTCCAGGCGCCTTCCCCGCCGGACAGGGCAAAAAGAAATGTACAGAAAATCGTGCTCGGCTTGGCCGGGGGTGGACTGGCGGCCGGCTTAGCTTTTGCTCTCCTGATCGAACTGGTTTTAGACCAAACGATCAAGCGGCCACTTGACCTTGAGAGGCGCTTGCGAATCCCGCTTTTACTCTCGATTCCAAATTTCGCTTCGGACGTTCACCGTTTGCGGTTGCGCGATGCGGGCGACGATTCAGAAGCGGTTATCACGCAAGGTGACGAGTCCCCTTCTGAAGTGGGCGAACTTCTGCGACCTTTTTGTGAAGCGATCCGAGACCGCTTGGGCCTCTATTTCGAGATGAATCGGATGACCCACAAGCCAAAGCTGGTGGCAGTCACCGGACTCTCGAAGAATGCCGGAGCTTCTACGCTCGCGGCCGGCCTCGCTGCGACTCTTTCGGACACGGCCGATGGCAAAGTTTTGCTTTTCGATAAGCCGGTCAGTCCGAAGCGATTTTACGACATGATGCGTGAATTCAAGGAAAGCGATCTTGATTACGTCGTTTTTGATATGCCGTCCCTTGGCGACACCAGCTCGACCTTACCCCTGGCCGGATTCATGGACAAAGTCTTGCTGGTCGTAGAGGCCGAAAAAAGCAATCGAGAAGCCGTAAAGCGCGCTTACTCGCAGCTAGCAGCGAAGGTGGATGTGTCGGTGATCTTTAATAAGAGTCGCTCCTACGGGCCGAAATGGCTCGAAGGTGATGTCTGATTGAAACTCTTCATGCAAACTTTGAATAGTGCCGAGAATTCTCTGGTCTGCAAGAATCGCGGAGGAACATTGATTCCGACGATGAAGGAGCCCAATATGCCCGCCGAAGGGTCAGCGACAGTGGAGGCCGCCTCCCCGCAAGGTTCCCACTCACTGTCCGGTAAGCGCGCCGTTGCCGTAGTCTATTCGGCTTATCCTGCGGATCCGCGCCCTCGGAGGGCGGCAGAGGCTTTGGCCAACGAGGGGGCGAGCGTCGAAGTGATCTGCCTCAAAGAGACGGGCGACGAGCCGCAACACGAAATTTTCAACGGTGTGGATGTGACCCGCCTACCGATAAGACGCCGCCGGGGCGGAAAACTTTCCTACATTCTGCAGTATGGATACTTCATTCTGCTCGCAGGCGCAATTCTGGCGGCTCGCACCCTTAAGCGACGCTATCACCTGGTCCATGTTCATAACATGCCGGATGTCCTGGTGTTCAGCGCGCTGATACCGAAGCTATTTGGCGCGAAAGTCATCCTCGACCTTCACGACCCGATGCCCGAGTTAATGGTGACTATCTTCGGGCTCCGAGAGGAGAGCTTTCCCGTCCGGCTCCTTGAGAGGTTCGAAGCGGGGAGCATATGGTTTGCGGATGCAGTGCTGACGACCAACGAAGCATTCAGGAAACTTTTTCTGAGTAGAGGCTGCCCGCCGCGAAAGATTAGCGTCGTTATGAATTCGCCCGACGAGCACATTTTTCGATATTGCGAGCAAACTGATCAAGGCACGGTCGCGAGCGACACGGCAAAACGTTTTGTGATCATGTATCACGGCTCACTGGTCGAGAGACATGGCTTGGACCTTGCAGTGGCGGCTCTAGATAAGGTCAGAGAAACAATTCCTGGTGCTGAACTGAGAATCTATGGTCGCAGCACGCCATTTCTGGAGCGAGTGATGGATTCGGTCCGGGGTTCGAACCTGGCTGAGAGGGTCCGGTATTTCGGTCCAATGGCGCTTGAGCAAATCCCCGCTGCCATTCGCGAGTGCCACATCGGCGTTATCCCGAATCGGCGGAGCACATTCACCGAGCTCAATATGCCGACGCGCATCTTTGAATATTTGTCCCAGGGGAAACCAGTGATCGCACCGCGCACTCCGGGCATTTTGGACTATTTCGGGCCGGCAGAGTTGGTGTTGTTCGAATTGGGCAGCATCGATGATCTGGCGGCCAAGATGGAGTACGCGTTTGCGCATCCAGCCGAAATGGTGAAGATGGTCGAACGCGGGCAGGAAGTGTACCGGGCGCACGAATGGCGTGGAGAGCGGCCGCGCCTCATAAACCTGGTGGACCGGCTACTGTCCCGTTAATAGTCCCATCGAGCCCAAAAGCCGCAACAGACTCCCTCGCGGCAAGATTCGTTTTCATCTAACTAACAAAATATTTCGATTATGACAGCTTCACAAGAAGTGATCGTAGAGGCCTTTGAGCGGCCTCAGTGGTATGTAACCAGCCAGGCGTTCAACATCAAGATCCGCGTTGAGACCATTCAGGAATTCACCAAGAATCTGCAGCCCGAAAATATCCTGGATATCGGGTGCGGGGACGGATCTCTATCCTTGCCTCTTTTTAACGAGGGTAATCATATAACGTTTCTGGACAGGTCGAAAAGCATGCTGGAACTGGTTAGGTCACGCATTCCCAGCGGATGGGCTGATCGGATAGCGCTGCTAAACATGGATTTCATGGACGCACATTTCGAGGAGCAGAAATTTGATTTGATCATCTGTGTCGGTGTCTTGGCCTACATCGCCGACCGGCCTCCGTTCATTAGGAAGGTCGTCTCGCTACTAAGACCCGGCGGCACGCTCATCATGGAATGCAGTGATGGGGCTCATATTTATACTCGCGTGAATCGTCTGTATGAGGCAATCAGGGTCAAAATTGGAGGCGCTGAGTTTCCGACGGTCGCGCGACCGGCATCGGAGCTGAAAGCATTGCTCGCGGAATATGGTTGCGAATATCGCGACGCTTTTCGTTACAGCTTGCCCCCCTATGCCGTCCGAAGGTTTCTTACGCAGGCCGTAAGCTATAACCTCATTCGGTTTTTGTTTGGTACCACCGGCCGGAATCGCGGCGCGTGGTGTGGAAACGAATGCCTTTTTCATTTCAAACGGAAATGAGGAAAAATCGAGCATACGTTGTTGTTAGTCCCGTTCGAAACGAGGAAAAATACCTCCCATTTACGATCGACTCCATGGTGGCGCAAACCGTCAGACCCGCGTGCTGGGTGATCGTCAATGACGGTTCGAAGGACGAAACCGGGCGAATTGCCGAGCAGGCGGCAAATGCGAATTCTTGGATTAAGGTGGTCAACCGTCCTGATCGCGGATTCCGAAAGGCGGGAGGGGGCGTGGTGGAAGCCTTTTATGAAGGCTATCGTTTGATCGAAAATCAGCCATGGAATTACGTGGTCAAACTGGACGGCGATCTGTCGTTCAGCCCTGATTACTTCGAGAAATGCTTTGAGAGATTTGAAGAGGACGCACGTTTGGGGGTTGCAGGAGGGACGATATGCTGCCGGAGAGGGGAGGTCATCGAACCGGAGGCTAAAGCGGACCCAAGATTCCATGTGCGCGGGGCAACGAAAATCTATCGGTCCGATTGCTGGCGTGCCATCGGCGGTCTCATTCGCGCTCCTGGATGGGACACGTTGGACGAGGTTAAAGCGAATATGCTCGGGTGGGAGACCCGTACGCTGTCGGAACTTAATGTCCTTCATTATCGGCCCACCGGAGCGGCTTACGGGACCTGGAATGACCGGGTGAAAGGGGGAATGGCCAACTATATATCAGGCTACCATCCCTTATTCATGTTCTTGAAATGCGCGAAAAGGATGGCCGCCCGACCGTATTTTGTCAGTGGCTTTGGCCTTCTGTTCGGCTTTCTAAAAGGATATGTGAAACGCGTACCTCAGGTCGAGGATAAGGCTTTGATCAAGTACCTTCGTCAACAGCAGATTAACCGTTTGTTGGGCAGGAAAAGTCTTTGGAGTTAGCCTGATCCGGTAAGCGATTGGGCTCGACCGGCATCCGCCATGAACATTTTCGGCATCCTGTTTACACTTGTAAACTCCGTTTTGTTGCTGCGTTTGCCGAGGAAGTGGGCACCGTTGCCGCTATTGCTGGGATCCGTTTATATAACCCGGATCCAGGAACTCGAGATTGGGCCGCTCCATTTTCCCGCAATACGCATTCTAATTGCGGCAGGCCTTTTGCGGGTGTTAACAAACGGAGAACGCGTGAGCGGGGGGATGAACGCGTTGGATCGAATGGTGCGTCTATGGGCGATCTGGGATATTTGCAGCATCGCGTTCCATCAATCTGACGTGCTGGTTTTTCGATTGGGGATTCTGTATGACACCATTGGTGTTTACTACCTGTTTCGTGTGTTCATCCGAGGAGTTGAAGATATTCGTACCGTGTTTAAGATGGTCTGCCTTCTTCTCATCCCCCTGGCCGTCACAATGCTGGTCGAGAAATTGCACGGCTACAATCCACTCAGCTTGATTGAATTCGGCCCCTCGGATGTAGAGGTGACGCATGGCCATTTTCGAGCGCAAGGTGCATTTGGCCATCCCATCCTGGCCGGAACGGTTGGCGCCGTCTGTCTGCCGATGGCAGTCTGTTTTTGGCGGGAAAACCGCAGCGTGGCGCTGGCTGGACTAGCCGCTACCCTGGCCATCGTTTTCGCGAGCGGTTCGAGTGGGCCGGTTATGGCGACCGGAGCAGTTATCGCGGCTCTCGGCCTTTGGTTAGTTCGCAGTCAAATGAGGACTATACGATGGCTAGCCCTCTCCATGGTTGTTGCATTATCATTCGTAATGAATGACCCCGTTTACTATTTGATGGCGCGGATCGATATCACCGGGGGTAGTACTGGATATTTTCGAGCGCAATTGATTCAGTCTGCGATCAACCATTTATCGGAATGGTGGCTAGCAGGGACGGATTTTACCCGGCATTGGATGCTGACCGGTATCACGGCTAATTCAAACCACACGGATATGACAAACTACTATATTCAAATGGGGGTTTGGGGTGGCCTTCCGCTGATGCTGCTATTTATGTGGTTAATAGGTGCTGCTTTTGTCAGGATTGGCAAAGCATTGCGAGCCAACCGAGGCGCGCCCCTTAGTCATCAATTTGTGATTTGGGCACTGGGTTCGATTTTATTCGGCCATGCGACGGCTTTCTGGTCCATCTCCTATTTTGACCAGACAATTGTCTTTCTCTCTTTGGTGTTTGCGTGCATAGGCTCTCTGCAAATCCCGCAAAGAGCCTCGGCTCCGGTTCCGGGGAAAGGTCAGGGCTGGAAGGATACAGGCCAGATGCCGGCTCAGGCTCAAGTTTCTTTCTAAGGACGTCGACGTTGTTTCTGAGAGCATATGTCTGATCGATATTTCATACGCGCCTCCGCTTTGCCTGAAAACCAGCAATTGACGACGTTGCTGTCAATCCTGGAACACCTGATGCCGGTGAAATTCAGTTTTTCAGAGCAAGACCAGCCGGGAATTGCAGGCCAAATCCTCACGGAAAATGTCGACGGCGTGCCACGGCGGAGTCGAACCGTCGCTTCTAGCCTTACTGTGCCCCGAGGCGGGGAAGCATCGACAGCCGGCGACTTAGTTGATATTGCCGTCCAGTTTTCAGACGACCCGGATGTCCCGTTTCCGTTTCGAGGTAGATCTCTTCGGACGAAGGTCGCTACCCAACCACATATATTATCGCTAGGCCCCGAAGAAAGACCGTTGGCCACTTGCGAGCTCGGGCCCGTCTGGGTCTGGTCTCAGAGGGAAGGAACCAAGCATTTTCGATCCGCGTTTGCGCTGCCGGGTCTTCCCGCCGAGGGGAGCCTGCAGGATGTGTTGAGCGGTCGGCGTTTCCTGGAAATGCTGCCGCTGCTGCACTGGCTCCGGGAAATTTGTGTCAGTGCCTCGCCAATTGATGCGCCGCTGAGGGCCTGCTTTATTTTTGACGATCCTAACCTTCATTGGCCGCGGTATGGATTTGTCGATTACCGGCAGCTTGCGGCGCGGGCTGAGAAACAGAACTACCACGTTTCATTCGCCACGATACCATTGGATACGTGGTTTACTCATAGCGGGACAGCCGCCATCTTTCGCAAGCACCAGAGGCACCTCTCATTACTAATCCACGGCAATAACCATGCTAAACGTGAACTCGCGCGACCATACACGGAACCGGAAAGGGTTTTTCTGCTGAAGCAGGCAATTCAGCGCATCGAGCGGCTCGAGCGTCGAAGCAGCCTGGCGGTCTCCCGGGTGATGGTGCCGCCGCACGGCGCCTGTTCCGAAGATATGCTGGCGACACTTCCGGCCTGCGGTTTTGAAGCGGCCTGCATTTCGCACGGATCCTTACGTGCACACAACAAGAGCAGTGCCTGGACGAAGAGTTTGGGTTACCGGCCCTCGGAGAATGTTCGAGGTTGTCCGGTTCTCCCACGCTGGGGCGTGACGGGCGATCTGAAGAATACGATCCTGCTGGCAACCTATCTGAATCAGGCGATCATCCTGCGAGGACACCATCAAGATTTGAAGGATGGTCCGGAATTGCTCGACGAGTTGGCCCGATTCGTCAACGGCCTTGGTTCAGTGGAGTGGATGAACATGACCGACATGGTTCGAGCTAACCGTCCGGCAAGCTCGGTCGATGCTCAAGATGCTCCGAAGGGATCGACGGTATCGAAGACACAGGCAAGACCGAGCGCATCCGTCTGGTTTCTGCGACGATTACTAACGGAGGGAAGAGATCGACTCTTGTCGACGCGGCGATAGCCGCGTTTTGGTGCGAAGGAGCGCAAAGCAACGCAAGTTAACACATCATAGGAGGGGCTGGGCTATAACTACTCGGAACGGATCAAATATCATATTTTAAATTCAGTTTGACAGGCTTCCTCGTTTTGTACCAAATATTTGCACAATTGACCTGTTTGCGGGGAATTTATTGTCGTAAATCTGTAAAAATTTATCCTATTT
>Ga0213872_10001757_pt1 | contig 13579 bp, 11 predicted proteins | sample VelepicomBERX_R2_FD_160071 | JGI IMG/M metagenome (GOLD analysis project Ga0213872, IMG submission 160071) | Rhizosphere microbial communities from Vellozia epidendroides in rupestrian grasslands, the National Park of Serra do Cipo, Brazil - RX_R2 | ecosystem: Host-associated > Plants > Roots >...
CGACCCTGTTCCAGGGCGTCGAGGCCGCCAAGTTCGCCGAATTCATGGACGACATGAAGGATCTGGGCATCGACGGCGTCACCCTGTCGCCGGGCTATGCCTATGAGCGCGCCCCCGACACCGAGCACTTCCTGAACCGCCGCAACACCAAGGTGCTGTTCCGCGACCTGTTCAAGCTTGGCAAGGGCAAGGGCTGGAACTTCAACCAGTCGTCGCTGTTCCTCGACTTCCTGGCCGGCAACCAGACCTATCATTGCACGCCGTGGGGCAACCCGACGCGCAACGTGTTCGGCTGGCAGCGCCCGTGCTATCTGCTCGGCGAAGGCTATGTGAAGACCTTCAAGGAGCTGATGGAGACCACCGACTGGGATTCCTACGGCACCGGCAATTACGAAAAGTGCGCCGACTGCATGGTCCATTCGGGCTATGAGGCGACCGCCGTCAAGGACACCATGAAGAACCCGCTGAAGGCTCTGAAGGTGAGCCTGTTCGGGCCGAAGCTGACCGGCGAGTTCGCGCCGGACATTCCGCTCGACAAGCAGCGCAAGTCGGAAGACGTCTACGAGAAGATCGTCGGCGAGGCGACCAACCGTCTAGAAGCCGAGGGACGCGTCAAGGAGACGCGCCGCAGCGCCTAAGGACGCCAGGGCGGCCCGGTTATCCCGGGCCAGCCTGAGCAGGGCCGGCAGCTGATGCGGCCGGCCCAGCAATCCGAGAATGACCGGCAGGGCACGCGTCCTGCCGTCTTCCGCCAGACCCTTCAACGCGAATTCGGGAATCGCCCGCTCGGCCGGATCGGCCACGGCGCGGATCACCGCGAAAGGCTTCCCCGCCGCGGCGCAGGCCTCGGCCACCGCCCCGCTTTCCAGATCGATCGTCAACCCGCCGGATTCGGCATGCAAAGCCGCCTTGGCGGCCGGCGTCAGCACGGCATCCTGGCCGCCGCAGACGATACCCACGCGCGCCTTCGGCAGCGCGTTATGGAGCCGCTTGGCCCATTCCTGATCGGTCTTGAGGCTGGCCCCGCCGAGATCGACCTCGGCGCCGATCACCAGATCCCCCGGCGCGAGCCCGGGATCGATGCCGCCGGCGACCCCGAAACTGACCAGCGCCTCGGCGCCGGCCTTCAGCAGATATTGCACGAGTTCTTCGGCTTTCGCAGGGCGGCCGCCGGTGCAGGCGATCATCGCTCCCGGCGCGAGCAGCGCCGCCTCAGACTTCATGCCGACGACGATTCCTACGCTCATGCCGTTCCCTTATCGCGTTGTTTTTCCATGGGAGTCTTCAAACTGACATAAGAACGGGGCTTTGGATATGACGTTACGCTTGGCAATGGCGTCATCCCAAGTATAGGTAGATACAAGAAGATCCTCTTCAACGAATACAAGATGTGAGGAGATTACGCCGTGACACGTTTCAAGCGACCGCGGACCTTCGCCGCGGCACTATTTCTCGCGCTCCTCACTGTTCAGCCCGCCATGGCGCAGCAGGACACCAAACAGCCCAATTACACCGAAAATCTAGTGCTGAGTTTCGCGGGGGCCGGCCGCGGCTTCCATTTGGACAAGTCTTACGACCAGCCTAACAACATCATGATGGAATTCGTGCCGAACGGCGAAACGGGTCAAGCCTGGACCGAAATGGTGACGACGGTAACCCTGAAAAACATGCCGCAGGCCAATACCGGCGCCTGGATCGCCGGTGTCGCCCAGCGGATACAGGGCCGTTGCCCGAAATTTTCGGTCCTCGCAAAAGACGAAGGCAGCGAGATCGACGAGTTGCGCCAAAGCGCCGGACTGCCGGCCACCTACAAGACCTATTCAGCGCTGATCTATTGCGAAGACGGTGCGCCAAGCCCCAATCCGAACGTCCACGTCATGAAGCATGAAGTGATCTGGTTCAAAGGCATTCAAGGTTTCATGACCGCCTATCTGGTCCAGCGCGCCTGGCACGGCGACGAGTTGCCCGCCGATGGCGTGATCAAGTCCGACGCGACCCGCCAAGCATGGAAGAGCTGGCTCGACACCGTCAGGATAGCCGGCATCCCCGACGAAAAGCTCAAAGCCGCCGCGCCGAAGGCACCGTAGGACCGTCCTCGAAAATCGAAAAGATCGATTAATTCGACAAAATCCTTCAATTGGATTTGTGTCCTCGCCTAATTCGCCCAACCCGCCACCGACATGCTGATGGGGCTGTGGGGCGGCAAGTCCTCCTAAGCCCGGCGCGCCTTTTCCAGCCAGTAGCTCAAGCCCTGGCTGTTCAGCTCCAGGTCCATCGCCCAGATCTCCTTCAGCGCGGCGTCCGACAACGCGCAGCCATGGTCGCGGGCCTCGGCGATCAGATAGTCGGTCATCGCCGCCTTGAGGCCTTCCTCGGTCTTTTCGGCCAGGGTCAGCACGACGAGGTGATCGAGGCGCCGCAGCAGGTCCCGTGCGCCACCGGGAACGTCGGTGAATTGCCCATAATGCGTCTGATAGACGGCAGGCGGATCGAGGGCGACGATGCGCTCGACGGTCTGGCGCATCGCCTGATGGTCGAACTGGGTCGGCGTGGTGGTGGGAAAGACGAATTGGCGCCCCTCGACATCGAGTTCGCGATAGGACAAGCCGAACACGTCGCCGGTGAAGACGCCCCCCGTCGCCTCGTCCTGGATGCAGATATGGTGATAGGCATGGCCGGGCGCGTCGAAGCAGGTCAGCTTGCGGCCGGCCAGCAGGAATTCCGCTCCCTCCGGCGCCTCGTCGACGCGCGCCGCGTCGATCGGCAGGATGTCGGGATAGATTTTGGCGATGTAATCGGCGCCATAGACCGCCGTCGCCCCCTCGATCAGCTTGGAAGGATCGATCATGTGGCGGGCGCCGCGCGGATGCACCACCAGCCTCGCCTTGGAAAAAGCCCGCATCATCGCGCCGGCGCCGCCGGCATGGTCGAGATGGACGTGGGTCAGGATGACGTAATCGACGGAGTCCGCCGACAGCCCCAGTTCGCCCAGCGCCGCCAGCAAGCCCGGCAGCGACCGGCTGGTGCCGGTGTCGACCAAGGCGACGCGCCCCTTCTCGACGATCAGATGGATCGCCGCCAGGCCGGGCCGCAGATAATCGGCGTCGACCAGGTGGATGCCGTGTCCGAAATCCACCCGATCGCCCATGCTAGCCCGCATTTCCCAAACCCCTGACGTTGGCATCGCATTGCGGGGAGACGATCCAGCGAGCACGGCATGCGGCTAAGGCTGGTGGCCTTTGCCGTATGCCGTGTGCGGCTGGGCGTCCGCCGCAACGCGACCCCGGAGGGGCGGGGAAAAAATGGCGATAGGATGCGTTGCCGGTCTTGCCAAGCCCGCCAGGCTTGGCTTCACCCGTCGTCTGTCCTATCGCCATTTTTTCCTCCGTGCCAGCGCCAGGGGTTTGGGAAATGCGGGCTATGCCTCCAGCGCCTTGAGACCCCGCGCGAGGGCCATCAGCGGGAAATAGTGGCAATAGAGCCCGTAGCGCAGCATGAAGGCGCGCGACAGCTCCGGCCCCTGCATCAGGCTTTTTGTCACCTGCAGGTCGCGCAGCTTGACGGTCTGGCCCACGCCGTAGCCGGGGAAGCCGGTGCCGGTGAAATAGGGCTCTTCCCAGCTGCCGTCCTGCTGGTGCTGCACCAGATAGAACAGGCCCTTCTCGATGGCGTCGCGGTCCTGCGGACGGTTCACCGCAAGCAACGACATCAGGCCCCAGGCGGTCTGCGAGGCGGTGGCCGCACCCTTGCCGGCCATGTCGGGATCGATATAGGACGCGCAGCTTTCGCCCCAGGCGCCGTCTTCCTGCTGCTGGGCGACGATCCAGTCGCAGGCCTGGCCGATATAGGCCTGGCTCATATCCTCGCCGATCGCGGCCAGGGCCGGCAGAGCGGCGCCGGTGCCGTAGAGGTAGTTGACGCCCCAGCGGCCGAACCATGGGCCCTCGGGCTCCTGCTCGCGGCGGATATAGTCCAGCGCGCGGACCATGGTCGGGTGATTGCGCGAGATGCCCAGCTTGGCGAAAGCCTCGACCACATGGGCGGTGACGTCCACCGACGGCGGATCCAGCGCCTCGCCGAAATCGCAGAACGGGATCTTGGTCAGGATCTTCTGGTTGTTGTCCTTGTCGAACGCACCCCAGCCGCCGCCCTTGCTCTGCATGCCGATCAGCCAATCGACGCCGAGCTGGATCGCCTGCTCGATGCCCTTGGCCTGCCATTTCGGATCGTTGCGGAACGGCGCCAGCGCGATCAGCGCCACGGCGGTGTCGTCGACGTCGGGATAGTAATTGTTGGCGTACTCGAAGGCCCAGCCGCCCGGCTTGACGTCCGGCAGCTTCAGCGACCAGTCGCCCGGCACCAAGACTTGCCGGTCCAGCACCCACTGCACCGCCTTTTCGACGGATTCGGAGCGCGCTTCCAGCTCGCCGGCATCCTCGAACGCCATCAGGGTCAGGATCGTGTCCCACACCGGGCTGTTGGTGGCCTGGATCCAGGTCGCCTCGCCGCGGTCGACGCGCCAGCCCGGATCGTTGAGGCCGTCGAGGCCCTTGGCTAGCACCGGATGGTCGATGGCATAGCCTTCGACATGCAGCGCCATCAGGCTGTAGATCCACGGCGGCTGGATGCCGCCCCAGGCGCCGTCGGCATCCTGGTGGCGGATGATCCATTCCAGCACATGGCGGATCGCGGCACCGCGCCACAAGCCGAGGCCGAGCTTGTTGCCGAACTCCTGCAGGCGGTGCAGGACCTTGTCGGTCTTGCGGAAGAAGCGGTCCCAGGCGCCGGCGGTCGGCTTGACCGGCAGCTCGTAATCGAAGGTGTCGCGTCCCTCGGGGAACAGCGCGTCACAGCGGCGATCCGCCGGCAGCGGACGGCTGGGCCGGCGCGCGGACAGAACGGCGATCGGCATCAGAGTGGCGCGCGCCCATTGGGCGAAATTATAGATCGAGAAGGGGAACCATAGCGGCAGCCAGACCACTTCCGGCGGCAGGTTCGGAGTCTTCTCCCACGGCCATTCGCCGATCAGCGCCAGCCAATAGCGGGTGAAGACGCGGACATTGCGCAGGCCGCCCTTGGCCATGATCCAAGCATGGGCGCGCACCATATAGGGCTCGCTGTCGGCATGGCCCATCGAGCGCAGCGCCGCATAGGCCTCGACCGTGGTGTTGATGTCGCCATTGGCGGCGCCGTAATAGATCTGCCAGGAGCCGTCCGGGCGCTGGGTTTCCAGCAGCGACTGGGCCAGGCGCGGGCGCAGCGGATGATCCTCGAGCCCGAGGAACCACAGCGCCAGGCACCATTGCGCCTCCATGCAGGCATTCGACTGCGCGGTGCCGACCCAATGGCCGTCCGGCTTTTGGCGATCGATCAGCCACTGCACCGAAGATTTCAGCGCCGCCTGCATGGCGGTTCGGGAATTGTCTGCGGGGGGCTGAATAAGGTCTACTTTATTCATCGCGTCCAAATGCCCGATTTATCCGCCGAGTGCAATGGTCAGCCACGCATACACCTGTTGCGCAGACCTGCAGTGGTCCTATCGAATTGACAAAAGTGGACCTTTTCGGCGAACCGGATCCTGGTCACCATCGTCGCATGAAACGCTTCCTGTTCGCCGCGCTGCTGCTCGGCGCGCCGCTGCTTGCCGCCCGCGCCGACAATCCTCAGACCCTCGACGACGCCTGGTGGACCGGCCCCATGCTGGCGCCGTCGGCCGGAACGCTGCCGCAGGGGCACTTCCTGGTCGAGCCCTATCTCTACGACGCGCGCGAGCCGCATGGCTCCAGCTACGGCTCGCTCACCTACATCAATTACGGCCTGTTCGACCGCTTCACCGTCGGCGTCACCCCGACCGGCGCCTATTCCCGCCCCGACCAGGGACCGGCCAGTTCCGGCCCGCGGCTGGGCGACACCCAATTCCTGGCGCAATACCGCCTGACCCAGTTCGACCAGGAGAGCAACATCCCCACTTTGTCGGCGGTGGTGCGCGAGACCTTCCCCACCGGCAAATATGATCAATTGGGCACCCGGCCCAGCAACGGCATGGGCGGCGGCGCCTATAGCACGGCGGTCGGCATCTATGGACAGAGCTATTTCTGGCTAGGCACCGGGCGCATCCTGCGCACCCGCCTGGACATTCTGGAATCGGTGTCGACGTCGATGCCCGTATCGGGCGTCAGCGTTTATGGCACCAGCCAGGGCTTTTCCGGCTCCGCCGCCCCGGGCAGCTCCTTCTATGCCGACCTTGCCTTTGAATACAGCATGACGCGCGAATGGGTGCTGGCGATGGATTTCACCTACGGCACCAACGGCGTCACCAAGGTGACCGGCACCTTGGTCGACGGCATGCGCGCCGACGCCAAACTGGGATCCAGCCGCCCGCTCGGTTTCGCTCCGGGCCTCGAATATAATTGGCGCGACGATATCGGCGTGCTGGTGGCGGCGCGCTTCATCCCGGCCGGGCGCAACGTCACCCCGTCGATCACCCCGGCCATCGCTCTCAACATGGTGTTCTAATCAGGCCTTCCAGTCGGCCCAATCTTTCCGGGTCGCGTCTGCCATCGCGTTGGCCGCCAGGAACAGCCATTTGGCCGGGCGCTTGGCGAGGTCCTTCTTCACCGCGTCGATGGCTTCGGGGCTGCCGAGATGGACGTTGGCGGTCTCGCGCCCCATCGCCTTGACCAGTTTCAGATCGTCATTGCGATGCGGCAGTTCGGTCAGCTCGACCCGCGAACAATGCGGCCCGAGACGGCGGATCGCCCAGCCCTTCTCGAAACTGGAACAGGGATCGGCGCAGCGCACCGCCTTGGTGAGGATCTCCTGGCAGCGCAGCGGCGCGTCGTTTTGGCCGAGCGACCAGTTCCAGGCCGACGGCAAGGTCGCCTTGGCCTCGCGCACCACCTGCCCGCCCGACAGCTCGGCCAGCGCCACATAGCGCGGCCGGCCCAGGCTGCCCAGCCCGGCGGTGCGGGCGGCGAAGCGCTTGACCACGGAACCCTTGGGCAGATGGGCAGTCAGCAGATCGATCACCGCCTTGGGCGGCTCGGCGGTCTTCAACTTATCCATCTTGGCGGCAAAGGCGACCGGATCGCGCAAGGCGCCGGTGGCCAGCACCCGCAGCCAGCTATGCTCTTCCTCCAGCACGAAGGGACGGCCACCTTTTTCCAGCCCGTCCGTATAGCCGGCCAGGATCGCCGTGCAGATATCCTCGAAGGCGAAGGGCAGCTTGGCCTCCTGCGCCGCCAGCAGGGCGCTGGTTGCCAGGCGGACCAGATCGATGGTGTAGGGCATCGCCTGGGCTTCGTCGACGTCGTTGATGCCCCAGGTCAGCCGCCCTTCCTGGTCGCGCCAGGTGCCGAAATTCTCGACATGCAGATCGCCCACCGCCAACAATTGAGGCGCCTGGGCAAGATCGGCGCAGCTTTCGCGGAAGATCGTGGACCAGCGATAGAAGGTCGAGCGCAGGAAGGGGAACACCGCCGCGCTCATCTGCTTGTGCTTCAGCTCGAGATCGCTCTCGACCACCGGCAGATGGGCATGCAGGAACGTTTCGTAAGCCTTCGTTGCCTCTTTGACCTTCATACGAGCCTCACTTTTACGTAAGAACCCGGCGCATCCTCGATCGGCTGCAATTTTCCGTCGCCGGGCTGGCGGGCGGGAACCAGCTTGCCACCCGATTCCTGCAGCCAGCGATCCCATTCCAGCCACCAGGACCCGTCATGCTGCTCGGCGCCGGCCAGCCAGTCCTCGGCATCGTCGGGCATCTGGGGATTGGTCCAGAAACCGTATTTCTCCGGCTTCGGCGGATTGACCACGCCGGCGACGTGGCCCGACCCGCCCAGCACGAACTTGACCGGCCCGGACAGCAGCTTGGCGCCGAGATAGGTCGATTTCCACGGCGCGATATGATCCTCGCGGGTCGACAGGAAAAAGGCCGGAACCTGGATCTTCCGCAGGTCGATCGCCGTCTTGCCGACCTTGATGCCGCCCGGATCGCGCAAGCAATTCCGCTGATACATGTTGCGTAAGTAAAAGCTGTGCATGGCGCGCGGCATGCGCGTGCTGTCCGAATTCCAGTAGAGCAGATCGAACGGCATCGGATCCTGGCCGAGCAGGTAGTTCTTGATGGCGAACGACCAGATCAGATCGTTCTCGCGCAGCATCGAGAAGGCCACCGCCATATGCTGGCCGTCGAAGAAGCCCTGGCGGAGCATGTGCTCTTCCATCAGCTGCAGCTGGTCCTCGTCGATGAACACCGACAGATCGCCGACATCGGAGAAATCCAGCAGGCTGGTCAGGAAGGTGGCGCTGGCGATGCGCTTGTCGCGCTTGGGCGCCAGATAGGCCAGCGTGGTGGCCAGCAGCGTGCCGCCGATGCAATAGCCCAGCACATTGACCTGCGCCTTGCCGACCGCCTGCTCGATGGCGTCCAGCGCCTCCAGCAGCCCTTCGGTGACGTAATCGTCGAAGCCCAGCTCGGCCAGGCTCTCATCGGGATTGACCCAGGACACCAGGAACACCGTATTGCCCTGGTCGACCGCCCATTTGACGAAGGAATTCTGCGGCTTGAGGTCGAGGATGTAGAATTTGTTGATCCAAGGCGGCACGATCAGCACCGGCTTTTCGCGCACTTTTTCGGTCGACGGGCTGTATTGGATCAGCTGCATCACCCGGTTCTGGTACACCACCTTGCCCGGCGTGGTGGCGATGTTCTCGCCCAGGCGAAAGGCCGAATAATCGGTCATCTTGACCGAGAAGCGGCCCTGGTTGCGCTCGAGATCCTCCAGCATGTTGGCGAAGCCGCGCACCAGATTCTCGCCATGGCTCTCGATGGTGGCCTTGACCACTTCGGGATTGGTCAAAGCGAAGTTCGAGGGCGACAGGGCGTCGACCCATTGGCGCGTATAGAAACGCAGCTTGCGGGCGGTGTGCGGGTCGAGGCCCGGCACCTGGTCGACCATCTCCTGGATCTGCCGCGAGGTCAGCAGATAGGCCTGCTTGTAGAAATCGAACACGACGTTCTCGGCCCAGGCGGCGTCCTTGAAGCGCTTGTCGTCGCGCGCCGGCTGCACCGCCGGCTCGGGCGCCTCGCCGTTCCAGAAGCGCCGCGCGCTATCGGCCCACAGCTGGCCGAGCTGGTTCATCAGGGCCATCTGCTGGTTGATGAAAGGCGCCGGATTTTCCATGGCGCGCAGCGCCATCTCGCTGAAGGCCTGGGCCACCACCTTGGGATGGACGACCCGGAAGCCGTCATCCTCGACCATCCAGTCGGTCTGCTTGGCCATGACCCGGCTCCAGCGTTCCACCACCTTGGCGAACTCGGCCGCGATGCGGTCGGCGATCTCGTTACGCTCGGCACCTTCGGTCATCGGAAAACACCCTGCTAGTTAAGCCAACACCCCGTGCCGCAGCGCGCACCACAATTTGGTGAGCTTCGGCAATTTAACCGGTTCCGCCTGCGGCCGCCAACCAAGGGCCTGGCAGCGCAAGAAGATCTGCCAATACATCTCCATCATCACCACCGCCGGGCGCACCGCGCGCTTCGAGCAATGGGTCAGCGCCTCGCGCGCCAGATCGAAATGGCTCTGCGCAATGTCGGCCAGCTCGGCGCAGGCCGCCGGCAGCGCCGGATGGGCCAGCACCTCGTCGATCTCGACGCTGACGATGCCATGGCGGCACAGCAATTCGTCGGGCAGATAGAGCCGCCCGATCTTGGCGTCCACCACCACGTCGCGCAGGATGTTGGTCAATTGCAGGGCGCGGCCCTGATGATTGGCCAGTTCCAGGCAATCGGGCACGAAATCGCCGAACACGCGCACCGACAGGCGCCCCACCGCCGAGGCGACGCGGTCGCAATAGGTGTCCAAGGTCAGCAGGGTCGGACGCACCTGCCCCGGCCCCAGATCCATGCGGCAGCCCTCGATGACGGCGATGAAATCGGCCATCGGCAGGGCATAGGTCAGAATGGCCTGGCGCAGCGCCTCGGCCAGCGGCTGGCTGGGCTTGCCGCCGTGATAGAGGGCGCGGATGTCCTCTTCCCACAGATCGAGGCGGCGGGTCTTGTCCTCGTCGGTGCCGGGCTCGTCGACGATGTCGTCGACGTCGCGGCAGAAGGCGTAGATGGCGTACATCGCCAAGCGCCGGCGCGGCTCCAAAAGACGCATCGCCCAATAGAAGGAACTGCCGGAAGCCTTGGTCTTCGCGGTCACCATCTCGGCCAGAACGTCGGGATTGAAATTGCTCACTTGAACAACCCCTGACGCAGCAACCCGCCGGCAACCGACAGGAAGATCTCGCCGGCTCCGAGCTTGACGCGCCGCGCCAGCGGGTCCTGGCGGCCCAGCAGGGTCAGCAGCTTCTCGGCGCAGGAGACGATGATCGCCGATTCGGCGCGCAGGCCGCGATCCTTGACGGCGGGCGCCAGCTTGCGGGCTTCCTCGATCAGCGGCCAGGTCGCCGCCACCATGCGGTCGAGGGTGCGGCGCATGCCGGGCGTGCAGCCCTTGTTCGCCAGGTCGTAGATCGAGGCGCCCTCGGCGGTCATCCATTCCTGCGACAGATAGACGCGGTCGATCTCGTGGTAATCCTTGCCGCAATCCTGCAGGTGGTTGATCACCTGCAAGGCGGCGCACAGGGCGTCCGAGGCCTTCCAGGTGTCGCGCGATTCGCCATGCAGATCCAGCAGATAGCGCCCGACGGGCGCGGCCGACAGGCGGCAATAATCCAGCAATTCCTGCCAGTTGGCGTAGCGGTTCTTGACCGCATCCTGGCGGAATGCGTCGAGCAATTCGTGGCAATGGGCCGGGTCGATGCCGGTCTCTTTCAGGCTGGCGCGCATGGCGACGGACGAAGGCGCATCGTCACCGGGGGCGCCATCCAGCACCGCGCCCATGCGGTCGAGGCGGCGGATTTTCTCCTCGGCCGACAGATCGGGCGCATCGCCGACATCGTCCGCGTTGCGGGCGAAGCGGTAATAGGCCATCACATGCGGCCGCAGCCTTTTCGCGATCAGCAGCGAGCCGACCGGAAAATTCTCGTCGCCGCTGCCCTTGCCCGAGGCGTGTTCGACCGATACTGCGCCCATCATTTCCTCTCTGTGGCAGCGGTATGCGCTTGCGCCCGCCCCTTCCATTGCCCGCCTTTGCCCATCCAATGGCGGCGCGCCGAATCCAAGGTAGCGCCAAGATAGAAGATCGCAACCACGGGCAGAAGCGGGGCCGCCCAAAGCGGAAGACGGTGATAACGCAGCATCGGCGCATAGGCAATCGACATGGCGGCCCAGGCCAGGATCGCCGGCAGCGATCCGGTGAAGGCCCAGACCGGCGGCAGCAGAAAGCCGACGACGATGGCCAAGGCGGTTCCCGCCAGCAGCAGCGGCGAGTAATCGAGCTGGGTATAGGCCGAACGGGCGATCATCATCCACAGCTCGCCCGAGCCTTCATAGCGGCGGATCGACCAGGTCTCGTCGGCCAGATCGAGCGCCAGGCGCCCGCCCGCCTTCTTCACCTGCGACGCCAGGGCGCAATCGTCGATCAGCGCGGTGCGGATCGAAGCGATGCCGCCGATGCGCTCCAGCATGGCGCGGCGGATCAGCATATAGCCGCCGGCCGCCGCCGCCGTGACGCGGGTGGCGTCGGCGACCCAGCGGAATGGGTAAAGCAGGCGGAAGAAGAACACGAAGGCCGGCACGATGGCCTTTTCCCAGCCGGTCTCGGTCGCCAGATGCACCATCAGCGAAGCGAGGTCGAGCCGTTCCGCCTCAAGCCGCGCCACCATGCGGCGTAGCTGCCCGGGGCCGTGATGGATGTCGGCGTCGGTCAGCAGATAGAGATCGGCATCGGGGTGGATCTTCGCGGCCTCGGCGATGCCCTGTTCCTGCGCCCACATTTTACCGCTCCAGCCCTCGGGGAGCGGCGGCGCGGTGACGATGGTCAGGCGCTTGGTGGCTTCCAGATCGAGGGCGGCGGCATAAGCCTTACCCGCAGTGCCGTCGTCGCTATGGTCGTCGGTCACCACCACCGACAAAAGGCCTGGATAATCCTGGGTCAGCAGCGAACGCACCGTATCGCCGATGCAGGCCGCCTCGTTGCGCGCCGGGATCACCGCCACCACCTCGGGCCAGCGCGCCGGATCGGGTGCGGCGGGGATCGGGTCGATCTTCCAGAACAATCCGCGGAAGGCCAGCAGCCAGCCCCAGGCCAAAGCGGCAATCCACAGAACGAGCGTCATCAGCAATAGCCTTCCTCGCGGAACCAATCGAACGCGTCGTCCAGCGCCAGGGTCGCGTCCCGATGGCGATAGCCCAGCTCGCGCTTGGCCTTTTCCGAGCTGAACCACATGAACCACTTCGCCATCTTGAGGCCGTCGATGGTTGTCATCGGCTCCTTGCCGGTGAAGCGGGCCATGGTCTCGGCGGCGACCGCGATCGGGAACAAGGGAAGGCGCGGCAGGCGGACCAGACGGGTCGAGCGCCCGGCGCGGCCGGCGACGTGGCGCAGGATCTCGGCCAGGCGCAGATTGTCGCCGCCCAGGATATAGCGCTCGCCGAACTTGCCATTGTCGCGCGCCAGCAGATGGCCGGCCGCCACATCATCCACGTGAACGACGTTGAGGCCGGTCTCGACATAGGCCGGGATCTTGCCCTGGGCGCATTCGACGATGATGCGCCCCGTGGGCGTCGGCTTGATGTCACGCGGGCCGATCGGGGTTGAGGGATTGACGATCACGGCCGGCAGGCCATGGTCGCGCACCAGCTTCTTGACCTCTTCCTCGGCGAGGAATTTCGACTGCTTGTAGATGCCGACCATGTCGGCCAGGGTCGAGGGCGTCTTCTCGTCGGCGATGCCGCGCTCATCATGGCCCAGCACTGCGACCGAGCTTGTGTAGACGATGCGCCGGACCCCGACCTCCTGGGCCGCCTTCATCAAGGCGACGGTGCCGTCGACATTGGCGCGCAGCATCGCGGATTTGTCGCGCACCCACAGGCGATAATCGGCGGCGACGTGGAACAGGGTATCGCAGCCATGGACGGCGCGGCGGAGCGAGTCCTGGTCTTCGAGCGACCCTTCGGCGATTTCGACGGAAAGACCGGCCAGATTGCGGCGGTCGCTGTTCGGCCGGGCCAGTACCCGCACCGTCTCGCCGCGCGCCAGCAAGGCCCGGGCAACCGCCGAGCCGAGAAATCCGGTAGCGCCGGTCACCAGGTTCAATTGTGTCATGAATGGGTGCGCTCTGTTGTTCTTTGCGTTCTTTTATAACGTCTTGGCACGGCGGAGCAACCTTCCGCGCCGCGGCAAACCCCTGTGACAAGTCGGCCACAGTGCTATCACAAGGATGGCTGGCAAAAGAGCCTTTGCTTGCAGCGCACAATTATACCGGCATAGAGTGCCGTCTTTAACAATTTCGCAATCAGTCGTCTTTTCGGGCTGATTCCTGTTGAAAGTACGCCATGACCAACAAGCCGCTACTGGACCGGATCAAGAGCCCCGCCGACATGAAGGGGCTTGGCGCGGAAGAGCTGCGCCAGCTAGCCGACGAGGTCCGCCAGGAACTGATCGAAGTCACCTCGGTGACGGGCGGT